>RCUP01000995.1_pt1 | contig 18646 bp, 19 predicted proteins | sample 2166341 | NCBI WGS metagenome assembly RCUP01 (sample SAMN09932325, study PRJNA488358) | compost metagenome | isolation source: compost soil in succinonitrile-enriched | place: Germany: Experimental Botanical Garden | reverse complement strand
TGCTGTTTTTCCTGCCGTACACCTACGTTTATCACTGGGTGTATGACGTGGTGCGGGAGCGAGTGCTGATGCGCCAGACCTGCGTGCAGTAAAACAAAAAGATCGCAGCCTGCGGCAGCTCCTACAAACTGGATGCACCCGATCCAATGTAGGAGCTGCCGCAGGCTGCGATCTTTTGATCTTTTAATGTTTAGGCCTTACAAAAACATCCCGCCCGACGCCTCAATCCGCTGCCCATTGATCCACTGGCTGCCCGGTGCCACCAGCAGCGCAATCGCGGCGCCAATATCATCCGGACGACCGGCGCGTCCCAGCGCGGTGTTGCCCGCGACCATTTTGTTGACCTCGGCGTTGTCCCGCACGGTGCCCCCACCGAAATCGGTTTCGATCGCACCGGGGGCGAGGATGTTGACGCTGATGTTGCGCGCACCCAGCTCTTTGGCCTGGTAACGCGTCAGCACTTCCATCGCACCTTTCATGGCCGCATAGGCACCGTAACCGGGAAAACTGAAACGGGCCAGCCCGCTGGAAACGTTGATGATGCGCCCGCCGTCATTGAGCAATGGCAGCAGGTTTTGCGTGAGGAAAAACGGTCCCTTGAAGTGGATGTTCACCATCAAGTCGAACTGCTCGACCGTGGTGTCGACGAAGTTCGCGTGCAGGCCGATCCCCGCGTTGTTCACCAGAAAATCGAAGCGCTGTTGGTCGAAGTGGGTGCGCAGCACCTGGTCGACTTTGGTGGCAAACGCGGCGAATTGCTCACTCTGTCCAACATCGAGTTGCAGCATGGCGGCGCGGCCGCCGAGGCTTTCAATTTCCGCGACCAGGGCCTGCGCCTCATCGGCGCGGCTGTTGTAGGTGCCGATGATGTCGACGCCTTGGGCGGCCAGATGCAGCGCGGTGTTCTTGCCGAGGCCGCGGCTGGCGCCGGTGATCAGTGCGATTTTACGGTTCATGGGGCTTCCTCAAGTGCAGTGGGCAGTGGATGGGAGGAAGTTTATTTATCCGCTACAGGGTGATAAACATGGCTAAACCGGAATCACTGGTCGGATAAGCCGAACAATAAGGGTCAGGCCCATGAACAAACTGGAATTGCTGCGCACCTTTGTCCGCGTCAGCGAGATGTCGAGTTTTACCTTGGCGGGGGAGAGTCTGGGTCTGCCCCGGTCCACGGTGTCCGAGCATGTTCAGGCGCTGGAAGCGTTGCTCGGCACGCGTCTGTTGCAGCGCACCACGCGCAAGGTTCAAGCGACTCAGGACGGCTTGGTGCTGTACGAGCGCAGCAAGGATTTGCTGTCGCACATGGACGAAATCGAAGGCCTGTTTCGTCAGGACGAAGCCACGTTGGTGGGGCGAATTCGCGTCGACATGCCGAACATTCTGGCCCGCCGCGTGGTGATGCCGCGCCTGCCGGAATTCATGGCGCGTCACCCGTTGCTCGAACTGGAAATCAGCAGCACCGATCGCCGCGTGGACTTGCTCAGTGAAGGCTTTGATTGCGTGTTGCGGGTGGGGGCGCAACCGGATCAATCGGTGGTCGCGCGGCATCTGTGCGACTTCGCCATGGTCAACTGCGTCAGCCCCGGCTATGTGCAGCGATATGGCGTGCCGCAGCAGTTGGAGGATCTGGCGCAGCATCGGCTGGTGCATTACGTCGGCGTATTGGGCGCGCGCTCGGAAGGTTTTGTGTATGAGGTCGACGGCAAGGTGCAGCGGCTGCCGATGGCCGGCAGCATCACGGTCAACAGCACCGACGCCTATGAGTCGGCGTGCCTGGGTGGGTTCGGTGTGATCCAGGCGCCGCGAATGGGCATGCACAGACATTTGATCAGCGGTGAACTGGTAGAGGTGTTGCCGCAGTTCAACGCGCCGTCCATGGAAGTGTCGCTGCTTTATGCCCGGCAACGGCATTTACCGTTGCGGGTGAGGGCGTTCATGGATTGGTTGGGGGAAGTCATTCGATCGGCTAACAACCTGTAGGAGCAAGGTTTGCCCGCGATGAACGATGACGCGGTGCTTCTGTGAAACCGCGCCGCCTCAATCGCGGGCAAGCCTTGCTCCTACAGAGTCCGCGTAGCGTCAGAAGAGTTGGGTGAACAACCAATACAAACTGCCCGACAACAAAATCGCCGCCGGCAAGGTCAGCACCCAGGCCATCAGCAGATTGCGGATAGTCTTCATCTGCAAGCCGCCACCATTGGCGACCATGGTCCCGGCCACGCCTGATGACAGAACATGCGTGGTCGACACCGGCAGCCCGAACATGTCCGCAGCGCCGATGGTCAGCATGGCCACGGTTTCCGCCGAGGCACCTTGCGCGTAAGTCAGGTGAGTCTTGCCGATCTTCTCGCCGACCGTCACCACAATGCGCTTCCAGCCGACCATGGTGCCCAGCCCCAACGCAATCGCCACCGCGATCTTCACCCACAGCGGAATGAACCGCGTGGAGTTGTCGATCTGCTGCTTGAACAGTTGCAGCTTGCTGCTGGTGTCGGCGTCGAAATTACCGACCTTGTTCTTGTCCATCAGGCGAATAGTTTCGCTGGTCAGGTACATGTCGTTTCGCACGTTGCCCACGGCTTCGGCGGGCACTTTCGACAGCGATCCATAACCCTTGACCTCGGCGCCGATGCTGCCGGTGAGCGCGGCGAGCGCAGGCACCAGCTGCGGTGTCGCTTCCTTGCTGCGCACGTATTCGGACAGGATCGGACGTGGATCGGCCGGGGCCGGTTGCGGCGCGGCTTTGACCAGTGCTTGTTGGGTGACTTCGGCCACGGCGGCGAACTGCAACGCCTGATCCGCGGGCATGGTGCGGTTAAGCGCATACGCCATCGGCAAGGTGCCGACCAGGATCAACATGATCAGGCCCATGCCTTTCTGCCCGTCGTTGGAACCGTGGGCAAACGACACGCCGGTGCAGGTCAGGATCAACAGACCGCGAATCCACCACGGCGGCGGAGTGTTGCCTTTCGGTTCCTTGTACAGCGCACGGTTCTTCACGAACGCACGCAGGGCCAGCAGCAACAGCGCGGCGCAGCCGAAACCCACCAGCGGCGAAAGCAGCAGTGCGTAACCAATCTTGGTGGCCTGCGCCCAGTCCACACCGCTGGTGCCGTCGCGGCCGTGCATCAATGCGTTGGCCACGCCAACACCAATGATCGAACCGATCAATGTGTGCGACGAAGACGCCGGCAGCCCCAGCCACCAAGTGCCAAGGTTCCACAGGATCGCAGCGATCAGCAGGGCGAAGATCATCGCGAAGCCGGCGGATGAACCGACTTGCAGAATCAGCTCCACCGGCAGCAGCGCGATGATGCCGAACGCCACCGCGCCGCTGGACAGCAGCACCCCAAGGAAGTTGAAGAACCCGGACCAGACCACCGCGAAATTCGGCGGCAGCGAGTGGGTGTAGATTACTGTGGCTACGGCGTTGGCGGTGTCATGGAAACCGTTGACGAACTCAAAGCCCAGGGCGATCAACAACGCCACACCCAGCAGCAGAAACGGCGTCCAGGTGGTCACCACCGTGCCGAGTTCATTCATGTCGTGCATCAGGCTGTACGCGGTAAACAGCAACCCGATGGCCAGCACGGCAACGAATACCACGACGGTAATCAGGCCGGGTTTTTTATCGAATTGCGGCTTGGCGCTACTACCGGCGGGCGCCGGAGCAGCGGTGAAAGTGGGGGTAGCCATACCAGACATTCCTGAGGAGGGAAGGAGTGTCGTTCATGATCATTGCTAAATGTTACAGGGAGACTGCCCTGGGTCAGGGGTTCGGGTTTTTGTTGAGCCGTTGATCTTTAATTGCAACATCAAAAGATCGCAGTCTTCGGCAGCTCCTACAGGAAGTCGCATTGCAAATGTAGGAGCTGCCGAAGGCTGCGATCTTTTGATCTTAATAATCCTGCCGCTTGCGAAACGCCCAGCGCCCGGCAATCACCGTAAACGTCGCAACCAGCGCCACCAGAATCCAGAACCCTTCCGGATCCTGCGAAAGCGGCACCCCGCCGACGTTCATGCCGAAGAAACCGGCGATGATGTTGATCGGCAACGCCAGCACCGTCACCACCGTCAGGGTGAACAACGTGCGGTTGCTCTGTTCGTTGAGGTTGGCGGCGATTTCTTCCTGCAACAGCTTGATCCGTTCACCGAGCGCCGTCAGGTCGTTGATGATCAGCGCGAACTCCTCGGTGGATTTGCGCAGCTCCTTAACGTCTTCCTTCTGCAACCATGGCGGCGGGCGATTGAGCAGTCGTAGCAACGAACCCGGCTCCAGCGCCAGCAAGCGTTGCAGGCGCACCAGAACCCGGCGGTTGGCGCCCAACTCGGCGCGGTTGGTCGACAGGCGCGAAGAGAGCAATTCATCTTCGATCTGATCCACGCTGAGGCTGGTCTTGCGCACGATCTGCGTCAGCACTTCGCCCTGATCGCGCAGCAAATGCACCAGCAATTCCAGCGGCGAACGAAAGCATTCGCCAGCCTTCACCGAAGAACGCAACTTGTCCACCGAGTGCAGCGGCTGCAGGCGCGCGCTGATGATCAACCGACTGCGGGCACAGACCCACAGCGTCGAGACATCCGACGAGACCATGCTGCTGAGGTTGAACACCACATCGTTGACCACCGCCAGCAATGCCGAATCGACATGCTCGATGCGCGTCGACCGCGAGCCTTCGTGCAAGGCTTCGAAAAACTCATCGGGCAATTCCAGATGGCTTTTCATCCAGCGCTCGCACGCGGCGTGGGCGAGGTTCAGGTGCAGCCAGAGAAATTGCTCGTCATCTTCCGGTTGCTGCAAGCAGCGCAAAGCCCTTGCCGAATCGATTTCTTGACCGCGCTCACCGGGGCGAAAACTGAAACCGTAAAGCAGGCCGAACAGATCCGGATCGCGATGGCTTTGATCGATGCTGTGGTTCATGAGAGCTCGCAAAGAGAGGCGCCTGTCGCGGGTTTTACAGGTTCACGTGAGCCGCATCATCGCAAGGTAGGATTACGTTTTTGTGACAGTTGTAGGGCGCAAACGATTGCACTGCCAGTGGTCGGATTTAACTCAAGAACCGCTCTGGCACGCCGATCACGCTTGAGTTAAGTTGCGCGCCCTCGGCCATCAGCCAAGGTCGCGGACAGGGATGTCCGGACACCTTTCACGCCTACCGGGGCGTGCCTCATTCCTGTCATGAGTACCTTCCGATGTTTTTGCAAAAGTCCTTGAGAGCGCAAATTCTCGCCCTGTTGAGCGGCAGTCTGTTCGCGATGCTGTTGATCGCTTTGGCCTGTTTTCACTTTCTCTCCAGCGGTGTTCAGAGCTACGCCAACCTGATCGAAGGGCCGCTGCACACTTCGCAATTGATCGATGAAGCCAACCTGCAATTCAAGGTGCAGGTGCAGGAGTGGAAAAACGTCCTGTTGCGCGGCAAGCAACCGGCTGACCTGAATAAGTACTGGTCGCAATTCGAAGAGCGTCAGCGCGATGTGCAGAACATTCTCGGTGAGCTGGCGGGGCAGAAGGGCATCGAGCCGCAACTCAAGATTCGCATCGAGCGCTTGCGCGACGAACATCGCCAATTGGGCACCGCCTACCAGAAGGGCCGCGATGCCTATGTGGCGGCGGGTGCCGATCCGACCGCGGGCGACACGGCGGTCAAAGGCGTGGACCGCGCGACCAGCGAGCAGATGAGTGAACTGGTCAGCGAATTGCGCAAGCAGGGTGCCGAGCAATCGAAACTGATCAGCGCTGAAGCCGATCGCACCGTGTGGCTGGGGATCATCGTGATGCTGGCCTCGGGCCTGTTGATCGGTCTGCTGAGCCTGTGGCTGGTTAACCGCAACCTGGTCGAGCCGATTCGCAAGCTCATCGAATACGTGGCGCAACTCAGCCAGGGCAAGTTTGCCGAGCGCGTGGCCAGCACCCGTCAGGATGAACTTGGAAAACTGGCAATGGCCGCCAACACCCTGCGCGATTTCCTTGCCGAAACCTTCACCCGATTGCAACGCAGCGCTTCGAATCTGGACAGCGCCAGCGGTGAACTGAATTCAATCGCGACGTTGATGGCCGGTGGCACCAACGAGCAGTTCAACCGCACCGATCAAGTGGCCACGGCGATGAACGAAATGTCCGCCACCGCCCAGGAAGTCGCGCGGCACGCTGCCGATGCGGCGCGCGCGGCGGATGATGCCGACCAGTCAGCGCAGCAGGGTGAAAAAGTCATGCAGGGCACCATCCACACTATCACCCAGATGCGCGGCGAAATCGCCAACACCGCCACAGTCATCCGCCAACTGGAAACCGACAGCGGGCGTATCGGCAAGGTGCTGGAAGTGATTCGCGGCATCGCCGAACAGACCAACCTGCTGGCGCTCAACGCCGCTATCGAAGCGGCGCGTGCCGGTGAAGCCGGACGCGGTTTCGCGGTGGTCGCCGATGAAGTGCGTAGCCTGGCGCAGCGCACGGCAGCGTCGATCATCGAAATCAACCAGATCATTCAAACCGTGCAGACCGGTGCGATCGAAGCGGCCCAGGCGATTGAAACCGGTCAATCGCGTAGCGAGGAAAGCGTCCAGCAAGTGACCGAGGCCGGCGCGATGCTCGAACGCATTACCCTGGCCGTGGAAGCCATCCGCGACATGAACCGCCAGATTGCGACCGCCGCCGAAGAGCAGACTTCGGTGGCCGAGGACATCTCGCGCAACCTCACCGAAATCACCAGCATCGCCAGCACCAACCTGGACAACGTGCAGCGTACGGAAGCAGCGAGCAACAACCTGCATAGCCTGTCAGGCGAGTTGAACGAGGTGACGGCGCGGCTCAGCGCCTGACGAAAACGGCTGTGTACCGGTTTGCTTACCGAGTCGGTACACAGTCGATCTCAAATCCGTGGCGGCGATGTCGATGAGGGAGTTACCCCTCATCAACATTGGATAACGTCCCATGGTCAGCATCACCAATATCTCGATCCCTCTGCCACTTTCGACCACAACCGCCAGCACCGTCACCAGCAACGAGAGCGCTGAATCCACTACGGTTACGGCCGCTGCGGCACCCGCCAACAGCGCCAAAGTCGCTGCCGGTGGAGCGCCTGCATCAGGCGACAGCGGCTCAAGCAGCAGCGAAGAATCCGACGCGGTGAAGGAGCTGCGCAAGCAGATCGCCGAACTGCAAAAGCAGATGCAGGAGCAGATGCAGCAGTTGCAAGCGGCCCAGGCCAAGCAAGAAGACGATGACGCCAAAGCCGCTGCTGTCGCTGCCGCACAATCGCAAATCGCGGCCACATCGGCCTCCTTGCAGACGGCAACGGCGGCGTTGTTGCAAGCATTGCAGGAATCCGGCTCCGGCACTTCGGGGACGCTGGTCAGCACCTCGGCCTGATTAAACCTCCAGACGCAAAAAAGCCGCACGATCGGTCAATCGTGCGGCTTTTTGCTGTGTGCTTAGTCGTCCTTTTTGTTCTTCAGGACTTCGCCGGTGGCGGCGTTCAAATCCACGTCCCATTCAACATTCTGTGCGTCACGCAACTCGACTTCGTACTCGTAGCCGTTGAAGTGGTTGTCCAGGTCGCTGTCGGTAATCGTGGCGCCCGGATGCAGCTTCATCACGACCTGGTTCAGCTCTTCCAGCGGCTTGATCTTGCCATCCTTGACCAATTGCGGGATCTGGTCGACAGGAACATCAGCCTGGGCCAAACCAGCGGTGAGGGTCAGGGCAGCAGCGGTGAACAGGGCAGTCAGAGTCTTCATGAGTTCATTCCTTGTGTGAGCTGTTTAAGTGAGATCAGGTTAGCTTTTGTAACTTAATCCACCCTTAAAATTCCCTTTGCCTGATCCGGCGTCATCGCGAGCAGCTCGGCTCCTACAGGAGCGACGCAATTTGTAGGAGCAAGGCTTGCCCGCGATGGACGCGCCTCGGTCCCCAATCAATACCCATTGTTCTTCAACACCTGATCAACACTCGCCGCCGCCGGACGTTTATAGAACTTCAATAACTCGCTGGCGCGGTTTGTGAAAATGCCATCGACACCCGCATCCATGACCTTCTGATAATCCACCGCATCGTCGATGGTATAGACGTGCACCAGCAAACCCTGATCGTGGGTGTACTGGTTCATCCACGGTTGCACCAGGTCCGAGTAACTCTGATCGCCACCCTTGGTCAGCGCAGCGGAAGGGCCGGTGCCGATCGCGCCCTCGGCCTTGGCGTAGTCGACCCAACGCTGGAATTCGGCTTTGTCCTTCGGCTGCTGCTTGGCGTAGTAAGCGGCTTTATCCTTCTCGCCGGATTCGGCAAAGGTCACTTTGGATTTCGGTTCGATGTTGCCTTCGCCCACCCACAGCAGCAGGATCTTCGGCACCTGTGGCATTTCCTTTTCCAGCAGTTCGAGGCTGCTTTTTTCGAAGGTTTGCAGGATCACCTTGCCTTTGCCCTGACCGACTGCCAGCTCGCTTTTCGCCAGTTTCGAACCTGCGGGGCTCAGCCAGCCACGGTCCTGAAGTTTGTCCTTGAGATCGCGTTCGATGCCGGGAAACTGCTTCGGCTCCTTGGTTTCGATGTACAGGCCGGGCTTGTGCAGCGGGTTGCCCTGGGCGATGTCGATGATTTCATCGAGGGTCAGAATCTTCAGGCCTGCGTAGGAGGGGCGCGCGCGATCCGGGTAAGCGGTGTTGAACCAACTGCCGGCATCCAAAGTTTTCAACTCGGCCATGGTGAACGCGTTGGCCGGGCTGTCCTTGCGCTCGGGGAATTTGCTGGCGACGTCGGTGGTGCGTTGCAGATTGTTGTCGTGCAGGGCGAACAGCACGCCATCCTTGCTGCGTTGCAGGTCCAGTTCCAGATAATCGGCACCCAGGTCGCGGGCCAGTTTGTACGCGGCGGTGGTCGATTCCGGCGCATCAAAAGACGCGCCACGGTGGGCGATCACTGCCGGGTGCGGAATGCCCTGGCGCGTGGCCAATGCCGTGGGGCTGGGCTCGCTGGCGGCGTTTGCCTGGCCGAGGCCGAGCAGCAGACTCAGCAGCAGGGTGCTTTTGGTGAAGGTTGCAGGCATGTTCGAAATCCTTTCGCGATGATTTTCAAAGACGTCCCTTTTAACAACTGAGCGTTGCCAGCGCTATCGCGAGACCGACATAAACGTGCGTAAAGCTGATTTTCGTCAGCGCTTTTGTGCACTTGTTTGCAGTACGCTTGCCCTCGGTAATCCCCGGCAGAGGGAACGCCATTCGCTCGCCCTGCGTGTAAACCAACGATCACCACTGTGAGGTTTACCATGCGCATCACTTCCCAGCTCATCTGCCAGGCTGCCGACCAGCTCAAAGGCTTCGTCGGCCTCAACCGCAAGACCGGCCACTACATCGTGCGCTTCAGCGAAGACGCCTTCGGCATGGACGTGGCCGACGATGGCATCATCCCCACCAGCGAATTCGTCTGGGCGCCCGGCCCCTCAGGATCCATGACGCTCAAGCGTGGGTTGATTCAGTTGCTGCTGGACCAGAACATAGACGACCGGATCAACATCACCGAACCGTTGCGGGTGTACATGGATCGGCGGGAAGTGCCGGAGATTTCGGCGGTGCGGAGTTTGGTGCGGGGTTGAGGTTTTGTGTCGACTGGTCTGGCTTCATCGCGAGCAGGCTCGCTCCTACAGTTGATCCACTGTAGGAGCGAGCCTGCTCGCGATGACGGCCTGAAGAACACCACATCATTTACCGACTAAACCCATAATTCCGCTGCTCCACGCAAGCCTCGACCAGCGCCCGCACCAGCGGCGGCAGGGTGCCCTTGAGCGCCGCGCGTTCCGGTTGGAACAACGTGGCCACGAAGAACGGATGACCGCTGAGTTCAACCGCACGCAAGCCTTGCTCAGCATCATGACCGACGGCGTGAAGTGCGTGCTTCAGCAACGCTTGTTCAAATTCGGGATTCACACCGTAGCGACAGCGATAGCCTTCACGAATCTCAGACGTTTCATACGCCTGGGCGATCAACGAACCTTCAAGCAAATGAATGCTGTCGATCGCCTCCACCAGTGAACACGACAGCGGCGTGAGCAATGCCCGGGTTGCATCGGGGGAGGTCTCGCCATGTTCGGCATCCGACCAGTCGAGCACGTTGCGCGCATATTCCAGCACCGCGTGTTGAAAACCGCCGCAGGTGCCGAGGAAAGGTCGCTGTTGCTCGCGGGCAAAGCGAATCGCCCGCAGCGCGCCGTCCATGCTGCGATAAGGGCTGGCGGGCACACACCAGAAACCGTCGAACTCATCCAGAGACGTTTCAGTTTCGATGCTATCGGTGGCAAGCCATTGCCCCTTTACATCGAGGTCGCAATGTTCGGCAGCCAGGCGCAGGGCAACGGGGATCGCTTGGTGGGCGGTGACCTGCGGGTCGTAATCACCGATCAGGGCGATGCGAATGACGCGATTTTCCATGAGTGATCTCTACACTTGTTGAATTCTTGTAATCGCTGAAACTACCGTGAAACCGTTCAGGCCTTTGGTTCATCCTTGCGCACGAAGTGCTGATGCATTTCCGTGGTCAGGTTTTCGATGCGTTCGGTGAGGGCCTTGGTCATTTCCGTGAGGTGGGTGTTTTGCTCGAGCAACGCCAGCAGTTGCGCGGAGTTTTGCGCCGCTTGCGCCTGACGTTCGCTGTTGGCTACGGCCAACGCTTCGCGATGCTGCGCATCGGCATCGGACTGGGCTTTGTCCCGAGCGGCTTGTCGGGTCTGGGCCAACAAAATCAACGGCGCGGCATACGCCGATTGCAGGCTGAAAGCCAGGTTTAGCAAGATGAACGGGTACGCATCGAAGTGGGCGAAACCGGTCAGGTTGAGGCATACCCAGGCGACCACGATCAGCGTTTGTGCGCCGAGAAAGGTAGGTGTGCCGAAGAATCGCGCAAACGCTTCGGCGCGCAGGGCAAACTTGTCGTTGCCAAAGGTCGGTGCCAGATGGGCGTGATGGCGATGGAAGCGCAAGTGATCGACAGGGGCGGCGGTTTCGTTGCTCGTGGTAGTCATGATGCTCTCTGCAAGGCGCTGGACTGAGGATCACTATAGCCTCAGCGCAAGTTTCATTCTGAAACACATTGCGTCGTTCAAATCAGAGCTATCAGTCGTTGGTCGCCGCCGTCGACCTTGTCATTTATTGCAACTGATAATTGGCCAAAAACATGTCCAGCGCCGACTCCACCACAGTGTTCTGCATTTCGGCCGTCAAGCCTGGCTGGCCCATGGAAATTTGCGGCCAAAAGGCGAAGGATTTAAGCAAACCCTGAATCTGTTGCGCGGCAAATTCAGGAGCAACCGCTTTCAAACGACCATCGGCCTGGGCGGCGCGAATCCACACGGTCAGGCCTTCTTCACGCTCGCCCATACGGGCAACCATGCTCTGCGCACGTTCGGGAGAATGGATGGCGGCGGCGATGGCCACCCGCGCCAGATCGAGAAAATTGTCATCGCCCATCATGTCCAGCTTGGCTGACAGAATTCGCTTCATCTGTTCACGCAGCGGCAGGTCAGGGCTGTAGGGCGTCTCTTGTTCTGCCGTCACCCGGTCCCATAACTGATTGAGGATCTCGGCGAACAACTCTTCCTTGCTGGGAAAGTGGTTGTACACCGTGCGCTTCGACACGCCAGCGGTGGCGGCGATCTTGTCCATGCTGGTGATCTCGAAACCGTTAGCTCGGAACTCGGCAATCGCCGCCTGAATGATGGCTTCGCGTTTACGGTCAGTGAGGCGCTGTGGAGCTGTCATAAATACGCTTCGGCAGGAAAAAAAAGGAAATTACACTCAGCAGTTTACTTGTGATCGGCTTTGATGCAACCTTGAAACTACACTGTGCAGTGTAATGTTTTGTTAATCCTGCTCAGTCAAAAATAGAGTGTTCGGCTGATGCGTGCGTGCCTTGGCCATTTATCGTCCCAAGCGGAAAATCGTAAACGTGCGGTTTTTCTGGAGTCATTCAGATATGGCCAATTCAGTTTCCCCGGCGAGTAACGCGTCCACGCCTGAAGCCTCGCTGCAGGTACAAGGGCAGTTCCAAAACCACACACCGATACAGCGTTTAAGCGTTGGCAAAACCCTGCGCATCTTGTGGAACGCGATGTTCCACAAACCGCGCGACACCCGCCCGACAGCGCCCGTCCCGGTACAACCGCTGACCCAAGCGGCGCTGATGGCTGCGCCGAACCACAGCGTTTATCGCCTCGGCCATTCCACGTTGTTGCTCAAACTGCGGGACAAATTCTGGATCACCGACCCGGTCTTCGCCGAACGCGCCTCACCCGTGCAATGGGCCGGCCCGAAACGATTCCACCAACCGCCGATCAGCATCGACGAGTTGCCACCGATTGAAGCGGTCATCCTTTCCCACAACCACTACGACCACCTCGATTACGAGGCCGTGCTCAAACTGGCCGACAAGACCAATGTTTTCCTGACTCCGCTGGGTGTCGGCGACACCCTGATCAAGTGGGGTATCGACGCCAGCAAAGTCCGTCAACTGGACTGGTGGCAAGGCACTGAAGTCGATGGCATCCAGTTCATCGCCACCCCGTCGCAACACTTCTCCGGCCGCGGCCTGTTCGACGGCAACAGCACCTTGTGGGCCTCATGGGTGATGATCGACGACGCCACCCGCATCTTCTTCAGCGGCGACAGCGGCTACTTCGACGGCTTCAAACGCATCGGCGAACAGTACGGCCCATTCGACCTGACCCTGATGGAAACCGGCGCCTACAACGTCGACTGGCCGCACGTGCACATGCAACCCGAAGAAACCCTGCAAGCCCACATCGACCTCAAGGGCCGCTGGCTACTTCCAATCCACAACGGCACCTTCGACCTGTCGACCCACGCCTGGTACGAACCCTTCGACCGCATCCTGGCGTTGGCCTGGGAACGCAGCGTTTCGATTACCACGCCGCAGATGGGCGAAGCGTTCAACCTGATGCATCCCCTGCGTGGGGAGGCGTGGTGGTTGGCGGTGGAAGGGGAGAGTGAGCGAGCGACTGTGCAGAGCGCGTGACGCACTTTAACCGGGCCGCTTACTGTTAAGCGGCCCGAGCAAAGCGCTCACTCAACCATCGCAAAATCCGTCCGCCCAACCGGGTTCGGCGTAGACCCTCTCAAGTTCATCCCTCTACCCGGTGCAAACCCCGGGAAAAACACCAACCCTTCCGATTCAAACCGATACGCCAACGCCAACCGAGTGACATCCAGCACATCCTGCTGCGCTTCGAACCGCTCAATCGCGTCAACAGAAACCGAAGCCTCCCGCGACAACTCTTCCACACTCCAACCCAGCATCGCTCGGGCCTGGGCGCAGTGGGCCGGGGTGAATTGGAAAAGGGCGATACGTTCCAGGGTGATTTTCATCGCTTGAGAGGCCATGGTGTTCTCCGGCTCGAGAGTGTTGATTCAAAATATACTGTGTTTTTGTACAGTTGTTTTGAGCCGGGATCAAATGCAATTTTTGATTTGTGTTTTTGGCCAGACGAACGGCATCGAGCTTATTTATCCACCAAGCCCGGCGCCTCCCGCACGATAAAGTGATCCAGATTCTCGATGTTGGCGCTGAACACCCCGAACGTCTGCTCGGGGTTTTTCTTGCTCGGCACCTGCTTCAACTCCGGCGTCACCCCATAAAAAAAGCAATACAACTCACGTCCACTGTCGATGGCGTGCTTGATCTCCTCCAGGAACGCCTTGCGCTTGCGGTAGGTGTCGATCAGCTTCTTGCTCAGGTAAACATTGACCGAATACGGCTTCTTCTCGAACCACACCTTCTTCTCGAAATCGATGCGAAAGCTCTGGGTGTAATCTTTGATCTCTTTGATCTTGCCCCAGTAAATCAGCCCCTTGTTGTCCTGCAGGTACTCGATTTTTTTGAAGAAGGAACCATAAGGCGAGGTGTGCTCGCCAATCTTCAGCGGCATGCGCTTGAGCAGGTCCTTGTCGTCGAAGTTCGACACGAAGCATTCCACTGGGTGGGCGAAGATGCTGGTTTTGTCGGGTGCAGAATCGCGGCTTGGCTGCTCGACGCTGTTGGTCACCGATGGCGTTAATGGCTCATCCCGCTGAGTGTCTGCACCCACCGCCGGGCTGGACGGCTTACGCACATACTCACGCCGAGTCAGCAACAATTCCGACGGGAAATGCTCCTCACGGCTGTCATCCGTTTCCGCACCTTCCGCCTCCACACCCGATGCCGGCGTCTTCAGGCTGACATAAGGACAGCCCTCGACATGCCGCGTACTCGGCAGGTTCTTGAAGTGCGGCGTACGCACGTAATTCACATTCTTGGCGTTGAACGTGCCCAACTCATTCACTGCGTCGAACGCCAAACGACAGGCATCGTTGGGGCACTGGAAATGCTCTTTCGCGGAATCGAACGCCATGGTCTCGTCGAAATTCAGATCGCGAACGTCATAGATCGACAACTTGTCGTCGAGGCTGAGGCAGTAGGCGAAGTCGAATTTCATGACGGGCTCGGGTCCGTGAGGGGAAGGGTATTAATAGCGGGAGGCGCCGTGCGTTGCACCTACTGTTTTCAACACACCTGAATCCTTTAACCCAAACACCAAACCTGTAGGCGCGAGCAATCAGAGTTCACCAGGTATCACGATAATCAAATGAAATTTGGTAGTCATAGGAGTTCAAGGCGATAGCGTGTTGAAAATGAGGTTGAATGACATCGACCCAGTCTTCACCCACATTGAAGCCACCATTATTAATAGTGTTGTCCACGGGCAGGCCGAGGGCTTCAAGTATTGATGCGTCATCTCCTAAATCAGAAGAGTATTCCTCACCTTGAAAAACCTCGGTTTGTTTGTCATACCAATCCAACGTTAGCTTGAGTCCCATCGTTGTCTCACAAGTATTTTTTGGGGATGTTTCGTTCAGTTTTGGGGTCGTCCCGTCGTTCACCTGTTATGTGATCAAAAGCCCCCAAGTGGCCTCCGTCGCTAGCGCGGTACACCTCTAGCTCGCCATGCATCGAGTCCCATTCGTAGATCTTTTTGCCTTTTGCATCCATCCAGCGTTTCCGAAGGCCACCGCCTCCCACAATAGGGTTCTTTTTCTTTCCTTTTATCAATCCAGGAAACGCAACGATCTCTTCAGTTTTTGGAGCAGGATGATAACGGTGACCTGATGTTGGTAATCCTTTACGAGTTGTGCTGAGCACAACATAAACCGGCCTCACCCCCGACCCCACCGGAAACACAAGAATGAAATCCTTGTACTCAGGCGGATAAACCGGATTCACGATGATGCTGTCAGCCTGTTTCGTCGGCGGATAAACCCAGATGTGCGGCGCCTGAGGAGCGGCTTCCAGTTTGGGGATGCCGAGAATGTCGGAGCCGTCTTCAGCCGGGGTCCAGATCAGTTCGATGCCTTCTCCCAGGTCTGCGACGTATTGGCTGTTGCGCAAACCGATCTGCACGACATCGACCAATTCCCAATCGCGGTTCTTGCCGGTGTAGAAACCGTAACCCTTGAGGGTGCCGTCGGCCTGCTGTTCGATATGCAGGCGCGCGCGAGTGCGGGCCTGATTGAGGGCGCGGAGTTGGTCTTCGCTGTAGAGGGCGCTGTCGCCGAGGCTGGGCGTCCAGAAAATCGCGACCAGACCGCCAAGAGCAGCAGACGCGGCAGGCCCGACGGCACCTATTGCCGGGACGACAAGAGAGGGAATGCGTAGCGCCAGTTGGCCGATGCCAAGTGCAACGGTGCTCCCACTGATCGTTTTCAGATTCAGCAAACCGCCGTCGTCTACCTCGCGAGCCCCGAGCCAGGCGATTTCGCCGTAGTCCTTCAGGCTGTCGGTCGGCACCATTCCCGAGGGATTGGAATAGTTGATGATCGCATCCGGCAACTTGCAGGATTTGGCGAAGACGCATCCGACTTGAACCGGTTTCTGTTCGACCTCCGCAACCTGACGCTTGCGCATGTAGTCGTCTTGCCTGGCGAGCATGGCCTCGTAGGCAATTTGCCGAGCTTCGCGCTCGGCCAGTTCACTGGGCGTCATGAAGCGGTAGGTGACGTGATGGCCGTCACCGGAAGGTGGGTTTCTAACCTTGGGAATGTCTTTGTTGCCAGCCACTGACTGTCCTTGTGCGTTCGTCCATCGGCAACCCTGTAGAAGGGCTGCGCGACGTTAGCGAATGGGACGGGGCTTGGCAGTAGGAAGGATCTGGGAAGGGCATAAGAAATGTCTTTGATGGTTGATGGTTGATGGCGGGAGGACGGAGGCTACTCTCTGATACGAATCTTTTCGCAACTCCCAAAACCAGCATCTGTGTTGCATCAGATAAATCGACGAGTCCGAAAGGGCGTGCTGTGCGGTCGAACACTGGCCGGTCCATGTCGCCTCTATCCACAATTGAACACTAACGCTTAGAAATAGTGGCTTTTCGCCCCGTTATGTCTTGAAACCCTTTTGCACTTTGGCCACGATAGGAATTTTCCTACAGCTATTGACTACAAAAGGGCTGCACTCGTGGTGATCAAAGCGGTTTCGAAGGAACGAATAGACAAAGCGTTGCTGGAGTTTGATCGTAAATTTCGGAGTAGGCGCGAGTGGCAGGGCTGGGAGAATAACCTAGCTCACCGTTACGCCGTTCATGAGGGGGGTGAACTGTATCCGGCGAAGAAAATCGTCTCCTTGGCTACCGGCATTGCTGTAGGGAAATTCTCCGGTGGGCGCCCAACCAACAATTATCTAGAAAAGCGTGGTTTCACTATTGTTGAGTTACCGCGTGGGGAAGGCGAACCTGTATTGCAGTTCACTGCGGGGGCTGTTTACGACCGAAAAACTGAGATCAATGGACCTTTCGGTGGGAGCCTGCAAAGCGGCATTGCGGCGTCTGCAACCTACCCTGCAATATTTTTGTTCACGGGCGATAGTGGTGAGCAATACGGGTATGCCGACAATTGGGACAACGGTGCCTATCTTTATACCGGCGAAGGACAGCGCGGGCCGATGACTTTGATCCGAGGCAACCGAGCCATCGCTAAGCATGCCGAGGAGGGCCGAGCGCTGCACTTGTTTAAGTCTCTTGGCAAAGGTAAAGGCAATGAATACATGGGCGAGTTTTCTTGCGCCGACATGTTTGAGCGGAACCAGCCGGATGTGCGCGGCCAAGATCGGATAGCGATTGTCTTTCGGTTAGTTCCTGTGGGTATTCCTGGTGAAATAATTGAACCTGATGAACAGGATGAAGATGAGGCTGACCTTTCCGAATCTCTGGCTGCTGCGCGATTGGCTGCGTTGGCTGCATGTAAGCCTAGCAGTGACGATTTAGGACAATCTGCCCCGCGTAAGATCTATCAGCGCAGTCGAAAGGTTTCGCACTATGTGTTGATGCGCGCCAAGGGGGAATGCGAGAGCTGTGAGAAGCCGGCTCCTTTTATGAAAAAGGATGGCACCCCCTACTTGGAGCCGCATCACGTAAACCGACTCTCAGATGGTGGGTTAGATCACCCGCGCTATGTGGGAGCTGTGTGCCCAAGTTGCCATCGGGAAATTCACTCTGGAGTGCACGGAGCATTGCTGAATGAGAGGCTTAAGCAACGGTTGGAGGCAATTGAAAACTGATTGATCTGTGTACCAAGTCAGTTTGACCGACCCTGCCTCTCAGGGACACTCTGGTAGCCATCCTTTTTCTTTGCGCTCATAACTTCGCCGAGGGTTAAAAACCCTCGGACGATACTGAGTGGCCTTCATGGCCGTCTACGAAAATTCCTACACAAACGGAGATGGGTCTGGTGAGCGATTCTGCAAGCACCTCACCTAACCCATCGAATGCTTCGACAATGGGAACACCCGTACAGCCTTCCGCCACCAAGGCGTAGCTAGCCGCGTTTGCTTTGGGGGAGAATCGACCAGCAAATAGGGCATATCCCGCAAACGAATCCACCCCTCACCTTGCCAGTGCAGCATGCTTAACGACATCTCCGGCCAATCCAACAAGCTCAACATCGGCCGATCCGAGTTTTCAGCTTCGTGCGTATCGCGCAAGGCCGGCACCACCTGATGTGTCAACCACTCACGTAGCAACCGATTACTTGGAACGTAGTGATACACCAACAGCGCATACACACCCGACTCGCTGAGCATCAGCTGTTTTTCTGGTTGCCGAAAATACTCAATCCACAAAACACGACGCTGATCCTTATCCAGTTTGCTAACCATACGATCACTCAGATGGACGCCCATCAACCGGCCGATATCCCGGGCGCAGAACCATGGCTGGTTTTCAAGGAGGATGGCGTGAAGGCAGAGGTTGTGTCGGGTGAAGATTGATGGAGTGAAAGAATCAGGCATGACTGATCGGGGGAGAGTTTCTGCAGGCATATCCATTACCTCTACGTATGAAGTTGAAGGGGCCGGAACCCGACGTAGAGGACTTTAGAAATCCCAACGAGCTCTATCTCTCACATACAGAATCTCGCATACATGGCTGATGCCGGCACGCGGTCTGTGTGAGGAAATTAGCTTCTACGTTGGGCGTTTCTTAGGCACCTGCAATAGAGCTTAGAAGCGCTTCTAATGGTTATCAATGCGGAAGGCGCTGGAATTGCTGTAGGAGGTTTTACAATGTAAGCGTCCGCCCAACACACCTTGCGTGATTAAACGGACACCCACCTGTGCGGC
>RCUP01000993.1_pt1 | contig 18652 bp, 17 predicted proteins | sample 2166341 | NCBI WGS metagenome assembly RCUP01 (sample SAMN09932325, study PRJNA488358) | compost metagenome | isolation source: compost soil in succinonitrile-enriched | place: Germany: Experimental Botanical Garden | reverse complement strand
CCACCGCCACGCGCGCGCCGAAGCCCGCCGCGAAACGGGCCGCGCGCACGCCGCCGGAGCCCGCGCCGATCACAAACAGATCAAAATCGAATGCCATGGTGTTCTCTTCGCGCGGCCTTGCGGCCCCGCGTTCACTGTCCGGGAAAGCTGTATTTAACACCACCCGGCGGCGGTGTCCGGACCGCGCCGGTTTCCAGGCGCCAGGCGTTGCGATACATTGGCCGCAGGCTGGCCGCAACGCGCCTTCCTTCCCTCTCTGGAGCTCGACCCATGTCGCTTGAAACCTGGCTGGCCTTCCTTGGCGCCTCGGCATTGCTCGTGATGCTGCCCGGCCCCACCATCCTGACCGTCATCAGCTATTCCATCACGCACGGCAAGGGCGCCCGGCTGCCGCTGGTGCTGGCCGTGGCGCTGGGCGATTCCACCGCCCTGGTGCTGTCGCTGCTGGGTCTGGGCGCGCTGCTCGCGGCGTCGGCCTTCTGGTTCACGGTGGTCAAGACCATCGGCGGCCTGTACCTGCTCTATCTCGGCTACAAGCTGCTGCGCGCCGGCGTGTCCCCGGCCACCCTGCCCGCGGCCACCCCCGCCGGCTCGCGCTGGAGGCTGTTCGCCAACACGTATCTGGTCACCGCGCTGAACCCCAAGGGCATGATCTTCTTCGTGGCCTTCCTGCCGCAGTTCATCGACCCGGCGGGCGACGTGACGCGGCAGCTCTGGATGCTGTCGGCCACCTTCGTCGCCTGCGCCGGCATCAACGCCACCGCCTATGCGGTGTTCGCGGGTTCGGCCCGGCGCATGCTGGCGTCGCCCCGCGCGCAGCGCGGCTTCAATCTGGGCGGCGGCGCCATGCTGTCCGCCGCCGGAATATGGGCCATGCTGGCGCGCCGGGTCTAGGGTCTAGGATCCAGAGTCCAGGGGTTCGGGCCAGAGGCCGCGCTATTTCGCCGCGGCCATCATGTATTCCACGGCGGCGCGCAGCGTGGCTTCGTCGGCCGCCGAGCCACCCCGCGGGGGCATGGCGCCCTTGCCTTTCAGCACGGTAACCATCAGCGCGTCGGCGCCCTGCGCCAGGAACGGCGTCCAGGCCTGCTTGTCACCCAGCTTGGGCGCGTTGGCCACGCCGCTGGCATGGCATACGACACAGGCCGACTTGTAGAGTTTTTCTCCGGCGGGATTGACGGAGGCCAGGGTATCCGCCGCGGCCTGCTGCAAGGGCAGGCAGGCCAGGGCAAGGGCAAATGCGATTCGGGCAGTATTGAGCATGGCGAAGACTCGCGGCTACGGGTTCGGGAAAAGCGGCAAGGCGCGGACCGCGCCCCGCCGCCAGGCCATCAACGCGGGATCGGACCCGGCGCCTTGATCTGCTTCATCAGGTCGTCATTCCATTTGCCTTCGACCTTGATGTGCCCGGCCGCGCCCAGTTCAAAGGCCTCGATCAGGTTGTGGTTCAGATACGCGTACACCCCGGGCTGCTTGAAGGTGTAGAGCGCCGCGCCCGCCGAACCGCCACGGATGAACCAGGTTTCCAGGTTCTTTTCGGGCGGGTTGCCGAACTTGCCGGTCTCCCAGACCCAGTCGCCGTGGCCGCCGATCAGGTGCGGACGCGTGTCGCGATTGGCCTGCGAATGGATCAGCAGCACGGTCTCGCCGACCTTGGCGGTAAGCGCATTGTTGCCAGTCAGCGCGCCCACCTTGCCGTTGAAGACGATGTGCGAGGGCGTCAGCTTGCGCATGACCTCGACGGTGTCGCCGTAGCTTTCGGCCAGGGTCGCGTAGTCCTTGTACTTGCCGTTCCCGTCCTTGGGGATGTACAGGTCGAATTCGCCGATCGTGTAGGCGCGGTCATAGTGCAGAGGCTTGCCCTGCGGATCCTTCAGGCCTTCACGCGGCAGCACCATCAGCGTGCCGCTCATGCCCGACACCACGTGCCACGGCACCATGCCTTCAGGGGCACAGTGATAGACGAAGGTGCCGCTGCGGTCCGCCTTGAAGCGCAGCGTGGCCTGCTCGCCCGGGTTCACGTTGGTGAGCTTGGCGCCGCCCAGCGCGCCCGTCGCGGCATGGAAGTCCACGTTGTGCGGCATGGCGTTGGAGGCAGGATTGACCAGCGTCACTTCCACATAGTCGCCCTCGTGCACCACCATGGTCGGGCCGGGCATCGAGCCGTTGAACGTCATGGCCTGCAGCGTGGTGCCCTTGTCGTCGATGACCATCTTCTTTTCCTCGATGGTCATGACGAACTCGATCACCTTCGGCCCCGACTTCGCCACCTGCTCGTGCGGGTGGACCATCGGCGGGGCGACCAGCGTGACTTTGGCGCGCGGCAGCTTGTCGGCGTTCTGGGCGAAAGCCGGTCCTCCGGCCATCGTGAGAACCAGGGCCGCTGCAAGCAAGGTAGGGCGCAACGCGTTCATGTGCTACTCCTCTTTCGGTTTCTTCAAAGCCGAGTCTGTCGGCAACTCCATTGAAGAACCGCGGGCGATTGCGTTCTTTGCTGTAGCGCAAACTTCGGACCAGCCCGTGGCCGCGCGCGCATTGTCAGCGGGGGCCGCCGGTGTCACCATCGAGGCGTGGAAAAATTCTCCACGGCCACACGCGGACCGCCATGCCATCGCCTTTATGCCATGCCCTGCTGCGCAACCTGGATCTGTTCAGGCCTTTGTCCGATGCGCAGCTAGACGCAGCGCTGCAGGGCGCCACGCCCTGCCGTCTTGAAGCCGGTGAAGTCGCGTACCGCCAAGGCGCCGACGGCGCGCATTTCTTCGTGCTGTTGCACGGCTGCCTGAAGGTCGCCCAACTGACCGCCGAGGGCGAACAGGTGGTCGTGCGCTACGTCAACCCGGGCGACATGTTCGGACTGGCCTGCGCCATGCGGCAGTCCTGTTATCCCGCGACGGTGCTGGCCGTGCAGGAAAGCGTCTGCCTGGCCTGGCCGGCGTCCGCCTGGGAAGGCTTCACGGCCAGCCATCCGCAGCTTGGCGCGATCGCGCTTCAGACCATGGGGCAGCGCCTGCAGGACGCGCACATTCGCATCCAGGAACTGTCCACCGACGAGGTCGAACAGCGCGTGGCGCGCGCGATCCTCCGGCTGGTGCAGCAATCCGGCCAGCCCACGCAAGAAGGCATCGGCATCAGCTTTCCCATCACCCGTCAGGACGTCGCCGAAATGACCGGCACCACGCTGCACACCGTCAGCCGGCTGCTCAGCGACTGGAAGCAGCGCGGCATCGTGACCAGCGGGCGCAAGCGCATCGTGCTCCGGTCCCCCGCCGCGCTGGCCCGCCTGTCCGAAAACGCGCAGGCCGCCCCGGATTGCGCGGCCTGCCTGTCCTGCCGGGACGGGCCGCCCGCGGCCGAAGGCCAGGCCGCCGAGCTGGCGGCGCACTGAGGCCCTTGCGTCCCGGCCGCTAGCCCTCTTCCAGCACCAGGCGCAGTCCCAGGTTGGCGGGCGGCAGGCCGACCGAACACGCGCCGCTCTTGGGGTCGCGGATGAAATCGGGCAGATAGGCGATATGGCGGCCCGCCGCCACGCGTATGCCGCAATTGCGGCCCTGGGCCGCATCGGATGCGCCGTCCGTGCGCGCATCCAGCACCCGCCGCGAATGGCAATCCGAGGTCCAGTCCCACACGCTGCCCGCCATGTCCTTCAAGCCCGCCGCGTTGACGCCGTATGCGCCGAACGGGCGTACCGCCGTATCGGCGGCCTCGCCGCCCCGGCGGCTCTGCTGCTCGTATTCCGCCAGCCATCGCTGGGCCGGATCGCCTGCCGCAGGGTCGCCTGCCGCAGGATCGCCTGCGCCGGGTTGATCCGGCAGCGTTTCCTCCCGGTAGGCCTCGCCCGCCGCGTAAACCCATTCTCCATAGTCCGGCAAGCGGAAGCGCCGGCCGGTGGCGGCCGATAGCCAGGCCGCGTAGGCCGAGGCGTCCGACCAGCTGATGCCGACGGCGGGCAGGTCCGGCGCAGACGCCCGGCGCTGCGCCGCATCCAGCGGCTTGCAGCCGCCGGCGTTTACGCACGCGGCGTATTCCGCCTGACTGACCTGGCGCGTCATGATGGCCACGCCGCGCGCATGCCGGGCGATGGTGGGCGCCGGCGTCACGGGATAGCCATTGCGCAGCGCCTCGCCCGGCGGCTGAAAGCTGACTTCTCCCGGCGGCAGGCGCGTGAGTTCCGGCAATGCAAAACGGGCCCGGTCTGCGGGCCCGCAAGCAGTCAACAACAATGAAATGGCGGTGGCGATCGGCAGGAAGCGCATGCGGAGTTTCTCCGGAGCGCCCGCGCCACGACGGCGCGGGCTCTGCTTCCATTGGACCGTCAGCGCGGGCCCGCCACGTTGCGCTGGCGCAAAGTGGCGGATGCCCGCGGATCAGCCTCGCGCAGCCTTGGGCTGCAGACGCGGCTCGGCCAGCGAGGGCTTGGCGCTCAGGAGCCCCAGGATCACTTGCATGACCATGGCCAGCGCGCCCAGCAGGAACACCACGTCGCCAAAGGTGCGGCCCCAGCGCAGGGTCTTCAACAGATCCTGCTGCATGAAGGCCTCGCTGCGGGCATACCACATGCCTTCGCTGACGCTGGCATGGAACTGGATCAGGCCCACGGGCAGCAGGCTGGTGAAGATCATCAGCGCCAGGCCCACGTTCATGCCCCAGAACGCCAGCTTCATCAAGCCAGGGCTAAGGGAATACTGCGGACGGATGTAGCGCAGCACCAGCAGGGTGAAGCCCAGCGCCAGGAAGCCATACACCCCGAACAGCGCGGCGTGCGCGTGGACCGGCGTGGTGTTCAGGCCCTGGATGTAATACAGCGAGATCGGCGGGTTGATCATGAAGCCGAAGACGCCCGCGCCCAGCATGTTCCAGAAGGCCACGGCCACAAAGCACATCAGCGGCCACTTCAGGTCGGCCATCCACGGCGCGCGGGTCTTCAGGCGCCAGTTTTCCCAGGCCTCGTGGCCCAGCACGATCAGCGGCACCACTTCCAGCGCCGAGAAGCTCGCGCCCACCGCCATCACGGGCGTGGTCGTACCGGCGAAGTACAGGTGATGGAACGTGCCCGGAATGCCGCCCAGCATGAACAGCGAGGCCGAGGCCAGGCTGGCGGTGGTCGCCATGCGGCGCGACACCAGGCCGAGCGTCGAGAAGATGAAGGCCAGCGCCGTGGTGGCGAACACTTCAAAGAAGCCTTCGACCCACAGGTGGACGATCCACCAGCGCCAGTACTCCATCACCGTCAGGTGCGTGCGTTCGCCGTAGAAAAAGCCCGCGCCGTAGAACAGCCCGATCGCGCCGACGGAAGCCGTCAACAGCGCCAGCAGGTTCTTGTCGCCGCCCGGCGTGCGCAGGGCGGGCACGATGCCGCGCAGCATCAGCACCAGCCAGAAGCAGATGCCGGCGAACTTGCCGATCTGCCACAGGCGTCCCAGGTCCACGTATTCATAGCCCTGGTGGCCCAGCCAGAAGTTCAGGTCCGGCGGCATGATCTGCGCGATGGCCAGGTAGTTGCCGGTAAACGAGCCGACCACCACCAGCACCAAGGCCCAGAACAGGATGTCCACGCCCACCTTCTGATACTTGGGGTCGCGCCCGCCGTTGATCAGGGGCGCCAGGAACAGGCCCGCGGCCAGGAAGCCGGTGGCGATCCAGAACAGCGCGCTCTGGATGTGCCAGGTGCGCACCAGCGAATAGGGGAACCACTGCGATACGTCGATGCCATAGAACTTCTGCCCTTCAACGGTGTAGTGCGCGGTGAAACCGCCCAGCAGCACCTGGAAGCCGAACAGCGCCACGACCAGGAACAGGTATTTGCCCAGCGCGCGTTGCGACGGCGTCAGGGCGAACGTGGTGAGCGGGTCGCGCGCGGGCGCTTGCGGCTCTTCTTCTTCCTTGCCGCGCAGGAACGCCCAGGCCCAGACCAGGAAGCCGATGCCCGCCAGCAGCACCACCACGCTGATGATGGACCACATCACGTTTTCCGCGCTGGGCTGGTTGCCGATCAGCGGTTCGTGCGGCCAGTTGTTGGTGTAGGTGACCGGCTTGCCCTCGCGCTCGGTCGCCGCCGCCCATGCCGTCCAGAAGAAGAACTGCGTGAGCTGGGTGCGGCGCGCGGCGTCGGGCAGCGTGTTTTCCTTCATCGCGAAGTTCTCGCGGCTGCGGTGCAAGGCCGGCGCATCCGAGAAAAGCTGGTCGTAGTAGGCCGCGGTCTGCTCGATGGCGAGCGCGCGGCGCGGCGTGATCGTCAAGGTGTCCGTGGCGGCGTCGCTGCGGTTGCCGCGGTACTCGGCCTTGAGCGATTCGCGCAGGGCTGCCTGCGCGGGCGCGGCGAGCTTATCGTAGGCCTGGCCGTGCTCATCGCGCGCGGCCAGGTCCAGCCAGGCCATCAGTTCGCGGTGCAGCCAGTCGGCCGTCCAGTCCGGCGCCTGGTACGCGCCGTGCCCCCAGACCGAGCCTAGCTGCATGCCGCCCACGGACTGCCAGGCGGTCTGACCGTCCAGGATGTCCTCGCGGCCGAACAGCGCCCGGCCGTCCGTCGTCACGATCTGCCCGGGGATGGGCGGAGCCTGCCGGTAGACCTCTCCGCCGTAGAAGCCCAGCAATGCGAATGTGATCGCCACCACGGCGATCAACGTGAACCATAATTTCCGATACGGACCCATGATGGGAACGCCCTCCTGTGTTGCGGTTGGTTGGGTACGTTCCCTTATGCGAAAACCGTGCCAGAAAAAAAGCCCGGCGAATCAGCGCCTTGAAATCGGCGGGGTTATTTCTACCGTTCAGGAAAAGGGTATAAATCACTGGCGCCGGGTTCTTTTCACCCTGACACCACCCGCCCCGGGCGCGCCCGCCACTTGCGGATACCGAACAAGGATCCCCCACATGACCGCCACGCCGCTGCACATCGGAATCGTCGCCTGCTCCGCCGAAGGCGCGGCGCTCTGCTACCGCACCGTGTGCGCGGAAGGCGCGCGGCGCATGGGGCCGCACGCGCACCCCGAAATATCGCTGCACACGCATTCGCTGGCGGACTACGTCGCCTGCCTGGACCGTCGCGATCTGGCCGGCGTGGGCGCGCTGATGCTGTCGTCCGCCGAAAAGCTGGCGCGCGCGGGCGCGGATTTTCTGATCTGCCCGGACAACACCATCCATCAGGCGCTGGACCATGTGCTGCCGCGGTCTCCCCTGCCCTGGCTGCATATCGCCGAAGAAGCCGCCAGCGCGGCGGCGGCGCGCGGCTATCGCCGCATCGGCATCCTGGGCACCCACTGGCTGGTGGACAGCGACGTCTACCCCGCCAAGCTGAGCGAACGCGGCCTGGACTATCTGCGCCCGCCCGAGGACGACCGCCAGGCGCTGGGCCGGATCATCATGGACGAGCTGGTCTACGGCGTGTTCAAGCCGGACTCCGTGGCCCGGCTGCAAGGCATCATCGAGCGCCTGCGCGGCGCCGGCTGCGACGCGGTGGTGCTGGGATGCACCGAATTGCCGCTGGTGCTGAACGACGGCAATTCCACCCTGCCCACGCTGGACTCCACCCGCATCCTGGCGCGGGCGGCGCTGGCCCGCGCCTTGCAGCCCGCGTGAAACCCCGGGCCTTTCAGATCTGGTCCAGCCCGTATTGACGCAGTCGGTCGAGTTCCCGCACCTTGATCTGGTTGTAGGCCAGCGCCAGGATTCCCTGATCGGCCAGCGTCTGCAAGGCCTGGTTGACCCGCTGGCGCGACAGTCCGGTCAGAAAGCCCAGTTCTTCCTGGGAAATCGCCAGGGTCAGGTCGGTGGACGGATATAGCTGCGGGTTGAATAGCTGCGCCAGCGATTGCGCCACCCGCGCATCGGCATCCAGCAAACGGTGGTTCTGGATGGACGCGATGAACTCGCCCATGCGGTCATTCAACTGGCCGATGACGAAGTGCGAAAACGGCAGGCTGGCCGACAGCAGCGCGTGAAACGTGGCGGACGGCACCAGCATCACCAGCGACGGCTGGATCGCCACCACATCGTATTTGCGCAGCTCGCGCTTGATGACGCTGCCCTCGCCGAACCAGCCGCCCGGCGGCACGCCCGAAAACGTGCAGCTACGGCCCGACTCGTTGTAGATCGCCAGCTTCAGCAGGCCCTTGTTTACGCCCAGCCAGTAATCCGAGGGAGCGTTGCGCCGCGCGATCCAGGCGCCGCTGGCGACGTGTTCGGCGCGCGAAGTGGCCAGCACCAGGTCCTGGTGCCGGGCGTCCAGCGCGGCGAACCAGGCGCAGGCGCGAAACAGCCGGGACAGCTCTGCGGGGGAAACTGCGTTTGAAACATCGGACATGTGCGGAACCGTGTAAAACTTGGGGAAACGGGGCCGGCCGGCGGTCTGTCATGCAGGCGACAGACACCATTTTCCGGCCAGGCATAAGCTGGAGCAAGCGACGGGGATCAAATACCCCGCAGACGTACCGGCGGCGCCCGCGCCCCATCGGAGACAAAACATGAGCAGCATGTTCGATCACGGCCTTGCGCGCCGTGAGGCCAATTACGAAGCCCTGACCCCCGTGGATTTCATCGCACGGGCGGCGCAAGTCTACGGCCATCGGCTGGCCATCGTCCACGGCAAGACGCGCCGAACCTGGGCGCAGACCTACGAGCGTGCCCAGCGGCTGGCCGGCGCGCTGGCGCAAGCCGGCATCAAGCGCGGCGACACCGTCGCCGTGATGCTGCCCAATATTCCGGCCATGGTCGAGGCGCACTTCGGGGTGCCGATGCTGGGCGCCGTGCTCAACACGCTGAACACCCGCCTGGACACGCCCAGCGTGCTGTTCATGCTGGGCCATGGCGAAGCCCGCGCGCTCATCATCGACACCGAATACGCCGAACTGGCCCAGCGGGCCCGCGCCGAGTTTCCGCATCTGGCGGTCATCTCCGTGCATGACCTGGAAGGCGCGCCCGCCACGCTGCCGGGCGCCACCGACTACGAGGCGTTCCTGGCCGCCGCCCCCGCTGAATACAACTGGAAGCCGCCCGCCGACGAATGGGACGCCATCGCCCTGAACTACACGTCCGGCACCACCGGCGATCCCAAGGGCGTCGTGTACCACTATCGCGGCGCCTACATGAACGCGATCAGCAACATCCTTGAATGGGACATGCCCAAGCACCCCGTGTACCTGTGGACGCTGCCGCTGTTCCATTGCAACGGCTGGTGCTTCGCCTGGACCGTCGCCGCGCGCGCCGGCGTGAATGTGTGCCTGCGCAAGTTCGATCCCCAGACCGTATTCGACCTGATCCGCGATGAGGGCGTCACCCACTACTGCGGCGCGCCCATCGTGCAAAGCGCGCTGGCCAACGCCCCGGCCGAGATGCGCGCCGGCATCACGCATACCGTGCGCACCATGGTGGCGGGCGCCGCGCCCGCGCCGGCCGTCATCGCCAAGATGCGCGACATCGGTTTCGAGCTGACCCATGTGTACGGGCTGACCGAAGTCTACGGCCCCGCCGCCGTCTGCGCCCGCCAGGACGCCTGGGACGCGCTGGACGACGAACGGCGCGCGCTGCTGACCGCGCGCCAGGGCGTGCGCTATCACCTGCAGGCCGGCGTCTCCGTGCGCAACCCGCAGACCATGCAGGCCGTGCCGCCCGACGAACAGACCATCGGCGAAATCATGTTCCGCGGCAACATCTGCATGAAGGGCTACCTGAAAAACGAACGCGCCACCGAGGAAGCCTTCGCGGGCGGCTGGTTCCATACCGGCGACCTGGGCGTGATGACGGCCGACGGGTATGTCCGCATCAAGGACCGCAGCAAGGACATCATCATCTCGGGCGGCGAGAACATCTCCAGCATCGAGGTCGAGGACGCGCTGTACCGCCATCCCGCCGTGGCGGCGGTGGCCGTGGTGGCCATGCCCGACCCCAAGTGGGGCGAGACGCCCTGCGCCTTCGTCGAACTCAAGCCCGGCTGCGCCGCCACCGCCGAGGAGATCATCGCGCATTGCAAGCTGCTGCTGCCCGGCTTCAAAGTGCCGCGCGCGGTGCGCTTCGGTGAACTCCCCAAGACCTCCACCGGCAAGATCCAGAAATTCGAGCTGCGCGCCGCCGTGGGCGCCACGTCGGCCATCGACGTCGCCAATCCCGACAAGCCTGCCTGATTCCCTTTCCCCAAAAATCCAGGAGCGCATACGCCATGACGTACCAAGCCCCCGTGAAAGACATGCTGTTCGTGCTGAACCACCTGGCCGGCCTGCCCCAAGTGGCCGCCCTGCCCGGTTTCGAGGAAGCCACGCCCGACACCGCCCAGGCCGTGCTGGAAGAATCCGCCCACTTCGCCGCGGACGTCCTGGCGCCGTTGAACCACCCCGCCGACCGCGAGCCCAGCACCTGGCGCGACGGCGCCGTCGCCACCGCGCCGGGCTTCAAGCAGGCCTTCCGCCAATACGCGGATGCAGGGTGGCAGGGCCTGTCGCATCCCGTGGAATACGGCGGCCAGGGGCTGCCCGGCCTGATCGGTTCGCCCTGCGCCGAAATGCTGAACGCCGCCAACCTGTCGTTCGCCTTGTGCCCGTTGCTGACCAACGGCGCCATCGAAGCGCTCATGACGGCGGGATCGCCCGAGCTGCGCGAGCGCTTCATCGGGCCCATGATCTCCGGCCAGTGGACCGGCACCATGAACCTGACCGAGCCGCAGGCCGGCTCCGACCTGGCCATGATCCGCACCCGCGCCCAGCCGGTGGGCGACGGCACCTACCGCCTGTCCGGCACCAAGATCTTCATCACCTACGGCGACCATGACCTGACCGAGAACATCCTGCACCTGGTCCTGGCCCGGCTGCCCGATGCGCCCGAAGGCGTGAAGGGTATCTCGCTGTTCCTGGTGCCCAAGTTCCTGATCAATGACGACGGCACGCTGGGCGAGCGCAACGACGTCGCCTGCGTGTCCATCGAACACAAGCTGGGCATCAAGGCCAGCCCCACCGCCACGCTGCAATTCGGCGATGCCGGCGGCGCGCTCGGCTACCTGGTGGGCCAGGAAAACCGCGGCCTGGACGCCATGTTCATCATGATGAACGCCGCCCGCTACGCGGTCGGCGTGCAAGGCATCGCCATCGCCGACCGCGCCTACCAGCACGCGCTGGCCTATGCCGCCGAGCGCGTGCAGAGCCGCCCCGTGGACGGCTCGTCGCGCGACGCCGTGCCCATCATCCAGCACCCGGACGTGCGCCGCATGCTGGGCACCATGCGCGCGCTGACCGAGGCCGGCCGCGCGCTGGCCTACGTCACGGCGGGCCACGCCGACCTGGCGCACGCCAGCCCCGACGCCGGCGAGCGCAAGCGCCAGCTCGCCATCCAGGAATTCCTGGTTCCCATCGTCAAGGGCTGGTGCACCGAGATGTCGATCGACGTCGCGAGCCTGGGCGTGCAGGTCCATGGCGGCATGGGATTCATCGAAGAGACCGGGGCGGCGCAGTACTACCGCGACGCGCGCATCCTGACCATCTACGAAGGCACCACCGCGATCCAGGCCAACGATCTGGTGGGCCGCAAGACCTTGCGCGACGGCGGCGCCGTGGCGCGCGCATTGCTGGACGCGGTGCGCCAGACCGAAGCCGACCTCGAAGCCCGCGGCGAGCCCGCCGCCAAGCGCATGCTCAAGCCGCTGCGCGAGGCCCGCGAAGCGCTGGCCAGCTCAGTCGAGTTCATCCTTGCCAATGCCGCCGGCAACCCCAATGCGGTCTTCGGCGCCGCGGTGCCCTACCTGCTGCTGGCGGGCACCACGTTCGCCGGCTGGCAGATGGCCCGCGCCCTGCTCGCCAGCCTGGACCTGCAGGCCGAAGACCCGGCCTTCCACAACGCCAAGATCGCCACCGCGCAATGCTATGCGCTGCACAAGCTGACGCAGGCGCCGGGGCTGGCGGCGGTGGTGCTGGGATCGGCGGAGTACGAGGTGCAGCCGTAGCGCGAATCCCCGGCCTGCTCTGCGGGCCGGGCTTATCGTTTCACCGCCATTCCGGACGCCTCGGCGTGGATCCAGATGAGAAAGGCCTCGACTGACGGCCGCTTGGCGTGCCGCGCGGGGTAGACGACGAAGTGCGCCTTCACCGGGATAGACTTGGCCATGCCGAAGATCGGCTGCAGGCTTCCTTGGGCCAGGTGCGTGCCAGCAATGGTGGCGCTTTCCAGCGCCACCCCCAATCCCTGCGCCGCGGCGTCCAGCGACATCTGCGCGCGGTCGAAGCGGATGGTGAAGTGGTCCGGCGCGCGCCTTTCCGAATAGCGGCCAAACCAGTCGGACCACTGGATGACGCTGACGTTGCTCTGGATCAGCGGCACGTCCAGCAACTGATCAATGCGCTTGATCCCGTGCTCGCGGATGAACGCCGCGCTTGCCAGCGGTAGTATCCGCTCCTCGAACAACGGTTCCACCACCACATCGTCCCAATGCGGCACGCCGTATCGGATATCAATGTCCGACTGGCCCAGCGCGAAATCGCTGTGCGAATGGGCTGCCGACAGGTTCAGCGCCACGTGCGGGTGCGCTTCTGCAAACCGCCTGAGCCGGGGCACCAGCCACAGGCTCGCGATGCTGGGCGCGGAATGCACATACAGGCTGTTGCTGACGCCCTGGCGCATGTCTTCGGTGGCCGACGAGATCGCCGCAAGCGCGCCGCCAATGCGCAGCAGATACTGCTCGCCCGCGCTGCTGAGCCGCACGCCGTGGGCGCTGCGCTCGAAGAGCCGCACACCCAGCTCGGATTCCAGCCGTGAAATCTGATGGCTGACCGCCGACGCAGTCAGGTGCAGTTCCGTCGCCGCGATCGCAAAGCTGCGTCGGCGCGCGACGGCTTCGAACGCCAGCAGGTTCACGATGGGCGGAAGAGCAGGCATGGGGTAGACCCTGACTTCAGATGAAGATTCGTCATCTTAGACTGATGACACATCGTTTGTCTTAATGCTAGGCGGCATCCAGAATGGTTCGCACCAAACCGATAACAGGACAGGAGGACGACAGATGCTGCTCAAGGACAAGGTGGCCGTGATTTCCGGCGGCGCAGGGATCAACGGATTGGGATTCGCCACCGCGCGCCAAATGGCCGCGCACGGCGCGCGCGTGGTGATCTTGGACCTGGAACGCGCCGAGCCTGCGGCCGCGGCCGCCCGGCTGGGCGACGGCCATCTGGGGCTGGTCGCGGACGTGACCGACAAGGCCGCGTGCGTTTCGGCCATCGAACAGACCCTCAAGGCATACGGCAGGATCGACATCCTGGTGAACAACGCCGGAATCACGCAACCGGTCAAGACCCTGGAAATCACCGGCGCGGACTACGACCGCATCCTGGACGTCAGCCTGCGCGGCACGCTCTACCTGTCGCAAGCCGCCCTGCCCGCCATGCAGCAGCAACGTGCCGGGTCCATCGTGTGCATATCGTCGGTGTCCGCGCAACGCGGCGGCGGCATTTTCGGCGGGCCGCATTACTCCGCCGCCAAGGCCGGCGTCCTCGGGCTGGCGCGGGCAATGGCGCGCGAATTCGGCGCAGATGGCATCCGGGTCAACTGCATCACACCCGGCCTGATCGAAACCGACATCACGCAGGGCAAACTGTCGGCCGAGCGCAAAGCCGACATCGAAGGCACCATCCCGTTGGCGCGTCTAGGCAAGGCGGACGACGTGGCGGGCGCGTGCGTGTTCCTGTCCAGCGACCTGTCGGCCTACTGCACAGGCATCACGCTGGACGTCAACGGAGGCATGTTGATTCACTGATCCGCAGCACCTCATAAAAAAACTGGAGGAGACAAATCATGAAAAGCAAAAAAATGCTTGGCGCGAGCCTCGTTGTGGCCGCCGCCGCCCTGCTGCCGCTCATGGCGCAGGCGCAGAGCCTCAAGCTGACGCTGGGCCATGGCGCGGCGCTGGGCAATCCGCGTCACGAGGCGTCGGTAAAGTTCGCCGAGGTGCTCAAGGCCAAGACGGGCGGGCGCATCGAGGTCCAGGTCGCGCCGTCCGCCCAGCTCGGCGACGACGCCGCCATGGTGACCGCGCTACGCACGGGTGCCCTTGATATGAGCGCGAACTCGCAGGGCGCCGTTGCGGCCGCGGTTCCGGAGTACGCCGCCTACGGCATGCCATTCCTGTTCGCGGACCCCGGCGCGGCCTTCAGGCTGCTCGATGGACCGCTGGGCAAGGAGCTGGCCGAGAAGTCGGCCAGCAAGAACCTGATCCTGCTGGGAACCTGGGACAACGGCATCCGCCAGATGACCAACAGCAAGCACCCCATCAACAGGGTCGAGGACATGAAGGGCCTGAAGATGCGCGTGCCGCCCGACGCGACACTGGTCGACATCATGAACGCCCTGGGCGCGCAGGCGCAGCAGATCAAGTTCGCCGAACTCTATGTGGCGTTGCAGCAGGGCGTGGTGGACGGTCAGGAAAACCCGCTGATGAACTTCGAGGCGAGCAAGCTGTACGAAGTGCAGAAGCATCTGGCGATGACCAATCACCAGTTCCAGATGACGCCATTCCTGATGAGCAAGCGCACCTGGGACCGCCTGAGCGAGGCCGACCGAAAGGCGGTACAGGCGGCTGCCGACGAAGCGACGGCGCTCCAGCGCAAGCTGAGCAAGGAAGCCGACACCAAGCTCCTTGCCGAGCTGAAGGCCAAGGGCGTGCAGATCACGACGCCCGACACCGCCGCCTTCGCAAAGGCCACCGCGTCGGTCGACGAAAAGTGGCTGGCCGGCCCCATCGGCCCCTACGTGAAGAAAGTCCTGGCCGCGGCGCGCGGCAACTGATACGTCCTTCGGCCGCACCGTGCCCGCTCCGCGCGGGCACGGCGGTGGACTGTAAAAAGGCAGGAGACAACATGAATACCGATCTACACGGACTGGTCGGCAGGATTATCGACGGCATATGCCGCGTGATCCTGTGGCTGTCCACCACGGTGATCTTCGCAATCCTCGTCATCAACACCGGTCTGCGGTATGCAACGGGTTCGAGCCTGGAATGGGCCAACGAGATCCCCGAGCTGCTCTTTCCCTGGCTTGTCATGTCCGGGGTCGTGCTGGCCGCATTGCATAACGCCCATATCGCCACCACCTTCCTGATGGACGCGCTGCCGACCCATGCCCGCCGCATGGTCGCGGCAGTGGCCTGGAGCGTCGTCGCCGTGCTGTACGCCACCTTGTCGTGGGCGACATTCAACATGCTTGAGATCGTCCACGACGAGAAGTCTCCCATCCTGCAGATGCCCGGCTCGCTTACCTACGGCTGCGTGATGGGCGGAATGCTGCTGCTCGCCGTGCTGGCGGTGCAGTCCGCGTGGCAGAGCTGGCATTGCCGCGAGGCCGCAGTGCAGCCCGAAGGCGAGCCGCAGGCGCCCGCCGTGCATTGGTGAAGGGGAACAGCCATGAGCGCATTGATACTTGTCGTATTCATGGGCACCGCCATCGCGGCCATGCCCATCGCCCATGCCCTGCTCGTCGCCGCCCTGGCGGCGGTGGCCACCACGGACCGCGTTCCCCTGGACGTCGTCGTCCAGCAGATGGTCGCGCAGGTGCAGAGCTTTCCCCTCATCGCGATTCCGTTTTTCATGCTGACCGGCTCGCTCATGATGGGCGGCAAACTTGGCGAAGCGCTGGTGGGTGTGCTGTCGGCGCTGATCGGCCGCTATCACGGCGGTCCCGCGCAGGTCGGCGTGCTGTCGTCCACGTTGTTCGGTGGCGTGTCGGGTTCGGCGGTCGCGGACGCGTCGGCCATCGGTTCGCTGATGATCCCCTGGCACAAGCGGCTGGGCTACCCTGCCGCGTTCTCGGCCGCCACACTGGCCGCCGCCGCCACGATCGACATTCTGATTCCGCCGTCGATCCCGTTGATCCTGTTCGCCCTGACGGCCAACGCGTCGATCGCGTCGCTGTTCGTCGCGGGGGTATTGCCGGGGCTGCTGTTGTGCGCCGGGTTCATGTTCGCCTGCTGGTGGGTGGGCCGCCGCCGCAACTTCCCGCGCGACACCGCGCCTTTCGACGCTGCCGCCTTCCGCCGGCATCTGCTGTACGCCCTGCCCGCCGTGGTCCTGCCGCTGTTGATCATCGTGTTCCTGCGTTTTGGCATCGCCACGCCGACCGAGGTCGCGGTCCTTTCCACGCTCTACGCGGGCCTGGTTTCGGCAGTGATGTACCGCGACTTGACGTGGTCGCGGCTCAATGCCGCCATCGTCCACGCGGGCCTCGCTACCGGCGTGGTGCTGCTGGTGATCATGGCGTCGTCGGCGATCGGCTGGCTGTTGACCTTCGACCAGACCCCGCAGGGGATCGCGCATTGGGTCCAGGAAAACGTGCATGCCAAATGGCTGGTGATCCTGCTGATGAACCTGATGATGTTGTTTCTTGGCATGTTCATCGACCTGCCCGCCGCCGTCCTGCTGCTGGCGCCGGTCTTCGTCCCGCTTGCGCAGAGCATCGGCATGGACATGACGCAACTGGGCGTGATGATGGTCGTGAACCTGGCCATCGGCCTATACACGCCGCCCGTGGGCACCACGCTCTTCATCACCAGCGCATTGGCCAAGGTGAAGGTCGGCCAGACCGTGCGCGAACTGGTGCCGTTCTACCTGGTCGCGTTTGCGGTGCTGGGACTGGTGTCCTATGTGCCCGCCAGCATCCTGCAATGAACACCTACTACACCAATAGGGAGCTTCGAATGGAGCAATCCAAGTCTTTGAGCGAACTGGCGGCCGCCGCGTGGCGCATCCGCCGCTACGCGGTCCGCATGGGCGAAGTCCAGGGCCAGGGGTACATCGGCCAGGCGCTCGGCTGGGCCGACGTGCTGGCCGTGGCCTACCGCCACGCCATGAACCTGCGGCCCCGGGATCCGCAGTGGGAAGGCCGTGACCGCTTTCTCCTGTCCCACGGCCACTATGCGATCGCCCATTACGCGGCGCTGATCGAGGCCGGCGTGATCCCGGAAGGCGAGCTCGACACCTATGGCAGCGACGATAGCCGTCTGCCCATGTCCGGCATGGCGACCTATACGCCGGGCATGGAAATCTCGGGAGGATCCCTGGGCCAGGGTCTCGCCATCGGGGTCGGCATCGCGCTGGGACTGAAGCACAAGCGTAATCCGGCCTTCGTCTACAACTCCATGTCGGACGGCGAACTGGACGAAGGCTCGACCTGGGAAGCCGCGATGGGCGCCGCGCACCATGAACTCGACAACGTCATCTGCCTGGTCGACATCAACAACCAACAGGCGGACGGCCCCTCGGGCAAGGTGTTGGGATTCGAGCCGCTCGCCGACAAGTGGGCGGCGTTCGGCTGGAATGTGCAACGCGTGGACGGCAATGACTTGGCCGCCGTCGTCCAGGCGTTCGATACCGCGCGCAACCTGTCGGACCGCAAGCCGCGGGTCATCCTTTTCGATACCCGGATGGGCAAGGGCATTCCATTCCTGGAACAGCGCGAGAAAAACCACTTCATCCGCGTCGATCCGCCCGAATGGCAACAGGCGCTCGACATCCTGGACCAGAACAACCCCGCCCAAACGACCGAAGGAGCCTGGTCATGAGTAGCGCCAGCACCCAGCAAAAACCCCGCCTCACCACGTCGGCCATGATCGCGTCGATTGCCTCGGAAGGGCAACGGATCCGGACGGCGCCCTTCGGTAAGGCGCTGGTCGAATACGCGGCGTCGCGGCCGGACATCGTGGGCCTGACCGCGGACCTTGCCAAATACACCGACCTGCACCTGTTTGCGCAGGCCTATCCCGAGCGCTTCTACCAGATGGGGATGGCCGAGCAGCTTCTGATGGGCGCGGCGGGCGGCATGGCCAAGGAGGGCTTGGTGCCGTTTGCCACGACCTATGCGGTGTTCGGCACGCGGCGCGCCTATGACTTCATCCATCAGGTGATCGCCGAAGAGAACCTCAACGTTAAGATCTGCTGCGCGCTGCCGGGGCTGACGACCGGCTACGGCCCCAGCCACCAGGCCACCGAAGACCTGGCGATGATGCGTGGCATTCCGGGCTTGACCATCGTCGACCCATGCGATGCACTGGACATCGAACAGGCCGTTGCGCAGATCGCGGAGCATCAGGGGCCGGTGTACATGCGGCTGCTGCGCGGCCAGGTGCCCCTCGTGCTGGACGAGATCGAGGGCTATCGATTCGAGTTGGGCAAGGCGAAAATGCTGCGCGAAGGCAGCGACGTGCTCATCATTTCGAGCGGCATCATGACGATGCGCGCGCTGGAGGCCGCCGAGGACTTGGCGCGGGACAACATCGGCGTGGCGGTGATGCACAGCCCGACCATCAAGCCGCTGGACGAGGCCAGTCTGGTCGAGGCGGTGCGCTACAAGCACCGGCTGGTGGTCGTGGCCGAGAACCATTCCGTGATCGGCGGGTTGGGCGAAGCCGTCGCCAGCGCGCTGCTGCGGCATCGCGTACAACCTGCAGGGTTCCAGCTCGCCGGACTGCCGGACGCATTCCTCGACGCCGGCGCCCTGCCTACCCTGCATGACCGCTACGGCATCAGCCGCGAAGCGCTGGCAGGCCGCATCAAGCGCTGGCTGGCTTGATCTGAAGGCGGCGGGGGCGCACGCCGCTAGGCGCGCGCCCGTCCGTCCGCGGGACAATCGATGCGCGCCCCGCGCGGCGCCGTCGCCGCCCAGAACAGCAATGCCGCCACGCTGATGCCCGCGC
>RCUP01000992.1_pt1 | contig 18676 bp, 15 predicted proteins | sample 2166341 | NCBI WGS metagenome assembly RCUP01 (sample SAMN09932325, study PRJNA488358) | compost metagenome | isolation source: compost soil in succinonitrile-enriched | place: Germany: Experimental Botanical Garden | reverse complement strand
AAGATGGTCGGCCGCCTTACCGCCCGCTGCAAAGTGTGGTGGCTGGGCGAGCCGACCGCGGAGCAGCGTGCGCTGATTGAGCAGGAACGATCGCTGGAACAGGTATCGTTGAAAGGCCAGAGCGGTTCCTGCGAGTAAGTAGCAGATCTTCATGAGTGAAGTGCTGTCCCTCCGAGCGCATGCTCGCCGATCTGCAACATCGGAGATTCCGCGCTGCAGAGCGGAAGACAAGTGGCTTCAGATGGACGTCCAACGCGGCGCTCATGCGTTGGGTCCTTCTTCCTTTGCGAACGTCAGTCGACGCGCAGTTGGGTTGGAAAAAATGTGACGAAATTGGGTGTACACGATTAATTATTTGTGTATAACTCAACGTACTGCTCAGCTCTTCGAACCATGGAATGGTGAAACATGATCAGGATGTCCTGCAGGATCTATTTCAGAAGTCTGGTGTTCCCCTTGGTTTCGTTCGCCATGCTGCGATAGCGCCTTACGGCCCGATCAGCAGCGTCGGCGTATGCGTGCTTCGGCGGGCAACGCCATAGAATTTATGTGTTTGGTAGTCGACCGCAGCCCCTGTCCGCGTCGCTTTTGCGTGCGCGTGTCGGACGCAACGAGAAAGGACTTCCATGAGCAATCCGGTCAACGTACTTGTCAAGTCGCCTCTTGACGCGATTCCCATCCTGCTAGTCAGCGATGCGACCGCTTCAAGCGTGGAACGTTGTAGTCCGTCCAGATTCAATGTCCAGGCCACCACGGCTGAGGGCTGGTTGCTGCTTTGGAATACCTACACAGGCAACATGAATGCGTTCAAGCCAACGCAACGTGACGCCGTGCTCGAGCTCATTTCGCGCCGGGGTGTTGCATCGGATGCGTCGCGGCTGGTTGCCTATCTCACTGACCGAGGCTACCTCGTCCCTGAGAGTGCGGACGAACTTCGGCGCGTGCAACACGCGTTCGGGAAAGAAAGTCACCGCACCGACAAGCTCGAGCTGATCCTGTTGCCATCGGAAGACTGCAATTTCCGTTGTACTTACTGCTATGAGGATTTCCGGCGCGGCACCATGCTGCCCGAGGTGCGTGAAGGAATCCGCAATCTGGTAAGAGCCCGTGCCAAGACCTTGCGGGAGTTGACCGTCAACTGGTTCGGCGGCGAACCGCTGTATGGCATGGAGGCCATCGACGAGCTCGCGCCGTTCTTCGCCGGAATCGCGCAGGAGAATGGGATTTCATACTTCAGCCACATGACGACCAACGGCTTCTTGTTGACTGACGACGTGGCACAGCGGCTGCTGGCGGCGGAGATCACCGACTTCCAGATCACGTTGGACGGTCTGGCCGAGGACCACGACAAGATGCGACCGGCCCGCGATGGGAGCGGGACCTTCGAAACCATCTACGAAAACCTGGTCAGCCTGTCACGGCGCCCGGAAGATTACAGCGTCGTCATCCGGGTCAATTTCACCAGCGAAAATGCTCCGAAACTCGAGCCCTTGCTTGAGAAACTGCGTGTAGCTTTCGCCGGCGACAACCGCTTTACCCTTTCGTTCCATTCGGTCGGGCGCTGGGGTGGTGACAACGACGCGGATCTGGCCGTTTGCGGGCGCGACGAGGCGCAGCATTACCGCATGAAGTTGAAATCGGCCGCGCGCACGCTCGGGCTGAGAGTGACCAGCGGCTGGATGCCCGGAGCCGGTGTTGGATCGCAGGTCTGCTATGCCGCCAGACCATACAACTTCATCGTGGGTGCCCATGGCGATCTGATGAAGTGCACCATCGACCTCGACAAGCGCGACCGCAACATTGTCGGGTCGCTGTCACGCGACGGCACGCTGCAACTGGATCAGGACAAGTTCGCGTTGTGGACCGAGCCGGCTTTCGAACGCGATACCGGCTGCCAGAGCTGCCATATGTTGCCGGCATGTCAGGGTATTCATTGTCCCCAGATCCGCTTCGATACCGGCCGCCGTCCCTGTCCGGGCATTCGCAGGACCGCCAAACAGGAGATGGTGGACTTCTTCGAGGCCAAGCAGGTGCAGCAGCGCAGTGCGGTAGATCTGCTGCCGCTGCCTCTTCCCACTTATGCGGGCGCCACACCCGAGCGCGAGCTCGTTGATGCGGCCAACTGACGCCATGGCGAAGGAACGCACGATGAGCGATGCACGGACGCACTACGAAGACCTGCTTGCCAGGGGCGCGACACACTCGATGATGCACGCGGCCATCCACGCGATGACCGATACCGACCTTGCATCCTATGGTCTGAATGCCTACCGGATGAACCTGATATCGTTGTTCGGCACGCTTTGGTCGCCGCAGCGCGTCGAGGCCACCGCACGGTCCGCGGTGCTGTCCAAGCTGTGGCTTGGATGGGAGTATTACCAGCACTACCTCCCTGGGCAGGGTGTGCTGCCTCCGCCGCCGCACCTGCGGGGTGGCTTGGTCGAACGCGTCCAATCACTGCTTGCACTCGGACGTGGTCTGCTGGTCGCCTCATTTCATCAAGGGCATATGCGGCACATCGCTTCGGACCTTGCCAACGCGGGTCTGCACATGCATTTGCCGCTGGCTACAGACGCCTGGCGGGATTATCACGCTACCCAGGCCGCGACGCCGGGGGCAGCCATGTGGCAGTACTTCCATTACATCAACGTTGAAGTGCCTGGTGGCGCCTTGGCAATTGCACGAGCTTTGGGGCGGAAGGGGCTGGTGTACTCCACTCTGGACGGCAATACAGGCATGGATGGCCCGCGGGGCACTGAGCGTCGAACGCAGGTGATCATGCATGGCCGCAACGTCATGGTCAAAGATGGCCTGCTGACCATGGCGGCAAAGTTTGGCACGCCGATCCTTCCCGTCATCGCACATTCCGAGGGAGACAGTCGCGTCTGTCGATTCGGCACGGTGCTTGATCCGGGCGGTCGTCTGTCCGGACGCGAAGCGGCAGTGTTCGTGGCTGACGCTGCCCAGTCGCTGTATGGGTTGCTGGCCGACGATCTGAGTGAATACGCCGGAGAGTGGTGTGGAGGGGACCTCTTCCATCAGTGGCGTGTACCCGAACCGCACGGTGAGATGGACGCGGGGGCGGCGGAGATCATCGTGCGCCAGGTGCTTGAAGGGCATGCGCGCGTGGCCGTCAATCCGAGACGCGCAACCGCACTGGGAACCTCGGGTGATGTGATGCTGCTCGATGCGCTCAGCATGCGGGGCTACAAGGTTCCGGCCGATGCCGCAGAATTCTTTGACGAAGACATGTCGCAGGCGGTCCGGGGCGATGGCATTCCGCAGGAAGTTGCGGCCCGAGGCGCCGCGTGGCTGCGGGCCATGGTCGGCCGCGACCTGCTGGTGCTGAGCGCGCGACGTTGAACAGGTTTGCTGCCTGCAACGGCAGCGAAGCCCCGTCTCAGGGCACGCAGAGGCGAGGGAGGGTCGAGGTGAGTGTGCCACCAGCGGTGGGGCGGCTCCGTCCCGCCATCCTTTGAATGGAACTTGAGGAATCCTGCATCATGAACAATGAAACCATTTCCCAGACTGAAGTCCTGCTGGTTGACGAGTTCGAGATCATCGAGCTGGAAGATCGTCTGGAGTTGGCGGGCCGCTGCAATGGACGTTGTGACACCACCCAGCCGGAACTCTCGGCAGGCTAAGCGTTGTCGCCGTTGCGGGGCGGCCCGGCCGCCCCGCAACGGCCTTGCTCCTGGTACGTATCACGCGGAGTGTGGAAGGGATGGAAGACGCGGCCCGAATGTTCATGAATCCCGACATGGAAGTGACCGAGTTCGATTCGGACTCGGGAAAGCCGATGATGCTGTGCGTCATCCCCGCCGGTGGGGAACCGGTCCGCCTGGCAGTGCCTGCGGTCTACGTTGAGCTGCTCCGACAGTTCGATGGCGTGCGTACCCGCGATGAAGCCATTGAGGCATTCCGCGGAATTCATGGCGAAACATTCGATACGTCCTGGCTACAGCGGTTGATCGAGACCTCGCTGCGTCCACGCGGGATGCTGGTCGAGCAGGGCCAAGACCCCATGCTGGCCGGCGCTCCAACAAAGCCCCGCCGTTCGTTTCTCTTTGTCAAATTACCGGTCATTCCTCCAGCGATCGTCGATCCGATCGCACGCGTTCTCGGGTTCCTGTTCCATCGACCGATGCTGATCGCCGGCCTGCTTGCATTCGTCGCAAGCCATGTCTACGTCTACGGCGTGTTGGTGCACGGGCAGCATGTCAACTTCAACAGTCTGGACGGTGGTTCGATCCTGCTCTTGATGCTGCTCTCCACTTTGGGAACCATCTGCCACGAATTCGGTCACGCCAGTGCAGCAGCGCATTTCGGATGCCGCCGGATGACCATTGGCTGGGGCATCTACATGGTCTACACCGTGCTGTGGACCAATGTGTCTGAAGCCTGGAAGCTCCCACGTCGCCAGCGCGCCATCGTCGACATAGGAGGCGTGCATTTCGAGTCGATGTTCCTGCTGCTGATGCTTGGGCTGCACCTCGCGACGGGGAACCCCATCTTTCTGTTCGCTTTCATCTTCATCGATCTTTCCATCGCCAATACCTTCAACCCGTTCCTGCGCATGGACGGATACTGGCTGATAAGCGATCTGTTCGGCGTGGTGAACCTGCGCCAGCAACAGAATCTGCTGCTTCAGGTAGCAGCGCATCGCCTGGTTGGAGCACCGCCCCCGGCTTCCCGGCCCACACTAAGCCCACGCGCAACCGTAGCGCTGGTGGTCTATACCATCCTGGGTACAGTGTTTCTAGCCTATATCATGTATGCCATCTTCACATTTGCAGTGATGAGCGTGGCGGTGGAATACCCAGGCATGCTGCGTGCATTCTGGGTCCAGCTGCAGTCTGGCGCGGACTTCCTCGCGCTGCTGGGAAGCGCGTTCGAGCTTCTGTGGCGGGCATTGATCCTTACGGCGGCGACGGTGACGATCTGGAACTTGTCCCGCAGCGGCATCCGCACCGCAAGCAGAATCGTCTCGTTGCGCACCCCAAGGGCGGCTACTGATGTCTGAGTGCGGCGTCGCGGTGGCAGACCAGGCAACCCGCGCAGCGCCACCAGAGCTGCGATATGTGATGAACACTGCACTGGTGATGGAGCAGAGCACTGCCCAGCACGTGATTCTGCTGGATATGGATACCAGCAGGCGCACGAAGATCACCACGCAGCTTTATCAATTGATACGGAGATTTGCGGCGGCAGGAACAGCCAGCGAGGTCCTTGGTGAAACCTGCGACAGCCGACTGCGTGTTGCGCTGGATGCGATGCTGGCACGCGGACTGGTGCATGACGCGGATGCAGTCCGGCCATTGCCGTCACGCCGGCGCCTGAGCGTAGCCTACCGGTTCTGCAACGCGGCGGCCTGGAACGAGAAGACGAAGTGCGACTTTGTCGTGCTGGGTGCCCCGTACGACATGGTTGGCGAAAGGGAGTGCCGCCTGGCGCCAATCCATGTAAGGCAGAAATCCCTGGATTACCCCTACAGGCTGGATGTCCACAGCGCGCAACCAGTGGGGTGGTTTGACTGCGCCTCCGGCCGCTGGATCCTGCGCGGCGCAAGCATGGCCGATGCAGGGGACGTCCCGGTTGATCACGCCGCAGGAGTCGTGGATGCAGAGGCTGCAGTCATCTCGGTGCTTGACGAGGTGTGCGCAAGTGGTGCTGTGCCGGTGGTGTTGGGTGGCGATCAGGCAAGCGCGGAGGCGGTCCGGACATGGTGCGCGCGGAATCGAGACACCGTAGCAGTAAGGATAGGGGCTGGAGAGAACGAGTCTGATAGCGCAATGCATGGGCTGTACGAGTCCGGATGGTTCCACTTCGATGCGCTCAATGCCAGGGGTGAACCCGAGGCGGTGAACACACGGTTGCAGGGCACGACGACGATACTGCTGAGCATTGATGCTGCCGTACTGCACGACTGCTATGTGTCAGGCCCCACCTCGACGCGTGAGTTGCGCATGGATGTGGCGCGGCAGGTGATTGCTGCAATCGGCCGGAAATGCAGGATCGTGGCCATACACCTCTCCGGTTGGACCGCCGGAGGGGCTGCCTCGGACGTTACCAGCGCCGCAGCCTGTGACCTTCTGCTGCATGCGATGGATGCGGCTCTGGACACGGAGCACGCATGAACGACATCCGCGATGATGCCGCAAGCCTGTTTTGTTGGTCGTTTCCCCCGGCGTCCGATGGAGCCGGAAGATTGTGCGTGCTGGGTGCACCGTCCGATGCAGGCAATGCAGTCAGGCGGGGGGCCGCCGACGCCCCACGCGCGCTTCGCACTGCATCCCATCGGTGCACCGCGTTGGCTGGCGTGGGATGGGATCTTGGTGACCTTCTGCGGGTGCCCTACGAACACCCCGAGCGCTACATGCAGCGTCTTGGCGAAGCCATCGGTCGGATTGCCGAAGGCGGCCACGTCCCGTTGCTGCTCGGTGGTGATCACTCGCTCAGTTTCGCGGCCATTGAGACACTGCAGCGACATGCCCCGCTTTGCGTGGTCTGGCTAGATGCGCATACAGACTTCAGCCCCTGGAAGGCCGGCAGCAGCCACAACCACCGCCAAGTGCTGCGTCGTGTCCTCACGCTACCGGGCGTCTCGCGTGTCATCCAGATTGGCTATCGCGGCATCACGGTGGGTGATGAACGCCAATTGGGCCCCCGCGCGAAGGTGATTACGACCCAACAGGCGCGCAGCCAACCGGTCACTACGCTACTGGAGTCGATACCGGCAGACACGCCGATCTATTTGTCGCTGGACATCGACGTCATTGATCCACAGTGGGTTCCTGGAACCAGCGCCCCGGTGCCCGATGGGCTGCCACCTGGCCAAGTGCTGGAGATCGCCCTGGCGTTGGTGGAGACCGGAAGGCTGGTTGGTGTGGACCTGATGGAACTCAACCCTCGACTGGACATCAATGGAAGAAGCACTGACCTGGCCTGTCATCTGCTGGAGCGCATTGCCGGCATGTGGCCGCGGAGTCAGGCGATCAGCGAAGAACTGCAAGGGAGCAGATCAAGATGAAGGCGATGCAGATTCCGTCGTACGACGTTGCGGACTATTCGGTGCTGCTGAAGGAGAGCCCGGACGTGCTGTCGGCGCATCCCTGTGTAGTGCGCGGGTTCGTGGAGCAGTGGTCAGCGGCGCGCAGCTGGCTGGAGATCGACCAGCTGAAAGCGCTGTTCGGCACGCTGCCGGTGACAGCAGGGGCGCCCCAGTTCACTACGCACCGCGATCAGCGCATGTGCCAGGTGCAGACCAGCTATGGAACCTATCTGGACTATGTGCAGCAGCCTGAGCGGATTGCAGAGCTGTTCCCCGAGCCATGGCGGAAAGGCAGTCTGGAAGAACTGCGGCACATGCAGCTGCCTCTGTACTGCGGCAACCTGCGTCTGGTCCGCCATGCAGCCGAGCCGGTGCTTGAACAGATCCAGCCTCTCGTTCCTGGAAACATGGAATGCTTGAATGACCAGATTCCCTACTACTACCAGTCCGGAAATCATGTGTGGCTGTATGTCAGCCGCGCAGGTGCCCTGACGCCGCTGCATCAGGACAACAACGCTGTCATCGCCTACCTGGCCCAGCTGAGGGGACGCAAGCGTGCCGTACTCTACGCGCCGTCCGACAAAGCGTACTTCCATACCCCCGGCGTGGGGTACATGGATCCGCTTGCGCCTGACGAACAGCAGTTCCCCCAGTGGCATCTGGCGCAGCCATGGGTGGCCACGCTCGAGCCAGGAGAACTACTCATCTGGGGCGCCAACTGGGCGCACCATGTGGTCACCGAGGAGGACTCGATCACGGTGAGCTTCGACATCGTCAACGCGACAAACCTGGATGCCTACGCGCGATCATTCGATTGGCAGCATGAGCTCGGTCACTTCGCGAAGAAGAATGCCACCATGATCCGCACGCGGAGCGACGATTCACGCCTGCATGCCGCACTCGATGCAGGCCTAGAGGCGCCCATCGGTCGAGCATTCATGCAAGCCACGCTGCGGGCGGCTCATCAAGCCAATCCGGACCATGCAGGTGCTGCCGTACGCGAACAACTGCGTCGCACTCTGGAAGAGGCCTGAACGATGGCGCAGACAGGCGAGTACAGTGCCGGCGAAACGCTGAGAATCACCCAGCCGCTTCGGCTGTCGCGGTTCCTGCAGCTGGAGGCTCTGGGTGAACGGGATGCGACCCTATTCCTGTCCCACGATGGCACGCGGGTGCGGATACCTGCGGCGCTGTACGCGCTGCTGATGCGATTCGAGCAGCCGCAGCGCATCGACGCCGTTGTCGCCGGGCATCCCCAGGCAAAGAAGGTTGCACAGGCGCTGCTAAGCCTGTCGCGCAAGGGGTTTCTCCATGATGCCGGGATGGAGCCCGCCGGGCGCGAGCGACTTGTCACCGACCCACCCCAGCGAATGTTCGATTCCCCCGTATTCAAGCTGGGCATGACACGCGCAGAAATGGTGGTGGTCGGTGTGCCCAGTGACCACGCAGACCCGCGTTGTGCGGGCGGGCGGGCCGCACCGATGGCGTTGCGTGAGCTTTCATTGCATCTGCTGCATACGATCAATCGACGTACCGGTGGAGGACACGGCTGGTACGACGCTGATGGACTCCGGCCGCTGCTGTGCGGTGTCTGCCTGGCTGATGCCGGAGACGTGTTCGTCGATCCCGGGGAAAGCCAGCATACGGTTTTCCAGCGGATGGCGCAGGTACTGGCTAGATTCGACGATGCCGTGCCCATCGTGATCGGCGGTGACAGTACAGCGTGCTGGCCGGTGCTGAGCCGATATGCGTCGCAGGAACCGGTCAGCCTGCTGAGGATCGGCGGCCCCGCACAGCGCGAGCCTGCGCCGGATGGTGTTGTCTCATCGGCCACATTGCTCGCCAGGGCCATTGCCCTGGACGGTGTCGCAGGCACGCTGCAGATTGCGGCTGCGGACGGGCCGGGCACGTGGAAGCACCCCGATCATCGATACATGGATGCGTCCGCGCTGCGTGAGGGCAGCTACGACCAGACGCTGCATGAGTGGCTGGCAGGCAGGCCGGTTCACTTGGGACTGAGTCTGGACGCGCTAGACGCGCCCGGTGAGCCGCCTTCCGAGGAGCGGCTGCGCTATCAGGAAGTGGTCGACTTCATCGCGTGGATCGGTGCCCAATGCCGCATCGTGAGCATCGACATCACCGGTATGACGCCGGTGCGCCCTGGATGGAATGTGGTGGCGCCCACGGCACTCCAGCTCCTGGTGCTGGCGATGGATGCCGCGCATCGCCAGGCCGGACCGGGAGTAGAACAGCATGCTGCATGACCTGTTGCAGGCCGCGAGCTCCGGCCTTTTCGGATGGACCCGCGATGCTGGCACCATCGATCCGGGTTTTGTCGTGTTCGGGGTGCCAAGCGACGTGGGCAACGGCGCGGGTTCAGGCGCACGCCTGGGCCCCGCTGCTATTCGTGCCGCGTCGCTGGCGCTGCCTCCGCCTGCCGTCCAGGCCCTTGACCTGGGCGACGTGCAGGGGCTCGACGAGATGGATTGGTCCGATGCCATCCAGCGCATCGAAATGATTGTGGGAGCAGTGATCGGTACAGGCGGCCTGCCCCTGATGCTGGGCGGAGATCATTCGGTCTCCTACTCAGCGATCGCCGCCATCGCCCGCCGCCATCGCGTCAATATCGTCTGGTTTGATGCCCATACGGACTGCTGTGCATGGGAGGGCGGGGCGAGGCACAACCACAAGCAGGTATTGCGACGTTGCGCATCCCTGCCCGGCGTGGGCCGCATCGTCCAGGTGGGCCACCGCGGAATTACCTACCACGACGAGCGCCAGCAGGTTCCCGCGCTGCACGTTGTTCCGGCCAAGCAGGCGCGAACGCTGCAGATGGACGCGCTGCTCGATCTGCTGCCCGCGACCGAGCCCGTCTACCTGTCGGTGGACATCGACGTGCTTGATCCTCAGCTTGCTCCCGGCACGGGTCATCCGGTGCCGGGCGGACTGGATGTTCGCACCGTGTGCGGACTGGCGGCGGCGATCATGCGTCACCGCCCGCTCGCTGGCCTTGATCTGACCGAGGTCAACCCGCTGTTGGACATCAACGGCAGCACCGCGATGGCGGCGGCTACTGTCCTGGATGCCGTGGTGCGCGCGTTGCCCCAGCAGCCCGGCGCTCGCGCAGCGCAGCGTAGAGAAGTGTTTGAAACGGAGGCGGACGCATGAACGAGCGGGCGATACCGGTATTGGACGAACGCGAGTTCAAGGCCATGATGACGCGCGACCCAGAAGCGCTGCACAGGCAACCGTGCATCGTGACAGGCTACATCGAGCGGTGGCCCGCCTACAGCGAGTGGCAATGTCTGGACCACCTGCGGGCCACGTTCGGCGCACTGGCAGCGTTTGCCAAGGCACCCAACTTTGTCACCAACATCAGGGCGTCCCTTGTCAGCGTGGAAACCACCTTCGAACAATACCTGGACTACATCGAGCATCCAGAACGGGTGGAACAGATCTATCGTGACTGCTGGCTCGAGGGTGATTACGCATCGTTCAAGGCGCAGGGTCTGCCGCTCTACTGTGGAACGCTGCGCCTGGTTCGTGCCGCCACCGATCCCCTGTTCGATCTGCTGTCACCGCTCGTACCTGAGCCCATGCAGCCTTTGAATGCCTCGTTGCCCTATTACTATTCGCTCTTCAACCACCTCTGGCTGCTGGTCAGTCTGCCCGGATCGCTGACCCCCTTACACACAGACAACAACGGGACCATCGCACTGGTTTCCCAGCTGGCAGGACGAAAGCGCGCCACGCTGTACGCACCGCACGACCTCCCCCATGTGAGAAACCCAACGGTCGGGTTCATGGATCCACTGGCACCGGATCCGGTCGACCATCCAACCTACCAGCAGGCTGTGCGCTGGACCGGTGACATCACCCCCGGCATGACGTTGTTCATTGGTACCCAGTGGGCCCATCACGTCACCACCATCGAGCCCTCCATCTCGGTCAGCTTCGACGTGGTCGACGCCACCAACATCGACCGCTACGCCGCTTCAAAGGATTGGGCTCGCGTATTTGGCGAGCGTGTTGCGCGGCAACCGGCGGTTGCTGCGAAACTGGGTCTGGATCCTGAAGCGCTGGTCGCATGCGATCCGGTAATCATCGGCCGCCGTGCCATGCAGGCCGTACTACGCGCCTCATTGGCCGAGCCAGGATTGGACTCTGCGCATCGGCAGGCGCGCCAACGTTATCTTGCGGGCATCCCCGTGGAACCGGTCAGCCGTACCGTTGATGCTTGAGTGTCCGAATCCGGACGCCGGTGTACGAATACGGACACCGAATGCTGTCCGCAGCAAGCGTCAGCCCGGAGAAGCCCATCAACGCCAGCTCTTACCGCGCTTGGCACGATGTGTGCTTATGTCATTGCCATGGACAGAATAAAAAGTACCAATACCGTCTGGTGGCGGCGGAAGAAGGTGGTCTGGGCCGGCGCCGCAGCGCTTTTGCTGCTGGGCATAGGATCGGCCACTGCGATGATGGGCAAGGCGTCGCCAGCGGTGGAACGCACATCCCTGTGGGTTGATACGGCGGTGAAGGGAGAGATGCGCCGGGAGATCCGCGCCAATGGCATCCTCGTGCCGCGACAAATCCGTTGGATCACCGCAGGCGCGCCCGCCTCCGTGCAGGAGGCGTTAGTGGACCCGGGTGCCATGGTGAAGGCCGATTCGATCATCCTGCGACTGGCCAATCCAGAGCTGGCGTCCAAGCTGCAGCGTGCACAGGCCGCCCTGAACGGGGCCGACGCGGACGTCGCGGCAGCAAGGACCTCGCTGGCCTCGCAGTTGCTCGATCAGCGCGCCGCGCATGTGCAGGCCGATTCGGAGTGGCGTATCGCAGACATCAAGCTACGCGCTAACAAACGCGCTCTAGATGCGGGAGTGATCTCCAACATCGAATTCCGCCAGAGTGAAATCACCGAGCAGCAGACCGGCGCACGGGCAAGTCTTGAAGCGCAACGCGTAGAGTCATTCAAAAGCAACATGCAGGCACAGTTGCGTGCCGCGCAGGCGCGGCGCGAAGAATTGGAGAGCGAGCTCGCCCTTGTGAACCAGCAACTGGATTCGCTGGACGTCCGCGCGGGTATTGATGGCATCCTGCAGCAGGTCGACGTGGAGCCGGGCCAACAGGTGGAACTCGGTGCAAAGCTCGCACGGGTAGCGCGACCTGATGAACTCATCGCACGCCTGCAGGTGGCCGAGTTGCTGGCCAAGGACCTGCGGCTTGGCTTGCCGGCCACCATCGATACCCGCAATGGGATTGCCAAGGGCCGCGTCGTCCGTATCGACCCTGCCGTACGTAACGCGACAGTAACCGTGGACGTGGCGATGGAGGGCGCGATGCCCGCGGGTGCACGGCCGGACCTCTCCGTGGACGGCCGCATTCTGCTGGGCACGCTGTCCAACGTGGTCAGTATTGGCAGGCCGGCTTCAGCTGTGCCAGGAGCGGAGTCGACGCTGTTTGTGATACGCGCCGGAGAGAGCACCGCCCTGCGCACGCCGGTGCGCTTCGGGGCAGTGTCCAGCGATCGGGTAGAGGTTGTGCAGGGACTGGCGCCGGGTGACCAGGCGGTGCTGTCTGATGCAAGCCAATGGAGCGACCATGACAGCCTCAGGCTGCGGTGAAGACAGGAGAGAAGGGTGAGGAAGATGGATGCAATGCTGCTGCAGCTTGAAGGCGTGTCACGGGTTTTTCAGACCGATGACATGGAAACCCACGCCCTGTCGGACATATCCATGGGGATTTCCGCAGGCGAGTTCGTCGCAATTACCGGTCCGTCCGGCTGCGGAAAGAGCACGCTGCTATCCGTGCTTGGATTGCTGGACAAGCCCGACAGTGGGCGCTATGTCCTCGACGGGGTGGACATTGCAGGGCTGGGGCAGAGCGAACGGGCCCGCGTGCGCAATCAGAAGATCGGATTCATTTTTCAGGCCTTCAATCTGATTGCAGACCTGACCGTGGAAGAGAACGTGGCGCTGCCACTCACCTACCGCCACGGGTACGACAAGGCAGAGGCCCGTCAGCGTGTGCGCGAGGTGCTGGATCAGGTGGAGATGAGCCACCGCACACGGCACTACCCGGGACAGCTTTCCGGCGGCCAGCAACAACGTGTCGCGGTTGCACGTGCGCTGGCAGGCCGGCCACGCATCCTGTTCGCAGATGAGCCCTCGGGCAATCTCGACAGCCGCAACGGTGAATCGGTAATGCAGCTGCTGGAACAATTGAACAGGGAGGGTGCGACGTTGTGCATGGTGACGCATGACGTTGCTTTCGCGCAGCGCGCCGGTCGCCTTATCCACATGCTCGATGGCCGAGTCCTGGACGAGGATGCCGCGGCGGATCTGCGTGATCCGCGGTCGGCGTCGCTGGCGGCCGTGGCAGGAGTGCCAGCGTGAACGTCGCCGCCCTGCTTGACGACGTGCTGCCGGCTTGGCGTGCGCTGATCCGCAAGCCCGGCTTTGTGCTGCTGGCTACCCTGACGCTGTCCCTCGGCGTGGCGACAGTGACAACGGTGTTTTCGCTCATCGACCAGGCGCTGCTGCGCCCTTTGCCCTTCCCGCAGCCCGACCGATTGGTGACGATCGGCATCGAAAGCGAGCCGGGACAGACCGTCGCTGCCCCGCGATATCTCCCCCATGTCCGACAGATGCCCAGTGTTCAATCGGCAGGCATGATCATGGGCTGGACCAACAACGCCAACGTAGCCTTCCATGGCGATGCCGAAGTCGCCCGTGCGCTGCAGGCCGACAAGGGTTTCCTGGACGCGTTGGCGCTGCCGATGGCGGTGGGCCGCAATTTCAACGATGCGGAGAACACGCCCGGCGGACCCCAGGGGGTTATCGTCAGTCATGCATTCTGGACGTCGCATCTCGGAGCGGATCCGGCGGTGGTGGGCAAACCATTGCTTGTGGAGGGCCAGGCGGTACCCATCGTGGGTGTGCTGTCGGAATACTTCCAGTGGCCTGACCCGTTCGACATCATCCAGAACATGCAACTGGACCCCGCAACCCGTGACCTGTCGACCAATCAGTTGATGGTTGCCCGGTTGAAGCCGGGGATCCCTCTCGATACCGCTGCGGCGCAGGCCCATACCGTACTCAACGCGATGATGAACGAGGGGGCCGGGGCGAGCGAGAAGCAGCGTGCCTATCTGCAGCGCAATCCGCCCACTGCGTTGGCGCTGGAAGGCAGCGTATTCGCACACCGCAGCGGCGAGGCCTTGTGGATGTTCCTTGCTGCTGGCGTCTGTGTACTGGCGATTGCAGGGATCAACCTTGCCAGCCTTATGCTGCTGCGTGCGCTGTCCAGAACCCACGACAGTGCGGTGCGCACTGCACTGGGAGCATCGCCGCTGCGGCTGGGAATGCCGCCGGTGGCCGAAGGGGCGCTGGTCGGATTGCTCGGAAGCGCCGCCGGGCTCGCCATGGCGTGGGCGGCGCTGCAGGCGTTCGGACGCCTTGTTCCAGCTGAATGGATGCGGGGGCAGCCGGTAGGGCTTACCGCAACGGCCATCGTGGTCGCTTTGCTGGCCGGCGTGCTCACCGCAGTGCTGGCTGCGTTGCTGGGTGTATTGAGGGCGCGGCGGGCAAACTGGTCGCGTGAGCTCGCAAGCGGTGGCCGCACGGGCTGGGGCAAAAGCGCTACCCGCACGAGCAAGGCACTGGTGGTCGCCCAGGTCGCGGTGGCTGTCGTGTTGCTGACGGGAGCTGCGCTGTTCGCCCGCAGCCTGCAAAAGCTCGAAGCGGTGCCGCTTGGCTTCCAGTCAACCCAGGTCACGACGTTCACCCTTGCGTTGATCAAGAATCGCTACGGCGAGGTGGATGCAGCGGTCGCGCAGACCGAGCGCATCCTTCAGCGCCTGGGGCGTGTGCCTGGCGTGTCCGCCATCGGCGCGTCCACGAACCTGCCCGCAGGGTCACAGTTGAACTACAGCATGCAGTTGCCCAGCGGTGCCACCGTTGACAGCCAGTACCGCCTGGCTAGTCCGGAATTCCTGGACGTATTCAATGTGCCACTGTTGACCGGCCGCGGCTTCGAGGAATCCGACCGTGCAGGTTCCGAGCCGGTCTGCCTGGTCAGCAGCACGTTTGCCTCGCGTCACCTTGGCGGAGATCCGCTGGGTCAGATCGTCACGATGCCGATGGACGGGGCGCCGGACATCCGGATGCGAGTTGTCGGTGTGGTGGGGGACGTGCGCCAGTTCGGCCCGGATAAGCCTGCGCCCGCTACGGTGTACGCACCATTGGCGCAGATGCCGGCGGACATCTGGGCGCTACTGCGCGAGTTTGGTCCACTCAGCTACGCCGTACGGATGCGCTCCAACGATCTGGGCCAGGCTGAGGGTGTGCTGCGCACCGCCTTGGCGGAAGTCGCACCGCAGCAGCCGATTGCCAACGTGCAGCCGATGCAGGCTGTCGTTGCCACGGCAACCGCCGCCCAGCGTTTGAATCTGGTGATCATTGGCGTGTTTGCCGCATTGGCACTCTTGCTGGCATCGGTGGGCCTGTACGCGGTAATGGCCGTGGCCGTGGCGGGTCGCAGCCATGAATTCGGCGTGCGTTCCGCGCTGGGTGCAACCCGGAAGCGGCTGGTGGTGCAGATTCTCGGCGAATCTGGCAGACAGGTGCTGCTGGGCATGGCGATCGGCCTCGCATTGGCGATGGCCGTATCGGGCATGCTGCAGAAGCACCTGTACGGTGTGGGTGCCACAGACCCGGTGGCCATCCTGCTCGTGCTGCTGGCACTGGCCACGGCGGCACTGCTGGCCAGCGTGGCGCCGGCATTGCGCGCTGCGGCGGTTCAGCCGATGCAGGCATTGCGAAACGACTAGCACGCAACGCCGGTCCCCTGGCTCTGGAGAGTCAGGGGGCCTTGCCTTAAAGTGCTGCTATGGTTGATTCGCCTTCCGCCAATGCGCCGGTGCTGATCGTTGACGACGATCGTGATGTCCGTGAGGCACTGCGGCTACTGCTCAAGGTATCCGGCTACACCTCGGTGGAAGCGGACTCACCGGCGTCCGCAATCGCACGTTTGCATGAAATGTCCTTCCAGGCGGCGCTGATCGATATGAATTACAGCCGGGATACCACGTCTGGTGTCGAAGGGCTGACACTGATCGCGGAGATGGCACGGCTGCGGCCGACGTTGCCGGTCATAGCGATGACGGCATGGGCCAACATCCAGATGGCTGTGGACGCGATGCGCAGTGGCGCAAGGGACTTCATCGAGAAGCCATGGCAGAACGCGCGCGTGCTTGCGGTGCTGGAGACCGTGATCGCCGCAGTGCCCGGGCGCGGCAACGCAGGCGCGGCCACCGAAGACCTTGGGTCACCGGATGATGCGGGCCTGATCGCGCAGTCTGCGTCCATGCGGCGGGTTCTGGACGAGCTGCGTGCGGTGGCCGGCAGCGACGCAAGCATTCTGTTGCTGGGCGAGAATGGCACCGGCAAGACACTGCTTGCGAGCAGGTTGCATGGCGCCTCGCGGCGCGCGCAGGCACCCTTCGTGCGTGTGGACGTGGGTGGGCTGGCGCCAACGTTGTTCGAGTCGGAGATGTTCGGGCACGTTCGAGGCGCTTTCACCGATGCACGTAAGGACCGTGTCGGGCGCTTCGAAATGGCCGATGGGGGAACCCTGTTCCTGGACGAGATCGGCAATCTTCCTCTGGAGCAGCAGCCGAAGCTGTTGCGTGCCATTGAAGATGGCCAGTTCGAAAAGCTGGGTACTTCGCTGACCCGGCGGGTGGATGTGCGGCTGGTCTCGGCCACCAATGCGTCGTTGCGCGACCTGGTGGACGAAGGCCGATTCCGGCGCGATCTGCTGTATCGCCTCAATACCATCGAGATCCATATCCCTGCGCTGCGTGAGCGCTGCGAGGACATCCTGCCGCTGGCCCAAAAGGCGCTGGAGCGCTCGTGCCATCGTTACAACACGCCAGCGTTGCGGTTCTCGGCCGCGGCCGAGCGGGCGCTGCGAGAACACGCGTGGCCGGGCAACGTGCGCGAGCTCGAACACACCATGGAGCGGGTTGCTCTGCTGGCTAGGGGCCCGCGGGTAGAGGTGGAGGATCTACGTCTGACGCCTGCGCAGTCCCCTGCCCCCGCTCTGGCGAGCGGCACCCTGGGAGGCATTACGTTGGAAAGCGCTGAACTGCTTCTGTTGCGGCAGGCATTGCAGACCAGCGGAGGCAACCTGCAGAGTGCGGCGGAGCAGCTGGGCATCACCCGACAGAGCCTTTACCGACGCTTGGAGAAGCATGGCCTGCGGGGCGGTGATGATCTGGCCGGGTGAGCACCGCCGGTTTCTGTGGATCGCTCTGCCTGCATTGGCAGCATTGGTGCTGGTTCTGGCCGCCGGGGTACCCGGTTGGCGCGAGTCCGTCACCCTGTTCGTCATCGTTGTTGTACTGACCTTGCTGGCCTGGCAAGTGCTTGGTCGGCATCCTGGCAAGCTGCGCACGGTGGCCAACCTGCTGCACGCGCTGCACCACGGTGATTACGCTGTGCGTGCGGTGGTTCCCACCGGATCCGTCGACATGGCACAGGCGGTGGAGGCAGCCAATGCATTGGCTGAGCGGCTGCAGCGCCTGCAGCGTGAAGCCCAGCAAGGAACCCGATTACTGCGCAAGACGCTCGCCGAGTTGGACACTGCGGTGTTCGTGTTCGATGGAGACGGGACACTGCAACTGGTCAACCCCGCAGGTGCGCACGTGATGCAGCAGCGGGCGGAACGCCTGCTGGGCAGGACGGCGCAATCGCTCGGTCTGGCGGCGCACCTGCATGCCGAGGCCGGCTCCATGCAGCAACTGGCGTTGCCGGCTGGATCCGGTCGTTGGCAGGTGAACACAAAGGTGATCTGGAGCGGTGACACTCCCGGCCGATTGCTGATTCTTCAGCCGGTGGAGCGGGTACTGCGGCGGGAAGAGGCTCAGGCATTCCGCCGGTTGCTGCGGGTACTTGGGCACGAGATCAACAACTCCATGTCGCCGATCGCGTCGATGGCCGAAACACTGCAACTGTTGCTGGGTCGCCAAGGCGAGGATGCCGCGCCGCCCGATCCTGACGTCTTGCGCGGGCTGGAGGTCATTGAGGCGCGCAGCCGCGCTTTGCAGCGCTTCGTGGGCGGTTACGCCCGGCTCGCCGCACTGCCGGATCCGCAGCCGTGCGCAACTGACCTGACGGCATTGTGCAAAGCCGTGGTGGCGCTGCTGGAGGTCCCTGCACTCGTACTTTCGTTGGGTGAAGCGGCAACAGTATGGGGGGATCGCGACCAGCTGGAACAGGTGCTGATCAATCTAGTCAAGAATGCGGTGGAGGCAAGCCCGCACGGGCAGGTGGAGTTGCGGTGGATTCTGGACGGCGACAGCGTTGTGGTCCAGGTGCTCGACGACGGGCCTGGACTACCGGCCAGCGGCAACATCTTCGTGCCGTTCTTCAGTACCAAGCCCGGCGGCGCGGGCATCGGCCTGGTGCTGTCGCGAGCGATCGTCGAAGCCAATGGCGGCGATCTGCAGTTGGCGCAGCGACAGGATGCAGCGGGGGTGGTTGCTAGCATTCGGTTGCCCCGGCACGATCCGGCCAGCCGACGTTGAGGTTTCCGCTCTACGCGCATGGCCATCCCCCTGGC
>RCUP01000982.1_pt1 | contig 18812 bp, 26 predicted proteins | sample 2166341 | NCBI WGS metagenome assembly RCUP01 (sample SAMN09932325, study PRJNA488358) | compost metagenome | isolation source: compost soil in succinonitrile-enriched | place: Germany: Experimental Botanical Garden | reverse complement strand
GTCTAACCTTCACCGGTTATTGCCAGCACTTAACCAAGCCTTGGGGACCAACTTCACCCCCAAAGACTTAGAGAACATTGACCTGAAGACGTTAGGTCAAGGGGACCAAGTAACCCTCGAGTTGCGGGCTAAGCCTGGCTCGGTAGCGTTCACTGGCTTCACTCGGGTCCTGTTCAACCGTAAGATTGTTATCCTGTCAGACTTCGTAACGGTGCGTGAGTTCACTGAACTGAACCACCCCGATCCGATCATTGATGGTTCTCGTAGTGCGGGCCTGATGACGTGGGGACAAGACTTCACCCTAATCAAGCAACACATGCGGGTCATTCCGTGGTGGGCACAGTACCGTGGTCAGTGGTATACCCACACCGCCTTCGCTGAGGCACTGGCTGAGTTCTACGGGATTGAAGCATGGCCTCAGAACCCGGCTGATCCGAAAGAGACCAGTACCGTAATTGACTACGCTACCAGTCAGGTCGCTAAGGCCAACCCTGAATTCCAACGAGTGATCGTACAGACCGGTATCAAAACAAACGGTTACAGCGGTACGGCCTACTTCCACTATAACACCATCTGATCGGGAACGTTGACATGGCTTCTTTATATCCAGCTCCACGAGAAGTATTGCTGAACGTAGTGGCTGAGGAAAACAACATTGTTCTCTACCCAGAGGACTACGATTTCCTGAACCCTACCCCAGCGACGCCCCCACAGGGCTCCAGTGCTCAGTACAACACCAAGGTAACCATTGAGGCGAATAACATCGCTGCGGCTTACCAAGAGAGTGTGGACATCTTCTACAACCGTCTGAAGCTCGAAGACTTGGCGACCCTGGTGTCGTTGTCTCTGAAAGCTCCAGCAGACGTTGACACTTCCCACAAATTGATCCCATCGCTGAACTCTCGCTTTGGTTTGAACCTGCTGGAAGAAGACTTGGAACTCACTTTAGCGGTGAGCCAAGGGGACTTCAAAACTATCGACCTGGTTGCTGCTGCTGGTTCGATTGGTTGGATCGGTACGGCTACTGCGACAGTGGCTGAAGGTGAAATTGACCTCGAGACCTACCTGACGGTTACGGCGTTACCGGGTCTGAAATATCCAACCGAGTACCCAACTCGCCCGTTCGCTCAGTTCTACAGTTACTGGCGTGACTTCACTACGTACCACCCACAGATCTACGATCTGCAAGCTGGTGATCCGATCACCGCAACGATCTCTGACATGTTGACTACAGTGACTGGCGACACTTGGTTGACGTCGGGTCCTGGTACTTTCAGTCTGGGCGGTGCGGTAATCACTTACGCTGGCTTGACTGCTGGTCAGGGTATCTTCAACACTGACTACAAGTACGGCATTGTGATCCGCCTCGACCACACTACTGCTTCTGGTATTGCGGGCGACCTGATCATCCACTTCAACGACCCTGTCGACGCGGGCGGAGACACGGTTTAACGGAGGGTAGTGATGGACGCTCAATTAAAAATCTTTGACCTGATCAATCAGGCCAACCCCGACATGTTCTACGAGGCGACTCCGGCTAACATCACGTTAGGTGTACCGGAAGTCTTTGTTGGTGAAGGTACTCGTAACACTCGACTCCCTGTCTTCGGTAACGAGGGTCACGGTTACAAAGGCGTCTCTCAAGTCTTCTATGAACGCCTGGACCTGACGACCTTGTTCGAGGGCGTACAACCTTCGTTCCGTGGACTGGACTTCACTGACCTCCACGCTCTGTTGACGAAGATCAATACTCGCTACGGCACGTGGTTAGAACCGGTCGATGTCGACAACATAGTCTTCCCTACATTCACCGAACTGGAAACCCACCATTCGTTTGAACTGGTGGTGAAAGACCAACGGTTGAACTGGGTCGGTACGGTTACGGTGGAGTTGATCCATGGTAACCCGACGTTAGAGTCTGTGGTGTTGGTGCGTCTGATGGCGCTGTTGAACCACCCACACGACATGAAGATCATTGGTACTCGCAAGTCTGGGTTGATGTCTACCTGGAACTTCGACTTCACAGCCTACAAAGACCAGCTCTTGATTGATCCGAAAACTGGTCGTTGGGCTGAGTTCGGTATCGTACAAGGTATCGGTGCTAAAGCAGGTTTGGTGGCTTGGCCGAACAGTACGGTGGTGGATCTACCGACCTCGGCTGTTCCAGAAGCGAATCAGAATTTCCAACGAGTAATGGTGCAGTCTTATTCCGTTAGCGGAGTACTGGGTCCAATCTACTTCCATTACGATCTCGACTGGTAAGTCAGGTCTCTCACAAAGGTTTGAATGATGGCTATCTATAGCAAAACAGCCAAAGCAATGTTGATCGACCTGATCAACGAGGGTAACCCTCAGCTTCCTTTCGACATCAACGAAACGGACTTTGAGTTCAGTATCCCGGAAGTAATCGCTACACTACCAAACGGTCACAACACCAAAGTACGGGTGATGTCCAAGCCGTCCTCGGCGTACATTGGTAACGTGGTAGTAACCTACCGTCGTCTGACTTTGTCCAACATCTTCCGCAATATGGTTCCTGAAGTTGAACAGTGGTTCACCAACTCCAAGGTGATCAACGGTACTCAGGTGACTACGCTTTACGCGTTGCTACCTCAGTTCTCTGCCAAGTACGGTATCGTGTTGGAAGAGTCTCAGTTCAACGACGTGAGTCTGTCTACCGCCAACGGTGTACGTGGCGACTTGTTCTCCATTACCGCTAAAGCTACCTCGTGGGCTTACATTGGTTCGTGCAATATGAAGTGGACCAACGGTGAGCAGACCCTGGCCTCGCTCTTGCCGGTTGACGTGATCAACGGTCGTCTGTACCCAGGTGGTAACAACTTCGAGGAGGGTGCTCCTCGTAAAGTGTTCGTAACTTCCGAGTCCTTCGACATCGACTTCACCTCGATGAAAGTGGATCTGGAGAACGGTTGGATCTCCCCAAGCTACCCATTCGGTAACCAGGCAACTGGTCCGGCGGCTCTGATGGTCGGTATCAAGAACGGTCTGAACGCCAAGTTGGCTGCTAAAGGTTCGACACTTCAGTTTGTTGCGCCAGCTTCGGGTCAGTACGCCAACTACAAAACTGTACCGTTCAGCCTGGAAGGTATCATCGCTACTCGTGTGGCTCTTCCTAACCCGAACTACCCAGAGGCCAACTCTGAATTCTACAACCGCCTGGTGACGTTCGTTCTACCAGCCGATTGTGAATGGGGTGTTGGTCGCGTTTACATGCACTACAACGTTGAAGGTTAAGGGAGGCTTGAATGTCTATCTATCGCAACAGTAAACAGAGCTTGATTGATTACATCAACGCCACCAACAGCTCACCTCTGACACTCGCAGACCTCACGTTTGGTCTACCTGCTCCGATTGCAGGTACTTGGCGTGAAGGGTTGGTGCCTCGTAATACTGTAATCCGCATCAAAGCTACCGAAGCATCGATCTACAAAGACAGTCAGGTACTGTGCTACGATCGTCTGGACTTGGCCTCGTTGGCTAAGTTGTTCACCTTCCGCATCAAGTCGTATCAACCAGACTCCATCCACGACCTGATCAAGCCGATCTTCTTGAAGTTCGGTATCGTCATCGACAAGGACGACGTCTACGATGATGCAATCAACCAGATCGAAGGTCAGGACAACCACTTCACCATTCGTGCAAAACCAGAGGCGTTGGGTTGGGTTGGTCAGGTAGACGTGATCTCTACCCACGGTTCTGCGGTACTGGGTGACCACTTGACGGTTACGGCGCTGCCGGGTGTGAACTACCCTGTGTCGGGTGACGGTGCAACTGGTTCGGCCCTGATGTACTTCTACGGCTATGACTTTACTGCTTACAAGGCTCTGCTCCAGGGTCTGACTGACGGTCAAGTCTTTGACGTGAACAACACGGCGTTCCTGGACATGATCAAGGCTGTGGATACCGGTAGCGGTAAAGCGCTCTGGACCATCAACAGCTCAAAGGTCACGTACGACCTCGGTGGGGCTCAAGTAGTCTACACTGGTCTGAACGATGCGGCGCTGCCAACTAACCCATCGTACAAGTACGTGGTGGGTATCCAGATGCGTGGTGACGTCACTACTCCTCCTGGTGTGTTCTACCTACACTTCAACGACCCAATTGATCCTGACGCGGTCTGAGCATAAAGCCCTCGGGGGAACCCGAGGGCTCATTGGAGTGAATCATGTTTAAATACGCCAAAGCCCAGACAGACGTCCTCCTCTCATTGATCAATGAATCGAACCCAGGGTTGGTTGAAGCTCGCGACCTTGCGAACTCCTTGATCGGTGTTCCTGCTGCTCGGACTCCGGGTGCTGGTGAGATTCAGGATACGTCTGTTTCGATCTTTGCAACACCAGCATCATTTTACGTCGGTAAACGCGCGGTCACGTATCGTCGTATCGACTTGGCTAAGTTGTTTGCCAACACTGTAGTTGAGCTAGACATTTGGTTGCCGGGTACTATGTCCCCTGCGATCTTTGTACAAGAGGTCAACAAGAAGTACGGTCTGGCGTTACTGGAGTCAGACATTTCAGCGACCAACCGTGTCTCACAGGCTGGTGTGCAAAACATGATCATCAACGCAACGTCCTTGTTGTATAAAGGTACGTTTGTGTTCCGATGGTTGATGGGTAAGCGGACGATCAACGAGATCATGGGTTCGGTTCGCCCACCAGGACTTCGCTGGGACGTGAACCACGTCGAAGGTAAACCAATCGCCACACTGGTAGGCTTCGGGGTTGACTATACTGGTCAGTTGGCAACGATCAACCAGTTAGCTACTACAGTGAACTTGACCTCCACCCAGAACCCTTTCGTGAAGACGTTGATCACCAAACTCAATAGCTACACTGGATTGAATTTGGACATCCTGAAAGATCACACGCAAGTCGGTGGGTTGCTCGGACTGGCGATCACTAAGATCACAATCCCTTCGGACAATGCTATCGAAGCGAACAGTGCGAAGTTCAACCGAGTACTGGTGATCTCTGCTCTTCCGGGCAGTTGGTTCTGCGGGAAGTTCCTGTTCCATTACAACGCTTAAAGAGGTTACGTTATGTCACTTATTCAAGGGGCAAAACGCGACATCGTATCGACGCTGAACCGTGAATCCAAAGTGGTACTGGACTACGCCGGTTTGATTCTGGGGAAACCCGTTTCAACCGGTAGTGGTGCACTACCTGAAACCAAAATGCGGATCACTGCTCTCGGCACGTATACGTATCGCGGCACAGAGGTGATTACTTACGACCGACTCCGGTTGCAAGAGTTACCCACTCGGCTGTACGTCCTCCCGAAGTTGCCACCTTTGGGAACGCTTTATGAATTGCTTCCTTGGATCGCGGACAAAGTCGGTATCCTGTTTACTACAGACGATGTCGATGATGCTCCAGTGGTGACTAACGCACCCGGTGATTACCAAGTAGCAATTGTGGCAAAACCCCTTTCTCATGGATGGGTTGGATCGTGCGTCTTGAGTTTCACAGACCTACCTCCCATCTCTCTTGCTATCACCAACGTCGACATTGGATGGACTTGATCATGGCTATTCCTATCATCTGGAAAAACTACTTCTTCAGCACCGACTTCTCGCCGGAGCACGCGTTCTTACAGTCCATCCCGACCGATCAAGAGTTGGACGGGTCTGTCAGCGAAAGCCTCGCTGCTATCTTCCATGCTTACGATAACAAAGCTGGCAAGGATCGTTGGATTGGTTCTGGCGCTACCACCGAGTACAACCTCAAGGGTGCTGTGGCGACCTACAACGGCCCTAATAGCCGTGACTTCCCGACCAACTCAATCTACTCCCACGTGTTGATGTTGCAGTTCCCTGCGACCTCTCAGGCACCGGTAGGTCGGATCAGTATTCAGTACAACGTGCCAGCTCCCTTGGAGTTAGCCCCAGAGGAGTAATGTCATGGCTATTGTCCACATGTTTGGCTTTGACCAAATGGAACCCACTCCTAGCGCCAACCTTGGTGTGGGTGCAATGAACATCGCGTTGGCGAACGAGGGGTTCCCGTTGGTCGGTGTCCAGTACACCACTAACCAATTCATGTTCGCTACTTATAAAGGACGGACGTGGCTTCAAGTTGGTTCGGCCTACTCGTCTCAGTCTCAGTGCGTTGCTCGATTTGGGATGACCCTCGCTGAGTGGTTCGGTCCTAACCCGGACAAAAAGAAATGTTACCTCGGGTTCCGCATGTACGCTCCGTTGACCATTACGGATGGAGGGTCCTTCGCGAGCTTCGGTAGCAGCCCAATTTTCCCGTTTCCTAGCGTGACCGGGGAGGCCTACTACGAACTCTGCTACGATCCGGTGACGGGTATCATGCAACGGTGGGTTGATGGTAATCCACTGGCGGACCTCAGTACCGGAATCTTGAGTGACTCCACTCAGATTTATCTGGGCTTCTTCTTTGGTGGCAACTACATCAACGTCTGGACTGCGTGGTTTACGGACATCTACTCAATCATCGATACTGGGGATGACACTCCATGTAACCGATTGGGTTCTGTTCGTGTTACGCCATTGGCAATTGATGCCCTAAGTCTACCAGCAGACTGGGGTACAATACAGCCAGACTACGGTAGCGTTACGGTCGGTGCGGATACCTACCGTCGGGCGTTTCCTAACTTCAGTCAGGCACCGTACTCGGGGTTCAACTACACGTGTAACCTAGTCCCTCGTGGTGGCGTTCCAGTTCTGTACCACATCTACTCACCCACCTCGGCGGTTGAATTTAGCATCACCACCCCATCGGCCGGAAACCCAGCAATCTTCACCATGAAGTTTAATCGTCCAACTAAAGTTGGACTTTTACAATGGCGCCGTCCTAACGTTGCAGGTTACTTTTACCCAACTGCTTACACGATCGAAGGGTCTAACGATAACGCGCAATGGACAGTATTGGGTACCTACTCTTCTGTTCCATCGTCACATGGTAACCCTGTCAACTCGGTGGTCCCTGAAGTTAATCGCGGTAGCTATCTTTATTACCGTGCGGTCTTTACTGCTGGCGCAGCCTACGGTGCCGCTAACTACTTCACCATTTGTGGATTACAGTTCTTCAACGCCCCAGATGAAGTGACGCGTACTCCAAATGAGATACTGGATAATGACTACACCTACGACAACGTCGGGAACGATCAAAGCGGTGGTGTTGTTCGAACGGGTGTCTTGGAAAGCGAAGTAGTAGTGGGGATCAAGAAGCCAGTGTTGAATGGTGAAACTATCCTCAAGGTACAACTGAGAGTGTCGGCCTTACGAGACGGTGGTTCTGAAAACCGATTGATTGTCAACACTCGACAAGGGGCCACCACGCTCCCTGACTACACCTACCAGCTCAATGCTGCTATCCGTCAAGGGGTAGTGGTCTTCGATGCTCACAAAGCGCTAGATGGCACACCATGGACACCTGACGCCGTCGATGCTCTTGAGCTGGTGATCAAGTCTAAAACAGGAGCAGCATAATGGCCATTTTGGAAATGATTGGCTTTGAGGCATATCCGCCAACCCTGAGCCACAGTAACAACTTACCGCTGTTAGGTAAGGGTCTACTTTCATCGTCAGCAGTCAACCTCAGTGTGGAAGTGGTTAACGGTCGTTCAAGACTTCAGATCCCTGCGGGTAATACGTTCCTCATATTCGCCCTGGCACAACTCAGTACCCCTGCGGAACTGAAACGGGTGAAACACTGGGGCGGTTTCCGGTTTCAATCCAAGGTCTCTACAGTAACAACTGCACCGTTGTTGCGCTTCCGAGTTGCCTACTCCACAAGTTCGGTGACTGATATTGTTGTACTGACGTTGGGTAACATCGGGTCCGGTACACCACAAACCAATGAAGTGTACATCGAGTGGTGTATCGACTGTCAGAACCAAATCATCATGTCCTGGATCGACGGTGTTCGACAACTAGACGTAGCATTACCTGCTGCTAACGTGATGGATACTCTGCGAGACATCTCGGTCTACTACGGTCAAGACCAATACGTCATCAACCAAACGTGGAACGACTTTTACTTTGTGAAAGACACCTCGGATGTTGACGCTGGCGCTACGCTGTCTCGTCGTCTGGGTCCTGTTCGCGTCAAAGCGGTGCAGGTGAATGCGGTTGACTTACCTGCTGGCTGGTCTGTCACTTCCGGTGCTGCGGTCGATGTCTTGAACTCTAAGAACATGACTTACACCTCACCAACTGCTCCGGTGGTGCGAACTGCGCCTGATGAATCGGTTGCCAAGATCGGGTTTGCCAGACCGACCAACACGTGGGACATTCAAGCAGTGTCCATTCGTGACTGGTTCTTCCGGGACACTGGTACTACCACCAGTATTGTCACACAGCTTAAACAGGGTGAGACGTTGTTGGAGAAGGTGAACACGTCAGCTCAGTCCTCTACTCCCCGTACAGGTTCTTCTGCGGATCGATTGGGTGTGTATAACCGTTCGCTGGATGGGACTCCGTGGACTGCCGACAAAGTGGATCTATTGGAAATCTTGGTTAACTCCAAGTCTGGGGGCTAGGTATGGCTACTGACCAATTGAACGTAAGGGCCGTACAGGCTGAGTTCTTGGAGATCGAGAAAACGCCTGCGTCAGTACGTCGTGTTCAGGGTCAGGTCCTCAGTTACGCCAAAGATCCAATGAGCGTTCGGGCTTTCAGTCTTGAGTATCTTGAGGTTGAAAAGAGCCCGGCTTCTGTTCGTCGGATTCAGGGACAGATGCTTAGTCTATCCCGCGACCCCCTATCACTGCGTGCTTTACAGGTCGAGTACTTGGAGCTGGAGGTTCGTCCTCCCAGTTACAACCAAGCAGCTTGGCCTAAGTTGTTGGCGAAGATCAACGAGTACAACGGCACAAAGTTCACTGAAGCGATGGTTACTTTCGAGAACCCCACTGCGGTGAACTTACCTGGTAAATACAACACACGCTTGACACTGCGCGCTACACCAGCTTCGCAGCACTCAGGTACAGTTGACATTTACTACCCGCGTTTCTCAGTCAAGGATGTATTGAAAGGTGATCCTAAACCTTTCGACAAAACCGGAATGGCCTCCGTATGGGACACGTTACCGCAGGTTAACTCCCTGTGGGGACTCCAGCTCACTACAGCGGATGTATTGAACTTACCGTTAGAACCTAACGGTGACTTCTTTATCACGATCGCACCTAGTAGTTTGTTCTTCATCCCAGGTGAAAGATACCGTTACGGATTGAGTGTTCCTCTATCTGGCGAGTATCCAACGCAAGATCTAGTTGGTTTCGGTCTCCCGACTTTTGTTGAGAGATACCCAACACAAGACCTCCCAGGGTTCTAATGCTCCTCGGCCCCCTAAAGGGCCGGGGCCTTTTATGAGGTTACGGTTTTTTATGGCCATCAAAAACATTTTCGGCTTCGACCAATTCGCTCCTCGCGTCGACGGTAGTGCCCAACCTTCCGCATCCATCCAACGATGGTTTGACGAAGAAGGATACCCGTTTACTTTTGAAGGAGGTTATTTGGGATACGGTGAGATCCCGAATTTCCAGATTGTCAACTATAAAGGACGGAATTGGTTCGGGCAATCCTTCGCGAACCCGCTCAGTACCAACTATCGAGTCCACAACAGAATCTATAACTCCATTGGGGCACTGTGGGGAGCAACTTCACCCAAGACCAAGTGGTATGGTGGCATTCGTTATTACAAGAACATGTTTAACTACACTGGCGGGCTAGTGATGGTTAGAGTGTGTGGGGTAGAACTCCTACTACTCAACACTGCCCCCGAAGGCGAACACTACCTCGAGTGGTGCATCGACTGGCTTACTAACACGTTGACCTGGTGGTTGGATGGGGCCCAAATTGGTACTCAAGCGCTGACCCCTACTGTAGGGCACCTGTTCGAATTTGGTCGCATGGGCGGACCATACTGGAACAACACTGGACCCCTGTACTTTACCGACCTCTATTTCTTGGTCGACACTCAGGACGATACCCCGTGTAACCGTCTAGGACCGATCCGAGTTTCTGCTGTTGAATTGGATCAGGCTACCTTACCAGGCGATTGGTCTACGGTAGACAACCATGGTGGGACAACGATCAACGGTACGCCTTATCGTCACGTGATCCCAGTGTTGACAAACAATGGCGACTTCGGGTTTAACGCCTCGGTGGTCTCCCCGACTGCACCTGCTGGAGTCATCACCTCACTGTTTGATAGAAGCGCCCCGACCAACGTTTCGTGGGTGATGTCCCCAGGACCGTCAGCACAAACACCCACCTATATCAACATCCAGTTGCCACAGTTGCGCAAGGTAGAAGCGTATGGCTTGACGGCTTACAACAGCTCCGCTTACTTTAGCCCGGCCTCATGGTTCTTAGAAGGCTCGTTGGATAACGTGACGTGGGATCGTCTCCACTCTATTACTGATGACCTCCGAAACCCGATGGGTACTGCAAAGTACTACGAGATTCCAGCGAACGTGGCAAAAGAGTACCGCTACTATCGTCTTGGGATTACGAGCGTCAGTGCGGCGGGTGGTAACAATACCCTAGTGTTAGCAGACTGGTACCTATTGGGTAAGGCACCTCTCCCACCGTTAACCGTGTTGACTGAACAGATCCGTGGTAACGGTCTGAACGCCAATGCGACCACCGGTATACGCACCTCGACTAACCAAAGCGAAGCCAACCTCAGTTTGGCCGCCCCTACGGTCTTAGTAGATAACAAAGTCCTATTCGTGCGAGTGCTGGCGAAAGCCTTGCGAGAAACGGGTGCAATTGATCGGTTGTCTTCTTCGCTCACGATGGGTGGTTACGCTCCGGCTCCTCTGGTCACTGACCTGAATGAGACCTACAAGGAAGTGATATTGGGTGAGTACCACAAGAAATCCGATGGTCAACTTTTCACTGCGGCAGACATCGGCAATATCGCCATTGCTGTCAAGTCCGTACCTGGAGCTTAATCATGTCTGTTTTGGATATTATGGGATTTGAAGATTTCCCTGCCGTAGCCGACTCCCTGACTTACGAATCATGGATGAAAGGTATTGCTCGGTATCTTCCGGGCTCCCAGACATTAACGATGGTGCAACGCGGTGGGCGTCAGTGGTGTCGGGTCGCTGGAACTGATGGGTCGCCTGCTGGTTACTCCACAGCCCGGTGCGCATCGGTGGGACTAAACTACTGGGATTTGTTTACGCCAGCGCAGAAGACCCTACTGCTAACGAAGAAGGTCTGGTTCGGGTATCGTTACCGAAACAACTTGATTCAAGCAGGTCTCATGAACAGTCATGCCTCTATGTACATCGGACCCAACGGTTTCGTGGATCTACTCTCAAGTGGGGAGTTGGCGTACGACACCGAGTACTTCTTGGAGTTCGGGATCGACTGGGGTAATAAAACTGTCGAGTGTTGGCGAGACGGGACATTGATGAAGACAGTCGTCATCCCAGCGTGGTCCGACGCACAATACAACACATTCCAGTTGATCATCGGTTACTTCACTCAGGAATACTCAAACTCATGGACCACAGCTTACGGGCGTCAGTTCGACTTCACCGACCTGTACCTGTTGATTGATGATGGGGTGGGTCTGTGTAATCGGCTGGGTGCTGTGAAAGTGCGGCCGTTAGTGCCTGAGTCTGTAGTGCTGGGTGAAGGTTGGGATAACCCTACTGCGGGTAATCCTGTGGATGTCATCTCTCAAAGTAAGATGACCGTGGCGAACAAGTTGACTTCGGTTCTGAAGACTTCTACGAGCCACACGGACCTCACAGTAAACTTCAAAAGGCCGGTCACCGATGACTCCATTGAACACGTGGTCGTTGACATACTGGCGTTCAGAGCAGAAGGCACCATTACTACGGTAGCAGGTAAAACCTCGCTTGGTGGTGCGGACAGTACTGAGGTTGTCAAGACGCCCCCGTTCACGAACTTTGGTACGGGTCTCGGTGCTATTAAGTTGCTGTCTTCGGATAAGACTCCGGGTGGACAACGTTGGACGGTGGATGCCTTGGATAACATCAATGTGTTAATCGCCGGTAAGACAGGGGGTTAACCATGGGCTTAGTCACAGTACGGCGCGTTTACGCTCAAGTACTCCAGAGTGATTATCGCCCAGTAACCATTCGTCGGGCTTACGCACAAGTTCTCACAGTTGAGAACGTCCCTGCTAACCTGCGGACGGTTCGCGGACAATTCTTACAGTTTGCCAATGATCCGGCGACACTGAGACAAGTCCGTGGTATGTTCTTGACAATGGATGCGGTGATTCCTAACCTCCTCCTAGACTTCAAGGCCAACCTACTGTCGAAAATCAACAAGGTCAACAACACCACTTTCACAGTGAATGATGTTGACTTCGGTCCTCCGAGTCCATTGGTAGGTGAACGTCGTAACAGTCAACTGACAGTTACAGCTAGACACTCGTCGGGTCACTCCAAGGACGTAGTGATCCAGTATGATCGCACCAAGATTGATCTGGTGATTAAGGATTCCCTAACTCGTCCTCTGGACTTGACTGGACTAACCCTGGTCTCACAAACGTTACCGCAAATCAATACCCGATACAATCTGGCGTTGACTGCGGCTGATGTGGTAGAGAAAGTGATCAAGCCCGGACAAACCAGTTTTACCCTAACCATGGCTGGCACCAGTCTGTACTTCTACCCAGGGAGTACGATTCAGTTTGGTTCAGGGATTGAATTGGCTACTGAGTTTGATCAAGTGGATCTGGGAGGCTTTGGTCTTCCAACATTCGCAGAACGTTTCCCAGTTCAAGACCTCCCCTCTTTTTAAGGGGCATAAAGAGAGGGGCCCGAAGGTCCCTCCCTATGCCGTTAGGCTGCGTCAAAGCCGAGCAGGTCAGTAACCGGGAACGCAGAGGCCAGACTAGGCACTGGTTTCAGGATAGTGATCAGCTTAGAGCCAATGTAGGTGTAACTGTCAGCTTTAGCAAACAGCTCGATCAACTCTTCGTTATCCACGAAGCTTGGAAGTTGAGCGATCTGGAATTCAACTTCCGCAGGGATCACCCCCAGTTGTTGAACAGCCCACGCTTGTACATCAGCGAGGTCATCGCCTTCAGTTAATTGAAGGGTCAGATCGGGAGCCAGGTCGTCCAGATCCAAACGAATGTAGCGGAAGGTCTGTGTACCTTCAAAGCCACCGCCTAGAACCGAAGTACAGAGCACAGAAGTGTTACGCAGGTTGGCATCTGGCACCCGTACGGTAGGAGCACCGATAGTGAAATGCGCAGTGGTAGCCGGTTTACCGTTAGCTGTACTGATCAGATCGTACAGGTTTTCTAAAGCCGTCTTAGCAACGTTGATGGACATAAGGACCTCGAGGGTGAACAACAGAGCAACATAAGATTCTGTAATGAAAAATATCTCAAGTACAAATTATGATAGTGCAATGACTTTAAGGAAATTGTAGTGGAAGATAAAGATCTGCGTCTGATGGAAGCAAAGATCAAGAAAGAGGAGGCTAAGGTCAAACGTTGTGAACGTCTGGGTCTGCGCCACAAGAACAACCTCTTCCCTTTGATTGAGAAATACAAGAAGATGTGCCGTGCTCGCGGCATTCCCCTCTCCGAATAAACCGGTAGGTAATAATGACTTGTCATTCGACGCGTAATTGGCGGGATCAGAAACCTTCCGATGCTACTGAGGCCCCAACCAGTCCGTTAGAAGACCCACGTTATTGGGCTGCTCACGAACAAGTTCGGTTTGTAGTAGAACGCCGACCAAAGAGTTGGCTGTGGAAACGCTGGCAGGTTCGTCCTGAAACTGCGACCGGTGTTTTCTTTGAAGGCACTCGCTACCAGTGTCTGCGATACCAGCAATACTTACACATGGCTGCCCGCAATGGCGCCTGGGTTGCACTGACTCACAAGTGCTGCTAACTACGAACGTCCAAAACCTCAGAAGGTGTAGCCGATGGTCAGTTTATTTGATCAGACAGAACCTGTTCCAGAGAAAGTCAAAACCCTGTTGATCTACAAGGGAACTCTGGAAGACCTACTGGTCCTACTCGACGCCAACCCTAAGTGTCGGGGTAAGTTCCTGTCTGACTCGGAATCCGCTTTCCAGATGGAAGCCCGTGCCGAGGAGATTCACGGTCGCCTGAACTTGCCTCTCAAGGCATTCAATCTGGGCTTCGCTTATTACGCCCCTAACGCATCTCCAGCATTCCTAGCACGCAGTCTTAACTGTGACGCTAATCGCTTCCTTCCTATGTTTTATGTCGTCGTGACAGAGAACGAGCAGTGGGCGAGTCTCTGGGGTGAACCACAACCCGTACCAAAGGAACTGTTTCATGTCGATTCGTCCAGATAAATGGATTCGCCGTAAGTCCACGCCACCTACCCATTCGATTGCTGCACGAGCTGGTAGTAGCGACATTGCTTCGCTGGCATGGGAAGGAATCACCCACACCAAAGACCAGCTTGAAGATCTGTGCAACCGTTTCTGGGCTGCTCCTCTGAAAGCCGATCACCCGCTCGTACGTGACTTCAAGCCGATGATCGAACCGTTCGAGTACGGTCAGGTTCGGCGTATGGGTCAAGAAGGTCTTCAGAAACTGGACGACCTTTGCGATGACATGGGTGATCTGGAAGCTGCGGTGTTTCAAGCCAAGAACCCGAACATCGACAAGGTGATCTCCTACGGCACTTCGTCGTACGGCTATGACGTTCGTTGCGGTAACAAGTTCAAGGTCTTCACGAACCTGCACAATCAGATCGTGGACCCGAAGAACTTCAACGACAAGATCTTCCACGATCACGAAGGCGACTTCTGCATTATCCCGCCGAACAGCTTTGCGCTGGCACAAACGGTTGAGTACTTCCGCATTCCGCGTAACGTACTGACCATCTGTCTGGGTAAGTCGACGTATGCTCGTTGTGGCATCATCGTTAACGTAACCCCGCTGGAACCTGAGTGGGAAGGTCAAGTGACGTTGGAGTTCTCCAACACCACCAACCTGCCCGCCAAGATCTACGCGAACGAAGGCGTGGCGCAGATGTTGTTCCTGGAATCCGACGAGGCATGTGAAACCTCGTACAAAGATCGTGGTGGTAAGTACCAAGGTCAAACCGGAGTTACTGTCCCAAGGATGTAATCATGTCAAAGACGACACAACGTCGAGCTGCTGCATTCGCTAAAGGTTACTCGGACGCTAAGGCCAGCAAGCCTTGTAAGTGGTCGGGTGATCGTGCGTTGAAGAACAGCTATAAGGAAGGACACCAGATCGGCGTTATGGATCGGCAGCGTAATCACCGCATCCGCATGGGCATCCCTGATCGTCCCCGTGAAGACTGGGGCCCAGAACCAACGCAACATGAAGTAGCTCGTCCTTATCGCGGCTACTGACCCTAGGGGTTCTTCGGAACCCCTAACCCTACACCCAATCTAAAGGAGTTGCTCTGATGACAGAGAAGAAGCCAAAGAGAATCTTTTACTATCCACGCCGTGGCAAAGCTCTCTACCCAGTACAGATTTTGAAACTCAAACCTGTGGTGGCTGATGAGGTTGACTTCATTGAGGTGGAAGTAGCACTCCAAGAGTTAGACGATAAAGACTTTGTCTCGACCTCGTTCTGTGAGCGAATCAGAATTTGTTTGACTGGTTTGGGTATCCCGAAAGACGACGCTGAGATGTTGGTGGCGTTGCGTTTGGACTACCCGAGCTGGAAAGCCTTGCGTAAGTCTCAGGTTAGCGAAGAGAAGCGCAACGTAAAACGCCAGCAAGCTCGTGAACACGAACACCGCATGAAGCTCCAAGAGCTGGAGAAAGGTCGTCGTAAGGTCTTCAAGAAGACGAGTGAAGGGCACTATGGGATCATGGGTGCCGAGTTTGGGAAGCGGTACTTCTTCGAAGACAAGACCCAGTACCTACACCTGATCGAGGAGCTACTCAAGGAACACCACGACGAGTATCTCCAGATCTCTGTTGATTCTTACCCCGTCGGCAAGATGGAGTGGATTCAATACCACTGGAGCTTTGACAGCTTCTGGATCAAAGTGTTGCGTTTGCACACGATGGAGAAGTTTGACTTCTCTGAACCGGGACTGGATGCTGTTCGTCGTTTGGCGATGTACCTGTTTACGTGGAACTTCCGTCGTTACATTGATGGTCAGATCATCTATCGACACGCACGGTTTCTCCCACGGCTGTACCGACACATTCACGTAGCTGCCCGTTTGGACCGTAACACTACGGTAGAGGTGGATGCGGATTACCCTGATGTAGCGTTCGAAGACGAACATGAAGAGCCCGGTGATAACATCGGCAACCGCTAACCACACTAAGCTTTTTGAGGCTATGATGCCGGACATTGTTGCTGTAGTATGTGCACTTGTTGTATTGTGGGTCGTATTAGTTGGGGCTTATGTAGTTTACATAGGCTACCATTTCCATCGGTGGGAAACCCGCAAGTGGCGTAAAGCTATTGCTGGTGTGGCTTTCGACAAAACTAACGAAGACCATATCTACTTCTGGATCACTGTAGAAAAGTTAGCACTCATCTCTGCTGGTGTAGTGCTTTTGTATTTGATGACCTAAGACAAGGAAAAGGTAATGTTGATTCAAGGTGCGTTGTGGGGCTTGTTGGGCGGTGTATTGGTAATCGCGCTAATTACGATTGCTACGTTGACTAAGCTCTGCGAAGGCGATTGGCGTCTCTTTGTAGGAGTGTTGGGTGATATGGCTGCTGATAGAACTTCGAGCATGTGGCGCACACTGGGTGTGATCCTGTTCTCGTTTGCTGTAATGGGTGCTGGCATTGCTGCGTTCAACATGGGTGGCGTACCTCGTGTGGCGATGCAAGCTGGTTTGATGATGTACGTGGTGGCTGTGGCTATCTTCTATCTGGGCATTGCTGTACTGAATGCTGGTTGGAAAGGCTATCGTGCTTGGCCTGCTGTGTGGCGTACGATGCACCGTCAAGGTACTCCACAGCGCAAGCGTCGTAACACCATCATACATCGTCTGTTCTTTGCGAGTATGGTACTGACAGTGATCTACGCGTACCTCGGCTTCTACGACTCGTTCGTATAAACCTTTGGGCTCCTTCGGGAGCCCTTCTATTCCCTCTGGCTTAAGGAAGCTAATAATGCAAGAGAATTTATTGATCATCGTGTTGTCTCTGTGGACTCTGGCTTTCCTGATCGCAACGTTCAGGATCTTCTGGGAAGAGTACGGACCAGTTCCTCGGAATATCATTCGTGGAGTCTATTACCTGTGGTTGGATTCCACCCTGAGCAAGATTGTCCGCATCTGGTTGGTGCTGACGGTACTACACCTGATCTTAGCCGTCGTGCTAATCTTCACGATAATCGCTAAGTTGGTTTAGGAGGTCCTATGAACTTCAAGTGTTTGATTCCCGGTCAGGACTTGATGCGCAATGCCTCGGGAGCCATTGAGAAACATCTGTTCACGTGTTTGGACTTTGTCTGTACATTCGTGTTGCAAAACCCGGAGTATCAGAATAAAGAGCAGATCGCCAACCTGTTCAACATGTATCTGAATATGTTGATCGAGAATGATGATGAGGAAGATAACGAATGTCTGGCTGAAGAACTCTGCACTCACGAGTTTATCGAGTTTGTATGGGAACTCTACAATCAGGTCTATCGATATGTGCGTCCAATGTTAATAAGCGGTAGACACTGCGTCTATTCGCTGGAGCACATGGAAGTTATCAACCAACGTATCCTCTTCAGTATCGAAGTGGACGATCTCGATGGAGAACCCGAATGCGCCCCGAACAGTATCCACCATTTGCCCTTATCCATCTAAATCAGAATGGAGAAGAGTTTCCTAAGGACGAACCTAACACCCGGTACTACTTCAACACTTTCGACGAGATCCTTCGATACGTCGCCAACAGTCCGAACTACGTTCTGCAAACTCGCCAGATGAATGGCCTGGCTGTAGAATACTTCCCGGACCCAGTACCCTTTATGTCGTTGCTCATTCGCTACGACCGTGGTTACTTGCGTTGCTTGAAGATTACCGGCCCAGTAACAAACCAGCTAACCCGAGTCTGGGAAGGTCTTGCGTTCTGGGGGTTGTTAGAGTCGACGCCGCTTTGATGTACTCACTACCACCCAAGGGATGGTTTGCTGGGGTAGGTAGTCGTGAAACGCCAGACGAGATCTTAGCTTTGATGCGACAGGTCTCTCAGGCGTTGTATGCGGCTGGTTATGGGCTGAGTAGTGGTGATGCTGAGGGTGCAGACACAGCGTTCTATGAGGGCGCTTTGGCAAGTCGTCAATTCCAAACAAATGGTGCACGCATCTATCTCGCTTGGGACGGGGTGCGTGGCCGAGCTGCTGATCCAAAGAACTTCTTCTACGATGCAACTAAGTTCCCGACTTGGGAGACTGCCCGTAGTATGGCTTCAGAAGTTCACCCAGCTTGGGAGAAGTGTGGTCGTGGTGGTATTGCGATGCACACACGCAACGTCTTCCAGATTCTGGGACACATGTTGAACGATCCAGTCAAGGCTATTATCTACTGGGCTAAACCTGTGGGTAAAACCGAGACAGTTAAGGGTGGCACTAACATGGCTCTACAGATGTCGATCCGTGCTGGTATCCCTAAACGAATTAACCTATACACCGATGAAGGTCTGGCCAAAGCACACGCTCTGGTAGATCTGTACGGTAATCCACTCAAGAGAGCTGCGTAATGATTGAAGACAAGGCCTTTACAAGCTTGTTGAAGTTATACATCGATAACGCTGATCACGTCCACATGAAAGAACCGGAAGTGTACGGTACCTACACCTACAACATCCGACGTTGTGACTACGGCGATGA
>RCUP01000978.1_pt1 | contig 18836 bp, 13 predicted proteins | sample 2166341 | NCBI WGS metagenome assembly RCUP01 (sample SAMN09932325, study PRJNA488358) | compost metagenome | isolation source: compost soil in succinonitrile-enriched | place: Germany: Experimental Botanical Garden | reverse complement strand
ACTAATCTGGCGTCCGGCAGATCCGACCAAACCCTAGTCAACGTGTAATGGTGCGCAGGCAGCAGTCTACCGATTGCTGCCTGGCATGAGTGTCAGAACGCGCCAATAGCGGACGGGCAAGTCCAGACTATTGGCTGATAACGCGGTGACCGGAAATCCGCGCCCGGCCACCCAACCTTTACTGCGTTTGATAATGCATGAACTTCTCGACCATCTGATCGGCCGTGAAGGTGGCCGGACGCTGGCGCGGCGGGAATTGCTGGAAGGTCGTGAGGAACTGCTGGACCCGCACCAGGGCCGGCATTGCGACGATGCCGACTTTCTTGTCCCACCACTGGTTGTAGTTGTTGGAGTCCGTGTCCGCGCGCTCGAACGGATCACGGCGCAAGTTGAAAACCTTGGGGATGCGCAGCTCGACAAAGGGATCACGCCAGACATCGAACTGGTGCGCCCGCTGCTCGGCGAACACCAGTTTCCAGTCACCGTCACGCACGCCGAGCAACTTTCCGTCATCGCTGAAGTAATAGAAATCGGTGCGCGGGCCCTTGTCTTCCTTGCCTTCCAGGTACGGCAGGAAGTTGTAGCCATCCAGGTGCACCTTGAAGTTCTTCACGCCGGCCTTGTAGCCCTTGAGCAACTGCTCCTTGACATCGGGTACCCCGGCGGCGGCGAGCAGGGTCGGCATCCAGTCCTGGTGCGACATGACTGTGTTGGAGATGATGTCGGGCTTGATGTGGTTCGGCCAGCGAACGATGGCAGGCACGCGGAAACCGCCTTCCCAGTTGGTGTTCTTTTCACCACGGAACGGCGTAATGCCTGCGTCGGGCCACTGGTTGAAGTGCACGCCATTGTCGGTGGAATAGATCACGATGGTGTTGTCGGCGACGCCCAGTTCATCAAGCTTTTTCAGCAATGTGCCTACCTGGCCGTCATGTTCGAGCATGCCGTCGTTGTACTCGCCCTGCCCCGACTTGCCCGCCACCTTGTCGCTGATGTGGGTGTAGTAGTGCATGCGGGTGGAATTGAACCAGACGAAGAAGGGTTTATCCGCCTTCACGGCCTTGTCCATGAAGTTGGTCGAGGCGGCGAGGAATTCTTCGTCTATGGTCTCCATGCGTTTTTTCGTCAGGGCACCGAGGTCCTCGATCTTGCCGTCGACCGTGCTGTGAATCACGCCGCGGGGGCGGAACAGTTCGTCCATCACAGGGTTTTTGGTCCAGTCCGGATCTTCCGGGCCTTCTTCGGCATTGAGGTGATACAGGTTGCCGAAGAACTCGTCGAAACCGTGGTTGGTCGGCAGGTACTCGTCGCGGTCACCCAGGTGGTTCTTGCCGAACTGCCCGGTGGTGTAGCCCAACGGCTTGAGCAGCTCGGCGATGGTCGGGTCTTCAGGCTTCAAGCCCACGGTGGCACCGGGAATGCCGACCTTGGTCAGGCCGGTGCGTACCGGATGCTGGCCGGTGATGAAGGCCGCGCGCCCTGCCGTGCAACTCTGCTCGCCGTAATAGTCGGTGAACATCACGCCTTCCTTGGCCAGGCGGTCGATATTGGGCGTCTGGTAGCCCATGAGGCCGTTGCTGTAGCGGCTGATGTTGGTGATGCCGATGTCGTCACCAAAAATAACCAGAATGTTCGGCTTGTCCGCGGCCATCGCCTGTGCCGACAAACCGGCTGCCAGCAAGGCGAGCGCACCGCACCAGCGCTTAAGCCTGGAGCTCATTTTCATCTTCAAAATCTCCTGTTTTTATTGGTTGTATTGGCTGTATCAGTCAGTCCAGGCGCACAGCGGCCGGCGGCGTCCATGCACCGCTGAGCACCTCGGCTTTTGGCCAGTAGGTGCGTATGGTCACCTCGAACTCGGTCTTCGGCGCCGGCAGCCAGTTGGCTTCCTTGTCCTTGCCCGGCGAGTCGTGCTGCACATACAGGGTCAGCGAACCGTCGGCGTTGTACTTCATGCTTTTGCTGTTCTTGGTGCCAAGGGAATAGCGGTTGAGGTCGTTGGGCGCGAAGAAATGCTGCGGGTCGTACATCGTCAGCGACCAGAAGCCTTCCGCCGGCGGCGTCTGGCCTTTGGGGAAGGTCAGGGTGTAGCGATGATCGCCATGCAGGCGCTGGCCCTTTGCGTCCACTTCGAGAAAGAAGTAGCGGGTTTCCTCGGGCTGGTTGGTGTACATGTTCGACTTGGCGGTGGCGGTGCGCGTGAGGTAGTCATTGCCCCAACGCGCCGCGGCGGTTGGCGAGTTCCAGCCGTTGGGCAGGCGCGCGCCATTGGTCTGGAAGGAGAACAGCGGCGACACCACCTGCTCTTCGGTGTCGACGGCGGCCTTGACCGCAGGGTCCTTGGCGGCGGCGTCGAGCAACGCTTTCATCATCGCGTAGCGGCTTTCTTCGCCGGCCAGCGGTGGCACCTTGGCGAGCACGTCAGGCAACTGATCGAAGAAGGTCTGCGGGTTTACCCAGCGCACTTCCGACGAAGTTTTTTGCGGCGCCGTGAAATGCGGCGTGGCCTTCCAGTCCTTGGTGACGGTCTTGCCGGTGTACTTGCTCAGTGGATACACCACCACCTGGTTGAGGACCGGCTGGATCGTCTGGCGGTCTTCGGCGCTGTCGTCGAGGAATGTCCGCGGGCCTACGGCGACCAGTTCGGTAGGCGCCTTGATGACCTGGGTGATGCCTTCGGGCACTGAGCCCTTCCAGTTCGGCCCGACCACCAGGTAGTTGCCGGGCCTGGTGCCGTATTGCTTGCCCAGTTGGGAGAACTCTTCGCTGCGTGCGTCATACAGCGCATACACCCAGAAGCGATCGCCGAAATCCGGTACCTGCAACACCATCGGATCGTCGTCCGTCGCGCCATAGCCAAAACCATACACCACGTCCTGGTTGGGGTGGGCGATCCAGTGCTGGTCCGGCGAAATGTAATCGGTGAGCATGCTGATGTAGCCGGTCGGCGCCGCCGGCAGAATGCCGCCCACCAACCCCGGTTCCGGGGCCCTGGAAAAGGATGTGCGGCGATTGAAGGCATTGACGATCGGCCAGCCCCACAGGTAAGCGTCCTGGGCTATGACGGTGGCGCTGGAGGGGGTGATCACGGTGCCGGCGGGAACGCCAGGGACTTCGGCGGCCGGTTTGCCGGCGGAGTTCTCTCCAGCCTGGGCGGTGTTTGCCAGCACGACGGCCATGGCAAGGGCCAGCAAGGAGTAGCTGAAGGTGTTCCTCATTGGATTAAAGCTCCTTTGGGATGAAAAAAAACCCGGCTCAACGATGAGCCAGGTATCTCGGCAATGACTCCGACAAGCGTCGATTCAGTTACGGTCCTGTAGGAGCGAGCTCGCTCGCCAAAGCTTCAAGGCCGCCGCGTTAATCCAGGCAGCAGGCGTTATCGTTGACGATTTTCGAGAGCATGCTCGCTCCTACAGGGGTCAGTTTCGTTTGGCCCGGGGCAGCAACCAGGCGGCCAGCGCCGGCAGCAAGAGGATCGCGCCGAGCATGTTCACCAGGAACATGAAGGCCAGCAGGATGCCCATGTCGGCCTGGAACTTCAGGTTCGAGAACGCCCAGGTGGCAATCGACAGGGTCATGGTCACGGCGGTGAACACCGATGCCGTGCCGCGTTGCTTCAGCGCTTCCACGAAAGCTTCGCGCAGTTCCATTCCACCGTCGTGCATCTCGTGCTTGATGCGCTCGAACAGGTAGATGCCGTAGTCCACGCCGACGCCCACCCCCAGTGCCACCACCGGCAACGTGTTGACCTTGACGCCGATGCCCAGCAGCGCCATCAGCGCGTTGCACAACACCGTGACCAGCGCCAGCGGGATGATCACGCAGAGGGTGATGCGCAGCGAACGGAACATCCACAGGCACAGCAGCGTCACCGAGGCAAACAGCGCACCGTTGACCAGTTTGTCGCCGGCGTGCACCACTTCGTTGGTCGCAGCCATGACACCGACGTTGCCCGAGGCCAGCTGGAACGTGACCTGATCGTTGTCATAGGCGGCCTTGAACGCCTTGATCTTGTTCATCAGGTTGCTGATCGTGTCGGCCTGGTGATCCTTGGTGTAGATGGACACCGGGATCGCATTGCACGCGCTGTTCATGTACTCGGTGCCGACCCGGGTGGCGAAGCCGACGCCCTGGGCAATTTGCGCGGTGGGCTCGGGCAGCACCCGCCATTTCAGGTCGGTTTCGGCATACGCCTGAGTGATATTGCCGACGAAACTGGCAAGGCTGCGCACCGACGAAACGCCGTCATCCTGGCGCAGGTACAGTTCCAGTTCGTTGATCGGGTCGAGCACCTCGCGCTTGACGCACGGTGTCTCGTCGCCCTGGGCCTTGACGATCACCTGCAACAGGTCGACGCCGATGGCGAAGTCCCGGGTGATGCTTGCCACGTCCTGGTTGTAGCGTGAATCCGCGCGCAATTCCGGCACGCCGGCGCCAATGTCGCCGACATGCAGATGCCGCGCCTCCAGCAGGCCCCACCCCAGCAACACCGCCGCACACAGCAAGGCCCAGGCCGCACCGCGACGGGTCGCCAGCACACCGAGGCGCTCCCACAAACCGGCGCCGAGGGTTTCCTTGCCACGCAGTTTTTGCGCATCGGCGGCGGACAGGCGCATGAACGACAACAGGATCGGCAGCAGCATTTTGTTGGTGACGATCATCACCGACACACCCAGGGTCGCGGTGATCGCCAGTTCGCGGACCATCTCGATGTCCACCAGCGCAATCACCATGAAGCCCAGGGCGTTGGCCAGCAACGCGACGGCGCCAGGCACGAAGAGCTTCTGGAAGCAGTGGCGCGAGGCGGTGACGCCGTCCGCACCGTTGAGGGTTTCCAGTTTCCAGGCGTTGGTCATCTGCACGGCGTGAGACACACCGATGGAAAAGATCAGGAACGGCACCAGAATCGACATCGGGTCCAGCGTCAGCTTCAGCAGCGGCAACAGCCCCAGCAGCCAGACCACCGGAACCATCGCACAGATCAGCGCCCACCCCGTCAGCATCAACGAACCGCAATACCAGTACAGCAGCAACGCACTGATGACGAAGGCGACGATGAAGAACACCAGCACGCCGGATGCCCCTTCGGCGATGTCGCCGATGGACTTGGCGAAGCCAATGATGTGGATGCTGATGCCGTTGCCCTGATTGTCCTGGCGAATTTTTTCCAGCTTGTTCGCCACGTCCTGCAGATCCAGGCGCTGGCCGGTGGCCGGGTCGGTCTCCTGCAGGTTGACCACCACCATGGCCGAAGACAGGTCATTGGAAACAATGCGCCCGACCCAGTCCGACTTCAGCGTGCGTTCGCGCACCTGGGCGATCTGCTGTGGGGTGCCGGAGTAGCTGGAATCCACCAGGTTGCCCCCGGTGAAACCGTCCTCGACCACTTCCGTGTAACGCACGTTGGAGGTGAACAGCGAAGTCACCGAACTGCGCTCCACGCCATTGATGAAGAACACCTCATCCGAGACCTTGCGCAGTACCGCCATGGCCTCGGGGGTGAAGATTTCACCCTTGTCGGTCTTCACCGACACCAGCACCTTGTTGGCGCCGCCGAAATCCTTCTGGTATTCGAGGAAGGTCTTCATGTACTCGTGGTGCAGCGGGATCATCTTGAAGAAGCCCGCTTCGACCTTGAGGTTTGTGGCGCTGTAACCCAGCGCCACAGTGATCAGAATGAACAGCGCCAACAAGGCTTTGCGCTGGTGGAAAATCCAGTAGGACACTTTACCGACGAGGCCTTTTGCGAAGTCCTTGCGCGCCAGCTGATCGGCATTCGTCACGTATTTTTCCTGAATGCTCATGGGTTACTCCTGACGCTCGGTCACGTTCGCCGCCAGCGGCGTGACGCCCCGGTCACCGACCGCGAGCACATGTCCATCATCCAGCTGTATGGCTTTGGCCAGGCTGACCTGGGTGGACGGCAACGTTTTAAAGCTGCGGCCCTGGTCGTCGCTGGCCAGCAGCAAGCCGCTGTTGCCGAACACCAGAATGCGTCCGGACTTCAACTCGACCGCGCCATTGAAGGCGAATGTGGTGGCCGTGTCGCGCCGAGTCCAGGTCTGGCCGCCATCGCTGGAAAGCCAAATATTTCCGCGCATGCCGTAGATCAGCAGATCGCCATTGCGCAATTGCAGGGCGCCGAACAGGCTGCCAGCATAAGGGCTTTGCAGCGCCTGCCAGGTTTCGCCATGGTCTGCGGATTTCGCCAGGGTGCCGCTCTCGCCCACCAACAGGTATTCACCGTTGGCCAGCGGGATGATCCGCGAGATGTGCCGGTCGAAATCATTGTCCAGGATGGGCAGATGCTCCCAGGTCGCACCATCGTCCTTCGAAAGCAAGTACAGGCCGAACGCGCCCCAGGCGGCCATGCGCCCTTCTCCCAGTGCGACGACACCCAACAGCGCTTCGTCATTGGTGTCGGCCTCGACGGCCGCCCAGTGCAGGCCGCCATCGACCGTGCGCAACAGCGCGCCGCCATGACCCACGGCGACGCCGACCTGTGGATTGGCGAAAGCCACGCCGGAGAGTGTCCGCGTTGTCGCCGTGCGCACGGTGTTCCAGGCTTGTCCGTGCTCGTCGGCGATCAATACGACGCCGCGCTCGCCGACGGCCACAAGGTGCTGGCCGCTGTCGGCGATGTTGAGCAGCAAGACGTGGTTGGGGCTGATCTGATAATCGAGTCTGGGCGGCTCGGCGCACACGGCGGTGGCCAGCAGACACACGCCCACACCCGCCAGAAGATCCAGGTGACGTAAAGACATGACAAAGATTCCGATGGGCAGGCGAGCGACCGGGTGGCCGCTCGCCGCAGGGTTAACGACAGCGTGTCTCGATCACTTGCCCATGCGCCGCAGCGCGTCAGGCTGGAAGTCGACGAAACGACCCTTGATCCCGAATTTCCACGGGTTCGGTTCTTCGTTGGCCAGACCGGCGAGGTAGTAGCCGCCGTTGCTCAGGTCGTGCCAGATGTTGGCGCGGTACCACGGTACTTGCGCGTCATAGAACTGAATCAGCGGGTGCACGCCGATACGCCACAAAGTGCCACGGGTGTCATAGGCGTCGCTGGCCAGTACGGTCCAGGAGTCTTCATCGAGGTACATCACGCGCTTGCCATAGACGTGTTTGGCATCCGGACGCAGGGTCCCTTCCACGACCCACACGCGGTGCAGTTCATAACGCATGAAGTCTGGGTTGGGCGTGTTGGCGGTGAGAATGTCCTTATATTTGATCTGTTTGGAACCGAGCTTGTAGTCGTTGTACGGCACGTACATCTCGCGCTTGCCCACCAGTTTCCAGTCGTAGCGATCCGGTGCACCGTTGTAGCCGTCAAAGTCGTCAGTCACGCGCAGGCCTTCGGTACCGTCATTGACGTTGTCGTAGGCCAGGTCCGGCGCACGGCGTACGCGGCGTTGCCCGACGTTATAGATCCACGCCGAACGCACTTCCTTGACCTGGTCGATCGGCTCCTGCACCAGTTGCACGGTGCCAGCCAGCGTTGCCGGCGAGATAAAACGGGCCGAGTAATTGAGCAGGCGGTTGTCCGATTGCTTGTCCATGTTGCTGTCGAAAACGCGGTTCTCCTCGATGCGCAAGGCGTAGTAGTCACCGCCACCGCGGACCGGGAAGGATGCGTAGGTGCGCTGCAAGCCACCGCCGAGGTACCGCACGTTGTGGTTCCAGATCGCTTCCAGACCGTTCTTCGGAATCGGGAAAGGCGTGGTCGAACCGTTCAGGTTGCTCACGCCAAAACCGTTGAGTTCGGCGTGTACAGCCTCCTGCTTGACCTTGTCGGCGACAGCCGCGGGCACCATGGCCGTGCGGTGGGTCGGATAGACCGGCATGGTGAAGGTCGGGTACTTGGCCAGCAACGCCTGCATGCCCGGAGAAATCTTGTCTTTGTACTGCGCCATGTTGGCAGCGGTAATGTTGAACAGCGGTTTCTCGTTGGCGAATGGATCAACGTAACCCTGGTCCGGACTCCAGCCGGACGGCGGTTGTCCCATCCCCCCGGTGTAAGCAGGGATGGAGCCATCGGCGTTGCCGGCCATCTCGCCACCCAGCGGCGTCAGGTCCTTGCCCAGGCGGGCGGCCTGGTCGGCAGTGATCTGGGCGTGTGCCGTACCGCTCAGGGCCAGCAGCAAGGCAGACGCCATGCCGCTCAGGCGCGCGGCATGAAGAAAGTTGTTCATCGGACTTACCTCTTATTGTTCTGTCAGAAGCTGTAGCTGTAATTGGCGGAGTAGAAATCGCGGTCATGCAGCGGGTCGTATTCGGCGCTGTTGTCGAAACTCACGTAGCTGAAGTCGAGCTTTTGCTGCTTGTTGTAATCGAAGGTAATGCCCAGCGCGCTGGTGATTCGGCCTTCGTTGAACTGGCCGTCCATCGAGACGCCATCAACATCTTGGCCGACGAAGGCATAAGGCGAGGCGGTGATGCTGGTGCCCAGGAAGTTGTTGTAATCGAGCTGGCCGCGCAGGCGATAACCCCAGGCGAAGTCGGTGACATAGCCTTTGTTCTTGCAACCGGCCGGGCTGGTGTTGACCAGACTGGCCACCGGGCTGGTACAGGTGTTGCCGCCGGCAGGAATGGACGGTGACGAGCCCAGGCCGTAGATGAAGCCACGGCCGTAGCGGCGGTCATCGTCACTCTGTGGAATGTTGTTCCACTGGAAGCCGGCCTCGGCCACCACGGTGAGGTTTTCAGCCTTGAGCACGTTGGGGAATACGTTGACGCCGTTAATCTGGAACTGGGTTTTCTCGTAGCGATCCCAACCGGCGGTAAACGATGAGTTCTGGACTTTGACCAGTTGCAGCAGGTCGCCCGCCGGACCCACACCGGCCAGCGCGCCGTTGAGCAGGTCGGCGCCATTGATTTGCGCCGGCTGGTTTGGCGAGTAGCTGAGTTCCGAACCAATCGACCAGCCCGCCAGGGTCGTAGTGAAACTCAGGCCGTACAGGCGGATGTCTTCCGGGTATTCCCAGCTGGGCCCCACGATCTCGCCCCGGGCATTGCGCGCAACAGCCCCTGGCTGACCGGCATTGGGGAACTCCGTTAACGAGAGCGTCGACGAGCCGGTGCTGCGCAGCCCCAGATATGGCGTGCGCGAATGGTAATTGAGGTAGTACAGGCCCAGTTCGCCATCGAGCGCATCGATCGGGAAGCGGAACGCCACGCCCCACTGGCCGTTGTCGTGGGGTTCCTTGCCCTTGATTTCCGGCAGATACGCGCCTGCGGCGATCTTGGTCGCCGACGAAGGATTGGTGCCGCCCAGGAACGTGCCCACCTGGCAATCGCCGAAGTCCTGGCCGATCGCGCTCTCGGTCACCGACCAGTAATGGCCGCAGCCCTCGATGGCGGTGGCTTCGTACTTGAGCTGGTAGAAGGCTTCCATGGAAATCCCGGCCGGCAGGCCGATGTTCATGTACGCCATCCACACCGGAATCAAGGCTTCCTTGAGTTCAGTACCCGGGCGGCGCAAGGCCGGCACGTCTAGCGGGTTGATCTGGTTGATGCCCTGGATGTAGGCGCTTTCACCCCAGTTGACCACCTGGCGCCCGAGCCGGACCTGGACCGGAGCGTCATCGACATACCAGGTGTTGTAGGCGTAGGCATCGAGCAGATAGACGCCGCTGAATTTTTGCAGGTCGGCATAACCATCGTCGTTGAGCGGCTTCTTGCGATAGCCATTGGAGGCACTGCCGTAGTTGACGTCTTCGTCCTTGAGCGCCTCGTCGTACCAGCCCTTGACCCGGACCAGGCCACCCATGTCGCCATTGCGCAGCGACAGGTCGGTGACAAACTTGGCGATGGTCGAGACGCGGTCGCCCTTGTCGTAGTTGAGGTTGCCGGCATCCACCGAGCCGCCGTTGCCGCCGGACTTGCCCACCAGTACGCCGTTGGCACCGCTGTAGAGATCATGATCCTGATTTTCCGCACGCCATTGCGAGCCCACGGACAGCGTGGTGTTCCACTCCCCTTCCCAGCCGTTTTCCAGCTGGAACGGCATCGCCTGGACGGCGCCGGCCGATACGCAGGAAATGGCCAGGGCAAGCGGTTTCAGGTAAGTACGGACGTGATTGTTTTTGTTGTGCATGCAGATCTCCGCCACCGCCCTTACCTTGCGGAGTCGGTCTTGACTCCTTGGCTGAGCGTTCTTGTTTGTTTGCGCAAGCATGCAGAGAGAGCACCCGGAATCATTTGTCCTTTCACGTCATAAGTTTGTCATTTGCCGTCAGCGATCGAATTAAACTATTCGCTCGCGGGAAATGCGCAGACGATGGCATTGCCCACCTGGAAGGGTTGAGCACGACCCGCCAAGGCACCCGTTTCATAGAACTAGAGGCCCAGACCCCGACCATGACTGCCTTGATCAAAACCACTTCGCTGACCGGTTTCCCCGAGCTCGTAAGGGATCTGGGCGGCAACCCCGATGAGCTGCTGCGCCAGATGCAGATCGACCCAAAGCTACTGGCCAACGGTTCGGCGGTGATCCCGTACCGGGCGATGATCAACCTGCTCGAACTGAGCGCCGAGCAGTTGCAATGCATCGACTTCGGCCTGCGCCTGGCCGAGCGACAAAGCATCATGATCCTTGGTCCGTTGGCGGTGGTCGCGCAGAATGCGCGCAACATCGGCGAGGCGCTGTCGGAGATCACTCGCTTCCTGCACACCTACAGCCCGGGCGTGCTGGTAAGCCTGGACACCGAGATCGACGTCGTTCATCCGTATCTGATTTATGAGTTGCGTCTGCGTCCCGCGCCTCGCCAACGCCAGATCATCGAGCTGTCGCTGGGCGTCATGTTCAAGACTTTGCAGATGCTCTACGGGCCGGGATTCCGTCCGCATTCGGTGATGTCGCGCACCGAAGCACGATTGCCGCAGAGTCGTTATCAACGCTTCTTCGGTGCCCGCACTTACTTCGGCCAGGCGCACAACGCCCTGGTGCTGTTCCCGGAATGCCTGAGTAAACCGATCGACCAGCACAACATTCAATTACACGACACAATGATGGATTACGTCAGCAATATGGGCGCAGCCAATCCGCTGGACATCGGCAGCCAGGTCGAAGCCTCGATCCGTCGCTTGCTGCCGACCCAGCGCTGCGCCCTGCCGCTGATCGCCGAGCAATTGGGGATGCGTGAACGTTCGCTGCAACGGCGCCTGGCCGATAGCGATCTGGTGTTCGAGGACCTGGTCGAGCAGGCAAGACAGGAGCTGGCCGAGCTGTACCTGGCCGAAGCGAACATGCCCATGGCGCAGATTGCCGGCCTGCTCGGTTATGCCGAACAGAGTTCGTTCAACCGCGCCTGCAAGCGCTGGTACGGCGTTCCGCCACGGGTACGCCGCACGCAATTGCGCGCCGCCCCGGTGGACGACGCGCGGATCAGGGCGATGACGCCTCAATCATAGGTGATGATGATTTTTGCGTGCTCATCCGGCTGGGCCAGGTCGTCGAAAGCACCCGCCACCTGATCCAGCTTCACCCGACCGGTAATCATCGGCGCGCCGTCGAGCTTGCCGTCCGCCAGGGCCTGCAAGGTGTGAGCGAACTCTTCACCGGTATAACCGAAGGAGAAGTGCACGTTCATTTCCTTGCCGATGCCGATCAGGGGTTCGATGCGGTCGCTTTCCATGCACACGCCGACCACGATCAGCCGCGAGCGCGGTGCGGCGTTCTGGATCACCTGCTGAATCAGCCCGGGAATGCCCACGCATTCGAACACCACGCAGGGCTTGGGCTGCGGCCCCAGGCCCAACAGCGCCATCGGACCATTGATGTCGTAACCTTCAGGCGCAGCCACTTGCAGCCAGGATTGGTACGGCGACTGCTCGGCCGGGTTGACCACGACATCGGCACCCATTTTCTCTGCCAGGGCACGTCGCCCGGCGGAAAAGTCCGAGGCCACGACCGGGCCGATCCCACGGGATTTCAACACCGCGATCAACGCCAGGCCAATTGGCCCGCATCCGATCACCACCGGCACTTCGCTGCCATCCAGGCGTGCTCGGTTCACCGCGTGTGCGGCCACCGTCATGGGTTCGGTCAGCGCCGCGATATCAGGCGGCAGATCCCCCGGCACCGGCATCAGCATCTGTTCGGCCAGCACCATCTGTTCACCGTAACCGCCCGGGTAACGGTTGGAGAAACCGATGTGGTGGAAGTGCTGCGGCGTGATCACGAACGGCAATGAACACACCCGCGTCCCCACCTTGAGCCTCTTGTCGCTGCCTGGCCCGTGATCGAGGATCTCGGCGCAGTACTCGTGGCCGAACACCACATCTTTTTGGTCGTCGAACGCAATCGGGATATGGCCGCGCTTGAAGTTGGCGAGTACGTGCTCGCAGTGATGGAACATGTGCAGGTCCGAGCCACAGATACCGCAGGCGAGCGTCTTGACCAGCACTTCGCCCTGCCCCGGTGTGGGCGCAGCGATCGAGTCGACCAGCAATTGCTTGTCGCGCATGACAACAGCTTTCATGAAAAACCCCCTTCAGATGGAGTCGCCGCAGCCGGCGACCCGCAGGTATCAGTTCAATTGCCCGACATCGCGAAGCCACTCTTCGGAACGGCGCAAGCCCTCGTCCAGACTCATCTTCGGCGCGTAACCGAGCAACCGCCGAGCCTTGTCGATGGAAATGCCACCGGTGCGCGAGAACATGTACATGGTGTCGGGCGTCACTTCATCGTGGCGACGCAACAGCCGATTAACACTCCAGATCAGCCAGGTCAGCGTCACCGCCAGCCCCAGTGGCAGGCTGCGCGGCGACCCGCTGCGGCCGGCCCAGCGCCAGTGATTGCCAAAGAACTCGCGGCAGCTGACCGACTCGCTTGAACTCACATGGAAGATCTGCCCGATCGCCTGGGGCAAACCGGCCGCCAGCATCACGCCGTCGAGCAGGTCTTCGATGTACACCGGCGTCCAGCGACCTTTACCGCCGTTGGGCAGGATCAATGCACCGGCCTTGGCCATCTTCAGCGGCTCGCTGAGCCAGGCCCTGGAACCTGGACCGTAGACGTCGCCCGGACGGACGATGGTGCAGTCGATTTCGCCCGCTGCGTGGGCTGCCAGCACGACGTGTTCGCTCGCCCCCTTGGCCACGCCGTAGCGGTATTGCTCACCGATGACCACATCACTGCGTTCGTCCGCCTGCTCGGGGTATTCCCAGCCCAGGGCGGCGATGGAAGAAAACTGCACGAAACGCCGGGCGCCGCTTTTGATCGCGACATCCAGGCAATTGCGCACACCGCGAACCGACACCTCGCGGTACTGCTTCCACGGTGCAGCCAGGGACACCACTGCAGCGGTGTTGATGAACAATTCGCAACCGCGAGCATGCTCGGCCCACTGCTCCGGGCGGGTCAGGTTGCCGGCGACCACGCCGTTGGCCGCGTCGGCGCGCAGGTCCATACCCCGGACCTCGACCCCGAGCGCCCGGTAGCGACGCGCCAGGGCCTGGCCGATGAAACCGCTGGCACCGGTAATGAAAACCGAACGCGGCACGTCAGGCGTCTGCCCTTCGATGCCGGTTGGCATGGCAGGATGGCTCATTGAGCACTCTCCACAAGGTAAAGGGATTGACGAGCGCTGCTGCGCCCGCCGTGAGCGCTCAACCGACGGTGTAACCGACGTTACCCGGACGGATATAGCGGGCCGGCTCCAGGCCGCGCTCTTTCACCAGGCGATCGATGATTTGCATGATGTCAGTGGCGTCCATGACATTGACGAAGTTGCCGTCCTGGTCAAAGTTGATGTTGGCGCCGTAGACCACCATGAAGGTGTCGGTAGGTTCGGTGTTATCCGCCGGCACCATGAACGTGTGGATCGAGCCACCCGGTTCGTAGAGGTAGCAACCGGCAGTCTGCGGCTGGTCCGGGTACTCGACGTAGTGCCACTTGCCCGACATCGTGAACAGGTGAACGGGACCGGTGTGGTAATGGCAAGGCAGGCGCACGCCCGGCTGGAAGATGACGCGCAATGTCCAGACACCCAGGTTCGGGTCCAGGTACAGCGGCTGTACATCGACGCCCGGGAAGTAAGGCGCCATGGCGTCCTTGTAAATCGGGAATTCGTTTGTGTTGATCGTCAGCAGTTCTTTGTGATCGAAGAAAGGCGTAGGCATCGGCATTGTTATTATCCTCATGCAGGCGGTTACGGATGACGGCTATTGCTTCCTGTCGCCATGCTGATGTTTTGCCCCAGCCAAGAATTGTCATTTACCGTCAGCCATTTGGCATTTGCCGACAGAGCTTCTGCCAGCCCGCCGCACGGACAACCAACGCACGACAGCGCTCAAGACTCCCATTTCCCTCCTTGTTTCTTCGCACTTCACGTCAGATATTTATCATTCAACGTCAGCATACATATAGACAATCCCGTCCGTGCCCCCTTTATAAAACAAGGCTTTACATTTATTCAGGTACGGTGATAACTAAAAAAGAATTGATCGAACAGGCACCAACTTTCACGACAATCCGGAGTGTCCATGAGAAGAACAATATTGGCTGCATCCCTGCTTTCTTTTGCAATTCCTGCCTTTGCACAAATACCGGACAAAGTTGCCGAAGATGCCTTTGTCTATGGCTATTCGATTGACGAGGCCTACAAGTTTTTCTACGAGACCGCCGTCAACACCCATACCCCGCTCAACCGTTTTCAGAACATCCGCCACTTGGCCGATGACACCTACACCGCGCACCCAACCATCAACAACGATACCCTCCATCTCATGGGTTGGCTGGACGTCGCGTCGGAGCCGGTGATCATCAGCGTGCCCGACATGGACAAGGGGCGATACTGGGTGCTGCACACCATGGACATGGGCCACTACACCACTTCGATGATCGGTGCCCGCACACGGGGTACCAAGGGCGGACACTTCATGTTCGCTGCCAAGGACTGGAAAGGCGAAGTGCCGCCTAGCGTCGACGAAGTGATACGGGTTGAATCCAACCTGGTGAAAGTAATGGGCCGGATCATGGCAACCGGGTCCGACGACGAAAAAGTCGCACTCAAGTACATGGATGACTGGAACGTACGCACGTTGTCGGCCTATCTGGGCGAACCAGGCCCGAAGGAAAAACAACGGACTTACCTCGATCCGGCCAAAACGAACTGGCTGCAACGGGTCAACGCCGTGCTGTGTGACGGCAGCATGGGCAGCGCTGACAAGAAGTGGCTCGATCAGTACAAGGACATCGGGCTGGCACCGTGCAATGAAAAATTCACTCAGGATCAGCTCGCCGCCGCGAAAAAAGGCGAAGAACTGGGTATGAAACACATCAAGGAACTGGCACCGAAGATGACTAATGCCGGCAAGTTGCTCGGCACTCGCGAACAATTGGGCGACGGTGAACGCGATCTGTTCGCCGAGGGTACGTACCTTGGCCAGTGGGGCTTGCCGCCGGATGAAAGCGTATACCTCAAATCGGAAACCGATAGCAGCGGCAAACACCTTAGTGGCGCCAACGGCCAGAAGTACCGCATGCACTTCAAGGCGCCTGACGTCAGCCAGTTCTGGTCGTTCACGGTGTATGCCTCGGACAATCGTCTGATGGCGCACAACGATCTGAACCGTCACAGCCGGGGAGATCGCACGTTGAAACCTGACGCCGATGGCATGTACACCATCGAGATGAGCGCCAAGGGCGACGCAAGCAACCCCAACTACCTGCCCATCCCGGAAAAAGACGCCTACATCATCATGCGCATGTACGGCCCGAGCAAAGCCGTGCAGGAGGGAGGATACAAATTCCCGGTCATTGAGGCAGTCGGTAAATAACCACCCCGGTTGCACGGCATTGCCGTGCAACCGTCGGTTGGCTGGATCAAAACCATATCTTTACTACGCTTGTTTTCGATCTATATCGACAGGTACTAAAGGATTAAACCCGATGACAGGCATGAAAAACTTTCTGCTGTTTGGAGCCCTGCTCGGTACGACTGCCGCACACGCAGCCATGACAGTGACACCCGACAATTACGCCCGTGCCGAAGTGGACGAGTCCTTCAAAAGCATCGTGTCGGATGTAGGGGCGAATACTTTCCGTCATGACCGCGCACTGATACCGCTGGACAAACAGCCGGCGGTCACCATGAACCGCGACACCGTGTATTCCTTCGGCGTGTTTTACGTACCGAAGGGCACCACCATTACCCTGCCGAAATCAGCCGACAACCGTTATCAGTCGGCAATGATCATGCAAAACGACGACTTCACGGATCAGGTGTTCTATGCACCGGGCACGTTCGAGATCAAGTCGCAAACCGAGTTTGCCGCAGTGGTCATGCGTACCCAGATCAACCCGAACGACCCTGAGGACACCCAGAACGTCAAAGCTCTGCAGGACGGCATCAAGGTCAATTGGCCAGCAGGCACGACGCCCAAGGAATACAAAATCGTCGACTGGGACAAGGCCAGCCTGGCGACCCTGCGCAGTCAGTACCAGAAAGAAGCGGCCAAGCTTGCCAACTTGAACGACACCTCTGGCCCGCGCGGTGTCATCAAGCCGGAAATGCTGCGGCTCAGCGCTTCCGTCGCGTTGGGGCTGCTACCGGCGAAAGACGCGGTGTACATCTATCGCGATTACGGCTTGAGCGGCGATAAGTGCTATCAGGCGACCTATGCCAAGCCAGACTTCCTGGAGGGCGGTTTCTTCTCGTTCACCATGTACGGGGCGGACAAGTACCTGAAAAGTGAAAACTCCAACCTGAACAACCGTGCGATGAAATTCAACACGGACGGCACCGTGACGGTTCACTACGGGCCAAAAGAGAAATGCGGTGAGATCGCCAACTGGCTGCCAACGCCGGGAGACAATTGGTATCTGGGCATGCGCATCTATCGGCCCGGTAAAAGCGTAGTCAGCGGCAAATACACCATCCCGCAGCCGACAGAAATCAAATAATCGGCGAATCAGACAGGGCCGCGACTTGTTGCAAGTCGCTGCCCTGGCATCCATCAATTCACACGGACAGCCGCTGGCGGCGTCCACTCACCGCTGAGCACTTCGGGCTTCGGCCAATAGGTGCGGATGGTCGTCTCGAATTCGCCTTTCGGCGCAGGCAGCCAGTTGGCTTCCTTGTCCTTGCCCGGCGAATCGTGCTGGATATACAGGGTCAGCGAGCCATCGGCATTGGTCTTCATGCTCTTGCTGTTCTTGGTGCCCAGGGAATAGCGCTTGAGGTCGTTGGGCGCAAAGAAATGCTGCGGGTCGTACATGGTCAACGACCAGAAACCATTGGCGGGCGGTGTCTTACCTTTGGGGAAAGTGATGGTATAGCGGTGATCGCCATTGAGGCGCTCGCCCTTGTCGTCCACTTCGAGGAAGAAGTAACGCGTCTCCTCGGGCTGGTTGGTGTACATGTTCGATTTAGCGGTGGCCGTGCGGCTGAGGTAATCGTTGCCCCACCGGGCCACGTTGGTCGGTGAGTTCCAGCCATTGGGCAGGCGCGAGCCATTCGTGCGGAAAGCGAAAAGCGGGGTAATGGCCTTGTCTTCGGTCTCGACCGCCGCTTTGACGATGGCGTCCTTGATCGCCGGGTCTTTATTCGCCGCCTCGAGCAGTGCCTTGATCATCGCGTAACGGCTCTCTTCGCCGGCCAGCGGTGGCACCTTGGCCAGGACTTCCGGCAACTGGTCGAAGAATGTCTCCGGGATCACCCAGCGCGACTCGGCAGAAGTTTTCTCGGCCTGCGGGAAATGGGGCGTGGCTTTCCAGTCCTTGGTCACGGTTTTGCCGGTGTACTTGCTCAACGGGTAGATAACCATCTGATTGAGCACAGGCTGAATGGCTTTGCGGTCTTCGTCGCTGTCGTCAAGGAACGCCCGTGGGCCGGCAGCAACCAGTTCGGTGGGTGACTTGATGACCTGCGTGATGCCCTCGGGCACCTTGCCTTTCCAGTTCGGCCCGACCACCAGGTAATTACCCGGCTTGGTGCCGTACTGTTTACCCAGTTTGGAGAACTCTTCACTGCGTGCATCGTAGAGCGCATACACCCAGAAGCGATCACCGAAGTCCGGCACCTGCAACACCATCGGGTCGTCGTCGGTGGCGCCATAACCAAAGCCGTACACCACGTCCTGGTTCGGGTGCGCGACCCAGCGTTGCTCCGGCGAAATATAGCCGGTGAGCAGACTGACATAACCCGTCGGCGCTGCCGGCAAAATGCCGCCGATCAATCCCGGCTCCGGTGCCTTGGCAAACGAGGCGCGACGGTTGAAGGCGTTGACCAGCGGCCAGCCCCACAAATAGGTGTCCTGCGCGATGATCGCGGCACTCGATGGGGTAATCACGGTGCCTGCCGGAACGCCCGGCACCTCAGCAGCCAGCTTGCCCGTGGAGTTCTCGCCAGCCTGAACACCCGCGCTCAGAACCGCCGACATCGCAAGGGCCAGCAGGGAATAGGTGAATGCATTTTTCATTGGGTTCAAGCTCCTTTGGGTCATCGTAAACTTTCCCCCCTGTGTTCAATTGGAGGAACGAGTCGTGTGACAAACCATCGACTCGACTGGTAACCCTAGTCGGATTTCGAAGATGTGAAAGAAAGCAACCGTTCCGAGAGAGCGCTTATGAGTATTCAGGCAGGAACGAGAATGTCCGCTTTGGATCCAGGCTGTGTGAAAACGCCAGTGATTGCCTAACCTTCTAATCGTCGAGATCGTATCGGGGGCGATCATGAAGCGATTCATTGAAGGTGAGGCTCGGACGCAAGTCACCTTGCTGCCGGAGTGCCTGGACGATTACGTGACCCAAGAAAATCCAGTCCGTGTGGTCGACGTTTTCGTCGATGAACTCGACCTGGGCGCACTTGGTTTTGAGGGCGTCGATCCTG
>RCUP01000968.1_pt1 | contig 18958 bp, 18 predicted proteins | sample 2166341 | NCBI WGS metagenome assembly RCUP01 (sample SAMN09932325, study PRJNA488358) | compost metagenome | isolation source: compost soil in succinonitrile-enriched | place: Germany: Experimental Botanical Garden | reverse complement strand
GCCAATTCTTCAAACTGTTCGCGCACGAAGCACCTGTGCCGTTGTGAAACCGCACAGGTAGAACACGCAAAAGTTGTGCTTACCGCCTGCGCCACACGATCAGGCGGTCAACCGATAGCCCGGCGCCGAGCATAAGCGGACAAGAGGAAAGGACGAGTCGCGCCGCCGAACGGAGCCGAAGACGGGCCGGGGCGTTGCCCATCTGAACCCAGGGAGGCAAGCATGGACACGATGACGGCGCTGATCCTGACAGGCGTGGTCGCCATGATCCTGGCGGGCGCAGGCTTCGCCTTCGTCCAGCCGCGCCGCTTCACCGACCGCGACGCCGACGGCGCCCCCGACGCCACGCCGGACGAGATCGCCCAGGCGCGCGCCGACGACGCCTGGGGTCGTCGGGACCTGGCCAGGCGCGAAACCGACCAGCCTTCCGAAACCGGTCGCGACGCCTCCTGAACGCCGCGACCGATCATGAAAAAGGCGAGCGCCTAGCCCGCGTCGCCTACCGCCTCGCGACGACGCACCGCCCTGGCCGCAAAGGTCGGCAGAACCAGCAGCGTCAAGGCTGTCGCGGTCAGCAGGCCGCCGATGACCACCGTCGCCAGCGGCTTTTGCACCTCGCCCCCCGCCCCATGGGCGATCGCCATGGGGATGAAGCCGACGATGGCGACCAGAGCCGTCGTCAGCACCGCCCTGAGACGACTGGACGCCCCCTCGACGGCGGCGTCGCGGGGCGGCAGACCTGTCTGCAAGCGCTCGCGGATCGCCTGCATCAGCACCAGGCCGTTCAGCGTCGCCACCCCCGAGACGGCGATGAAGCCCACCGCCGCCGAGACTGAGAAGGGCATGCCTCGCAGAAGCAGGGCCAGCGCCCCGCCGACCAGGGCCAGGGGCACGCAGGCGAAGACCAGCCCCGCCTCTGCAAAAGACCCCAGCGCCATGAACAGCAGGACCCCGATCAGGACGAAGACGATCGGGATGACCAGGCCCAGACGTTGCTCGGCCCGCTTCAGGTTCTCGAACTGGCCGCCCCAGTCCAGACGAACGCCGGCCGGCAACTGGACCTGATCCACCTGTTTCTGGGCGTCGGCGACGAAGCCGCCCAGATCGCGGCCCCGGACATTGGCCTGAACCACCATCCGCCGACTGCCGTCGTGACGGCTGATCTGGTTCGGCCCCTCGGCGGTCTGGATATGGGCCACCGAAGACAGCGGCACGGTGACGCCGGTCGCGGAGACGATGGGCAGGGCCGCCAGCGCCGCCGGGTCATTGCGGGCCTCGTCTGGCAGGCGAACCACCACATCGAAGCGACGGTCCCCTTCGAAGATGCGTCCGGCCTCGGCGCCGCCGACAGCCGCCGAAACCGTCTCGGACACATCCGCCGCCGACAGACCATAGCTGGCCGCCGCAAACCGATCGACGCGCACCGTCAGGGTCGGGAGGCCCGAGACCTGCTCTACCCGCACGTCCGCCGCGCCCTGGGTGTCGCGCAGGGCGGCCGCCACCTGATCGGCGACCTTCTGCATGACGGCGAAGTCGTCGCCATAAACCATGACCGCCAGGTCGGTGCGGACGCCCGAGATCAGTTCGTTGAAACGCAGCTCGATCGGCTGGCTGAACTCGAAGCTGTTGCCGATCTGCTTTGACGCCGCAGCCTCGAAGCGGGCGATCAGGGCTTCCTTCCTGAGTTTCGGATTCGGCCAGTCCTTGCGGTCCTTCAGCACGATCACGCTGTCCGAGATGTTGGGCGGCATGGGGTCGACGGCCGCCTCGGCGGTGCCGGTGCGCGAGAAGACGGTCTTCACCTCGGGCTGGGCCCGGATGGCCCGCTCCAGCGCCATCTGCATGGCCAGCGACTGCTCCAGAGAGGCCGAGGGCACGCGCAGAGCCTGCATGGCGATGTCGCCCTCGTCCAGGGTCGGGATGAACTCCCGGCCCAGGGTGGTGAAGGCGACGCCGCCGATGACCAGGGCCCCGAGCACCGACAGCAGGACGACCTTGGGATGATCGACCGCCGCCCGGATCGCTGGCTGAATCCAGCGTCGCGCGTGACGCAACAGGAAGGTCTCGTGTTCACGGGCATGGCCGGCCTCATCGACCTCGACCGTCTTCGGCTCCCGCACCAGCAACGCCGTCATGGCCGGCACAAAGGTGAAGGAGAAGATGAAGGCCCCCACCAGGGCCAGCATGACCGTGGCCCCCATGGGGATGAAGGTCTTGCCCTCGACCCCCTCCAGCATCAGCAGGGGCGTAAAGACCAGAAGGATGATCAGCTGGCCAAAGGCGGCCGGCTTGACCATCTGGCGGGCCGCGGCGACGGCGACGCCCAAACGCTCGCTCCGGGTCAGCATCCGCCCTGCCTCGGCGCGACGCTGGCTCAGTCTCAGAAGCGTGTTCTCGACGACCACGACCGCACCATCGACCAGAAGTCCGAAGTCCAGCGCCCCCAGACTCATCAGGTTTCCGCTGATTCCGAACCTGTTCATGCCGATGACGGCGAACAGGAAGCTGATCGGGATCATCAACGCCGCGATGGTCGCCGCCCGGATATTGCCCAGCAGCAGAAACAGCACGACGATGACCAGAAGCGCCCCTTCGGTCAGGTTGCGCGCCACGGTGGAGATGGTCGAGTTGACCAGGGCGCTGCGGTCCAGAACCGTCACGGCCTCGATCCCGGCGGGCAGGGTCTTGCGGACCTGCTCCAGCCGCTCGCCCGCGGCCTGGGCCACGGTGCGGCTGTTGCCGCCCGCGATCATCAGGGCGGTGCCGAGAACGGCTTCGTGGCCGTCGCGGCTGGCCCCGCCCAGACGCGGCGCCTGGCCGATCTCCACCGTCGCCACGTCAGCGACCCGGACCACCAGACCATTGCGATTGACCACAGGGGCCTGAGCCAGATCATCGACGGTCGAGGCCAGGGCGTCGGTGCGCACCGTCAGAGCCTCGCCCGCCCGCTGGACATAGCCCGCCCCCGCCTGGGTGTTGGCCCGGTCCAACGCCTGGATCAGGTCGCCCATGCTGAGGCCATAGGCGGACAGACGCGCTGGATCGGGGCGCACCGCATACTCCTTCACATAGCCGCCGACCGTATCGACCCCAGCAAGTCCGGGCGTCGTGCGCATCTGCGGGGCGACGATCCAGTCCTGCACCGTGCGCAGATAGGTGGCCCGCTGCTGCGGCGTGGTCAGCAGATCGCCCTCGGGCGTCAGATAGGCTCCGCCCGCCTGCCATCCGGGCAGGCCCGGCTTGGCCAGATTGGCGCTGTTGAACGGCCTGTAATCGACTGTCCACATCAGGACCTCGCCCAGACCCGTGGTGATCGGGGCCAGAGCCGGCTCGACGCCTTCGGGCATGGCCTCGCGGGCCTGGGCCAGGCGTTCGGCCACCTGCTGACGCGCGAAATAGATGTCCGTCCGGTCGGTGAAGATCACGGTCACCTGGCTGAAGCCGTTGCGGCTCAGCGACCGGGTCGAGGTCAGACCGGGAATGCCCGCCATGGCGGTTTCGATCGGATAGGTGACCTGACGCTCGATCTGTTCGGGCGCCAGGGCCGGGGCGACGGTCGTTACCTGAACCTGGCGGTTGGTGATGTCCGGCACGGCGTCGATGGGCAGGCGCGTCAGTTCCAGAAGGCCGTAGGCGGCGACCAGGGCCGCAACCAGAACGACGAACCAGCGGAACTTGACCGACTGTTCGATGATGAATTTGAACATGGCTCGCCCCCTAGTGACCGTGCTCGGCTTCGCCCTTGGCGAGCTCGGCTTTCAGCAAGAAGGCGTTGGCGCCGGCGATCCGTTCAGACCCGGTCAGCCCCCGGACGATCTCGGTGCGACCACCGGCCTGACGCCCCGCCAAAACAGGCTGGGCCTGGAACCCGCCCGCGACCTGAACAAAGACGACCGCCCGGCCCTCGAGGGTCTGCACCGCCTCGGTCGGGACGGTCAGACCGCCGATCGCTTCTCCGGTGACGATAGCCCCGGTGACCGCCGCGCCCGCCGGCGGCAGGACCGCGCCCGTGGGCCGCGCCCGGATCACCGTCGCGCCGCTGTTCAGATCGGCCCCGGCTGCGACGCCGGTGACGACGGCGTCGAAGTCGCCCGCAGGGATGCTGAAACGCAGGGGCGCACCGGCCCGCACATGGGCGGCCAGGGTCGGGGGCGCGTTGAACACCAGCTCGACCCGCGCCGGGTTGGCGACCTCGGCCACCACCCCGCCCTGGGCGACAAAGCCGCCCGGTCCGACCTGGACGTTCGTCACCACGCCCGCGATCGGGCTGACGACATTGAGACGGCCAGAGGCGTTTGGCGATCCCGCCGCCGCGGCCCGCGCGCGTGCGGCCCGCGCCGCCGCCTGGGCGCTGAGGGCCTGGGCGTGCGAGACCTCGGCCTCGCGCTGGGAGATGACGCCCTGTTCCGCCAGTTCCTCGTCGCGGCCATGCGCCTGTTCGGTGGCGATGTAGGCGGCTTCGGCGGCGTCGGCTTCAGCCCTCAGGCTGGCGGCCTCGCCGCTGACCAGAGCGACCAGGGGCTGGCCGATCCTGACCGCCTGACCCGGCGCGACCAGAACCCGCTCGACCCGCCCGCCGACAGAGGCGGCCACGGCGGCGCGGGCGTCGATCATCGGCTCGACGCGCCCGGCCAGACGGGTCTCGGCCCCGCCGCCCCGGCCCACCGCGACGACGGTGACGCCCGTCGCCTGCGCCTGCGCGGCATCAAGGGCGACAAAGCCTTCCGGCGCTTCGGCCTCGGCATGGGCCGCTTCGCCCTCGCCTCCCAATGGCTCCGACGACGGGACCGCCGACGGGGCGTCAGACCGGCCCGCCAGGTACAGCCCCCCGCCGCCCAGCACCACGAGCGCGGCCACGCCGCCGATCAGAAGCGCCTTGTTGGATGTGCGGTTCAACATCATTGGTCTCCCTGGAAGGGGGCGCGGCCGTCCTGGCGCGCAAGGTCGATTTCCGCGCGGACGCGCGCCAGGCGCGCATCGACGGCGGAGGTTCTGGCGTTGATCAGGCCCGCGCGGGTCACGCGCAGTTCGAGCTGCGAGATACGCCCCGCCTCGAAGCCGATCCGCGACAGGCGATAGGCTTCTTCCGCCGAGGCGACCCCGGCGTCGGCGGCGCCGACCCGACTGCTTGAGGCGGCCAGCCGGGCACGGGCCGCGGCGCGATCCGCCTGGGCCTCTTGGCGTGCGCCCATCAACCGGGCCTCGGCGGCGCGGAACTCGGCCTGGGCGGCGTCAATATTGCCCCGGTTCCGGTCGAACAGAGGCAGGGGCATGCTGATCCCGAACGTCAGAGCCGTGGCGTCCTCGGCCTCGTAGCGGCGCAGGCCCACGCTGGCGTTGACGTCTGGGCGCGCCCGAATGCGTTCGACCGCGATCCGACGTTCGGCGGCGTCGCGTCCGGCCTCGGCCAGCCGCACCGTCGGCGCAGCGGTCGTCGCCTCGCGGGCAGCCCCCGGGGTCTGATCCAGCAGGCTGGCGTCGATGCCGGTCACAGGAACCGTCAACATGGCGACCGCTTCCAGACGCGCGAAGGCGGCTTCCCGCTCGGCCTGGGCCTCGTCGCGGGCGGCGCGAGCGGCGGCGGCTTCGCTTTCGCTCTGAATGCCGCGCAGCAAGGGCTCGCGGCCCTGCTCGACCAGGGCCAGGGCGGCGCGCGCATCGGCGACGGTCAGGGTTAGGCTCTCTTCGGCCAGTTCGGCCCGACGTTCGGCGGCCTCGGCCTCGGCGTAGATCAGGGCCAGGCGCCCCGCCGCGTCCACGGCGGCCAGGTCTCTCTGCTGCGCCGCCGCGCCGGCGTCCGCACGAGCAGCCTCGATCCGCGCGGCGCGACGGCCCCACAGCTCCAGATCCTGGCTGAACGATAGAGCGGCCTCGGCGTTTCCGGTTCCCGAATAGGGTCCTGTGCCGAAGAGGCTGTCGACCTCCAGCCCCAGGGTCGGATTGGGGCGCACGCGCGCCTGCCGCACCCGCGCCTCGGCGGCCTGCGTCAGGGCCTCGGCTTCAAGCGTCGCCGGGGTTTGATCCAGCCGAGACAGAAGTTCGGCGAACGACGGGGCCGGGTCAGCCCAGGCGGGACCGGCCGACAGGACCGCCAAGGCGGCCAGGCCGCAGCCGACCGCGACACGCGGCGGCCGACGATAGGAGGGAGGCATGATTCATCTTCCAGAGGTTTGACACGAGAGTCAGCGCGCAAGGGCGCCGTCGCCGGGTCAGGCTCTGGGCGGTCGCTTCAGACCGTCGGGGGAAACCGAGGTCGGGAAACCACTGGCGGGAAAGGCATGGAGCGGCCGCGCGTGCGCCTGGACCGGCAGGCTGTCGCCTGCGTCCGTACGCGCCGTGTTGTTGTGATGACAATGGCCATGGGCGCAGACGCCGTGACCGCCCACCTGCCCTCCATGATCCCCGTCGCCCGGATCATGATCGACCGAGGCGTGCGCCACAGGCGGCTCGGGCGCACAGGTCGCCGCATCCGCAATAGGGGCGAAGCAGAAGACGGCGGCGAGGAAGGCCATCGCCACGATCAGCTTCGTCCATGTCCCCATTGGCCAGGTCATGAGGGGCTGGATACTGGCCGCCTGACCATGCGGCAATCTGTTATAAGGTTCGTCTGCTGCGGCGGATTGTCGAAACCCGACGCCCCGGACGCCGCAACTCAGATCGCATTCAACGGCGTCTTCAGGAACCGGCGGCCCGAGGGCGCGGCGGGCGGCAAGGCGCCGGCGCGAATATTGATCTGCAGCGCCGTCAGCATCAGTTGCGGCGGACTGAGTGCCGCGTCGCGCGCCTCGCGCAGGGCGACGAAGTCGTCTTCGGATCGCCCGCCGCCGATGTGGATATTCTCGGCCTTCTGCGCCCCGATCGAGGTCTCCCAGGCGAAGGCCTCACGGCCCTGAGGCAGGTAGTCATGGCCGACAAAGACCCGCGTCGCGTCCGGCAGGGCCAGCAGCTTCTGGATCGAGCGATGCAGGGTCCGCGCGTCGCCGCCCGGAAAGTCGCAGCGCGCCGTGCCGTAGTCGGGCATGAATAGGGTGTCGCCGACAAAGACGGCGTCGCCTATCCGGTAGCTGACGCAGGCAGGCGTATGGCCCGGCGTATGCAGGACCTCGACCTCCATCTCTCCCAGACGGAAGCGGTAGCCATCGGCGAAGGTCTGATCGAAAGCCCCGGCGTCCGGGGTCACGTCCGAGCCCTCGAACAGGTCGCCAAAGGTCTTTTGAACCTGCTTGATCCGCTCGCCTATGCCGATCGGCGCTCCGGTGCGGACGCGGATTTCATCAGCCCCGGTCAGGTGATCGGCATGGGCGTGGGTCTCCAGCACCCGCTCCAGGCGCCATCCTCTTTCAGCGATCAAGTCCAACAGCCGCTCGACCGATCCGGTCGAGGTCCGCGCCGCCGCCGGATCGAAATCCAGCACTGGGTCGATGATGGCCGCCGCCCCGGCAGCCGGATCGGCGACCACATAGCTGACCGTGTGGGTCGCCGGATCAAAGACGCCGACGACCTGGGGCACAGGCGACACGGGCTGAATCATGAGGGTCTCCTTCGAAGCCCCATTTATTAGAAATTGCTAATTTAGTAAAATTGAATATATTGTCGCCATGACCATACCTGAAGCCATCGGACTGGACGCGTTCCAGCGTAACGCCGCAGAGGCGGCGCGGCTGCTCAAATCCCTGTCGAACGAACACCGGCTGATGCTGCTGTGCCAACTCGGCGAGGGCGAACGGCAGGTGTCCCAACTACAGACGGGCCTGTCCCAATCCGCCCTGTCCCAGCATCTGGCCCGGTTGAGGGAGGACGGCCTGGTCGCGACACGGCGCGACGGCACCGCTGTCTTCTATCGCATCGCCGATCCCGCGGCGCTCAGCGTGATCGCTGTCCTCGCCCAGATCTACTGCCCCCCGCCCGCCTGAAAGACCCACCATGACCGCCCCTGCACTTCTGTCGCCCACCGAAGTCGCCGCTCGCTTGAAGTCCGACGCCATACGCCTGATCGACATCCGCGAGCCGGACGAGTTCAGCCGCGTCCACGTCCTCGGCGCCCTGCCCGCGCCTCTCTCGGTCTTCGATGAGACGCCGTTGGCCGTCGCGCCGGATCAGGCCGTCGTCTTCATGTGCCGCACGGGGCATCGCACCGGCATGAACGGCGCGCGCCTGGCCAAGCGCTTCAGCGGCCCGACCTATGTCCTGGACGGCGGCCTGGACGCCTGGAGAAAGGCCGGCCTGCCCGTCCACGCCGACGCCAGGGCCCCGCTGGAGCTGATGCGGCAGGTGCAGATGGCCGCCGGGGGTCTGATCCTGACCGGCGCCCTGCTGGGAAGCCTGGTCCATCCCGGCTTCTGGGGTCTCAGCGCCCTTGTCGGCGCCGGCCTGTTCATAGCCGGGGCCACGGGCTTTTGCGGCATGGCCCGCCTGCTGGCGCTCGCCCCCTGGAACCTGCCACGCCCGCGCTGACCCGGCGCCTGAGGCTGGACCGCCTGGCGTCCAGGCCACAGATCCTGCGGAAATAGACCTTTCCCGTTCCAAAGAGGAACACCGGCGTTCGGTGGCCGTTTGGCCCCGCGGAGGAGCGCCGGATATGTATTTGGCGAAGGAGGGGCGCAGCGCGGCTGGAGGGCCGCCGCCGCGCCACAAAGCGTGCAGTCGATGACGTCGCGAACCCTCAGCGTGCGACGCAGCCTGACCGTGCCTGCGGACACGCCGACCCTGCGGCTGCTCAACACCGCCGCACGGCTGTCCGACGAAGAACGGGCCCTGGTGCGGCGACTGTGCGTCTTTCAGGAAGTCATCGCCGCCGGAGAGCCTTTCACCGCCGAAGGCAGGGCGGTGACGCCGCGCCTTATCCTGAGCGGCTGGGCCTGCCGTCAGCGCGTCCTGGCCGACGGCCAACGTCAGATCTTCAGCTTCCTTCTGCCGGGCGACGGCGTGGGACTGAGCGCCGAGCCCCGCCCCCTGGATGAAGCGGCCACCGTCGCCCTGACCAGAGTCGAATGCGTCGACGCCGTCATGTTGCGAGAAATCCTCGCGCTTCAGGACCCGCGCCACGACCGACTTCGCCGGGCGCTGATCGCCGCCCGTCGCTATGAAGACATCTGTCTGCTGAACCACGTGGTCCGGCTGGGGCGGCAGTCCGCCGTGGCCCGCTTGGCGCATCTGCTGCTCGAATTGCGCGACCGGCTGCACCGCGCCGGCCTGTGCAGCCACGACCGGATGCACCTGCCGCTGACCCAGGAGGCGCTGGCCGACGCCCTGGGCCTCAGCCTGGTCCATGTCAGCCGCACCCTGGGCCAGATGAAACGCAATCGACTGATCGCCATGCAGAACGGCTGGCTGACCCTTCTGGACGAATCCTACCTGCGCGCCGCCTGCGACTATGGCGGCGACTTCCCCGTCCTTCATTGACCCAAACCGTATGAGAGAGAGCGCGTCATGATCCAGCATCGTCCTTCGCCTCGGCAGCGCGATTTGCGCGGCGCTCGTCGAAAGGGTCCCAGATCCGGCCTGCTGCTGGCGTCCGTCGCCGCGGCCGCCTTGCTCAGCCCCAGTCTCGCCCTGGCCCAGGACGACGATCTGGCCGCCCGCGTGGCGCGGCTCGAAGCCCTGGTCCTGGATCAGCAGAAGCGCATCGAGGCCCAGGACGCGCTCCTGGCCCAACGCGCAGCGGGGGTCGCTGCGCCTGCCGACGTCGCCGAGTCTGGCATCGACCCGCGCTGGCGGTTCCAATCCGACGCCTCGCGCCCCTTCGCCAACGGAGAGATGGCCGCCTTGCGCGCCGGTCAGGCGACCGGCCAGGCCGGCGCTCCGCCGCAGACCGCCCCCGCGCCGGCCGGCGCCCCGCCAGTCGAGCCGCCCCTGCTGCAGGCTCGCCGCGAACAACTGGCCGCCATACCCGAGGGCATCGCGGTTCTGACCCGGCCTGGCAAACTGACCCTGGACATATCGACCGAATACACGCGCTCCAGCGCCAATCGCCTGGTCTTCCGGGGCATCGAGATCGTGCCCGGCGTCCAGATCGGCGTGATCGAGGCCAACGAGGCCGATCGCGACACCGGCGTGGCAACCATCGCCGCCAAATACGGCCTGACCTCGCGCATGGAGGTCGAGCTGCGCGCACCCTACGTCTGGCGCAACGACACCATCACCACCGTCCAGCAACGTGACGAAGCCGTCACGCGCACCATCGACCTGAGCGGCGACGGCATCGGCGACGTCGAGGGCGCCATCCGCTATCAGATCAACGGCGGCGAGCGCGGACGTCCCATCTTCATTGGCGGCCTGCGCGTCAAGAGCAATACGGGCGAAGGTCCCTTCGACATCCCCCGCGACGAGTTCGGCGTAGCGTCTCGGCTAGCCACCGGCTCCGGCTTCTGGGGCGTGGAATCAAGCCTCAGCTTCCTCTACCCCAGCGATCCGGCGGTGATCTTCGGCAGCCTCAGCTACTTCGCCCACCTGCCCAAGGACATCAACAAGACCGAGGGCGAGGTTCTCATCGGCGAAGTCGATCCGGGCGACGCCATCGGCATGTCGATCGGCTTCGGCTTCTCGCTCAATCCCAAGTTCTCCTTCTCGCTGGGCTACAAGCACAGCTACATCCGGCCGACCACCAGCGAGTTGAACGACCTGACCGAGAAGTCCGACGACCTGCAGGTCGGCGCCCTGCAGTTCGGCATGTCCTATCTGCTGACCGACCGCTTCAGCCTGAACGGCAATTTCGAGTTCGGGGTGACGGAGGACGCGCCGGACATGCGGTTTGTCCTGCGCCTGCCGATCATCTTCTAGATCATAGCGGCAAGGCCTCCGACGGCGTCGGAGGCCTTCAGCGGCCGAGCGATCCCACGAGGGAGGTGTTGAGGTCGTAGGTCAATTGAGCCGCGCGCGCATGGGCGCTGCTGGCGGCCTGCATTGTCGCCAGATCAGGCAGATAGAGGTTCAACTCCATATCCTGACGCAGGTCGCGATTACTGGCGCTGTTGACGATCAGGTTCTGCAACTGCCCGGACGTCACATTGTGGATCAGGGCCGTCGCACCGTCTCCGCCGACCAGCGCCACCCCGCCGCTGGTTCCGCCCAGGTTTCTGAGATCTATGCCGCTGTTGAGCAACGAGGTCAGGGCCGAGGCCAGGTCGGTCATGCCCGGCACATCGCCACGCGTCTGCTGCGTGACGGGTCCGGTCGGCGTCCAGGTCATTCGGGTTTCCAGCGCCAGCCGATCATCGACATAGGAGCGAATGACCACGCCGAATCCGAACGTGAAGCCGTTGGTCGTGAGAAATCCGCCGCGCAGCCCCGACAACTCCTCATCGGACAGCGCCTGAGGTCCCTCCGACGCCAGCGCCGCAACCGGCGAGGTTTGCTCCACGTACAACTGCGCCAGAGACGTCTGCGCCAGAAAGGCCTGCGCCGACGCCGCCGACGACGCCATGATCCCCGGCGTCAGGACCGTCAGAGCGAACAACAGAAGGGAACGAACACGTCGCATGATCGTCACCGTAAATAGGGATCAAGAGGGAAACGCGTGGTGATCTGGTAGAGCGGCGGCAGTTCCCGCGTCAGCTCCGCCAGGGAATGATTGGGCAAGGCCTGCGCCGGCCGCGCGCGGTTCCAGGGCGTCCACTCCGACGCCTCATTGAAACTATCCGCCGGTTCGCGCACGACGAAGGCGATGCCGTTCCACATGGATATGAACTGTTCGCGACTGTAGATTTTCAGCCCCAGGGCCGGATCGCCGATCAGGACGCGATCAGCGTCGTTTCCCTTGAAGACGACAAAATGCTTGTAGCCGGCCGTGTCGATCATCACGATCGCTGGCCGGTTCATGCTGGCCAGGTTGTCCAGCGTCAGCCTGAAACCGTCCGCCTGATAGCCATTGGCTTCAAGAAACTGCTTGATGTCGAGCAGAGAGAAGCCAACCCGCCGGATCACATCCTGATCGCCGGCGGCGTACATGGCGCGGAATATCTGTTCCTCGCCCACTTCGCGATCATAGTGATAGCGCAGCAGGGTCGCCAGCGCCGCTGAGCCGCAACTGAAATCATAACGTTGTCGAACCACGGTGCGGAACGGGATATCACGATAGCTGACGACGCTGACCCGCGCCGGCGCCGGCCCGCTGCTGAGAAGCACATCGGCGCCCGCAGGCGCCGCACAGAACCAGGTCGCACAGAGAGCCGCGGCCCAAAGGCCGAGGCCCTTGCGAAAGCGAAAGCCGCTGCGTGTCACGGGGTTGGACTCGTCGTCACGATATTGATCGTGATAGCGCCCTGAAGATTGTTGTTGTGGCCTGTGTTCATCACAAAATTGCCGACGCCGTTATAGCCGGCGAAGGCGTTGGCGCCGATGGCGATGGAGCCCGATCCCACGGTGTTGGCGGTGACGCTGTTGCCGCTGTTCGTGGCCTTGAGCAGTTGATCGCTGGCGACGATGACGTTGACGCCCTCGCGCGCGTTCAGATCATGAAGTTCCGCCAAATCCAGAGGTTGTATCGCCAGCGGTGCCGACGCCGCCGCGCTCTGCGGTTCGGCGGGCGAAAGAACTTGCGGCGGCGGGGCAGGGTCCGAGCCGGCGAACAACAGCGCGGCTGTAACAAGGATTAGCATTGGCTTCCTCCCGTAAAGAAATCGGCGGCCGGTCAAACCGGCCGCCGACAGAACGCTTAACCGCCGTTGCCGAACGTGATGTTGGCGTTGGCGGCGACAGCCGTAGCAGCCTGACCGACCGAAGCTTGGCCGGTGATGTTGCTGACGGTCTGGATGCCCGCGAAGCCGGCGAATGCGCCGCCGTTTTGGTTGATGTCGCCGCTGCGGATGCGGCCGTTTTGCGGGCCGTCGCCGCCTTCGGACAGGTCGAAGCTCAGATCACTGACATTGGCCGCCAGCGACTGATTGCTCAGCGACACTCGCCAGGTCGAGTTGTCGTTGAACGAGTCGGTAATACCGACATGGGTCGAGTTGTCAGAGTTATCGTTGAACGAGTCCGCGATATCGACAGCCAGGTCCAGGTTGGTGTGGGTCGAGTTGTCCGTATTGGTGGAGTTGTCGGAATTGTCGTTGAACGAGTCCGCGATATCCACGGCCAGGTCGGTCGAATTATCCGTATTCGTCGAGTTGTCGTTGCCCGAGTCAGCGACATTGGTCGAGTTGTCGTTGAACGAGTCGCTCACGCCAAGATCGAGATCGGTGTTGGTGGAGTTGTTGGAATTGTCGTTCAGTGAATCGGAAATACCGACATCAAGGTCGGTATTGGTCGAGTTATTCGAATTGTCATTCAGCGAGTCATTGACGCCGAGATTGGTCGAATTGTTGGAATTGTCATTCAGGGAGTCTGCAATTCCCACATCCAGATCAGTGCTGTTGTAGGAATCGGTCGCGTTGGTGTTGCCACCCACGCCGCCATTGGGCCCGCTAGAAGTGGTTTGGGCCTGGGTCACGGTTGCAAACGCCAGCACCCCCGCCAGGACAGCCGCCGAAGTCATCAATTTGGCACGCATATCTTTAGCCTCCAGATCAAAATGGATACGGAGGTTCCTCCACCTCCGGACAACCCAATCGCTCTGAAAGCTCGTCGTTCCGACCTCGCGCCACAGGCGAAACGCCCCGAAATGAGACGCTTTTTAGCCATTCAAAGGGCGTGACACGTCATTTGTTATAGTCACCAGGCTCTCCGATTTTCAGATCGGATCATTTGATCAGACGACCACCCGGAATAAACTCTCGCGATCCCGCATCTTCTTTCGCTGTCGACGTTCGCGCCCTGTGCATGGCGTTCGGACGCTGCGGATGCTAAGCGCGCCGGACCATGACGACGCCCCCTATCGAACGCATCCGCAATTTCTCGGTGGTCGCCCACATCGACCACGGCAAGTCCACGCTGTCGGACCGGCTGATTCAGCACACCGGCGGGCTGACCGCGCGGGAAATGTCGGCCCAAGTCCTTGATAACATGGACATCGAGAAGGAGCGCGGCATTACCATCAAGGCGCAGACCGTGCGCTTGCACTACAAGGCCCAGGACGGGCTGGACTATGTGCTGAACCTGATGGACACGCCGGGGCACGTCGACTTCGCCTATGAGGTGTCGCGCAGCCTGGCCGCGTGCGAGGGCTCGATCCTGGTGGTCGATGCGTCGCAGGGGGTCGAGGCGCAGACCCTGGCCAATGTCTATCAGGCGATCGACAACAACCACGAGATCGTCCCGGTCCTGAACAAGATCGACCTGCCCGCCGCCGAGCCCGAGCGCGTGCGCGCCCAGATCGAGGACGTCATCGGCATCGACGCCTCGGACGCCGTCATGGCCTCGGCCAAGTCGGGCATCGGCATCGAAGAGGTGCTGGAGGCCATCGTCACCCGCCTGCCCGCTCCCAAGGGCGACATCAACGCCCCGCTGAAGGCCATGCTGGTCGACGCCTGGTACGACCCCTACCTGGGCGTGGTCCTGCTGGTGCGCGTCTTCGACGGCGTGCTGAAGACCGGGATGCGGGTCAAGATGATGCAGCACGGCACGACCCACCTGGTCGACCGCGTCGGCGTCTTCCTGCCCAAGAACACCCCTGTGGACCAGCTTGGCCCCGGCGAGGTCGGCTTCATCACCGCCCAGATCAAGGAAGTGGCCCACGCCGCCGTCGGCGACACCATCACCGACGAGAAGAAGCCGACCGCCGAACCGCTGAAGGGCTTTAAAGAAGTCCAGTCGGTGGTCTTCTGCGGCCTGTTCCCGGTCGACGCCGCCGACTTCGAGGACCTGCGCGCCGCCATCGGCAAGCTGCGCCTGAACGACGCCAGCTTCACCTTCGAGATGGAATCCAGCGCCGCCCTGGGCTTCGGCTTCCGCTGCGGCTTCCTCGGCCTGCTGCACCTGGAGATCATCCAGGAGCGCCTGAGCCGCGAGTTCAACCTGGACCTGATCGCGACGGCCCCCTCGGTCGTCTACAAGATCGGCAAGCGCGACGGCACCGAGATCGACCTGCACAACCCGGCCGACCTGCCCGACGTGATGCAGATCGAGACCATCAGCGAGCCGTGGATCAAGGCCACCATCCTGACCCCCGACGAATACCTGGGCGGCGTCATCAAGCTGTGTCAGGACCGCCGCGGCACCCAGGTCGAGCTGTCCTACGTCGGCAGCCGCGCCCTGGTGGTCTATGAGCTGCCGCTGAACGAGGTCGTCTTCGACTTCTACGACCGCCTGAAGTCGATCTCGAAGGGCTATGCCTCGTTCGACTACGAGATCACCGACTACAAGGTCGGCGACCTGGTCAAGATGAGCATCCTGGTCAACGCCGAGCCGGTCGACGCCCTGTCGATGCTGGTCCACCGCGGCCGCGCCGAGACGCGCGGACGCGGCATGGTCGAGAAGATGAAGGAGCTGATCCCGCCCCACATGTTCGTCATCCCCATCCAGGCGGCCATCGGCGGCAAGATCATCGCCCGCGAAACCGTCCGCGCCCTGCGCAAGGACGTGACGAGCAAGTGCTACGGCGGCGACGCCACCCGCAAGAAGAAGCTGCTGGAGAAGCAGAAGGCCGGCAAGAAGCGCATGCGCCAGTTCGGCAAGGTCGAAATCCCGCAGGAAGCCTTCATCGCGGCGCTGAAGATGGATGAGGATTGATCCTCGTCTGAAGAAACTGAAATCAAGAAGGGCGGAAAGCGATGCTTTCCGCCCTTTGTTCTTTGGCGTCAGAACCCCGCCCATCATGTTTCAAGGATCGCGCGGGAGCGGCGGGAAGCTCATGGAGGCGGCAGAGGCGCCGAGCGTCGGGGCCGTACGCCGCCGCGAGTGATCCAAACCTCACGCTGATACCCAGCACCAGAACTGCAAGTTGCCAATTTGTTCCATTCGAGCGATGATCCCTCTTATGACCGACATCACTCCGCCCCATCGCCAGTCGTTCGAGTCGATCCGTCACGAAGATGAAGGCGCTGAGTACTGGCTGGCGCGCCAGTTGGCCCCGGCGCTCGGCTATCAGGATTACCGAAATTTCCTGTCGGTGATCGAAAAGGCGCGCGTGTCAGCAGGGACTGCGGGAATAGATGCAACAGACCATTTCGGTGACATCACCAGAATGGTCGATATCGGCTCCGGCGCACGGCGCGAATTGAGCGACGTTCGCCTGTCGCGCTACGCCTGCTACCTGATCGTCCAGAACGGCGATCCGTCCAAGCCGGTGATCGCCGCGGGCCAGACCTATTTCGCCGTCCAGACGCGACGCCAGGAAATCCAGGACGACCCCACGTTCGGCTCCCTATCGGAAGACGAGCGACGACTGATGCTGCGTCGCGAGATGGCGCAGCACAACACCGCCCTGGCCTCCGCCGCGCGACAGGCGGGTGTCGAGAGCGGTCTGGACTATGCGATCTTTCAGGATCACGGCTATCGCGGCCTCTATGGCGGTCGGACCATGCGGGACATTCACGCCATCAAGGGGCTGAAGAAGAGCCAGAAGATTCTGGATCACATGGGATCGACCGAATTGGCGGCGAACCTGTTCCGCGCGACTCAGGCCGAAGAAAAGCTGAAGCGCGACGGCGCACGCACCAAGGCGCAGGCGAACGACATTCACCACGCCGTGGGCAAGAAGGTCCGCAGCACGATCGCAGAACTGGGCGGCGTCATGCCCGAGCATCTGCCCACGCCGGAGACAAGCATTGGGCAGTTGGAAAGAGCCAAGGCGAAGGCGCTGAAAGACATGTCCGGCGACTAAGCCCCTGGGAGCGAAAGCCCCATCCTAAAATCCCGCCCGCCACGTCTCCGCCGTCAGCGTCACCGCCGCCTCGAGCGGGGGCTTGAGCTGGAACAGGGCGGGGGCGGCGGCGAGGTCGTGGAGGCGGTAGAGGCGCCAGGCGTCGGGGCGTTCGGTGGAGACCTCGCGCTCGGTGCGGGTCAGGAAGAAGTCGGTGGCGGGGCCGCCGCGTGTGGCCTTGACCTCGATCAGGCGCTCGCGGCCCGCCGGATCGAAGCTGCGGATGTCGTAGCCGGCGCCGTCGCCGCGTTCCTGCGACGTCCATTCGACCTTGCGCGCCAGGTCGGGGCGGTCGTGGGCGATCAGGAAGGCGCGTTCGTGGTGGAAGACGTGATGCTCGCCTAGCTGGCCGAGAGCGCGGTTGCGGTGGTCGCGGGCGGCGGGGTCGTATTTGCGGACGATGCGGGCCAGGCCCTCTGGCCGAGGCGGGCGCGCCGGGCCGAGCGGCGGCGGGGCGGTGATGGGGAGGATGGCGCGCAGAGACGGTTGTCCCGTCGCAGAGCGCAGCGTCGCCCCCTCCACCCCTTCGTGGTCCCCCTCCCCATAGAATGGGGAGGAAAAGGGGGCGGCGGCCTCTGACACGCCGGGGCGCGCGTCGTCCGCGAATGGTAGGCCGATGTCCCAGGCTTCGGGGTGGGCGTCGAGGTAGCGTTCAAGCGCGGGGAAGATGGCGCGCTGGTAGTTGGTCATGGGGCGGTAGCCGCGAATGATCGGCATGCCGAGTTCGGTCAGCACCGCCGAGATGTTCATGTGCTTGAACTCGATCGATTTGGCCCCCCGACCGATGCGGGCGTCGAGGGCGCGGGCGCGCTGCGCCTTGACGAAGATTTCGCCCGCCGACTGGGCCGAGAGCATGGCGAAATACTCGGCAACGATGGCGTCGAGTTCGTCGACGCTCCAGTCGGTTCCTACTTTTGATAGGTCAGTCATCGCCCCTCCGCCTACCGGAGGTTAGCTTTGCCGTGGGCGGTTGACCAGGTGGGCGGGTGAGGTGCTGAAGCCCTCCCCACCCGGTCGCTGCGCGACCACCCTCCCCATGAAGGGGAGGGAGAAAGGCTTGAGCCTCGCATCCGGCCTTGTGGGTTTTCAGAGGGTTGGAGGCGGATCGGGGTGTTCTGCTCGCCGTAGCCGCCCATGGCGTCATGCTGGGCGGATGAGCGGGAACCTGAAGGGCGGGCCGGCCCACTATCGGCTGTCGAAGGCGACGTGGGAGATCATCCTCGACGAGTATCGCAACGGGGCGACCGTGCCGGAGCTGAGCGAGCGGTGGCGGGTGTCGCAGCATGCGCTGCGGGCGCGGATCACGCGGCACAAGGCGACCAAGCGCGACTGGGGCGATCAGATCGCCGTCGAGACGGCCAGGGCGCGCGAGGCGGCCCAGGAGGAGGCCAAGATCGCCAGGGCGGCCGAGGAAGCGGCGGCGCAGGCGGCCATGGCCAAGGCCCTGTTCGGGCCGCTGAAACCTGAAGACGCGCATGAGGGCAAGGCGGCGGTGCTGGCCTCGACGGCGATGATCGCCTCGGGCCGGGCCATGCTGATGCGGATGCTGCCGGAGGCGCAAGGGCTGGCGCGGCTGGCCGAGGTCTATGTGCGGCTGATGGACCGGCAGGATCGAGCCAACAGTTTCGAGAACACGCCGCTGGAGATCCTGCTGGCGGCGCGGTTCAACGGCGAGATGATGAGTGCGCGCTTCGCCCTGACGCCGGAGTCGAAATACGACGATCCCGACTATGAGCTGAAGGCGCTCTACTGGGATCAGTTGAAGGCGGCGCCGGACGCCTATCGGAGCGAGGTGCTGGACGCCCGGCGCGAGGCCGCCCAGGCGCGGCGGGAGACGCGCGAGGCGAAAGAGGCGCTGGAGGCCTTGAAGGCCTCTATCGCTTCCTGAAGCGCGCCGCGTCGGCGGCCAGGCCGGCGCCCCAGTCGGTCGTGGGGTGATCCGGCTCGGCGACGAAGGGCAGTTCGCCGGCGAGACCCCGGATCGCCAGGGCCAGAGGCAGGGCGTAATGGGGCATGAGGCGCAGGGGCTTCCTGCGCTTGTCGGTGACGTCCCAGCCCAGGGCCTCGAAGGCCTCGGCCAGATCGGCGCCTTCCAGACGGTGAATGTCGTCCCAGTCGGGGCGTTCGGCGGCCTCGGCGGCGTCGCCGGTCAGGCCGAACAGGGCCTGGGTCAGGGCGTCGATCTCGGGGAATTCGTCGCGGGCGTCGGGATCGGCGTAGCGC
>RCUP01000964.1_pt1 | contig 18976 bp, 4 predicted proteins | sample 2166341 | NCBI WGS metagenome assembly RCUP01 (sample SAMN09932325, study PRJNA488358) | compost metagenome | isolation source: compost soil in succinonitrile-enriched | place: Germany: Experimental Botanical Garden | reverse complement strand
CAATCCGCATCATCACATCCGGTGATGGAGACTCCAGGAAAAATTTCATGAACAATAGGGTCGAGAACGGGAAAAGGGAGGCCATGACAATAACCCAAATCCAGGTATCACGAACTTCGGCGTACTGAATTCTAAGCAGATAATACAGCTCCGCGCAGGAAGCCCGGATTCCTTTGCGGGCTGCCGTCCTCGGTACTCGCACGGACACAGCCGCAGCGGCTGTGACTGCATGCTGCTCAGCAGCAGCGGCTTCACTATTGAGGCTCATCGCGATTTTCCCCTCCCAGCTTGATATATACATCTTCCAGACTGGGCGGTACAATTTTGTAAGCTTCACAGGAGAGCTGGTCCAGATGTGCAGTGATGTTAGACACCAGACGGCTGACTTCATCTCGCTGCACGAGCATTTGCACCCGGTTCTCGCTCAGTGTATCCACTGCCCCCCACTGGCTTAAAAGCTGTTCCGCCTGTTCCCTGTAACCGCTAAGCAGAGTGAACTCTACCTTCAGCCGCGGGTCCACCCGGTTCTTCAGGTTGGTAATCGAATCGATGACCTGCAATTTCCCGTGGTCAATAATGGCAACACGGTCAACTACCTGCTCAGCTTCGAGCACATTGTGGGTGACCAGCAGCACCGTTGTGCCTTGTTCCCTGTTCTTCTCGCGAACCAGATCCCATACCAGCTTGCGCTTCACAGGATCAAGCTCATTCGTCGGCTCATCCAGAATAAGCACTGGAGGGTCTCCGGCCATAACCGCGGCTAGTCCCGCAAGCCTTCTTTGGCCGCCCGAGATCCGTTTGATCATCTTATCCGAAATACTATGCAGATCGAATTTATCAATCCACAGCCTGGTTAAGCGGTCCGCCTCTATTCCGTTGATTCCTCTTAATCTGGCTGTAATGAAGATAGCCTCCTGCACGGTCAAGTTGGCAAGCGGCCAGGTCTCCTGCGCATAATAACCGACTCGCTGCGCAACTTCACCCGAGTATCGAATGACATCACGCCCATACAAGGTAATGTGGCCGGACGTCGGCTTCGATTGTGCAACCATCTGTTTCATCAGAGTCGATTTCCCTGCACCATTGGGCCCGAGTATGGCCAGAATCTCTCCCTCGTGAACATCAAAGGTGATATCCTCATTGGCGACTTTTTTCCCTTTTTTATAAACCTTCCGAACGTTCTGGATTTCGTAGACCTTATTCATCGGCCCCTCCTTCGTCTGCATACAACAAACACGCTTGTTACACTATGATCCCGTTTCTAACACGCCCCAAGCTATCATGGAGCGCAGCGATAATTTCTCTGGTCCGTTCATATACAAAAAAGTGGCCGCCTTCGAATTCTTGATACCGACAACTCTTAGCCGTGAGCGCACTCCATTCATGGATACTCTCTCTTGTCCAAGGGTCCTCTCTTCCTGTCCACACAAAAAATTCCGTGTTCAGCGGCGGCTCATTGCCGTCAAATGCATAGGTTTCAATAAGCCGGTAATCTGACCTTACAATCGGGAGGAAGAAATTCAGCAGTTCCGGATGATCAAATAATTCCGGGCTGCTGAGCCCCAGCTGTCTGATCTGGTCCGTGAATGCCTCATCCGGCAGCTGGTGAAGTTCCTCGCCGCCTTCCTTCAAATGAGGAGCAATCCGGCCGGAGAAGAAGACAGCGGCCGGGTCACGAAACCCCATTTTGCGAATATGCAGGCACATTTCATACACGAGCAGGGTTCCCATGCTGTGACCGAGCAGAGCGTAGGGATGATCGCCGGCCTGTTGCCGAAGCTGATCGAATAGATCTCTGACAGCTTCCTGGACACTATCATAGAACGGAAGATTCGCTTTCGCCCCGCGACCGTTCAATTCGAGAGGGCACAGCTCAATCCAGGGCTCGAGCTGCCTTCGCCACCTGCTGTATCCGGCAGCCGACCCTCCAGCATGGGCAAAACAGAATAATTTGAATGTGGTCACGTTAGATCACTTCCCCCATTGGCAATCAGGAAATCCGCCTGCTCCTTAATCGTCTGATAGTTGTATACGAACATATCCATCGGGGCTTTGGCGTATTTCTCCACCTCCAGCTCCAGCTTGACCGCAAGCAGGGAATGCCCGCCAATCTCAAAGAAATTATCCTGAATCCCAACATCCGCCACATGGAGTACCGATTTCCACATGGCAATTAATTTCTCATCCAGTTCATGACGTGGAGGCAAGTAAGTATGCTCGTTCACCTCAAACACCGCCTTCGGTTCCGGAAGACCTTTACGGTTGATTTTCCCGTTAGGCGTAAGAGGCAGCTGCGGAAGCTGCATGAACATACTTGGAACCATGTAGCCCGGGAGTACCTCCGCAAGCTGATTCTTGATCTCGCTAGCCGGAATCTCCTGCGCAGCAGCGTAATAAGCGCAGAGGAACTTGTTCCCGTCCTGATCGGTGAAATCAAGGACGCAGGCCTCCTGAATGGATGGCAATTTGCACAACTGGCTCTCCACTTCGCCGAGCTCGACGCGATAACCGCGAATCTTCACCTGGTAATCTTTTCTCCCCAAAAATTCCATATTCCCATCCGGCAGCAGCCGTCCCAGATCACCGGTTCTGTACATCCTCCCCGCCCCGTCAGGCAGGAATGGATTAGGCACAAAGGAACGCTCCGTCCGCTGCGGATCATTCATGTAACCCCTAGCAACTCCAACGCCTCCAATGTACAATTCGCCCGCGACACCTTCCGGGACCGGATTGCCATCCTCATCGAGCATATAGAAGTAATTGTTAGCTAACGGTTTGCCATAAGGAATGCTGGATTGATAAGCGCTGACGTGCTCCACAGGATAATAATTGGACCAAATCGTCGCCTCCGTGGCGCCGCCCAAGCTGATCACCCGGGCATTTGGGAAAATAGCGCGAATCCGCTCCGGCAATTGAACCGGAATCCAATCTCCGCTCATGAAGACCAGCCGCAGCGTCTCATTTCGCAGCGCTGCGTCCATCTGCTCCACATGCTGGACCAGATGATTCATCGTGCTCGGAACAGAGTCCCAGAAAGTGATCCCTTCCTCATCGACTAACCTTCTGAGCTGAGCAGGACTCTGTACCTGCTCCTTCTTCGCAATGACAATCTGCCCGCCAGCCGCAAGCATCCCGAACACATCATAGACGGACAAGTCAAAGCACATGGAAGTAATAAACAGCAGCCGGTCCTGATCACCGACATGGAATGTCTCGTTGACCCAATGAATGAGATTCACAGCAGCATGATGCTCAATCATGACCCCTTTGGGCATTCCCGTAGAGCCCGAAGTGTAAATAATATAGGCGAGCTCGGAAGAATCCAGGGTAATGTCAATCGCCTCGGAAGAGAATTCTTCAGATTCACCTAGCTCCTCCTGCAGCAAAATACACTGGACCTGCTGGATGCCTTCAAGCGGCTGATCTGCGAGCACGACTGAAATTTGCGCATTCTCCATAATGTAAGTGATCCGGTTCTGCGGAAATTCAGGGTCGATCGGAACATAAGCCGCTCCGCACTTGAGAATGCCCAGCATCGATACGATCATCCCGAATCCGCGGCGCACCAGCAGACCCACATGATCACCGGACTTGACTCCACTTGACAGCAGCTGCCGCGCGATCCGATTCGAGGCCCGGTCAAGCTCGCTATAAGTCATCTGCTGCTCCTCGAATCGAAGTGCTACATGGTCTGGCCTTAGCTTTGCCTGCTCAGTGAACAACTGATGCAGGGTACTGGCATGAGGATAATCAGCTTGAGTCTGATTGAAATCCACAACCGTCTTGTTGATTTGGGAAGCAAAAAGACAGTCCGCGGCCTGAATCGTATCCTCCTGATCGGCAAATCTCTCCAGGACCTTTACGTACATCTCAAAGGCCGTGCGAATTTCATTCTCATGAAAATAATTCGGCGAATATTTAAGCTGAATATGCAGTTGGTGCAGGGTCCGGGAGACTTCCAGATCGAATAGGGTATTCGTCATTTCATTGGCGTTCAGCTTCAATTCCTGACTGATTTGACCAATAGGCCGATCTTCCGAAATTTCTACCTTCTCAAGCACGTGCATATCGATGAAATTAAATAGCGTATCAAAGAACGGATTCTCCCGCTGCCCGCTCTCTCCTACCGCTGCGGCAATATCGGACAAGAACATTTCATGCGGCTTCGCTTCATCTAGCAAGCGGTGAATTTGGGCGATAAATGCAGCCTTATCCAGCTTCTTATCGACCTGCATCCTGAATGGAACTGTATTCAAGAAGCATCCAAGCACCTTCTCGCTATCAATCACATCCGGGCGGTCATGCGTCACTAGACCGGTCATAATATCGTGTTCTGTCGATAACAGGCTGAGCAGGTATAAGTGAGCGGCAAAGCACATTTCCCTAAGCGTGCAGCCCAGCTCCTTGGCCCTGAACTCCAGCGCCTGCAGCAGGGATGAATCAAGACGTTCCCTGATGAGTCTTCCGGCTGCTTCGTCCCCCATTTTTCGGGAGGTGAAATTGAAAGGAAGCTTGTTGCGTGAATAATCAGCCAGCCTGTTCTTCCAAAATTCCCGTGATTCCTCGGATGCAACGCGGCTCATCTGGATAGCGACATAATCCTTGTAACTGGCCTCCAGAGGCTCCGGCTGCGCTGCTTCTCCTTCCGTCATACGGGAATACGTATCTACCAGTTCGGCGATCAAAGAAGCGACGCTCCAACCGTCCAGGATGGCATGATGGAATGAGATCACCAAGCAATAATCGGATTCATCTACCCGGTACAGATGGATACGCCACAGCCGCTCATTCTCAAATTTATATTTGAGCTTCAAATCTTCCTCAAGGTAAGCATGAAGATGACGCTCCTGCTCCTGCTTGGAGCTCTCGGAAATATCCTCATATACAAGCTCTGGTTCCATATCCTGATGCACGATTTGCACCGCTTCCGGGAACGCAGACAAATGAATCGTCGTCCGCAAGATGGCATGCTTGCTCACCATCATGGCCAGCGCGTGCCCGAATCGCTGCAGGTCAAAGGATTGAGAGGAGAACTGGTAACAAAATTGGTCATGATAGATGGGTTCTTCCGGGCGCATTCTGGAGTAAAAGACCATGCTCTGCTGAATGTTGCTTAATGGATACAAGTCGATCCAATCTCTCGGAAGCGCCTTGACTTGAACAGGATCAGCCATAATCGAAGCTTGCAGACGCTGGATTGAAGCCAATCCGGCCTGACGCTCCTCTGCTCCAGGGGCTGCAAAGCCATTCCGCACCAACTGGGCCAAACCGCGTATCGTCGGATTTGCATAGAAGTCTCTCGACTTCACATGGACCTGAAACTCCTGATTGACTTGACTAATCAACCGGATCACCTTGATGGAATCGCCGCCCAGCGTGAAAAAGGAATCCTCTACGCCTGAAGAATCCATCGCCAGTTCAGAAGACCATATTCTCTCGATCGCGCGTTCTGTCTCATCTGCAGGAATCGAGTGTTCTGAATGTGCCGGCTGAGCCTTGTCCGGCTTAGGCAGCGCGGAACGATCGGCTTTGCCATTCGGTGTAAGCGGGATTCGCTCCAGTCGAACCGTATACGCTGGGATCATATATGCTGGAAGCTGATCCGACAAGAACAGCTGAACTTGATCTGCGGTTATATCCTGATCGCTGACGACATAAGCACACAGATAGCTGTCTCCCGCGTTATCCCGGTGTGCCGTAACAATCGCTTCCCGAATACCCGGGTGGTTCAGGAGATGATGCTCCACCTCGCCGCACTCCATTCGCTGCCCTCTGATTTTCACTTGATGGTCGATACGACCTGCGTATTCGAGGGTGCCATCCGGCAGCCAGCATGCCAGGTCGCCTGTACGATACATGAGCTTTCCAGGCTCAAATGGGTTCGGTACAAACTTTTGTCCGGTCAGCTCCGGCTGATTCCAATACCCGCGGGCTACTCCTACCCCGGAAATACATAATTCCCCGATTACTCCTTCAGGCTGGAGCCGGTTATCCGCATCAAGGACGAACAAGCGAATGTTGTCAATTGGACGTCCAATCGGTACGGTAGACGTTAGAGGGGCACTGAGACAGTCAAAGTACGATACATCGACCGTAGCTTCCGTAGGACCATAGAGATTAACCAGATCTGCTCCCGAGCTGCGGTATACAAGACGTTCAAAACGCTGAACCTGCTGAACCGGCAGGGCTTCTCCGCTTGCGAACACTCTTCGAAGTGAAGCTGCGGCCTGCGCGGGTTCACTTCGATCCAGATGATCCAGAAATAATGACAGCATAGACGGAACGAAATGCATCGTCGTGACCCGATGTTCATTAATGGCCTGTAGTATCTCCTCCGGGTCCTTCTCCCCTCCCGGTTCAAGCAGACAGACCGAGGCTCCAGCCATACACCACCAGAACAGCTCCCACACAGAGACGTCGAAAGTAATCGGCGTCTTGTGCAGAATCACGTCATCCTCGCTGAGCGGGTATTGTCTCTGCATCCACTGCAGCCGGTTAATCACGCTGCGGTGCTCTACCATAACCCCTTTTGGCTTGCCTGTAGATCCTGAGGTATAGATCAGGTAAGCCAAATTCGAGGATGTCACCTCAATATTCAAATCGGAAGGATCGTATTGATCGAGCGCCGGGTCTTCCAGATCGAGAACCGTTCGATCCGCGCACAGCTCCTGGATTGATTCCAAGCCATCCTGGGCCGTCAATATCCATGCTGCCCCGCTGTCTTCGAGCAGATGGCGGATACGCTCCTTCGGATGTGCCGGGTCGATCGGCAGATAGGCGCCGCCCGCTTTCAATATCGCCATGATTCCGACGATCATAGGGAAGGAACGCTGCATCATAATGGCTACAGGCTGATCCGGCTTCACTCCTCCTGCAACTAAATGTCTGGCCAACTGGTTCGCCCTTTGGTTCAAGGATTCATAAGAGAGCTTCTCCTTGCCGCACCATACTGCCGTGCGGTTCGGATGCAAGAGGGCCTGCTGCTCCAGATATTGATGAAGCAGCCCCTCCTCATTAAATTCCCGATGGGTATCGTTATAGGCGCCAAGTATACGGTGTCTCTCGTCTTCGGTGACGATGTCGAATTCCCGCATGGGCCGTCCCGGCTCTTGTAGAGCCTGCTGCATGAAAAGCAGCCACTGTTCGGCCATCTGCGCTATTCTCTGCTCCGCATATACCTCCTGACAGTAGTGAATCTGCAGCTTGAGCCGGCCGGACTCACGATATAGTCCGAAAGCCAGGTCGGAGTAGGCGAAGTCGCCTGGGTTATCGCCATGCAGCGTATTCATATATACAAGTTCCTGCTTCAGCATCTCGCCTTGAGGAGTGAATGCCAGCGCAGCAGCCCTTTCTGCAGCCTGTCCCTTGACAAGCTGCAGCCAATCTTTGAAAGCTACCTCTCCCTGCAAGCTTGCGGATACCAGGATCGCCTGCTGCTTGTGCCGCTGAAGCTGCTCGCGAGAAGTAAATTCAGGGATCCCAACGGTAGCCGAAGGTTCTCCCGAATACCTGGTCTGCAGATACATGGTGCCAGCCAGCATCATCATGAACAAAGCCGCATCCGAATCCCTGCTGACTGCAAAGAGTCTACTTACGAGTTGTTCCGGCAAATCTATCCTATACATCTCATTCGATAGAATCATACGGCTTAATGTCATGGGCTCCGAGGAAACTGGGGTTGACCCCTCTTTTGGTAAATAGATACTCATGTTCAGTGTCTCTCCCTATAGTTCAAAATGAAATTGAATATCCTCAAGCGGGCTGCACGCATTTGCGTTAGCGCCTAGTCCTGGAAGCAATTCGCTGAGTTTCGCGTTCGAGTCTGAGACCATCATGGCCAGAATCTGTTGATAACGGTCGAACAGGTTCTCGATGGTCTTGTCTGTGAACAAGGCGGTGCGGTATTCCAACGTGAATTCAATTGCATCAGGAAGTTCCAGCGCCTCCAGCGTGATATCGAATTTGGCACAAGGATGGTCAAAGGGATACGCTGTAAGGGTGATTTCATCAGAGTTGATCTGTTTCATATTCACATTCTGCAAAATAAACAAGGCATCGAAGACAGGATTCCTTGTCCTGTCGCGCGGCAGCGGCAATTTCTCGGCTAACCGTTCAAACGGATATTCCTGATGCTCGAAAGCTTCAATCACCGTGAGCTTATATCCGGCCAAATATTCGGCAATCGTTAATTCCTCGCGAATTCGGGACCTTATCACGACCGTGTTGACGAACATCCCAATCAATCCCTCTGTATCCGGATGCGATCTCCCCGCCACATGAGAGCCGATGGCGATATCCGTCTGCGATGCATACTCAGCAAGTGTGAGCTGATAGGCCGCCGCAAGTATCATATAAAGCGTCGTTCCCGTATGACGCATGAGATCGTAGAGCGGGCGGGAATCCATTGACCGAAGACTTCGTCTGCCTTCCGTGCTGCTATATTCGGTACGTGCGTAATCGGTGGGCAGCGCCTTGGCCGAGTTATAATCAGCCAATTGATTCAGCCAGTAGACCTCCTGCTTGCGCAGCGTTTCATGGTCCAGGCGGTCTCTCTGCCACACTGCGTAGTCCTTATATTGAACAGGGAGCGCAGGCAGCGCGGTTCCCTCATACAGGGCAATCCACTCTACAGCCATATTTCGAATGGACGCGCCGTCCGATACGATGTGGTGAATATCCAGCAGCAGCAGATGCCGATGCTCAGAGATCCGGCTCAGACCTACACGAAGAAGCGGAGCCCTGCCAATCTCGAAAGGACGAATGAACGAACGCGCGATCCGGACGATTTGATCCGAGACCTCTGGCAGTGGTTCGATAACAACTGGAACGTTCGGGTGCACCTTCTGCATGAATTGGCCTTCTACAATTTCAAAAGAAGTGCGCAAGCTTTCATGCCGCTCTACCAAAGCCTGCCATGCACGGGCGAACCGTGCTTCGTCCAGCCTGCCATCCAGCAGGAACACACCTGGCATATTGTAGCTGACATCGTCCTCATCCAGCTGCTGCATGACGAAGATTCGATGCTGACCGGAAGAGAGCGGATAATAAGCAGCTTCATCAGCCTTCGGAATCGGCTGGAAGTGCGACTTTTCCATCTGCAGCAGGACTTGCGCTAATTGTTCAATGGTCGGACTGCGGAATATGTCACCCAGCTGGATATCCACTTGAAACTGTTGATGAATTCGAGCTACCAGCAGGGCAGCCTTCAGGGAATCTCCCCCGATTTCAAAGAAGGAGTCCCGCACGCTGACCAGGCTGCGTCCCAGCATTTCCTGCCATAGGGCTGCCAGCTGGATTTCTGTAACTGTGCTAGGAGCCACATAATCTGCCGCAGGCAGAGAATCAGGCTCAGGCAATGCCTGTTTGTCAATCTTGCCGTTTGGTGTAAGCGGGAACTGATCCAGTTGAACATACGTGACAGGTATCATATATTCCGGCAAAACCTGAAGAAGCCCGTTTCTTAGCTCTCCAGCCGATATAAGCCTTGTCCCCGTATAGTAAGCGCACAAATACGCTTCATGATTAGGTCCTGTACGGCTGAGGACGATTTGATCGATGACCGCTTCCTGCTTCGCAAGAGCAGCCTCGATCTCCCCAATCTCGATCCGGAACCCGCGAATCTTCACCTGATCGTCAATTCGTCCGCAGTATTCAATCGTACCGTCCGGCAGCCATCTGCCCAGATCTCCAGTCCGGTACAACCGTTCCCCTGGCTGAAGAGGATGCTGGATGAACTTCTCACGGGTTAGTGCATCCTTCCCCCAATAGCCGCGGGCCAGACCTGCACCCCCAACGCAGATCTCACCGATAACGCCAATCGGCTGCAGCTGCAGATCCCGGTTAAGGATGCAGATGCTCGTATTCGTGATCGGCCTGCCGATCGGCACGGGTGCAGATTCACTGCGCCCTTCCGTGTCCGCTTCCCATATCGTTGCACATATCGTAGTTTCCGTAGGGCCGTATGCATTGAAATAGCGCACATAAGGCTTCCATTTTCGGATCAATTCGAATGTTGTAGCAGAACCTGCCGTGATGATCTTGGTCAGCGTTCGAAGCCGCAGTGGCTCTAAGTGCACCGTGTAAGTAGGTGGAAGTGTAGCCACGGTGACTTGATGCTCATTCATGAAATCCTCGAACTTACGGTAATTAAGCAGATCATCTTGCGCTGCGAGGACCAGCGTTGCCCCGGTCGTTAACGCCATGAAAATTTCCCATACCGATGCGTCGAAGGAAAGACTCGCAAATTGCACAATTCGATCGGCTGATGTGACACCGAGTTCCTGTTCAAAAAACACTTGCAAATTCAGCAGTCCCTTATGCGGGACCATTACGCCCTTTGGTCTCCCCGTTGAACCCGATGTATAGATCATGTAGGCCAGATCCGTCGGCTTGGACACGCGGTCCAGATTACTGCACTCCTCTTGATCGTAAGCCTGCGACACATCCAGCCACTCGCCTTCCAAGTCGACCAGGCCGGCATAACCTGGATGACCAAGCACGTATCTGGTCCCGCTGTCTGCAATCATATACGCCAAGCGTTCCTGAGGATAGGCAGGATCGAGAGGCAGGTAGGCGCCTCCCGCTTTCAGTACAGCAAGGATACCGACAATCATATCCATCGACCGCTCGGCCATGATGCCGACGATACAATTCGCAGTAACACCTCGTCCCCGCAAATCATGCGCCATTCGATTCGCACGCTCATTCAGTTCACGGTACGTCATGGTCCGGTTCTGGAATACCAAGGCGATATGACCGGGCTGCCTGGCCGCTATTCCCTCCACACATTCTGGCACGGTCTGCTCGGATGCGTATGGCGCAGGACGCGGATTGAACTCCTGAAGCAGTCTGATCTGCTCGGCTTCCGGCAGCATGTTCATTTGTGAGAGGACAACCTCTCTATCCATCAAGATGGATTCAAGCAGTTGTACGAAATGGCCTGCCATCCGCTCGATCGTACTGCGGTCTAACAGCTGCACCGCATATTCGAACGTAAACGTGAATCGGTCCGGCTGATCGATAACTTCCAGCGTGATATCGAATCGGCTCTGCCGAATCGGCAATTCGTAAGGCATGAACTTCAGATCGCCTGCCTGGCGAAGCCAGCTGTCCATGTTCTGTACAACAAAGAAGACATCGAACAGCGGGTTGCGTGAAGCATCACGCTTAACCTGCAGCTGATCCACAAGCTCCTCGAAAGGATAGGATTGATGCTCAAAGGATTGCAAGGTATCGTTCTTCACCTCATCAAGGTAATGACTGAAGGTTTTAGAGCCTTCCGGGTGCAGACGCAGAGGCAGCGTGTTCACGAACATGCCGATCATGGATTCAAAGTCCGCATGGGTTCTTCCGGCAACCGGGGAACCAATGATGATATCCTCCTGCCCGGTATATTTGGATAACAGGATGGAAAAGGCGGCGAGCAGGATCTGGTAGGTCGTCGTTCCTGTGTCCGCAGCTAGTTGTTCCAAGCCTGCACGCAAGGCGAGGCCCGCTTCCAGATGAAATCTGGATCCATGCCTTATGTTATCGGTCAAAGGAGACCTAGGCCGATCGAGCGGCAGATCCAGCAGGGGCAGTTCGCCCTTCAAGCGGTCCAGCCAGTAGTCTTGATGCTGCCTGTGAGACTCATGCTGTAGAGACTGCTGCTGCCAGACGGCATAATCTTTATACTGAATCGTGAGCTCTGTTAGCGGCTCCACCCCTTCATAGGCATCCATGATTTCCCTCGCCATGTTCATCATCGATACGCCGTCCGAGATCAGATGATGCATATCGATAAATAGCACATGCTTGTCCCTGTGCGTCTGAAGCAGTCCTGCGCGAAGCAGCGGAGCCTGGTCCAGTTCGAACGGACGCACAAACCGATCGGCAGTCGCATCCGCTGGAAGATCAACCACATCCAGCTCTTCCAGTTCGAAAGGCACTTCCTGTTCAATTCGCTGAACAGGTCCCTCCTCCGTCCAATGGAAAGAAGTACGCAGACTCTCATGCCGCTCAAGGATACGGCGGAACGCATGTTTCAGCCTGCTTTTATCCAGCGTTCCTTCTATCCTCATCGCGCCCGGCATATTGTAACTCGTCCCCGACGGATTCAGCTGATGCAGAATCAGCAGCCTCTTCTGAGCCGATGATACGGGATAGTGCGGTAGAATAGGTGCCTTCGGAATCGTAACTGCGGAGCCGGATGAATCCCCTGCTGCCAGCAGAGCCCGTATTTTGCCTGCCATTTCGTTAAGAGTTGGATTCTGAAAAATATCCCTCAGCGTGATCGGAACATGGAACTTCTTATGGATTCGCGAGGCCAGCGATGCGGCATGCAGAGAGTTCCCTCCTGCTTGGAAGAAATGATCTTCCAGACCGATAGGATGCGCCTGAAGCAAATTCTCCCAGAGCCCCGCCAGTGAACGTTCCGTCTCATCCGAAGGAGCTTTGTAGACCGCCCGCTTCGCATCCCGGGACTGCGCCTGCCTCGGCAGCTGCATAATCGCTTTAGCCGTATGATACTGGAGCGGAAGCCAGTAGGAACTGTGTGTCATGCCTGTCGTATCGTGATCCCCAAGTTCCTTCTCCCACTCTAGTTCAACCTCAGCTTGTACGGCTTCTTCCTCCTGTGCGTCTACGGATGCAGCCGCCGCAATTTCTGAAACAGCCAGCGTTCCCGCTTCCATGCCTGAATCCGCGAAGACATCGGTTAATTCAATATATTCGGCCGAATCAGCGATGGCCTCGAGCGGCAGACGATACAGCAGATTCTCACCCTGCTGCCCGGCCTCCGTCCAACCCGATGCAGACAGGAACTGGCGGAATGGCTCGTTCTTGGAGCTTTGCCGATAAGCCGCCTGAATCTGCGTCTTGCCGACACTAAAGCTGAACTGCTTGAGAACAGACAGGATGGCATATTCAATTCGCCGCCCAAGAACCCTACAGCTTAGCAAAAATGTATCCACAGCAAAGGCATCCTGCTCTACATAACCGATCACCAGTCCTACAAGACCATAATCGCCAAAGCGATCCCGAACCTCAACGGTCCAGCATTTCCACCCTGGCTCAGCCATTAATGCGCGGAGCTCATCCTCCGTTCGGCGGATCGTACTCATGTTGAATTGGTTCGTCCGCTCTGTCAGCTGAGCAGCACGCGGTATGTGCAGCGGCTCCAGTTCCTGCATTCTCACTTGAAGCCGCAAATCCCGCAGGAACTCATCTAGCGAAAGTTCTGTTTGCTCTTTCAGCGCTTTACGCTGCTTCTCGGATCTGTACATCGCGGTACGCTTCCGGTCTTCTTCTGTGCTGCGTGAGCGGTCGAAGGCCCAAATATGCTTCAGGAACGGATCGATTTGTTCCGGACCACCCGGAAGCTGAATCGTCAGCACATCCGGACAGTTCAGCATCACTTCCCGGCATTCTACGGGATTGTCATCCATGAAGATGAAGCTGTCCAGTCCCAGGTTAAGCTCCTCGGCCAGTTCCCGGAGATTGGCAGATTTGGCCTGCCAGTTAATCTTCCAGCCTACAAGATGCTCTTTCTTCAGCGGCATATCCTGATGCGCGTCAAATACTTCCCAGACGTCAGCTTCGTTGTTCTTGCTGCAAAGGGCCAGCAGCATGCCCTGCTCACAGCACGCGACCATCTGCTGCTGGAGCTTAAGGTAAGGCCGCACACCAGATGCGCCGGCTTCCCCGCATACGCCCTGCCACAGCGTGTTGTCGCAATCCAGAACGATAACCTTGAAATCCGGCTTTCTCCATGACACGATGCGTCTAGCGACAGCGGTCCCCAAGGCTGCATAATATTCATCTGTAAAAGGAATATGAGCTTCCCGATTCTTGACCGAATCGAACACCTCAGGAACCTGGTATCTATGCTGGGTATCGCCAAGATCCAGCAATGTCACATACTCAATCGGGGCAAGCATATGCTTGAATCGCTCATTCAGTTCGCGGATATAATCGATTACAGCAGGATGATAATCTTCGCTCGGCTGGAAGACAGCCACCCATACAGGACTCTGGCCCCCGAAGCTGCGAACTGCTTGGATGAGGTCGACATAACTTCTCTCTAACTGCTGGATCTGCTTGTCCTGGGTTAGTGTCTCTCCTCCGATCCAATCTTCAAAACGAATGAGCAGCAGATTAACTCCCTGATTCGCTGCGAGTAGACTGTCCGGGCTTAGCAGTTGCTGGAACACCTGATGATAGGGAGCGAACGAGATTTCCGCCTGAATCTGGAATCGTTCACACCACCATTTGATATAATCTTCAATCGGTTCCGCTGTAAAGGTAGCGCTAACAGCAAGGGACACGGCCTGGCTAGAGGCCTCTGCCTTCTGAAGGGGGACAAGCGCCTCGTAGTGAACCAGTTCCTTGCCTGGATCGTCCACCATAGCGGATATAATCCGCATGAACTCGTCTCTGAACTTGTGCATGGTAGTCTCGTCGAACAGGTCGGTACTGTAATTTAACACCGCATGCACACTGCCCTCCTCTTGTTCCCACATGTCCATCTTGAGATCAAGCATGGAAGTATGCCCGGGAATCGGGTATTCCGCTACATGCAGGCCTTCATTGCTCAGCAGCATACCGCTCTGCGAATTCATTTTGAATTCATTATGAAATACGAACATCGTATCGTAGACCGGATTGCGCGATGGGTCGGTTATCAAAGGTAAATTCTGCAGCATACTGTCGAACGGATAATCATGTTCATAAGCACGGAGAATCTGTCCATGCACATCCTTGGCGTACACCGGGAAGCTCGTATACTCATCAATTCTTAGCCGGATAGGCAGAAAGTTGATGAACATGCCCATCATCGATTCCAGATCCGGATGGTTTCGGCCCGAAACCAAAGTAGCGATGATCATCTCATCCTGGCCTGAGAACTTCCGAATTAACAGAGAATAGAGTGCAAAGCAGAGAGAATGGAGCGTGACCTGATTCTTTACTGCCAGATCGCGCAGCGCTTGTACCTGCTCACCCGGAACTGTGAATCGCATGGACTGACCATTAAATGATTTGACTTCCGGGCGCTTGCGGTCTGTGGCAAGATTCAGGACAGGCAGCGGGCTGGATAGCTGCTTCGACCAATAATCGGCACGATGCTCCAGAGCGCCGCTGCTTAGCTGACTATTCAGCCATACGGCATAGTCCTTATATTGAATTTGCACCGCTGGCAGCGGCAGCCCTTGATACAAAGCACAAAATTCCCGGATAAAAATGCTGTTCGTCACCCCGTCGGAAATGATGTGGTGCATGTCCAGCATAATGATGTGCTTTGCTGCTGAAATGGTTAGGACACCCACTCTGATCAATGGTGCCTCCGCCAAATGAAACGGCTGAATAAAAGCTTCGATCCGTTCATCCACCTGCTCTTCGGAAGCCTGAGCCAAAGCTAGCTTAATCTCCAAATGCGGCAGCACACGCTGCACGGGCTCGCCGTCCACGAAGTCGAATACCGTTCGAAAAGCTTCATGCCGCTCGACAATTTGATTAACCGCCTTTAGGACCCGGGCCGTATCCAGTTCCCCTTCCACCTTGACGCAAAATGGCGCGTGATGGCTCGTCTGAATATGATCCATCTGCTCCTGAATATAGACGCGCTGCTGGGAAGGTGTTAATGGATACCCGCCAGCAGGCTTGGCTGGAACCAGGCGGAATGCATCGGACTCCGTCTTCGTCTGGATAGGCAGCTGCCTCGAATCGATCCACTCCGCCAAAGACCTAATCGTTACATAACGCAGCAAGTCTGCTATATCGATAGAGACGTCAAATTCCTTGGTCATGCGGTTGGCGATCTTCAAAGCCAGAATCGAATCCCCGCCAAGTTCATAGTACGTATCTTCAATATGAACCTCCTGAATACCTAATATATCCCCCCATATCTTAGCGATTGTTCGTTCGATGATCGAGTATGCTTCCGACTCTCTTCCCCGCAGCTTCACTTCGGAAAGAGGCATACCGTCATGACGGCTTGGCGCCGGGGAAGCTGTAAGTGTGCTAGCACTAACGTCCAGCCAGCAGCGCGTTCTCTCGAACCTATACGTAGGAAGAGAGATTCTTTTTCTGCGTTCTCCCGAGTACAAGGAAGACCAATCGACACTCGCCCCATGTACATAGGAGATCGCGATTTGACTTAAATCATCAGCTTGGCGCATTGGAGTTTCCAGCGCTATTTCAGCAGCAGATAAAGCCGGAGGCCCCGCTTCCCTCGCACTCTCTTTCTTCGAATCTCCATAATAGATTCTGAACTGCTCGCTTGTATGAAGGCCTTCTTCCTTGACCTTGCGAAGTTGGTGCGTCCATTCCTCTTTCGTACTGAAGACGAACGCAAGCCGATAGGCGAAGTGTCCTCTTCCAACACTTGCGGTAAAACAAAGATCACGGAGGCGATCCTCCGGCACATCATATTGACAGTACGCATCAACCAGACGGCGGAGGGATTCTTCGCTGCCGGCAGATAACACGAATAAATGCGGACCGCATTCCTCATCTGCCATCGGTCCTGCTTGATATTCCTCCAGCACGACGTGACAGTTGGTGCCGCTCATGCCAAAAGAACTTACACCGCATCTTCGCGGGTGTTCATCAGCTTCCCATGCCGTCAATTCATCGCAGACGTATACCGGCGAATCAATGAATGGAATCTTCGAGTTTGGCTTGTTAAAATGCACGAGAGGCGGTATCTGCTTATGTTTTAAAGCAAGAACAGACTTTAGAACGCCCATTAATCCCGCGGCATGGTCGAGATGCCCCAGATTTGTTTTGACAGAGCCGATGGCAGCAAATTGCCTTTTATCCGTATACTTGCGAAAGGCGCGGCTTATCGCATCCATCTCGATCGGGTCCCCGAGCTTCGTTCCCGTACCGTGTGCCTCCATGTAACCTATCGTGGCCGGGTCGATACCAGCATGGGTCCATGCACGAACCAATACATCCTCCTGGGCCAGTACATTCGGAGCTGTCAGCCCAATTGACCGACCGTCCTGATTCACCGCACTTCCTTTAATGACGCCATAAATGGAATCGCCATCTTCGATCGCCCTGCTCAGCGGCTTGATGACCAGAGAAATGACGCCTTCGCCGCCCCCGGTACCGTCAGAGCTGTCGTCAAAAGTTCTTGCCCGCCAATCGGAGGATTCGATCCCGATCTTGATCTCATCCAGAGGCAGCAGGTTGACCTTCACACTGCCAACTATCGCCGAATCGCATTCTCCATTGCGGATAGACTGGCAGGCCGTATGCAGGGCCACCAACGAGGAGGAGCAGGCTGTGTCTATACACACACAGGGTCCTCTCAGATCGAGAACATAAGCGATTCTACCAGCCGTTACACTGGTCAAATTGCCTGGAACGGCATAGGAGAGCAGCGAGAGATCCGATTCGGAGATCATCCGTTTGTAGTCGTAGATCGCGTCATTATTCAGTCCAATGAAAACGCCCGTCCGGCTTCCGGCAAGGGCATCCTCTCCATACCCTGCATCTTCGGCGGACTTCCATACCGTCTCAAGCAGCAGACGCTGATTCGGCGACATCAAGCTCGCTTCTTTTGGAGACAATCTGAAGAAGGCATGGTCGAATTTATCAATTTCATCCAGGTAAGCTCCGTCCATATATCCCGCTGAGGGATTAACCTTTCTTCTTGCCTGCATGAAGGGATCCGTATCTTTCCGGCGGCTGGGCGGAAATTCAGAGATGAAGTCCACGCCGCTGCTGAGGAATTCCCATAACTGATCCAGATCATCAACCATCGGCAAGTTGGCCGAAATTCCGATAATGGCAATATCCTGAACGGATAGCTCTTCAATCTCAATGTCATCTTGGGGCTGCTCATCAAGCCAGTTCAAATTCAACATCCTGGTCCTCCTCGGGGCTTAAAGTGATACGGCGGATTGAACAGCAGTCTGAACATGGGCCGAATTCTCATTACTTGGATCAACCTCTCTGCGCTTCCATAACCAATACATGGTGTAAATGATAACTACTGAACTTATCACCATGGCGATTACGATCCCCGCAGAGAAAGTAAGCTGCAGTTTTTTCATAATAAAGTACGTACCGAACAAGATGATCTCGTTAATAATCGGAGCCCAAATGGAGCGATACCATTCGAACAGCAGGCCGAAGATCAGCGCTCCTGCCGAAGCATAAATCGTAAGCGGAATATCCCAGTTGAAGAACAGGCCGCCGTAGATGATACCGGTCACCATGATCGACATCGGAACCGAGAAAGCAGGACGCAGCACGTTATAGATCAATGCCCGGAAGTAAACTTCCTTGTACATCGAGTGAAGAATCAAGAAGGCAATAAATACAGGCAGTGAAGCCGTCGTCAAGTAGTCGAACAGCTGCTGGAACTGCGGGAAATTATCGGCAAAGTAAGGGATTTTGAAAAAGCACTGCACCCAGACTCCCATCGCCGCGCCCAAAATGCCCATAACGATCCCGGCCCTTGGCGGAATAGCAGAGAAATTGCATTCGACGATCAGGCTTTTCTTGTGGATAAGCTTCATCACCAGATAGAATACGGCTAACGAAATCGTATCGAAGAAAATGAAACCAAGTACATTGTTCTCGCCCAGCCAGCCTGAGATGGAGCTGATACTCATGATATGAGTGTTCCAGATATACAGAATCGGGTAGTAGATGACGACATACAGACCGGTCCACAGCAGCAAGTTGCCGATAACTTTGACATAAGGAACCTTCCGCTCTTCCTGGCCCAGCACAACCAGACTGGAGACGATGACGAATAGGCACAGAGCGATGATGATGAGCAGCGTGGAAGGTGAGAAGCCTTCAATCACTTCATGCAGCCCGATTTGTTTCGACGTAAAAATAAAAGCATTCAGCAGCACGGCCGTCCATATGGTGGACAGAATCGTCTTCATCTTCGTGTACATAATCCCGTAAATTATAGCGAGGAAGAATCCGGTAACCTGAATCGAAGGGCTCGGCTGACAGTAGCCATAGATGACGG
>RCUP01000954.1_pt1 | contig 19049 bp, 15 predicted proteins | sample 2166341 | NCBI WGS metagenome assembly RCUP01 (sample SAMN09932325, study PRJNA488358) | compost metagenome | isolation source: compost soil in succinonitrile-enriched | place: Germany: Experimental Botanical Garden | reverse complement strand
TACCTGCTGGCCGACCTGCTGGTCAACGAAGACACCGTGGTCGGCATGGAAGACCCCGGCTACCCGGACGCGCGCAACATCTTCGCCAGCCACACCCGCCACCTGCTGCCGCTGCCCGTGGACGAGCAAGGGCTGCGCACGGGCACGCAGCTTCTGGGATGCGACTACGTCTTCGTGACGCCCGGGCATCAATGCCCCACCACCGTCACTCTGTCGATGGAGCGCCGCGTGGCCCTGCTGGCGCTGGCCCGCCAGGCCGATGCCCTGATCATCGAAGACGACTTCGAAAGCGAAAGCCGCTGGGGCGAAGGCGCGATTCCCGCGCTGAAAAGCCTGGACCGGGACGGCCGCGTCATCTACGTGGGCAGCCTGGCCAAGTCCTTCGCGCCCGGATTGCGCATCGGCTACATCGTCGCGCCGCGCGAACTCACCGGCGAACTGCGCGCGCTGCGCCGCCTGATGCTGCGTCATCCGTCGGCCTATATCCAGCGCGCGTTTTCGTTGTTCATCTCGCTGGGACACCATCACTCGCTGCTGCGCCGCCAGTCCCAGGCCTACCAGAAGCGCGGCGTCGAACTCGCCCTGGCGCTGGCGCGGCACCTGCCGGACTTCAAGGCGACGCCCATCACCGGCTCGTCGTCGTGCTGGCTGCAAGGCCCGCCCTGGCTGGACGCCGCCGCGCTATGCCAGGCGGCGCTGGCCGAGGGCGTGGTCGTCGAGCCGGGCGACGTCTTCTTCATGGACGGCGCGGACACGCCCCGCAACTTCCTGCGCGTCGGCTTCACGTCGATCCGCCCGGAACACATCGAGCCCGGCATCGCCCGGCTGGCGAAGGTCGTCGAACGCCTGCGCGCCGCCGAAGAGAACGGCGCGCCAAAGCGATCCGGGCTGCGCGCGCTAGAGCAGTTCGTCTCGTAGGTAGTACCAGCGATACAGCAAGCCCTGGCCGAGCCTGCGGAACGGCGCGAACATATGGCCCGGCAAGGGCGAGTCATAGATCGGCAGGTCCCAGGCGATCCCGTCCTTGCCCATCATCCGCTGCGCGAGCCGCCTGCCGGCATGCGCCGAAAACGCCACGCCGTTGCCCCCATAGCCAAAGGCGTAATACACCTGCTGCGAAGGGTCCGGCTGCGTCACGCGCGGCATCATGTCGTGGCTGACATCCACCCAGCCCCACCAGGAATACGCCACGTCCACGTTCGACAGCGAGGGGAACTTGCGGGCCAGCCCCTGGCGCAGCAGCGCCAGATGGCGCGGGTGATCGGCATCCGCCCCGCGCAGCGCGCTGCGGCTGCCGATCTGCATGCGGCCGTCGGGCAGCAGGCGGTAGTAAAAGCGCAGGGTGCGCGTGTCCGTGATGAACACGGTGCTCTTCAGCCCAGCCGCGTCGCGCTCGGCCGAAGACAGCACCCGCGTCACCATCGAGTTCGACAGCACCGGCATGATCCGGTTGTCCAGCAGGCGGTTCACGCCCTGCGCGGTGTAGCCGCCCGTGGCGAACGCCACGCGCCGCGCGCGCACCACGCCGCCCGGCGTCTGCAGCCGGTACACGCCGTTCTCCACCCGCCAGCCCAGCACCGGGCTGGCCGGATGGATACGCACGCCCAGCGCCCGCGCCTGCCTTAAATAGCCGTAGGCCAGCTTCAGCGGATGCACGCCCACGCCGTCCGGCTCATGCATCGCGCCCACGGCCTCGTGATCGTCCACATAGCGTTCCCGCAGCTCCGCCTTGCTGAGCATCCTGGCGTCGTAGCCGAAGGCCTCGCGCATCACGCGGGCTTCGTTCTCCAGGAAGGCCATCTTCTTCTGCCGATGCGCCGTGTACAGATGCCCCCCGGGCTGCGCGTCGCATTCCACCTGGGCCACCAGGCTCTTCCAGTATTCAAAGCCCTCGCGGATCTCGGCGTCCAGCCGCCTGGCCGTCTCCAGCCCCCAGCGCGCGATCCATTGCGACCGGTAGAGGCGCCCGGACGCGTTCTGCCCCTGGCCGCCGTTGCGGCTGGTGCAGCCCCATACCGCGCGGTTGGCCTCCAGCACCACGGCCTTCACGCCGAAGTCCCGCGCCAGCGTCAACGCCGCCGACAGACCGGTGAAGCCCGAGCCGACGATCACCACGTCGGCATCGATATCGCCGTCGATGGGGCCGTCGTCTTCGGGCGGCGCGCCCGCCGTGGCCACCCAATAGGTGGGCGCGTAGTCCTGGCCCTGGCCGGGGGGGGACACCAGCGGATCATAGGCCGGGTTGTACGCGGTGATAGCGGCGCGGGGGCCGGGGGCCGGGCGATGGGAGTCGAAGGACACTTGGGTATCCATGCTGCGGTTCCGGTTGCTGGGCGCTAGGCCCGTGCCGGCAAGGCCGGGCGCTGCTTGCGAAACGCGTTCTTCACGCGGATCTTGCCGTCCTGGAAGGTGAAGATATCCACCATGTCCGCTTCGACCCGCGAGCCGTCCGCCGCCGTGCCCAGGAAGGTGGATTCAGAGACGCCGCGATCGCCGGCGACCCAATGCCGGCCGTTGGCCCACTGCGCATCGGGAAAGTTGGCCCAGGCGGCGGCGAAGGCGGCGCGCACCGCTTCAGGGCCCGCATGGCGGCTGCCGAACTGCTCTGGTCCGCCCACGGTCTCGAACACGCAGTCCTCGCTCATGAAGGACATCAAGGCGTCGATATCGTGCCGGTTCCACGCGGCCGCGAACTCGGCCAGCATCTCCACGGTGACGGTCTTGTGCATTGCCTACCCTCCTCTGCCAGCCGAGCGCGGGATGCGCCCATGCTGTATTGCCAAGGTACGTGCGGGACATGCCAGGGTCTAGAACCAGACGCGGGAAATCGCTTGCACCAGACTCAACGGCACCAGACTCAACAGCACCAGACTCAACGTGCGTCCCCGGCCAGCGCCGACTCGCGCGTGCCCCGCGCCGCCGCCGGGTCCAGCCAGACCGCGATATCATCGATCCCGACCGCGCCCCGCATGCCGATCAGCACCAGCGACGGCCCGTCCAGATCCGCCGGCGGGCGGGCCTGCGTGTCAAAACGCACGCGGCGGGCGGCCAGTTGCACCAGCACCCAGCCATGCCGGTCCGTGCGGACCCAGCCCTTGGCCCGCAACAGATCGCGGGGTAATTGCCTGAGCCGACGCGCAAGCTCGTCGGCGTCCAGCAGCGCCGGCGCGCGCCACAGCCAGCTCTGGAACGGATGCTCGGGCTCGGGCCGCAAGGCCAACCGCGCCGCATGCGCCGCGCATTGGCCGCCGCAGTCGTGATGCGCGCAGGCCACGACCGCGCCCGCCTTGTCTTCGCCCATCAGATACCGCAGATCCACCCGCGCCTCGCGCGCGGCCACGATGGCGGCGCCGCCAGTCACGTCCCGCAGCCAGGCCCGCAAGGCCGCAAGCTCCGTGTCCGCAACCAGGTCGGTCTTGTTCAGCACCAGCAGATCCGCCGCCCTGAGCTGGCGGTCGACAGTGTCCGCCAGCAGCGGATCGGCCGCGGCCTCGCGGATGCCTCCCGCGTCCACCAGCACGATGACGCCTTCCAGTTGCAGCATGGGATCCGACAGGCCCACCTGGGCGATCCGGCCCGGGTCCGACACGCCGCTGGCCTCGACGACGATCCATTCGGGCAGCGGATCCAGCGCCAGCACGCGCGCCAGCGCATCGTCCATGCCGCCGGCCATCGAACAGCAGACACAGCCATTGGCCAGCCGGATCACGTCGTCGGCGCGCTGCGCGATCAGGCCGGCGTCCACGTCGACGGGTCCGAAATCGTTGACCAGCACGGCCGCGCGGCGGGCGCTCGCCGCCAGCACATGGTTCAGCAAGGTGGTCTTCCCGGCACCCAGAAAACCGCCCACCACCGTCAGGGGAATCCGCGCCATCTCACGCGTCCTGAAGCGCCAGCGGACGGCCGCCGATGACGGTGCCCAGCACCTTCAGGTCTTTCAGGTCCTGCGCCGGCGCGGCCGTCGGATCGTCCTGCAGCACGCAGAAGTCTGCATGCTTGCCGACTTCGATGGAGCCCACCAGGTGGTCCATGTGCAGCGTGTAGGCGGCGCCCAGGGTGATGGCGTGCAGCGCCGCATCGACGCCGATGCGTTCGGATTCGCCCAGCACGCGGCCCGACGAGGTCTGCCGGTTCACCGCGCACCAGGCCGTGAACAAGGGCCCCAGCGGCGTGATGGGCGCGTCGGAATGGATCGCGAACGGCACCCCCGCGCGCGCGGCCGACGCGCAGGCATCCATGCGGTTCGCCCGGTCGGGGCCCATGGTCAGCGCGTAGTGCGCGTCGCCCCAATAGAAGATGTGGTTGGCGAACAGGTTCACGCACATGCCCAGGCTGGCCATGCGCCTGAATTGCGCCGCGTCCGCCATCTGGCAATGCTGCAGCGTGTGGCGATGGTCCCGGCGCGGCGTGCGCCGCAGCGCGCGGTCCACGGCGTCGATGGCAAGCTGCGTGGCCTCGTCGCCGTTGGTATGGATATGCAGTTGCACGCCCGCGTCGTGATAGGTCTGCACCATCGTGTCCAGCTCGGCCGGCGCGATGACCCAGATGCCGTTGGGCGCGCCGTTGTAGTAGCCCGGCCAGCGCACCCGCGCGGTGAAGCCCTGGATCGATCCATCGACCACCAGCTTCACCATGCCCAGGCGCAGCTTGTCGTGATTGAGGCGCCTGGCGGCTTCCAGCTTCTCCAGGCAGCGCGCCGGGTCGCCGGCGTAGGTCAGCGCCGACGCGGCGGGCACGATCCTGACCGGGAAGTCCGGCTCGGCCGTCACGCGCGCCAGCGTTGCCAGCCCCTCGTCGCCCAGTTCATTGACCAGATCCGTGGCGGTCGTCACCCCGGCCCACTGGGCCACCTTGCCGAACATCCGCAGGCCCTCTTCCGTCATGCCCACCGTGCGGAACGGACTGCCGATCAGCCGCATGACCGGAAACATGGCGGCGAACTCACAGAGTTCCCCGCTGGGCCGCCCGTCCGCCAGGCGGCTGATCCCTTCGATATCGGTATCGCGGTCGATGCCCGCCTGCGCCAGCATGGGCGTGTTCACATTCATCAGGTGCATGCTGGCGTGCATCACCACGATGGCCCTGTCCGCTGACACGGCGTCCAGGTCACGGATGGTCATGCGGTCCCCGCCGAAGAAGATCGGGTCGAAGCCCCAGCCGATCAGCGTCTCGCCCGGCGCCAGCGCCCGCTCGAAATCGCGCAGCCTGCCTGCCACGTCTTCAAAGCGCTTCAGGCCCGGCCACAGCCGGCCGTCGGGTCCGCGGCGGTCGTAGAAGCCCACGTAGACGAACTTCCACATGCCGCCTTCGGGCAGATGGCAGTGCCCTTCCACCAGGCCCGGCATCAGCACCTGGTCCGCGTAGCGCTCGTCGACCGTGGCCGGCCCCCATCCGGCCAGATCCTCCTTGCTGCCCACCCCCAGGATGCGGCCGTCGCGCACGGCGACGTGGGTCGCCCGCGGCTGCGCGGGGTTCATGGTGAGGATGGTTCGCGCTGCATAGATGGTCGTCGGGGCTGCGGGCTGAAGCATCGGGCTGTCCTTGGAAGTTGACGGGTTCACTCCTGCAGCGGCGATACCGCCACGCCGTCGCGGGATTCGACAAAATGGCAGGCGACGTGATGGGCCGGCGCCACCTCCCGCAGCGCGGGCTCCTGCGTGGCGCACACCGGCCGCGCCACCGGACAGCGTCCGGCAAAGCGGCAGCCCGGCGGCGGATTCACCGGACTGGGCGGATCGCCCGTCAGCTTGACCCGGCGCGCCGCCCTGTCGCGGCCGCCTTTCACCGTGGGCACGGCGGACATCAGCGCCACGCTGTAGGGATGCAGCGGGCGGGAAAAAAAGGCGCGCCGCGAGGCCCGCTCGATGATCTTGCCCAGGTACATGACCGCGATGTCGTCGCAGATGTGCTCCACCACCGCCATGTCGTGCGAGATGAACAGAAACGACTGCCCCTGTTCGCGCTGGATCCGCCGCAGCAGATTGAGGATCTGCGCGCGGATGGCGATGTCCAGCGCCGATACGGGCTCGTCGCAGACGATCAGGTCCGGCGCGCTGGCCAGCGCCCGCGCGATGTTCAGCCGCTGCCGCTGGCCGCCCGAAAACTGGTGCGGAAAGAGCTGGCGCTGTTCGGGCCGCAGGCCCACCAGCTCGAACATCAGGGCCACGCGCGCCTCGCGCCCGCCGGGGGGATCGATGCCCATCAGGTCCAGCGGCGTGCGCACGATTTCCTCTGCGCGCTGGCGCGGGTTGAGCGACGAATACGGATCCTGGAAGACAAGCTGCAGGTGCCGCCGCATCCGCCGCAATGGCGCGCCGCGCATGGCGGTCAGGTCCTTGCCGTCGAAATGGATGCTGCCGCCGGTGGGGTCGGCCAGGCGCAGCACGGACAGCGCCGTGGTGGTCTTGCCCGAGCCGGACTCGCCCACGATGGCCAGCGTGCGCCCGCGCTCCAGGTCGAACGACACGCCATCCACCGCCCGCACGACCAAGGGCGCGCCATCGCGCCCGCGGCCGCCGATCGGGAAGTGCACCGCCAGGTCGCGCACCGACAGCAGGGAAGACGACTGTGCATGCGTCATCGCTGCGCCTCCGGATAGAGCCAACAGGCCACGCCCTGGCCGCCGTCCATGCGCGTCACGGGCGGAAACGCGTCGCGGCAGCGCGCCATGGCGTGTTTGCAGCGGTCCTGGAAAGGACAGCCTTCGCCGCGTTCCCACACCGAGGGCACCACGCCGGGAATTTCCGGCAGGTCCGGCCGCGCGTCGCCGGGCGCCCGGTCCAGTTCCGGCAGGCAGGCGATCAGTCCCTGGGTGTAGGGATGCAGCGGATGCGCCAGGATCTGGCCGACGCTGCCCTGCTCCACCACCCGGCCGCCATACATGACCACCACGCGGTCCGCCATCTCGGACACCGCACCCATGTCGTGCGTGATGAGCAGCACGGCGGTGCCGCGGCGCGCCTGCTGCTCGCGCAACAGGTCGAAGATCTGCGCCTGCACCGTCACGTCCAGCGCCGTGGTCGGCTCGTCGGCGATCAGCACGTCGGGGTCGCAAGCCAGCGCAATCGCGATCATGACGCGCTGCCTCATGCCGCCGGACATCTGGTGCGGGTAGTCGTCCACGCGGCGCTCGGGCAGCGGGATGCCGACTGACTTCAGCATGTCGATGGCGCGCTCGCGCGCCTGGACCTTGTTCAGGCCCTGGTGCAGGCGCAAGGGCTCGGCGATCTGCTCGCCCACCGAGTACACCGGATTGAGCGCGGTCATGGGTTCCTGGAAGATCATGGAAATATTGTTGCCCCGCACCTGGCGCATGGTCTCGTCGTCGTGGGACGCCAGGTCGGCGCCGCGCAGGCGCACGCGGCCGGCCCCGATGCGCGCCAGCGGCGGGATCAGCCGCATGATGGCCAACGCCGTCATGCTCTTGCCGCACCCGGATTCGCCCACCAGGCACAACGTTTCACCTGGGCGCAGGTCAAAGCTCACATCGCTTAGCACCTCCGCCACGCGCCCCCGCGTACGGAATTCCAGGCTCAGGCCATCGACCTCCAGGACCGGCAACCGGTCGGGCGCGTTCATGCCCGGCCCCGCGACGTGGGATTGAGCGCGTCGTTCAGGCCGTCGCCGATCAGGCTGACCGCCAGCACCGTCAGGAAGATGGCCGCGCCGGGCAAGGTCACGGCCCACCACGCGGTAAGGATGTAGGGGCGGTTGCTGCCGATCATCAGCCCCCAGCTCATCACGTTCGGATCGCCCAGCCCCAGGAACGACAGGCCGGCCTCGAACAGGATCGCGGTGCCGATGGCCAGCGTGGCGGACACGATCAGCGGCGCCAGCGCATTGGGCAGGATGACGCGCCAGATGATGCGCGCGTCCCCGGCGCCGATCACCCGTTCCGCCAGCACGTATTCGCGGCGCTTGAGGCGCAGGAATTCCCCCCGGGCGAGCCGCGCCGTTCCCGTCCAGCTCACCACGCCGATGGCCACCGCGATGGTCGCCAGGGACGGCGTGAAGAGCGTGACCAGCACCATCGCGAAGAGCAAGGTGGGCAGCACCTGGAAGAACTCGGTGATGCGCATCAGCGTTTCATCGACCCAGCCGCCGTAGTAGCCGGCCAGCGCGCCCACCGTCACGCCGATGGCCATGGACAGCACGGCGGCCACCACGCCCACCAGCAGGGTCGCGCGCCCGCCATAGATCATGCCCGTCAAAACGTCGCGTCCCAGGTAGTCGGAGCCCAGCAGCAGCTCGCCCCCTGGCGGCTCCATCGGGGCGGCGGCGATCTCGAACGGGTCCGCGTCCATCGCCATCGGCCCAAAGATCGTCACCCCCAGAATCGCCGCCAGCAGCAGCATGCCGATCAGCGCGGTCGGGTTGCGCGCGAAGACCCGCAGCGCCTCGTAGGAGGGACGGGGCGGCGGCCGGCGCTGGGCCGCGTCCCGGGGCGCGCCGGGGATCGCGATGGGAGCTTCGCTCATGATGTCTTGATCCTGGGATCGATCAGCCGGTAGGCCAGATCGGTAAGCTGGTTCATCACCACGACCAGCAGCGATGCGAACAGCAGAATGCCGAGCAAGGTGGGGTAGTCGCGCCTGAGCACGGAGTCGAAGGCCAGGCGGCCCAGACCGGGCCAGTTGAAGACGGTCTCCACCAGGATGGCGCCGGCCAGCACATTGCCGAACTGCAGCCCCAGCATCGTCACCACCGGCAGCACCCCGTTGCGCAGCGCATGCTTGTACAGCACCGTGCGCTCCGGCAGTCCCTTGGCGCGGGCCGTGCGGATGTAGTCGGCCGACAGCGCGTCCATGACGCTGGCGCGCGCCAGCCGGCTGTACTGCGCCAGGTACACGAAGGCCAGGGTGAACGCCGGCAGCACCAGGTGGTGCAGCACGTCCAGCGCGCCTTCCCATCCGCCCTGCGGCCCGCCCGCCGACCGCATGTCGGACACCGGAAAGATCGGCCACGTCGAGGCGAACAGGATGATCAGGATGATGCCGGTCCAGAACACCGGCGCGGAATAGCCCACGATGGACAGCAAGGTGATGCCCTGCGACAGCGGCCCGTTCGGCTTGCGCGCGGCCAGCGTTCCCAGCAGCGTGCCGATGATGAACGCGCTGAACACCGACGTCACCACCAGCAGCAGCGTGGCCGGCACGCGTTCCCAGATCAGCTGGGCAACCGGCACATTGAAGAAGTACGAATGCCCCAGATCGCCGCGCAACACCTGCGACAGGTACAGCCCAAGCTGCGTCAGGAACGGCTTGTCCAGTCCGTACTGGGCCCGAAGCTGCGCACGCAGGTCTTCGCTGATGCCGCCCATGGACCCCGCGATGGTCTCCACGGGGTCGCCCGGCGATATATGGATCAGCAGGAAGTTCAGCGTCACCACGGCCAGCAGCAGCAGCGCGGCGTAGGCAAGACGGCGCGAGAGATAGCGCAACATGGCGGCTCCCGCTACTGCAGGTAGGTCTCGTCCAGCGGCGACAGCAGGCCCCATATTCCCGCCGGCAGCCCGTGCACCTTCTTGGACGACAGCGTGTGGTACGGGATGACCGTCAGGAAATCGATGGGAACGTCTTCGGTGACCAGGCGCTGGAATTCGGCATACAGCGCGCGGCGCTTCTCCACGTCGGTCTCCACGCCCGCCTGCTCCAGCAGCGCGTCGACCTTGGGGTTCTTATAGGATTGCGTATTGGTCCAGATGATGTCGCGGATATTGCTCGACAGATAGGTGCGGTGCACGCCAATGACAGGGTCGCCCCAGTTGAAGACGATATCAGTGGTGATGTCGAAGTCATGGCTGGCGATGCGCTTGGCCCAGGTCGGGAAGTCGGGCGACGCCCGCACCTGCACGGCGATGCCCACCTTTTTCAGCTGGCTGCGCAGGTATTCCGCCACGTTCTTTCCCTGGACATCGCTGCCCGGCATGTAGTCCACCGTGAGCGTCAGGCGTTCGCCCTTGCCGTCCTTCTTGAACCCGGCCTCTTCCAGCAATTGCTCGGACTTCTTCAAATCCAGCGGATACTTCTTCAGGTCCTGGGTGGCAAACGGGCTGGTGCCGACGATCGGACCGAACGCCGGCGCGGCAAACCCCGCGTTCAGCGCCTTCGTGATGAAACCCTTGTCCGTCGCATAGGCGATCGCCTGGCGCACCCGCACGTCGTCCAGCGGCTTGCGCGCGGTGTTGAACGCCAGCCAGCTCAGCGCGCCGATGCCCTCGTAGCCCTTGCTGGTCATGACGATGGCCGGGTTGTCCTTGGCGCGGCGCAGGATGGTGGGCTCGGTCATGTACGGCAGCACGCCGATATCGCCGCGCTCCAGCCCGATCAGCAGGTTGGTCGCGTCCGGATTGATCTTCACCACGACGCGGTCCAGATAGGGCTTGCCCGGCAGAAAGAACTTGTCGAAGCGCTCCAGCACGACCTCCTGCCCGGGCTTGAACTCCTTGAACACGAACGGACCCGATCCCACCACGTTGGCGGTGTTGCGGGGATGGTTCTTCAAGTCCTGCCCGTCGCCATAGATGTGCTTGGGCAACACGGGCATCAAGGCCGGCGACAACGCCAGCAGGATCGCCGGATGCGGCTTGCTCATGCGCAGTATCGCGGTGCGGGCGTCCGGCGTGTCGACCCGCTCGACGGGCGCGAACATGGTCTGGAACGGATGGTTCTGCTTGACCGCCATGATGGAAAACGCCACGTCCTCGGACGTCACCGGCTTGCCGTCGTGAAACACCGCGTCGCCGCGCAAGTGCAGCGTCAGCGACTTGCCATCGGGTGCAAGATCCCACGATTCGGCCAGGTAGGGATGCGGCTTCCAGTCCGCGTCGTACCGCAGCGGGCTGGCAAAAAGCTGCGAACTGGGCAGCGCGGTCGCGATGCCCGATTGCACCGCGCCATTCAGATGCCGCGGGACCTGCGTCGAACCGATCACCAGCGTGCCGCCCGTCTTGGGCGGATCCGCCGCCAGGGCGCCCCCCGCCATCGCAAACATCGACAGAATCGTGGCCAGGCCAAATCTTGCGCTGCGCATGTTCTACCCCTTGATGTTGTGGCGCGAACCATTCACGGGATGGTTACGCCGGGCCTGTGCAAGGCTCTTTTCAGTGCGGACAGACCCTAGCGTAGCTACCCCCCGGGTCCAGCCTTAGTACCAAACCGCCGGACTTGCTGGTGCCAGGCGGCGGGAGCCGTTCAGCCCGCGAGCGCGCGCGCGTACAGCACCGCCACCGCGCAGCTATTGACGCGCGCGTCCATGGAATCGGACCGGCTGGTCAGCAGCACGGGCACGCGCGTGCCCAGCACCAGCCCCGCCGTGCCCGCGCCCGCCAGCCAGGCGAGCTCCTTGTAGAGCATGTTGCCGGCCTCGATATCGGGCGTCAGCAGGATGTCCGCATCGCCCGCCACGCGCGACACGATGCCCTTCTGCTCCGCGGCCTCGCGCGAGATGGCGTTGTCGAAGGCCAGCGGGCCATCGATCTCGCCGCCTCGGATCTGCTGCCGGTCGGCCATCTTGGACAGCGCCGCCGCATCCAGCGTGGCGGGCATGGCCGGGTTGACCGATTCGGTCGCGCACAGCACCGCCACCTTCGGCCGCTCGACGCCAAGCGCGCGCGCCAGGTCGATGGCGTTCTGCGCGATGTCGGCCTTTTCCTGCAGCGTGGGCGCGATGTTGACGGCGGCATCCGTCAGGATGAACAGCTTGGGATACGCGGCCACCGCCATGACGAAGGCGTGGCTGATGCGCCGGCCCGTGCGCAAGCCGGATTCGCGCGCCACCACCGCCGACATGAAGTGGTCGGTGTGCAGGCTGCCTTTCATCAGCATGCGCACCGCGCCGTCCCGCGCCAGGGCGGCAGCCGCGCGCGCCGCCAGCAGCTCGTCGTCCGGGGTGTCGACGATCTCCATCGACCCCGGCCGCATCCCTTCCTGCGCCATCAGCGCCGCCAGCCTGGCCGACGGCCCGACAAGCACGGGTTCGATATAGCCCGCCTCGCTGGCCTGAGCGGCGGCGCGCAGGCTGGTGGAACACAGGGGATATGCCACCGCCGTGCGCAAACGCCCCGCCGCCAGCGCGGCCACGCGCAGCGGCTCGAACAAACGATCGAATGCCATGGTCTCGCTCCTGCCGCCGGCATGCCGGCCGTCCGCAAATTGGCCGGCGCGGGCAAGGGCTTCTTCATCCCCTGTCCGCGCCGGGCGCGCCGGTCAGCGTCCGACCGGCTCGATCGGCAGCGGCACCTCGCCGGCCTTGAACGGCTGGTTCACATGGTTCCGGTACTTGTCCAGGAAGCGCACCGGCTGCTTGAGCGCGTCGCGGCGGAACGGATCGCCCAACTCCTGGCTGACCATCATTTCCAGCACGGTGGTCTTGCCTTCCAGCTGCGCCTGGCAAGCCGCCTGCAAGGCCGCGCCGACCTGATCGGCATGCTCCACGCGTATGCCCTCCGCACCCATGGCGCGCGCCAGATCGGCAAAGCCCGGGTTCCTCAGGTTGCTGCCCACGAAGCGCCGGCCGTAGAAATCGACCTGGTTCTTTTTCTCGGCGCCCCATTGGCCGTTGTGGAACACCACCGCGGTCACGGGTATCTGCTCGCGCACGCAGGTCAGCAGCTCCTGGAAGCTCATGCACCACGCGCCGTCGCCCACATACGCCACGGCCGGGCGGTCGGGTCTGCCCAGCTTGGCCCCAATCAACGCCGGCAGCGCGTAGCCGCAATTGCCGAAGCTCATCGCGGCCAGCATGGAATTGGGCTCGTCAAAGCGCAGGTAGCTGTTGGACACCGAGCAGATGTTGCCGATGTCGGTCGACACCATGACGTGCTTGGGCATCGCGCGCTCCAGCTCGCGCAGCATGCGGCGCGGGTGCATGCGCCCGCCGCTGTGTTCGATGATGTCCAGGCTCCAGTCGTCGCGTTCATGCGACCACTCGTCCAGTTCCTTTTCCCATTCGGCCTTCTGCGCCGCGATCTCGCCCGCGCGCCCCTCCTTCGTGCGGACGCAGGCGACCTCGCGCGCCTGCAGCCGGGCCGTCAGCGCGGCGGCGGCGGGCTTGGCGTCGCCGCAGATGCCCACCGACACCGGACGCACCAGGCCCAGCATGCGGTGGTCTGCGTCCACCTGGATGATGCGGGCGTTCTGCGGCCAGTAGTCCAGCCCGTGCTGCGGCAAGGTGCCGAAGGGGCCCAGCCGCGTGCCCAGCGCCAGCACCACGTCGGCCTGCGACAGCAGCTTCATGCCGGCCTTGGCGCCCTGGTAGCCCAGCGGACCGCACCACAGCGGATGACTGGCCGGGAACGCGTCGTTGTGCAGATAGCTGGTCACCACGGGCGCGCCCAGCAGTTCGGCCAGCGCCACGCATTCGGCCTGGCCGTCCGAAAACAGCACGCCGCCGCCCGCCACGATGACCGGGAACTTGGCGTCCGCCAGCAGGCGCGCCGCCGCTTCCAGATCCTCTTCGGACCCCGGCCCGCGGCGGATCCGGCGCGGCTCCGGGATGGCCACGTCGATCTCGCCATAGAAATAGTCGCGCGGAATGTTGAGCTGCGACGGCCCGCGCTCGGCCATCGCATTGTCGAACGCCTTGGCCGTGAATTCCGCCATGCGGTCCGGCCGGTTCACGTGGGCCTGGTATTTGGTGATGCGCGAGAAGATGGGCAACTGCTCGGTTTCCTGGAAGCCGCCCAGGCCCATGCCGGACGTGCCGGTCTCGGGTGTGATCGCCACGACCGGGCTGTGCGCCCAATAGGCGGCGGCCACGCCGGTCACGAAATTGGTGATACCGGGCCCGTTCTGCGCAATGCACACGCCATGCCTGCCGGTCACGCGCGAATAGCCGTCGGCCATGTGCGCCGCGCCCTGCTCGTGCACCGTCGGCACAAAGCGGATGCCGGCCGCGGGAAACAGGTCCAGCGCATCCATGAAGGCCGAACCGACGATGCCGAAAACATCCTTGACGCCCTGCGCGACCAGCGTCTCGACAAACGCTTCGCTGGGGGTCATGTGTTGCTTGCTGCTCATGGTCTCTCTCCTGGCGGGCCGGCGCTCGTCGGATTGCTTTATTGGCCGGTGTGCTCCGATACTGCGCCAGAAAACCCAAGCTTCCCACCCCACGGCGTTTCATTTTCTGCAAATTCTGTGCGAGGATGGGGAGCCGTCAGCCGAATCTTCAAATATTGAAAGATGAAAGACGAATCCTCCGCCGCGCTGCGCGCGCTGACCCTGCTGGAACAGGTGGCCCGCTCCGGCCAGCCGGTATCGCTGGCCGCGCTGACCGAAGCCACCGGCCTGCCCAAACCGTCGGTGCTGCGCATCCTGTCGCGCCTGGTGGACGCCGGCATGCTGCTGCGCGAGCCGGCCGGCAAAAGCTATGTCAGCGGGCCGCGCCTGAGCGCCCTGGCCCGCGACACCCTGCTCAATTCGCCGCTGCGGGGCGAACGCCACCGCATCCTCGACAGCCTGGTCGATGAAATCGGCGAAACCTGCAACTGCACCATGCTCGACGGCGACGAGGTCATCTACCTGGACCGCGTGGAAACCGCCTGGCCGCTGCGGGTGAACCTGCAATCCGGCTCGCGCGTGCCCCTGCACTGCTCGGCCAGCGGCAAGCTCTTCCTGGCGCACATGCGCCGCGAACCGCGCGAACGCCTGCTGGCCGCCGCCCCCCTGCCGCGCTACACCCCCAACACGCTCTGCGACGTGGCGGCGCTGGAACAGGAGCTGCGTGTCATCAAAAAAGAAGGCGCCAGCTTCGACCGAGAGGAATTCCTGCTGGGCATCGTCTGCATGGCCGTTCCGATCCTGCACGGCTCCCGCGCCATTGCGGCGGTGGCCTTGCATGCGCCGGTGGCGCGGCTGTCCATCGATGGCGCGCGGGCGTGGTTGCCGCGCATGCAGGAGGCGGCCAGAGCGCTCGCGGGGACTTACGAGGCGGAGCGCTAGTTATTCTTCGGCGTATCCAAAGGGCCAGCGGCGCTTGTTCGGGGCCGATTCGGGGGCATCACAGGGGTTGGTTTTCATGGTTGTGTCCGTGGTGTATGTCCCCGAATCCTAGACGACCACTCGTAACAGCAATGTAAGCGTTCGCAAAGAACCCCGTCAGACGCCAATGGCCACGCTTTTCTCCGGACTTCGATAAAGCCGTGCTGCCTGGCCTTGCGCCGGCGCTCCAACCCCATCCCAGGCCTTACACTGTCGCTCGACTCAGCCTTTTAGCGGTTTTTGCGATCCGCCCTATTGTGACCAACGCGCCCTTCTCCTCCCTGCCCCTTCTGCCCGCTCTCCTCGACAACCTGCAAAGCCTGGGTTTCGAACAGATGACGCCCATCCAGGCGCAAAGCCTGCCGCTCATCCTGGAGGGCCGCGATCTGATCGCGCAAGCCAAGACCGGCAGCGGCAAGACCGCGGCGTTCGGCCTGGGCGTGCTTCAGAACCTGGACGTCAATCGCCTTGCGCCGCAGGCGCTGCTGGTGTGCCCCACCCGCGAGCTGGCCGACCAGGTGGCGCAGGAACTGCGCCGGCTGGCGCGTCTGATCCCCAACGTCAAGATCCTGACGCTGTGCGGCGGCGCCGCCGCCCGTCCGCAGGCGGAATCGCTGGCGCGCGGCGCGCATCTGGTGGTGGGCACGCCCGGCCGTATCCAGGACCACCTGGAGCGCGGCAGCCTGGATCTGTCCGGCCTGAACACGCTGGTGCTGGACGAAGCCGACCGCATGGTGGACATGGGCTTTTATGACGACATCGTCGCCATTGCCTCGCACTGCCCGGCCAAGCGCCAGACCCTGCTGTTCTCGGCCACCTACCCCGACAACATCCGCAAGCTCAGTGCCCGTTTCCTGCGCAACCCCGCCGAGGTCAAGGTCGAGGCGCAGCATGATTCCAGCCGCATCGAACAGTTTTTCTACGAAATCGGCGAAGGCGAACGGCTGGATGCCGTGGCCAAGCTGCTGGCCCACTTCCGTCCGGTCTCCACGCTGGCGTTCTGCAATACCAAGGTTCGCAGCCATGATCTGGTCGAGCGCCTGCAGGCCGAAGGCATCAGCGCCCAGGCGCTGAACGGCGACCTGGAACAGCGCGAACGCGACGAGATCCTGATCCAGTTCGCCAACCAGAGCTGCGCCGTGCTGGTCGCCACCGATGTTGCCGCGCGCGGCCTGGACATCCAGAACCTGGGCGCCGTGATCAACGTGGACGTGACCAAGGACACCGAGGTCCACGTGCATCGCATCGGCCGCAGCGGCCGCGGCGACCAGAAGGGGCTGGCGCTCAGCCTGTGTTCCCCCGACGAGATGCGCTGGGCCAACCTGATCGAGCAGTACCAGGGTTCGCCGCTGAAATGGGCCGACCTCAAATCGCTGCGGCCCAAGGCCGACCGCCCGCTGCGCGCGCCGATGATCACCCTGTGCATCCAGGGCGGCAAGAAAGACAAGCTGCGGCCCGGCGACCTGCTGGGCGCCCTGACCGGCGACGGCGGCCTGACTTTCGAGCAGGTCGGCAAGATAAACATCACCGAGTTCAACTCCTATGTGGCCCTGGACCGCCAGATCGCCAAGCAGGCGTTTTCGCGCGTGTCCAACAGCAATATCAAGGGGCGCCGCTTCCGCATGCGCTTCCTGGAAGAGTTCTGACCGGCCCGCGACCCGCGCTTGGCAGGTATTTGCCAACGGATTGTTGCGGTATCGATGGAAAGCTTGTTGGTTTTGCCCGGGTTTTGCCATAATGGCGCCGCCAGCACACTGGCGGCATCCCTCTGGCGGGGCGCCGCCGTGCGCGGAACCAAAGGCACGCCTTGCGCTCCAACCCGCGCACTGCCCCCCTTAACCATCACAAGAGAAACTCACCATGATCAAGTCCGATGACACCGGCAAGCTGATCCTGCGCCTGACCCTCGGTATCCTGATTCTGCTACACGGCCTGGCCAAAGTGACCGGCGGTGTCGGTGGCATCAGCGGCATGCTGTCTTCGCACGGCCTGCCCGGCTTTCTGGCCTATGGCGCCTACGTCGGGGAAATCATCGCCCCCGTCCTGCTGATCATCGGCGTCTATACGCGCCTGGGCGGCATCCTGATCGCCATCAACATGGTCGTCGCGATTCTGCTTGCGCATAGCGGCCAGATCAGCAGCCTCAACAACCAAGGCGGGTGGGCGCTGGAACTGCAAGGCATGTTCCTGTTCGCGGGCCTGGCCATCGCCTTTATGGGCGCGGGCCGTTTCAGCCTGTCCGGCAACGGCGGCCGCTGGAACTGAAGCCTCGGCGGCAAGCGGGACAAGGGGGTCGCTCAGGCGGCCCCTTTGCATTTCCGCAGACATTGATACGAACGACATCGACAGTCACGCAGGCGCAAACATCGGTCACGCGAAAGCTGTTTCGGAACGATTACAGTCCCGAACTCACGCCGTCCGCTGTGGCCTAATTCCTAAGAGCGCGACAAGGGCGTGATACACGCCCGGCGCCTGGCAGGAGCCGTCTGATGAAGAAGAGTCTGTTGATGATGCTGGCGGTGGCAAGCAGCCTGACCGGATGCGTGGTGGTGCCGGCGCGGCCGGCGTACTACCGCCCCGCGCCGGTTTACTACACGCCGCATTACTACTACTACCCGGCGTATCCCGCGCCGCATTACTACTATCGCGGGTACTGATCCGCGCACCCGTTGCGTCCAGGAAACCCCCATGACCCCTTCCATCCAGATCGCCCGCATGCGGCCGCTGGCCGCCGCAGTCCTCCTGGCGGCCAGCGCGGCCGCCGCCGCGCAGACTTATGCGCCGCCGCCCCCGGCCGCCGCGCCTTCCTACGATCCCGCCTACGACAATGGCGACCCCGCCAACGCCAACCTGGCGCTGGTGGACCGCAGCCCCGAGCCGCCCCCGGCCCTGCCGGTCTACGTACAGCCGCCGGCCCCAGGCGACGGCTACCTGTGGGTGCCGGGCTACTGGAGCCGTAACCGCTACGGCTTTTTCTGGGTGCCCGGCGCGTGGGTGCTGGCCCCGTATGCGGGCGCGCTCTGGACGCCCGGCTACTGGGGCTATACCGACGGCCTGTACCTGTGGAATGCCGGGTACTGGGGGCCCCATGTGGGTTTCTATGGGGGCATCAACTATGGTTTTGGCTACACGGGCCTGGGCTACGTCGGCGGCTACTGGAAGCGGGACCGCTTCTACTACAACCGGTCCGTCACCAACGTGAACGTCACGCGCGTGAACTACGTCTACAACCACACGGTCGTGGTCAGCAACAAGGACAATCGGCGCGTCAGCTACCACGGTGGCCCGTCGGGCATCCGGCGCAAGGCCGATCCGCGCGAGCTTGCCGCGCGCAACGACCGCCACGCCCCGCCCACCGACGTGCAGCGCGGATACGTGCGCGACGCGGGCAAGAATCGCGCGCAGTTCTATGACCACAACAAGGGCCGCCCGCCGCAGGCGTATGTCGATCATCCGGATAACCGCGGACGGCCCGGCGACGGCCGGGACAAGGGTCCGGGAAACGGACGGGACGAACGGGACAGCCGGCCGCGCAATGCCCCGCCCCAGGCTCGCGAGCAGCTGGCGCAGCAGCAGAACCGCCAGCAAGAAGCGCGCGACCAACAAGAGCGTGAGCAACTGCAGCGCGACCAGCAAGCCCAGCAGCGGGCCCGCGAGCAGCGCACGCAGGGCCAGCCAGCACGCCAGCCGCAGCAAAACGATCCGCAGGTCCAGCAACGGGCCCGCCAGCAGGAAAGGCGCGATCAAGAGGCCCGCGAGCAACTGCAACGCGACCAGCAGACCCAGCAACAGGCCCGCGATCAGGGGCAGCGCGATCAGCAGGCGCGCCAGCAACGGCAGCGCGACGAGCAAGCCCGGCAGCAGGCCCGCGACCGGCAGCAGCACGAGCAGCAGACGCGCCAGCAACAGCAGCGCGACCAGCAATCCCAGCAGCAGGCCCGCGACCGGCAGCAGCGCGATCAGCAGGCGCGTCAGCAACAGCAGCGCGACCAGCAATCCCAGCAACAGGCCCGCGACCGGCAGCAGCGCGATCAGCAGCAGCAGCAGCAGCAGCAGCAGCAGCAGCAGCAG
>RCUP01000948.1_pt1 | contig 19135 bp, 15 predicted proteins | sample 2166341 | NCBI WGS metagenome assembly RCUP01 (sample SAMN09932325, study PRJNA488358) | compost metagenome | isolation source: compost soil in succinonitrile-enriched | place: Germany: Experimental Botanical Garden | reverse complement strand
TGGCGAAGTCGCGCTGCAGCCGATCCTCATAGGCCATCTGCTCGGCGGCCTCCTTCAGCACGTCGGCGATGCGGCCCGAGGCCTCGCCCACCCGGGCCATGGCGTAGACATAGTCGGGGAAGCCCGGAACATGCGTCTCGAGCGCGTCGCCCAGACTATCGCCGCGCCTCAAGGCGCCGATGGCGGCCTGGAACTGACGCTTGCCCTTACGCGCCTGCATGCCTTGGGCGACCGTATCCAACGCCTCCAGCAGCGAGACGCCCGCCTCCAGCATCAGCGCCATCTGGCGCAAAACCAGCACCCGTTCGCCGGTCTTCAGGCCCCGTTCGCGCCCCTCGGCCTTGGCGGCGGCGGCAGGCTTGATCCGTACGACGGTCAGACCGTCAGCGGCCAGTCGGCGCAAGGCCACGGCCTCGTCGGCGGCGCCGATCAGCCCCTTGACCATCCGCCCGTCACGACCGGCGGCCTCATACTGGAAGGTCAGTTGGTCGGTCATGCCGTCACAGGCGGGAAGAACAGGGCGCGGGCGGCGGGGTGCGTCAGACGACCATAGAGGGCCGGAGCCGGGTTGGCGGACTTGTAGGGACGTCCGACGACCTCGGCATATTCGCGAGCATAGATCTCGCCCAGCGACCGACCCTCTTCATTGACGCTGCGGCGGATGCCGCCCGCCTGGGTCGTCGCGCCATAGTGAAGCTGGTGGAACGTCCCCTCGCCCACCAGCATGGTGAAGGCGTCGCCCGCCGCCCTGGTGGCCCGTTCAAAGAAATCGAAACTGGCCAGACCGCCGCCGAGGCCGACAAAGCGTTCATCATAGCCGCCGATGTCCAGATACATCGCCTTGCTCATGATGAAGAAGGTGGTTTCAGGCGGGGCGGCCAGAACGCCATGACGATAGCTCTCGCCCAGGGCGCAGATCTCAAACAGGCGATGGCCGTCGTGCGGCCAGCCGATATTGGCCAGAAGCTGATCCTCGACCTCGCGAGTATAGCCCTCCACGACCGACACTTGCTGGACCTTGGGGCCGAGGTGGAATCCGAGCGTCGCGACAAAGGCTTCGGGCGCGACGCGGGCCGCCTCAAGGGAAGCCTTGACCAGACCGGGGGAAGCCATGCGGGCGCCGTCGATCACGACGCCGATCATGTCTGCGTGGGCGACCTGAACACCCAGATTGATCGCCCGGCAGGGCGAGGCGCCGCCGTCCTCGACCCGCATCACCTTGATGTCGGCGTCCGGCTGAAACTGATCGCGACGCACCGGCTCGGCCGAGTTGTTGTCGACGACGATGATCTCGATATCCTCGGGCGCCATCCCCTGCTGATAGGGGGTGGTCAGGGACAGGACGGTGCGCGGCAGTTCGCGCGCCATGTCGAACCCGACCACGACGATGGAAAGGCGCGGCGTCATCGCGCGATCTCCGACAACCGCATCCACAGGTCGGCGACCTCGGCCGGAGTCTCGCCTCCGGCCTTCTGATGGTTCAGTTCAGCGTCGCGGAAGGGCATGGGCCGCGCGGCGTCCAGTCCCAGACGCTGGGCGGCGTCGCGGACGCGGGCCTCATAGTCGGGAGCGTCAAAGTCGACGACGTCGAACGCCACCAGATCACGCCAGCGCAGCAGGGCCCGATTATAGCCCGCCCAGATGGCGAAGCCGCGTGACTGCTCATAGCCGTTGCGCGCCGTCAGGGAGCCGGCCACGGCCACCGGGTGACGGATCGAGCCGATCAAACGCAGATCAGGCAGGACCTCCAGCCAGCCGTCCAGCAGAACCGTCGCGCGCGGGTCCTTGACCCCCCAGGGGCGTGGCAGGGGATCATAGTCGGCCAGCACCGCCTTCAGGTCGGCGCGCTCCTGCGCCGTCCAGGCCACGGGCTCGGACGGCGGGTTGTCCCAGCTGGCGCCCACCCGCGCCAGCACGGCGTCATGCACGGGCCAGAAGCGCGGGTTCTCGCGATTGCCCTTCTTGTTGTGGGGCGCCGAGGTGACGACATCGCCCAGGCTGAGACCCAGGTCCTCCAGACAGCCGGCCAGACAGGAGGTGCCGGAACGGTGCATGCCGATCACGGCGACAGGCGACAGGCTCATTCCCCGGCTCCGGCGATGCGATAGACTTCGGACAGGGCCGTCTCGCCGCGGCGGGCCTTCAGGAAACCGTCGTCGGCGAAGCTGAGGAAGCCTTCGCTGCGGGCGGCGGCGGTCAACTGCTCCTCGTCCGCCGAGGCGCGCATGCCGGCGATGACGGCGGACGACATGGGGGCCAGCTCATAGACCCCGATGCGGCCGCGGAAGCCGCTGCCGCCGCACTTGGCGCAGCCGACCGCTTCGCGCCAGGTAGCGGCTTCGCGCTGGGCGACGGCGCGCAGATGGGCCGGGATCGCCTGCTCGTGAACCTTGGCCTCGGCCGGGGTCGAGGGCCGCGCGCAGTCGCCGCACAGGCGCCGGATCAGGCGCTGGCCCGCCACCCCGCGCATGACGTCGGCTAACAGATAGTCTTCGATCCCCAAGTCCAGCAGACGCGGGATGGCGGCAAGCGCCGTATTGGTGTGGACGGTCGAGATCACCATGTGGCCGGTCAGGGCGGCCTGGACGGCGATCCGCGCCGTCTCGGGGTCGCGGATTTCACCGACCATGATGACGTCAGGGTCCTGACGCAGGATGGAGCGCAGCCCGGCGGCGAAGGTCAGCCCGATCTCGGAGCGCACCCGCACCTGGATGACGCCCGGCAGGTCCAGCTCGACCGGGTCCTCGACCGTGATGATCTTGCGCTCGCCGTCATTGAGGTGGGTCAGCAGGCGATAGATGGTGGTGGTCTTGCCCGAGCCGGTCGGGCCGGTGATCAGGAAGACACCATTGGGGTGTTCGGCCAGACGCAGGAAGCCCGCTTCCTGTTCGGGGTTGACGCCCAATTCGGACAGTTGAGGCAAGCGACTGGTCTTGCCCAGCAGACGTAGGACGATGGATTCGCCCCACGAGCACGGCAGGGTCGAAACCCGCAGATCAACTTCCTGACCCGAGACTCGGATCGACTGGCGGCCGTCCTGGGGCAGACGGCGCTCGCCGATGTCCATGCCGCTGAGCAGCTTGATGCGCGAACAGACCGCGTCGAAATTGGAGCGCGGCGCGCTGCGGGCGGTCGTCAGGACGCCGTCGATCCGCATACGGACCAGGAAGCGGTCTTCGTAGGGTTCGACGTGGACGTCGGAGGCGCGGCGCGTCAGGGCCTCGGCGAAGACAGCGTTGACGAAGTCGATGGTCGGCGCTTCCTGCGCCAGTTCGCGCAGACGAGCGGCGTCGGCGCCGGCCCCGCCGATCCCCGTTTCGAGGGCCGGGGCATGGTCGCGGCTGAGGTCCTCGGTCAGGGCCTCGATCAGCGAGCGTTGGGCCAACAGGAAAACGACAGGCTCCGCCGTGGCCTGGGCGATCCGCTCAGCCAGGGCGGGGTCCAGCGGCTGAACGGCGGCGCAGAGGATGCGCGAAACGCCCCCCTCGCCATCCCGCCAAGCCACGGCTTCGCGCTCGGCCCACCAGCCTAGCGGCGACCGGATTTCGTCAAGAAAGGCCGAGATGAGGTCAGGCGCCGGGCCGTCTTCCGGCGCCAGTACCGGCAGCCCCAGTTGTTCGGAAAGGACATCGAGGAGTTGAGCTTCGGACAGCGCACCCAGACGCACCAGGTTGAGGCCGATCAGTCCGCCGTTCTGCGCCTGCAGCGACAAGGCGTTGGCTATGTCGGCGGGCCGCACGAGACCGCGCTCGACCAGGACATCGCCCAGCCGGCCTCCCTTCGCGCTCGAAGGTGAGAAATCACTGTTCGAAGAAAATGCAATTTGAGTCACGCGATACGCTGTAGCCATTCGACAGACCAACGTCCATCTATCAGGTTTTCTCAAACGTCGATCTTCGACGGACGCTTTTCCCTAGGATTTCAGACAAAAGAAAAGGGAGGGCCGAAGCCCTCCCTTCCCCGTTCAGGAATAGACCTGAACTTAGAGGCCGCCGAGCGACTGCTCGAAGGTCGCACCATCGCGCGTGTTGCGCATCTTGGCGGTGAAGCCAGCCGTCGACGAGTTGATCGTCACTTGGACGTCGCCGCGGGTGAATTCGCCGAAGGCGCCCACCAGTTGAGCGCTGGTGATTTGCAGGTCGGCGCCGGCCGGCACGACGCCGGCGTTGTAGACGGCCGAGCTGGTGACCGGGGTGGCGACGCCGCCCACGACCTTGACAGCGTTCATCAGGCGAACCGTGACAGCGCCCGATTCAGCCGAGTTGCTGTTCGAGATACGGATCACGCTGGTGGCGGCGCCGGTGCCCGAGACCCACGGAGCCAGGAAGTTGGTGCCTTCCAGGGTGACCGAGCCAGCGTCAACGGCCGACGACGACGGCACGGTGAAGCCCGGCTTGGCGACCGGAGCCCAGGTCAGGCGGTAGGTGCCCAGGCGGAAGGCGCCGTCGCCCGTCGCGTTTTCGATGCTCAGCGTCGAGGCGCCGGCAGCGAAGACCGCGGCGTCGCCGGCGTTCAGGTTGAACAGGGCCGAGTTGGCTTCCGGAGCCGTGCCAGCCACGCCCAGGCCGATCGACACTTCGATGTCGTCGTTGATGATCGGACCGCGCACCGTGATGGCGGCGCCGTCCAGAACGTCAGCGGCGACGACCGGGGTGCCCGACAGCGACTGGTAGAGGGGGCCAGCGTTCACGACGGCGAAGTCTTCAGCAAGGTCTTGCGAGGCCAAACCGGCCAGGGTGTCGTAGTCGGGCAGGTCAGCTTGCCAGGTGTAGGTGTCGCCAACCGACAGAGCCTTGAACAGCGGAGCGTATTCGACGGCGGTCACGGCCGGAGCGGTGTCGACGGTGATGTTGGTGGCGCCGATGACGGCCACGACCTTGTTGGCGACGGTGATCGGAGCCTTGGTCTCTTGCGAGATGTTGGCGTTCAGGCTCAGAGCCGAAACTTCAGCGTCGTTGGCGACGGTGACCAAGAAGACCACTTCACCGTTGTTGTTGCTGATCAGCGACGACGTAACGTTGCCCGTAGGAGCGTTGTCGTTGACGGCGGTCAGGGTCGGCGAAGCGACGGTCGCGCCCGTGACGGTGAAGGTCACCAGGTGATCGCGCTGGGCGCCGGCGCCCACGGCGATGGGAAGGGTCAGAGCGTTCGTCGCGACGATGGTGCCCGAGATCGGAGCCGAGCTGCTGACGGTGCGCTCGTTGGCGACCTTGTAGGTCGTGGCGTCGTTGAAGGCGATGCCGCCCACGGTGCCGCTGATCTCACCAGCGGTGGCGGCGCCGGCGACGGCGAGAACGGCTACCGAAGCGGCAGCGAGGAAGAGCTTCTTAGTCATGTGGATCTTGTTTCCCCAAGAAAACCGGATGTGGACGAGCCAACGAATGAACGCCTTTCGGCCACAGTTCACACCCCGACTGGAATATGGCTGCGCCCACGGCAAACTGCTTCTAGCGCGCTCGGATTTCAACGGTCAAGCACAAAGGCATTGCCTCCCATCGTTATTCCAACGAGAAAAACGTCATGTTTGCATTAACTTATGAGTAAAGCATTTGAGAGCACGCGTTCTTCGCCCCACAATTTCCGCAATCGAGCAGCGTATAATAGCAAGCTTCGCCATTCTGCTTTTCGCCGCATAGATGACGACGCTTTGGCAACCTTGCGTCCAATGACATAAGCGCGGCGGGCTGATTTCACTGATTCGCCGCCCGTTCACCCCAGCGCCGCAGCCTTGGAACGGCCCTCAACCGCTACACTCAAAGAGCTCGACGTGAATCTGGTCCAATTCCTGATCGCCGGGGTACAGAAATGCGGCACCTCGGCCCTAGACGCCTATCTGCGCCGCCACCCCACGCTGGAGATGGCCTCCCCCAAGGAGACCCACTTCTTCGACCGAGAAGCGGGCATCGACTGGCGTGCGCCCGACTATGAGCGACTGCACGCTCACTACGCCTTGCCGGATCGCATGCGCGGCGAGGCCACGCCTGTCACCCTATATTGGACCCCGGCCCACTATCGCGTGCTGCGCTACAACCCCGACATGAGGTTCATCCTCCTGTTTCGCGACCCGGTGGAGCGGGCCTGGTCTCATTGGAAAATGAACCGCGCCAACGGCTGGGAGCCGCTGCCATTCCCCGAAGCCATTCGCGCAGGCCGACTGCGGGTGCTGGACGAACAGGGACCGTCCGGTTTGTCGCGGCGCTTAAGCTACATCGAGCGCGGCTATTACGCCCGCCAGATCACGGAGCTGACCAAGCTGTTTCCGCGAGAGCACATGTTGTTCCTGAGCCAGAATGAGCTCGATCGCTCGCCCGACGTCGCCCTGGGCAGGGTCGCTACCTTCCTCGGCATTGATCCGCTGAAGCCGGCCACGCCTGAACGCGTAAATATGTCTCGCTGGACCGAGCCGGACACCCTGTCGGACGAAGATCGCACCTATCTGGAGCAGCTGTATGCGTCGGATCAGATGGCTTTTCGTGAGATCACCGGCTTGGACCTTTGACCCTGCTTTCCTGAGAAGGGCATTGTGAGATGCCCCCCCCCTTGCTACCGCCCGAGCCATGAACGGTCGATCCATCAGCGCCCGAGCCGCCCCCGCCCTGCCCGTCTATGATCCGGACAAGCTGCTGGTGTCGGTGCACATTCCGAAAACTGCAGGAACCAGCCTGGCCCAAGCGCTGGAAACCTGGTTCGGAGATCGTCTGCGTCGGCACTATCGCAACCTAGCCCAGCCCGTCAGCGCAGCCGACGACGCGCCCGGCGTCTGCGTCCACGGCCACTTCCAGCCCGACGAGCCGGGCCGCGTCAGGGACCATTTCCCCCAGGCGGATCAGTTCATCACTGTGATGCGCGACCCGTTCCAACGCATGATCTCGCTGTGGCGCTTTCTCAACGCCATGCAACAGCGCGGCGATGCGATTCCCGCGCTCGAGAACAACCCCACCTTCGACCGGTGGTTCGCCTGGCAGCGGGAGCGGGCCGAAAGCAATCCAATCACGCGGGTTCTGGCCCAGCTTCCCGATCCCGTCGCGCCCGCGATGATCGAGACCGTGTTCGATCGCGGTTTCGTGGCCGTGGGCGTCAGCGAGCGGTTCGGCGATACGCTGCGCGTATTCGCCCATACCCTCGGCAAGCCATTCGCGGATGAAGTCCACGTGAATCGAACCCGCTTCAGCGACGACACGGACTACCGATCCTATCGTTCCGCGCACGAGCAGGCCTTTGCGCTGGAGTACGAGGCCTATGCCCTGGCGGAGCAACGTCTGGAGCGGCAGCTTCGGGCAATTAGCGGTTAAGCCAACCGGCGCAGTCTCGCAACGCGGCGCCGACGGACTGAGACAATTGCCCTGCCGGGAACTGCCGGGCTAATTGCACCTGACGAATGGCGATCCCCAGCCTTAACCGCACGCCCAGATAGGACGACGACGCATGACGACCGCGCGATTATTGAAGACCCAACGGTTCGGCGATAGTCGTGGCTGGTTTTCGGAAACCTACTCCGAATCCTCATTGGCGAAGGCGGGCATCCTCGACAGATTCGTCCAGGACAATCACTCTTACTCGGCGTTGCCTGGAACTATTCGCGGGCTTCACTTTCAGACGCCGCCGTATGCTCAGGCAAAACTGGTTCGTTGCACGCGCGGCTCGATCATGGATTACGCCGTGGACGTTCGACGGGGCTCGCCGACCTATGGCCAGTGGGTTTCCGCCCTGCTGTCGAGTGAGAACGGCTCCCAGTTCTACGTGCCCGTCGGTTTCGCTCACGCCTTTGTCACGCTCGAGCCCGACACCGAGGTGATGTATAAGGTTTCTGCCGTTTACGCGCCGGACTGCGATGGCGGACTGCTCTGGAACGACACCGACATCGGGATCGACTGGCCGCTCCCGGCAACGGGCCCGGTCCTTTCGGACAAGGACCAGAAACTGCCCACACTGGCCGAATTTGATAGTCCGTTTGACTATGATGGCGTGCCTCTTGCGGCACTTTCAGACTAAGCCGCACAGCGGCATGTTGCAGCGGCCTTACCGACGGAGAAATTAATTTGCGCATTCTGGTTACGGGCGGAGCTGGATTTATCGGCTCGGCTCTTGTTCGTCGGCTGATCGACCACACGGACCACGAGGTTCTGGTTTACGACAAGCTGACCTATGCAGGCGTGCTCAGCTCGCTCGAACCGGCAGCCGCCAATCCCCGCTATCAATTTGCTCAGGCCGATATCACTGACGCAGAGGCCGTCGGCAGAGCCCTGGCTGATTTCAAACCGCAGGTGATCGCGCATTTGGCGGCCGAAAGCCATGTCGACCGCTCGATCGACGGCCCGGGCGAGTTCGTTCAGACCAACGTAGTCGGCACCTTCGTCATGCTGCAGCAGGCGCTGGGCTATTATCGGGGCCTCGACGACGACGCCAAGACCGCCTTCCGTTTTCATCACATCTCGACCGACGAGGTCTTCGGGTCGTTGGGCGACGAAGGTTTCTTCACGGAAACCACCGCCTACGATCCCCGCTCTCCTTACTCGGCGTCGAAAGCGTCATCTGATCACCTCGTTCGCGCCTGGGGACATACCTATGGTCTCCCCGTTCTGGTGACCAATTGCTCAAACAACTACGGCCCCTATCACTTCCCCGAAAAGCTGATCCCGCTGATCATCATTCGCGCTCTGAACGGCGAGCCCTTGCCCGTCTACGGCGACGGAACCAATGTGCGCGACTGGCTCTTCGTGGATGACCACGCCCGCGCCTTGCAAGCTGTGTTCGAGCACGGAACGCCGGGGGAGACCTACAACGTCGGCGGCGACGCCGAACGCCAGAACATAGAGGTCGTACGCGCGATCTGCGCGGTGCTGGATACTGAGCGCCCCCGGGCCGATGGCGGCCGATACGCAGACCAGATCACCTTCGTCACGGACCGCCCCGGCCACGATCAGCGTTATGCCATCGACGCATCGAAGATTCGGCGGGAGCTGGGATGGAAGCCGACCAAGACGTTCGAAGAAGGCATTGACCTGACGGTGCGGTGGTACCTCGACAATCCAGAGTGGTGGCAAACCATCCTGGCCAACCGCTACACTACCGAACGCCTTGGTAAAGCTCATGCCTGAGGCTGCACAATCGCGCTTCATCCTGATCACCGGCGGCGCAGGACAGGTTGGGCTTGAATTGCTTGCAGCCGATTGGCCGGATCATATCGCCCTTCACGCCCCGACCCGCGCCGAACTGGATCTGGGCGATGCGGAGTCGCTGGCCCGCCTGTTCTCCTCCCGCGACTATGCAGCGGTCATCAACTCGGGCGCCTATACAGCCGTGGATCGAGCGGAAAGCGAAGTGGCGACGGCCTTCTCCGCCAATGCCATGGGGCCTGCGCTACTGGCTGACGCGACCCGGGCAACGGGCATTCCGTTGATCCACGTGTCGACGGACTATGTCTTCAATGGAGCCGGCGCCGGCGAATACGAAGAAGACGAGGCCGTAGATCCACTAGGTGTTTACGGTGCTTCGAAGTTAGCTGGCGAACTGGCAGTTCTGAGAGGCAATCCTCGCTCCGCAGTATTGCGGACCGCCTGGGTCGTAAGCCCGCATCGAGCGAATTTCATCAAGACCATGCTTCGGCTGGCGACCGAGCGGCCCAGCCTACGTGTCGTGAACGATCAACACGGCAGCCCCACGTCAGCCCGAGACATCGCCGACGCGTTGAAAACAATCACGCTACGCATGATCGAGGATGACGCCGCGCCGCGCGGCGTTTTTCATTTCGTCAACGCCGGCGGCACAACCTGGGCTGGATTAGCGCGCGAGGTGCTGGCGCTGAGCGGAGCCCGCGGCGGCCCTACAGCCGAAGTCGAGAACATCACGACGGCAGAGTATCCAACTCCCGCACGTCGCCCTGCCAATTCCAGATTGTCGACGCTGAGAATCCAGCGTGAATACGGCGTTGTGCCCAGGCCATGGCAGGCTGCTGTTTCTGAAATCGTGGACCAACTGTCCGCAAGGGAGTCCTGAACATGAAGGGTATTATCCTCGCTGGCGGCTCCGGCACGCGACTGCATCCGATGACGATGGTTACATCGAAACAACTGATGCCCGTCTACGACAAGCCGATGATCTATTATCCGCTGTCTACGCTGATGCTGGCGGGTATTCGAGAAGTCCTGATCATATCCACGCCTCGTGATACGCCGTCGTATCAAGCGCTTCTCGGGGACGGATCGCGCTGGGGCATGGACATTCAGTACGCCGTGCAACCCAGCCCCGACGGCCTAGCTCAGGCCTATATCATCGGCGCGGATTTTGTAGGCGACGAGCCTTCGGCGCTCATTCTGGGCGACAACATCTACTACGGTCACGGCATCAATGACCTATTCGTCAGCGCCATGTCGCGTCCAGCCGGCGCGACGGTATTCGCGTATCACGTCAATGACCCCGAGCGATATGGTGTGGTTGATTTCGACAGGTCCATGAAAGCCCTGTCCATCGAGGAAAAGCCGGCCAATCCTCGGTCCAATTGGGCTGTGACCGGTCTTTATTTCTACGACAAGGATGTCGTGGATATCGCCGCCAACCTGAAACCTTCCGCTCGTGGCGAGTTGGAGATCACCGACGTCAACCGCATTTACCTGGAACGCGGAAAGCTCTCCGTCGAGATCATGGGGCGCGGCTTCGCCTGGCTAGACACCGGCACGCCCGACAGCCTGCTGGAAGCCGCCGAATTTGTTCGCACGCTCGAAAAGCGCCAAGGCTTCAAGATTGCCTGCCCTGAAGAAATCGCTTTCGATCGCGGCTTCATCGACGTCAACCAGTTGGAACGGATTTCACAAGATTTCGGGAAAGGCGCATATGGCGATTATCTGCGCAGCGTCCTTACAAAACGCTAGCCGAGGTTTGAACGGCCTGGGGCTCCCTCGTGAAAGTGGCCCCTGGCAGCCGCCCCTCCCCGTATCCGCTGCCGGGCAACTGCGCCCCTCCGTTTTGAAGGTGGATTTGTGAAGGCCTCCAAATGGCTCGCCCGTGCTTATCGCAAGGTTTCCGGCCGCCCGGCTCGCCCCCCTGCGCCGCCGCCCACGGAAGAGGCTGCAAAGGCGGCCGCCGAAGCAGGTGACGCCGCTCGAGACCGGCAAGACTGGCAGACCGCCGCCGAAAATTACGGACTGTCGTTGGTCCTGGCTCCGGCCAACCTGCCTATTCGCATCCAGCTGGGGCATGTGCTGAAGGAAGCTGGACGTTGGTCCGAGGCTGCGGCGACCTATCGGCTCGCCTGCACGGCCGAACCAGCGAACGCGGAACTACGCCTGCACCTCGGTCATGTGCTCAAGATGCAGGAGCGTCGAGATGAAGCCATTGAAGTCTATCTGGAAGCTCTCGACATTGATCCCGGCCTAAAACTCGCCCGCGGCGAACTAATCGCCATTGGCGCGCGCGACCTTCTCCCCAATGGACAATACGGACGCCCGGCGATGTCCGCGAGCCTGGCACGGATTAGCGGCCTCCTGGATCAGAACCTGGAGGCTATTCGAGAATGGCTCACCGTATCGACCTACCCTGTCGAAGCCTATCACAACTTCCGATCGACCTTTCCTGTATCGCCTCCCCCGGCGGCCCATGGTTCCAGCATCGTCGTAGTGATTGATGCGTTCGACGTAGATCCTGACCTTCTCCGACTGTCGCTTGCCAGTCTCATCGACCAAAAGGATTGCAACTGGACCGCCGTCGTCCGCGCCTCGTCTAGCCTGCATGAGCACCCGGTCGCTAGCTATGCCTGTCAGGACGACCGGATCGTCTTTGTCAGCAGTTCGGGGGCTCCGCCGTCAGCACTGGGTTCAGACCTGGTGTTGCTGACGGAAGCAGGCTGCCGCCTTGATCGCGAAGCCGTGGGTTGGCTGCGCTACGCTGCGGAGCGAACGACCACCGACGTGATCTATGCCGATCACGACCATCATAGCCATGACTGGCGGAACGGCGCCACCTACAGCCGACCTGCGCTCCACTCCATGCCTGATGCCTATGATCAGGCGAACACTCCCGATCCGCCGCTATGTCTGCTTGTCCGCCCTGGCGCGCGATCCCTGATGGCCGCCGCCTTTGACGAGACCGACAGCAGCGAACGACGTCGAGCCATCCTGGTGAACGCCCTCAAAAGCGGCCTAACGGTCGCTCATCTGCCGCGCATTCTTGGCAGCAAACGCCTTTCCGATAGCGGATCAACAATCGACGAAGCATTGCCTGAAAAAGGGACGCAGCCCCACGAAGGTAACAAGAGAATTCTGGTTATCATCCCCACTCGGGATCAAGCAGGCATTCTGAGGACATGCCTCGACAGCTTGAAGTCGAAGCTGTCCAATTCGCACTCTGTTGATGTATTGGTGATCGACAACCGCAGCTCCGAAGCGGACGCTCTGGATCTCCTCTCCGAACTTGTACAGAACGGAGATATTGAGGTCATGCAGATGGACGAACCTTTCAACTGGGGTCGGTTCAACAATCTTGCCTCAGCCAGACGAGAGCATGACATACTTGTCTTCGCCAACAACGATCTCGAGTTTTTGACCCAAGGATGGGACAATATAGTTCGCGAGAGCCTGTCTGATGAAACGGCGGGCATCACGGGCGCCAGGCTCCTCTATCCTGATCTGACGGTCCAGCACGCGGGCATAGCCATGGGGGTCAACCAAGGCCGGCCCGTTCATGAGGGCCTCGGCGCAGACATGGCCGCGGGGGGGCCCATGAATCGTTGGCGCCGCTCGCGCCAGGCCTCCGCTGTGACCGGGGCCTTGATGGCGGTGAAACGACGGGTTTTTGAAGCGATCGGCGGCTTCGATGAACGCCTGGCCGTCGCCTATAATGATGTCGATTTGTGCCTGCGCGTGCGAGAGGCGGGCTTCAGTGTCCTTTATGAACCGAGACTTGAAGCTATCCATCACGAGTCGAAAACGCGCGGCCGCAACCTAGATTACGCCCGCATCGCATGGGACGATAGCGAACTCACCGACATGTATGAGAAGTGGGGGGAAGCCATGCTGCAGGAACCCGGCAAGAATCCACACTGGGTTTCCGCGGATACCCGGACACACGACGGCTATCGCGACTTAAGCCTGAGCGAAGTTCTCAGCCACTTGGATCGCAGCGCCGTCATTAATCCCTGGGCGACCATCAACCGACGAAACTAGACTTACGCCCAAGGCTGTGCCGATCAGTTGCCAGGCCAACCCGCAAACGTCGGCCTGGCGGCTACTCGGCGAGAGCCTCCAACGGCTTTCGGTAGCGCTCCTCGATAATCTGGCGGATTGCCTCAGCATGCCGCCGATCCGCGACCTCCAGCACCATCTCCCGCGACTCGATGCCTGAACGTAGTTGGGCCTCGCGAGAAAGGCCGGTCCAGACGCCGCCAGCGTGCTGATGATAGATGCTCATCGCCTGCTTTATGAACCCGATTGGACCGAAGCTTTCAAAGAAGAACGCCATCGCGATCTCATTGAACCGTTCGCGGAATAACCGGTCCGGCAACTGCCGCACCAGGCTGGTTTTCAGCATGCAGGACGAGAAATTGGCGATCAGATTCATCGACGGATCCGCCAGAAAATCCTCGCCACGCAGCTTGTTCGTCGTCAGCCCTGTCTGCCGATCGAGAAATGAATCCCGGCCGTCCGGCAATTGCCTGACCTTGATCATCGAAAAGACCATCGAGCAATCCGGGTTGCTCAGCAAAAAGTCTTTCTGGCTCTGGAGCTTCGTCGGATCTGTCCAGAGATCGTCTCCTTCAAGAATAGCGATATAATCACCCGAGGCGGCCTCAAAGAGCCGGCGGAAGTTGCCGGAAATGCCGACATTGGACTCTTCGCTGATGTCGCGCACCAGCATCGGGTAGCGCCTCCGCCATTCCTGGATCCTGGCGCGCGTTCCGTCCGTCGATCCGTCCGACGACACAAGAATTTCGTGTGAGAAGTCCCCCAACTGCTCAACGACGCTGCCGATCGCGGCGTCGATATAGCCCTCCTGATTATAGGTGGGCACGATGGTGGAGATACGGGTCATCGGCTGTGCCATCGCTTCATGGTTTGCGAGACGCCTTCGACAGAAAAGCCCTCGCCGAGGCCCACGTCTTTTACAGCGCCATCCATCGACACGATCGCCACCCGATTGGTCTCGTCCTGCCAAAGGGCGAGTCCGAGCAGGCGTTCGAGCCCGTGCTCGACCGCTCCATCACGCATGAAGGCCGAGCTGTACCCATCCGAGTCGCACATCATCCGAGCCGCTTTCAGCAGGAGTTGCGGACGTATCCAGAACATGGTGCCCGCCACAAAGGCCCAGTCCTTGTTGAGGTGTTGCGAGAGGTCAATCTTCTTCGCCAGAACCTCGAGCTGCTCCATGCTGGGCGGAATCGTATTGCGCGCGCCATGTTTGTAGAAATCCGCGCTGCAGGCCATGACCACATTATCATCGGCTCTGAATCTTTCGATGACCTCGTCGACCAGTTGAGCCGATCCCAGAACGGGGTCGAGCAGCCCCTTGCGCCAGGCATCGCCCCAGGGCTCGACGTCGCGCTTGGTATGGATCTTCAAAACCAGTTCATAAGCTTTGAAGGTCGAAATCAGCTCGAGGAAGGGAGCGATGTCCGCGCCGAGATTGGGATAGAAGAATATCCGCGCATTCGGGAAGGCTTGGCGTATGAGCGCAAGCGACTCGTGCTGTTCATCGAGCGAGGTAGATACGAAGAGGTCAAAATCGACACGGATATTGCCCAAGTATTCGATGCATTCCGGAACCCGGTCCGGGTGATAGACATGCAACAGCACAGCGATGCGATAGGACGACGCATCACGGATTCTGTTCGGTTCGACGATCAGGGGGCGCGACTTCGACCGCACCTGGCTTTGAAGCGCAGCGACGGCGCCTCGATCGACATGTTCCTTGTTGGTGATGCGGTCCTTGGCGCCATCGTAATAGTCGACACCCACATAGGGCAGGCCTGTGACCCTGGTCCCTGCGGCAACGCGCAGGATAAGATCCCAGTCCACCAGACGCCGCAGGCTCTCATCGAACCGGAAATCGCGGAACGACCCGGCCCAGCGCATGAAGAAGCAGTTGAGATCGATGAAATTGGCGCGCAGGCACGTCTCAAAGTCGAAATCAGCATACAGGATACACTTGGTTTTCTGATCGTCGTCTTGAATATTCGCCGCGCAATAACCGGCGGACGACTGCGTTTCAGCTGCGTGCTTCAGCAGGAATTCGATCAGACGATCCTTCCAGACATTGTCCGAGTCGAGGAAGAACAGCCACTCTCCGGTGGCCATGTCGAGGCCGGTGTTCCTTGCCCCAGACACGCCCTTGCCGCGACGATTGGACGTATAGATGATCCGAGGGTCCTTAAACGCCCCGACCACTTCAGCGGTCTCGTCCGTACTGGCGTCGTCGACGATGATCAGTTCGAAATTGGCATGGGTCTGCGCGAGAGCCGAACGGATCGCCGCGCCAATCATCCCCGCACGATTGTAGGTTGGCATGATGATCGAGACCTTGTGGTCCACAAGGGGATTGAGAAGCGTTTCCAGCCTTTGCAGTATTGCGTCATGAGCTGACCAATCCCAATGGCTATTGCGTGGATTAAATATCCGTCGGCACGGTCGCCGCTCATCAAGGAACGTGCCCTCCCTTACAGGGTAGATCGTGCGGTTTTCTTTGATGCCTCTCCTCAGATAGTGAAGCAGAGGATTGACACCAGATGCCCGAATATCCCGATGCGAGTTCCTATAGCTTGGCACGCAGAACTCGGGTGATGGGCTACGCCCCAGGCGATGACCGATCCAGAGAAAATGCTCCACCGGATCCATCCCCATCTTTTTCACATCTTGATATCGTTCCAGGTACCACTCAGCATCAAAGAATGTTGATCTTTTTACCAACGCCACATCTGAATCCGACACGGACTTTACGTTCTTCATTTCGTCACATCTCGACTTCACAACAACCATTTACAAAAAATTCTCAAACCTTTAAATTAACGCCTACAATACACTACGTTACCAAAATTCATTAACACAAACACAAGCGCCATTACTAAATGGAAATATTTAAGACGGATTAGAAATACTTTTCAATGAATTTCTGATTTTTCGCGTATATCTTGCCAGGATCTTCTTAATTCCTACACGTTTCAATTGTTCATTTTTTTGCATCAGAGCGATCACTCGCTCGTTAGCCCTCCGCAACTCCACTCGCTTTTCTTCTTGCTGGTCCTGAATATCGAGCAACATTTGGCTGACCTGCGCGATCTCCTCGAATCGTTCATCAATATTCTTTTCGAGAATTCGGATCTGGCTGTCGCGGGAGCGCAGGCTCTCCTGCAGCCGCCCCCGCTCTTCCTCGCGCTCGCCCTCAAGCTTCTTCATCTCGGCCTGCAAGGCAGCGTGCGCCTGCGCCAGCCTGCCGTTTTCTTCGAACCACTCTTCCGCTTCGAGGCTTCGCTGCCTTAACGCGCCCTCGAGCTCGGTGGCTCTCACCGCCTGTTCCGCCTCTCTCTCCGCGCCCGTCTTGCGTTCGTGTTCCAGTTCGGCCGCCAGACGGATCGCCTCTGCCTGAGAAACATCCGCCCTCTGTTCGAGCTCAGCGATTTTCGCCGCCTGTTCCGCGCCTCTCTCCACGCCCGCCTTGCGTTCGTGTTCCAGTTCGGCCGCCAGACGGATCGTCTCTTCCTGAGAAACATCCGCCCTCTGCTCGAGCTCAGCGATTTTCGCCGCCTGTTCCGCACCTCTCTCCACGCCCGCCTTGCGTTCGTGTTCCAGTTCGGCGCTCAGACGGGTCGCCTCTCCCTGGAAGACCTCGACCCTCTGCTCGAGTTCAGCGATTTTCGTCACTCTTTCCGCGCCCGCCTTGCGGTCGCGTTCCAGTTCCGTCGCCAGGGCGAGCTTCTCATCCTGAAGCAGCTGGGCTCTCTGCTCGACGACCTTCAGCTCGCTCGCCAGTTCCTTTGCCGCGTCCAGGGCCCGCGCGAAGGTCGTGACCTGATCCAGGGCGCCGTCCATCCGACCGCGCAATGCGTCCAGAGCGTCATGATCCGAGGCCTCGCCAGCACCGCCGGCCCAACTCTCGAAGATCTGGAACGTCTCGCGCACGACGTCGGCGACTTGCGCGGACCTGCGCACATCTTCCGGCGCTCGCTGCTGATGGCGGAGGCTATCGGAAAGAAAATCGTCAATGTTCTGACGGACCTTGCCGGTATTGCGATGGAAGGTCAGGCCGAGCGTTTGTTCCATCTGCGCGATCTGCGCGCGCCAGTCCTCAAGCAGAGCCTTGTAATTGGTAAAGACACGCGTCCGGCCACGGGTCGCCGCCTCGGCGTCGAGCACATGGCGCAGCCAGATCAGCAGCCCGAGCTCAATCGGAATCCCGTCCCGCTTCTGCAGGGATTGAGCGGTCTCAAGCGGATTTCGGTGGGTATGGATATAGAGGGGCTCGTAGCCAGCGCGGCTGAAGGCCTCGGACCAGAAGCCGACGAAACGGCAAATCCGCGGATCCTTCAGAAGCGGCAGTCTCGCGGCGGAAAATTCTTCCTGCAGCACCTGGACGGCTTCGGACATAAGGCCTTCGAAGACCTGGGCCGTGGTCGATCCCGGATCCAACGGCGAAAGATCCTTCCAATCGGACCCAAGCGCATTGAGAAGCCTGTCATTGAAGGCCATCACGCGCACGGATTCGAAATAGCCTTCGGCATTGCCCTCGCCTGCAGGCATCAAGGTCTTGGGAAGGTCTCCCCCCAGATGGCTAAGCACCCCCGACAACGCCGACGTCCCGGAGCGATGCGGCCCCAGAACCATAAGGCAGACCGGCTTCTGGACCGCAGTTTCTCGAGAACTTTTCATCTTATCCATAGCTTCTAGTCCATCCGACATTGGCCAGATGGTCGATTTCAGGCTCGTCTCGTTGTCGCTGGCGCGCCAGGATACCCATTCATTCCCGTTTCGTCCCCCAAACAAAACGGCCGGTTGACATCAAAAGCAGCGCTTGGGCGAGGTTTCCGGCCAAGACTTCTACGCTTGTCGCCACCCCATGGCGCCGCTTCCGCAATCTGCAGATTGAGCCGCCCCACTGAAGCACGCACCCGACTCGGTCCGCGCCAAACCCACGGCCCTTCCTGACCAGCCCCCATGACGGGCCGTTTTGCCCCCCTTTTGGACCCGAGACAACCGCGCGCTACAGAACGACCAACGAGATTCACGGCCCCTCCCTGTTCACGATCATCGCCGAGGCCGAGCCTGACCATGAGCATCCGGGGGCGATGCGATGCATCCGCCATCCGGCGACAAAATTTTCCAACGAAGAATCGTAAAGCTGTATTGCGATACGAACCGCAGGCGAGAATCAGATGCCCGAATCGATCAGCATTCCAGACAAACCCATAATGCCCGCCGCTGCGGTCGCGCGACTTGAGCGCGCCCTGGCTCAATCTGCATGCTACCTGGAATACGGCTCCGGGGGCTCGACCTCGATGGCCAATCGACTCGGCGTCCCCGTGTCGATCAGCGTGGAAAGCGACAAGGCTTGGCTAGAGACGCTGAAGGCCGGCCTCATCCTTACTCCAAGCGTCCGACGCTTTTTTCTCCATGCGGACATCGGCCCTACCCGCGAATGGGGACATCCCGTGGACGAGTCGAAGTGGCGCGCTTGGCACGAATACCCGCTCGGAGCATGGCGCACCTGCCGGGCCGAATCCCTCGATCCAGACGTCGTGTTGATTGACGGTCGTTTCCGAAAGGCCTGCTTCTACGCAACGCTCATTTTCGGGCGTCCTGGCGCCACCATCCTCTTCGACGATTACGAAAACAGACCCTTCTATCAAGAGGTGGAAGAGTTTGCCCGACCGTCCGCCATGTATGATCGCCTAGCCGAATTCACCGTCCCCGAAGTAGCCGACAAGAATACCCTGTGGTTGGCCTTCGTGAACGCCATCACAGATCAGCGCTAGGGACCTGCCTGGCGTTCTGCGCCGGCCGCTCCCGGCTCCAGACATTCTGATCTAGCCGGTTCTGGGCACATGAACGCTTCGCAGGCCTCGGATGGGCGCGTCGCCCCGGTTTCATCGTGACTCGCGCTCCCTTCGCCGCTATCGAGCGGCCATTATGAAAGAGACTGAACGGCAATCCGAGGA
>RCUP01000940.1_pt1 | contig 19209 bp, 14 predicted proteins | sample 2166341 | NCBI WGS metagenome assembly RCUP01 (sample SAMN09932325, study PRJNA488358) | compost metagenome | isolation source: compost soil in succinonitrile-enriched | place: Germany: Experimental Botanical Garden | reverse complement strand
CGCGCCTGCTTTGGGAGCAGGATGTCAGGAGTTCGAATCCCCTTACCCCGACCATATTAAAAATCCTCGTATCGAAAGATACGGGGATTTTTTTTGCCTTCGAAAAAGTGCATCCATCTCTTTAGTCATCGTACAACTTGCCGATAACGAGCTACCGGTGCGCGACAGCGCCTCCACTCAAGCCAATAAAAACAAAGGCACTCGTTATGTTTCTGCGTCAGTTGAATATTGCCCCCCGTGCCGCACTGGGTTTTGCCTTGATCGCGGTGCTTGTAGCGCTGCTCGGGATTTTTGCGCTGGGGCAGATGTCGAGCATTCGCGAGAGTGAAGTGGCGGTGGAGAAACAATGGCTGCCGAGCATTCGCGGCGGTGATGAAATACGCGAAATCATGTTGCGCATTCGCACCATTTCCTTGCGCATGGCGCTGGACCCGGATCCGAAGAACATCGCGCAATACCGCAGCCAGATGGATACCCGGGACAAGGAGCTGAGCGACAAAATCGCCGCCTACGACAAGCTGGTCACCACGGCTGAAGGCAAGGCGTTGTACGACCAATTCAAAAACACCTTCACAGCCTATCGCGCCGGTATTGCCCAATCCTTCACCTTGGCCGAACAAGGCCGTCGCGACGAGCTGACCAAGCTGCTGCTGGTGGATATGAAGACCGTGGTCGACGGCTCCGGCAAGCAACTCAGTGACCTGGCGGAACTGTTTAGCCGACAAGTCGCGGCAGAGAGCGAGAAATCCAAAGAACACTACGAAACGTCGCGCACGATCGTCAGCCTGTTTATCGCCCTCGCGGCGTTGGCGACTGTTGCCCTGGCGATGTTATTGACCCGCAGCATCGTGCGTCCGCTGAGTGAAGCCGTGAGCGCAGCGGAACATGTGGCGCAGGGCGACCTGACTCGCCCGATCGAAACCCATGGCAACGACGAAGTCAGCCGTTTGCTCAAGGCATTGGCGACCATGCAGCAGAATTTGCGGGAAACCCTGCAAGGCATCAGCGGCTCCGCGACGCAACTGGCCACGGCTGCCGATGAATTGAACGCCGTTACCCTCGACAGCAATCAGAGCCTGCAACAACAGAACAACGAAATTGAGCAGGCGGCCACGGCGGTCAATGAAATGACCTCCGCTGTGGAAGAGGTCGCACGCAACGCCGTGTCTACCTCCGATGCCACGCGCCAGTCCAGTGAGTCGGCGCATCTGGGGCAGGAACGGGTCAGCGAGACGGCCAGCGCGATCAGTTCGCTGGCCCATGACGTGCAAAGTACCGGGGAGTTGGTGCGGTCCCTGGCCAATCAGTCTCAGGATATCGGCAAGGTGCTGGATGTGATTCGCGCCATTGCCGAGCAAACCAATCTGCTGGCGCTGAACGCGGCCATTGAAGCGGCGCGGGCGGGGGAGAGTGGTCGAGGTTTTGCTGTGGTGGCCGATGAAGTGCGCGCCTTGGCCCATCGCACGCAGCAATCGACCCAGGAAATCGAGCAAATGGTGCAAGGCATGCGCGATGGGTCGAGCCAGGCGCTTGAGGCGATGAACTCCAGCGCTTCGCGTGCTGCCAGCACGCTGGTCCTGGCCGAGCGCGCAGGCGAGGCGTTGCAAACCATCACGGCTTCCGTGCATGAGATCCATGAGCGAAACCTGGTGATCGCCAGCGCGGCCGAAGAGCAGGCGCAAGTGGCGCGTGAGGTGGACCGTAATCTGGTGAACATTCGCGACTTGTCGGTGCGTTCTGCCACCGGGGCCGATCAGACCAGCGCATCGAGCCATGAGTTGTCGCAACTGGCGAATGCGTTGCAGGGGATGGTGCGGCGGTTTCGGGTGTAATTTCTTCAGATAGAAATTGTGGGAGCTAGCTCCCACAGGTTTTACATCAGTGCAGCTTGAGACGCGGCTCGGTCCCGCGTCCGATCTTGCTCCCCAGCATCAGCATCGCCGTGCGAAACGGTCCGTACAGCGCCATCTGGTGCATGCGGTACAGCGACACGTAGAACATCCGCGCCAGCCAGCCTTCCAGCATCACGCTGCCGGTGAGGTTGCCCATCAAGTTACCCACAGCCGAGAAACGTGACAGCGAGATCAGCGAGCCGTAGTCGGTGTACTTGTACTCCGGCAATGCCTTGCCTTCGATGCGCAGCTTCAGCGATTTGGCCAGCAACGACGCCTGTTGATGCGCTGCCTGGGCGCGCGGCGGCACGTTGCGATCCGTGCCCGGTTGCGGACAAGCAGCGCAGTCACCAAAGGCAAAGATGTTTTCGTCGCGAGTGGTTTGCAGTGTCGGCAGCACTTGCAGCTGATTGATGCGATTGGTTTCCAGACCATCGATGTCCTTGAGGAAACCCGGTGCACGAATCCCTGCGGCCCAGACTTTCAGGCTGGCGTTGATCACTTTGCCGTCCACAGTAATCAGGCTGTCCGCCGTCACTTCGCTGACCGCCGCGTTGGTCATCACGTTGACCCCGAGTTTCTCCAGGGTTTTATGCACAGGTCCGCCGATCCGCTCAGGCAGCGCCGGCAGCACCCGTGGCCCGGCTTCGATCAGGGTGATGTGCATGTTTTCCGGTTTGATCCGGTCCAGGCCATAGGCCGCCAGTTCATGGGCGGCGTTGTGCAGTTCAGCTGCCAGTTCGACCCCGGTGGCACCGGCGCCGACGATGGCCACGCTGATTTGCTCGATCGTGTCGGTCTGACCGGCGTGCGCGCGCAAATAGTGATTGAGCAGTTGCTGGTGGAAACGCTCGGCCTGTTTGCGGGTGTCGAGGAACAGGCAGTGTTGCGCCGCGCCCTGGGTGCCGAAATCGTTGGTGGTGCTGCCGACGGAGATCACCAGCGAGTCGTAAGGCACTTCGCGGGCCGGCACCAGCTCCAGACCGGCTTCGTCGTAGGTGGCGGCCAGCTGGATTTTTTTCTTCGCGCGATCGAGCCCGCTCATGCGCCCCAGCTGGAACTCGAAGTGGTTCCATTTCGCCTGGGCAACATAGTTGAGTTCATCTTCGGAAGAGTTCAGGGAACCGGCCGCCACTTCGTGCAACAACGGTTTCCAGATGTGGGTCAGGTTCGCGTCGACCAACATGACGTTGGCCGTGCCGCGCTTGCCCAGAGTCTTACCCAGACGGGTAGCCAACTCCAGACCGCCGGCGCCGCCGCCGACAATGACAATACGATGGGACATGGGGATAACTCGCAAGGCTAAAAGAAATCGGTGCAATTACCCGAGCGAGCGCAAGGCAGCTCATAGCGTCAGGTAACTGATAAGTCGGCTCAACAGGCCCAGACCAATGGTTACTGCCAGCACCATCACCAGGAGCATCCACGGCCGGAAAGGCCGGCGCTCGACTCGGTGTTGGGACAGTTGCAGATACGCTTCGACATGCTTCTGGTCGTCAGGGTTCAGGCGGCTGGTCATATCGGGCCTCGTCAGGGGTAGACGTTGCTAAATGTGATGAAGCTACAACGGGCGTTATCCCGCGATGAACGGAGCATAGCCGCTCTCTGGCAAGGGCTCGACGCTCACCGTATCTTCCAGGCGAATGATGCCACTTTGTAACACTCGAGCGGTGATTCCGCCATGCCCGCGCACGGCCTGGAACGTTCCGCTGCCGAGGTTGTTTTCCAGGCGCGCGCAGGGCTGGCACCAGCCGGTGGTTTCGAAAATCGCCTGGCCAATCCGGAAGCGTCGCCCCTTGAGGCTGAACAGGTTGATCCCACTGATAACGAGATTGCGCCGCAGATCTTCAGGCCGGATCGGTTGATCCGCCGGGCGGCCCATCAGCGAACTGATGACCGGCAAGTGTTCCCACTGAATCAGCGTTACCTGCCGCGCGTTGCGTACGCCGGGCTGGGCGCGGTCACCGGTCAAACCGGCTTCAAGCCGCGCTTCCACAGCGTCCAGTTCGATCATCGGCGCGTGACGCTCCGGGCGCACGCCGATCCAGCGTACGCGGCCGGTTTGCGGGACATGGGCAATCAATTCCTGCAACGGACTCACAGGCTGATCCCGACATCGAAAACGATGCTGCGTCCCAGGTTGCTGCGCAGGAAGTCCGGTGCATCAGGATGGGCAAACAGCACACGGGCGAAGGTCGGACCCACCAGCGAAAGCGAGCGCCAACCCTGGCGCAGGTATTCCGTAGGCGGCGGGAAATGGCTGTTGAGGTCCAGCACTTCGCGCTTGAGGCTGGCGAAGGCGATGATGTCCAGCTCACCCAGGTCCATACCGCGTTCTTTGTAGTTGTGCGCTTTTTTGCGCAAGGTCGGTGCCAGTCGCAGCAAGAACTCGTTGGCGGGGATGCGTCGCGGCTTGGCTTCGCGTCTTACCAATTGGCTCAAGGAGAATGCGCTACGTCGACGTTGCAGCTCATCTCGCCATTCATCATTGAGGCGCCGGCCCTCATCGAGCACGAAGAACACCTCGAAACTGGCGTCGCGAAACAACACGTCCGGCGGCTCTCCGGCCGGGGCGAATTCGTCGGCGCGATAGGGAATGTTCAGCCCTTGCAGCAGGCGCTGACAGACCCAACGCTCACGCTCCCATTTGCGGGCATTGGACAGGAACGCGTTGGCTTGCTCGGCCGCGATGGTCAGCAGGCGTAAGTAATCTGAGTCATCCATAGGCCAAGCTTAGCGTCCAAATGTGATCCTTAATAATAAAGTCCGTCGCAAAAGAAAAAAGTCTGTCGCGATTTCGAGTCGCTCTGCGCGATGGGGGTAAGGAAGGAGCTGGCTCAGCTTCCTGGGCAGCAGTTCATTCGATGGGAGCGCTAGCTTGCTTGCCTGGATGACATCATTTTCACACCACTCCCATTCTGCGAAAGAGGCTCACTAGCGCTGTATGGACGTTGAGAGTCATTGGCCTGGCTACTCTCTGATGGCCTGGTTGCGATTAGTTGAAAAAAATACAACTTATGATCGTCGGTGTTAAGTCGGCGTTAGACACGCACTCTAGTGAACCACACTGATGGTTACAGGAGCTCTCAATATTATTTCTGAGAAGGTCTTCACTGAAGCACGTCGCTTAGCCTTTGCATACCGGGTTTCTTAAAAGCCATACGAATTGCCTGCTCCAGGACGTGAGTATTGGCCGCATGGATGTACGAAAGGCCAACATAAGTCTTCTTGTCATCCTTGGCTCCGATGCAAAACGCGCCATCGGCACTCCAGATATGCACTTGCCCCCATGAGCAACGAACCGGCTCGTTTGCTCCCAAGAATTTGTGTTTGACTAACGTAACTCCATCGTCTCGAATCGTTGCCTCGCCGAAACGGACTTCGTTGCCAGCCTGCAGTGTCTCAAGTAACTCCGTTAGCAATCGAATGACGACTGCCCTCCACAGCTTCTCAAGGAAAGTGGAGTATGTTGACTCCTTCCTTAGCTCAACAACTGCTTCTGAACGATTGTCTCCAAACGCAAGGGTATAAGTCGTACCAGTTGGAATGCCGTTTAAAGAGCGACGGACAGCGCCCCACCGCAGTCGCGTAACGGTCTCAAGTGGAAAATGTTGTTTTTTCCAAGAGATTCCATCCGGTGAGATGCTCAATATGTCTTTAAACATCACCCCAACTTCAGCCTGATGGGTGATATCGAGAGCCCACTCCTTTTTCTGCGCCTCAGCACTCATTCGATTCTGAAAGATATCTGACAGTGCCTCTGCATCCTGCTCGACCCGCTCAGAAACCTCTGGTAACTCCGCAAAAAGCTCTCGTATCAGCCCGGTGAGTCTCTGCGACTGGATAAGCATGTCGTGCTCGTTAAACAGATCGATAGCGAGACTGCGTATGGAATACGCAAGCTCGTGGCTCGGTTCGTGCTCTATACCCCTCGCCTTAGCGCTCAACTGTATTGGTTGAGCGACCTTATCCCAATTGCGCGCAACCGCTTCGAGCTTGTCCACAATAGGTTTTACTAACGTCTCGCCTAAATTTGCTGAGGCTCTCGCCGCTTTAATAAGCTTCTGGGCATTCTCTGCCTCTTTCTGAAGGAACCCCTGCGTTTCGACGGAGTAGCTATCCACAAGATCGTCTATCAACTCTGGCGCATGATCCTCTCCTCCAGACGTAGTTCCGTCGACCGCTACCGTCATAGCTGCAACAAGTGACGCTGGCGGGAGTCTGTTGAGTGCATCTTTGATAGCATTTCGGTAGTAACGCTTTAGCTCTGACAGCTCAGCCTCGACTTGATCAACACCCTTGATTTCAGGGAAGCCTGAAAGGCTTCGATCTTCGTTGATATCGCGCAACACTTGATCCGGCGAAAGATCTTCAACTAGGTATGCCATTTCTTGGATAAATTCAGCTACATCATCCGCAGAGTCGTTATCGTCCACCGCCTCAAACGCCGCAGCAATAAGGTTCAGGTGCGCTAGGACCGGCAAGCCCGACTCCTCGCGAATTGACATTGGGTCCGCAAGCAACGCCGACATAAGCTGCGAAGCCTTTCTCGGAGAAACGCCCGGGAGCCAAGCCATTTCAGCACTTAGCCTCGTCCTCGGGCTGGTCAGGTCTGATCGCGCTTTTTGGCATGCGTCATGGTCTAGCTCTAGCGACTTCTCCTCAGCCAACTCAACGATGCGTCGCCTGTCATCCCTAGTGGTTACACCGAGCAGCGCAAATGGACTCTGCTGAATTTGAGATTTGTGCAGACTTCGCTGGCGTCTGTTTTTCGATGCATCGCGTATTGGTGGTGTCATAGCGTTGACTGCTCTAGGCGTAGTTTTTTAATGAGGAGCTGGCAAAGCTGTAGGTAGTTGAGACCGTCAATTAATGCCTCACCGTCGACTTCTTCTGCTTGCTGGCGTTTGACCGTATCGCAAAATCATTTTAGTAGGCCGTAGCAGTCAAGACATAAATTACTACTTGAAAACAGATACGCATTTGTCACCGACCTTTCGGTACCCATCATTGCAGTACCAAGTCGACCCGCTAACCCAAGAATTAGCTGGTGCCTCGAATGCCTCACATTTATCGCCGACTTTTCGATAGCCATCATTGCAGTACCAAGTCGATCCGCTAACCCAAGAGTTAGCTGGTGTCTTAAATGCCTCACATCTGTCGCCGATCTTTCGATACCCATCATTGCAATACCAAGTCGATCCGCTAACCCAAGAGTTAGCCGGTACCTTGAATGCTTCACACCTGTCGCCGACCTTTCGGTACCCATCATTGCAGTACCAAGTCGATCCGCTAACCCAAGAATTGGCTGGCGTCCGGGATTGTGAAGTACTTGGAAATGAAGACGGTGTCGAATTAGGGTTTGAGTTTTGCTTTCTATTCTGCGGCACGGCAACCTCTAGCTGTCGAAGTAACGCCGCATTCGCCACACCATCTGCGGCAAGACCTCGATTCCGCTGAAAAGCCTGTATCGCCGCCCGTGTTTCACCTCCAAACAACCCATCTGCAGTTCCAACTTCATAGCCGAGTTCATTCAAACGGAGCTGAACCGCTTGAACCATTGGATCTGGCGCCGGACGAGGAGCAGTTGGCGCTGTCGCTTCTGCGGTGGGACTGCGTACGAACCTGCTACGGCCCTCCAACTGAATCTGAGCACGGTACGGCTCAACATCTCTTCGCGCACTTTCGAGGGCACCTTGTCGGTAGCGGAATTCACCGCAACGGCTGTTGTAGTCCGCGACATATCCGTTGAACCGTTCAACGTCAGAGTTGATGTAGTTGTTGATCACGATCTCTGCAGCGTCAAGTCGGATTTTTTCCGCCAAGCAGTACCGAATCTGTGCAGTAGTAAGCACACTGTTACGACCGACTGAAGGCTTTTCCTCTGTTGGTCGACTAGGCACTGGAGGCGGCGCGACCGGCAAGGCCGGAGCCGGCGCCACGGACGTCGAGGAAGATCCAGAGGAGTACGCGGGAACAGAGGACCTTTTGTTATCCGTTTGGGACGCTAGCCATATAACTCCGATGACCGCAGCGATTCCGAACAACCACTTGCCAGTTGATGAGCCCCTCGATGACAGAGCGGGTGGTTGATAGGTATTTTGAGTCGGTTGGGTCTGTTTTTGGTGAGCTGCGTGATCAGGTTGTGCAGATTGCTGAGAGGATGAACCCGAAGGCATCCTCTGCGCCTGCTGCTGAATACTGGCTACTGTAGCGTCAACATCCGACACCATTGCGGAGAGGCCTGCAAAGCCTTTTTCCTTACCCTGTTTTTCTCGTTCATCTTCAGTTGCCACTTCCTGCCCTCAAGAAATAAAGCCGATGCGACGCTGCGAACCACCTTCACGCTCCCTGGCAGGAACCGCACGCATCGCAGACAGTAGACTGCCCTGGTCTAGCCTGTCTCTTCCGGAACGAGCCGCAAGTCTCGCTCCCTCCCGCACAACAAACGCCACATCTGACAAGGGCCGTCCAGCAAGCTCCCGAGCAAAGGGCTTCGGATCTACGTCTTCCTCCTTCGGCAAGGTAAAGAGTAGTTTCTCTAGCAATGACAGAACTTCGACCTCGCTGGCGAAGTCCACTTTTACGATGTGATCAAAGCGTCCTCTTCGCAAGATGGCGGGATCAATCATGTCCACTCGGTTTGTCATCGCGACAATGAGCACTTCGTTCTTTGCGGCCTCAGGTATGCGCCGCAAAAATTCGGCAACCTCCTCAACACGATGGTGTCCAGATCCCATCTCGCGATCCGTCAGAAATGCCTCCATCTCATCGATAACGAGGATCGACGGTGCGTTCTGCATAGCTTTGTCGAAAACCTCTGCTACCTTTTTGCTGGTTTCGTGGATGTAGGGGCTCGCGACACTTGACGCATCAATCTGGAAGCTCGGCCAACCAAGAAAGTCGATCAGTCGATCAACCGCAAAGGTCTTTCCGCACCCGGGTGGTCCGTGCAAAACAAGGGACGACGGGAAGTCGATACCAAGGGCCTTGTATCGGTCACGGTTCTGGATGATGTCGACGATGTGCTCATTGATGAAAGCAGCGAGATCAGGGCGTCCGGCCAATTCAAAGACTGTAGACGAATGTGACTTATCAACTTCAGGCTCTGTACGCTCTAGTGGCACAGTGTCTGGCCGCAAGGGCGAAACACGAGATCTAACAGCAGGGACAACCTCAGCGACTTCAAATCCTGCGGCTTGGATCACGTCCTTAAGGTGGCCAGCACCGAGCCAACTCATTGTCTGGCGAAGTCTACGGAACGATTTCGCAGAGACACTGGCTCCGCCTGTCAGCCAGTAACCGAGTACAACATCATCGTCGATTCTGGAGCTGATGCTGTAGGTTGGTAGCAGACGGCTGATCTTTTCGACGTACAACGCGTCTTGCAATGGCGACTCTGGATCTATGTCACGCGTTGCCTTTAGCGCCATTGCAAACGATAGGGCCTCAGCCTTCGTATTTGGAGATGCCCCTTCGGTGAGCGGGCAAAGAGTTTGGCTTGATCGGCAAGAGATCGCCCAAAGGCGCTGATCTCCAAAGTTGAATGAGCTGAAGAGACTTGACTCTATCAATCCAGCGTCTATCCAACGTTGGGCGAGTTCGTCATGGGCAATCAGCGCTCGCCCATTACTTTGAGTCTCTAGAATCTGCCAGCTTTTGCTCTCAAACACTACAACACGCGCCTTCGTGCCATCCGGTAATTGGTAACCAACAGGGAGCCAAGCATCGAGGGCCATAGTTCAACTCCGCACAATATTGGTGCCAGCCATCATTTCATCTTCGCCAGCTGAGCCAATCCGCACCGAATCGAGATGATTGACTACCGCGCGCAGCTTATCGATATCATTCACCTTAAGCGATTCAGTACCGACCGCGACTAACTGCGCATGCTCTCCCGCATCCGGGAATAGGTAGACGTCCTGCGCGAGCCATTTGAATCGATCGATTACAAACCAATCCTGACGCCAAAGAATAATAAAGTTCTTTCCGCGCAAATCGTCTAGATGAGATTCAAAGTCACCACTGTTGTTTTCAATTGCTCGCAACGCGGTCTTAGCAAGATTATCGAAGGTGTTTGCTTCAGTAGGGCGAGCGTACTCACGCACCGCTTGGTCGAAGAACTCGACTACTTTATCCAGTTCAAGCTGGCGAATATCCTTCAAGTGCTCCTTGCGCGCGCGAGCCATTAGTCGCTTCGCCTCCTGGACATTATCCATCGCCTGCTTCGCCGTTTCGGGATCGGATTCACCGATTTTAATTAACTCTGCCTGCTCTATCTTCTCTCGTGCTTGATCCAGTCGCGGATCGTCAATTTTTGATGCCATCTCCTCGAGACGCTGCAGCGCTTGCACCGACTGCTCTTCGATGAGTTTTGATGCCTTTGTGTAGTCGATTTGGCCGTCTTGGCGGGAGTAGAAATTACGACCGCTATGGAACGAACCACCGATAGAAGGGACAGAAACTTCCATCATGATGTTTCCAGAGTCGAGCACTTCGTACTCACAGATCATTTCAGCGCCAGCTGAGATGACGCCATCATCAAAGTCAGATCCCTTTATCTCGAACATTCCGATAAATCGATTGTCATTGACCGGGTCGGAGATCTCACCTTCCCAAATCTTGAATTTGATTGATCCCGTACTACCTGCCTTGAGCGATTCCTCGGTTTTGAAGGTCTTCTTGCCTTTCTTGGGCAACTGATCCCCTTCGCGAACCAGGTAATCGAGGACAAGTCGGCCGCCAAGCTTGTCGCGCGCTTCAACGCCAATCGAGTGCGATGCAGGAATCGCATCGATACTGGCTGCTGTCCGAGAAATAACGATCTTGTCATCTCGAAGTGCGACTGGACCACCCTTCGAGTCAAACACGAAAACTTTGAATGTATTTTCCCCTGGCTTCGCAAGGTTGAGCTCAAGTGTCGCTCCCTCCTTGAGAGTCATCCGGCCTGAAGACCAGCCGGTGTCCAGGCTGTCGATCTGGAACTCAACGCCAACTTCAGCATTCCCACCAAGCTTGGCCACGACTTTCGCTTTCGAATCTGGTGTCCGTGCGATGTAGTTGAAGGAGAGATCCAGAGCGCCACCCGTGCTGAGTGTTCCCCTGCCACTCTTCCGACCGCGGCTTTGCAAACCCCAGTCAATCGATTCGGCATAGACGGCCGCACCTTCTGCCACAGCCGTCATGGGATTTACGTCCGTAGATGGCGCTATACCCAATTCAAACGCAACCCGGTCACGCAAGGGTTTGTATTGTGTTGGCCCACCGACAAACACGACGCGTTCAACATCGTGAGGGCTCAGACCTGCTTTCTCAAGCGTTTCCCGAGCGGATTGAATCGACTCCTCCACCTTGCTGGCAATCAATTCATTGAGAAGCTTTCTGGTGAAAGGAATGTCGACATACATTTCCGAACCGGACTCATCACTAACACCCAAGTCGGACTCTGTGAGACTGATAACGGAATCTTCTTTGGCGGAAAGCTCGATCTTCGCCTTCTCTGAGGCCCAAAGACACATTCTCAGCAGTGATTTGTATTTTTGGCTCCCGCTGAAATCTTCAGGGAGTTGAAAGTTTGATAGAAGCCACGGTTTGACTACGTTATCGAGAATGGAGCGATCGAAGTCTGTGCCTCCGCACATAGCGACGCCGCCGTGGGCCAGCAGACTCACTCGACCACTGATACTTTCTGCGATAGCTATATCCAACGTGCCACCGCCAAGATCAAAAACCAGAAAAACGCCATCACCTTTCCGCTGCTTCATGACGCACATGACAGCCGCAACTGGCTCTTGCATCAATGCAACGCTGCCCAGGCCGGCCATTTCCGCTGCGGTCAAAGTTGCGTCCTTTTGCATCTGATTGAAGGCCGCAGGTACCGTAATCACAGTTCCCGTCTTTCCGCCGTTCCTGATTTCCTCTGGGAGATACCCGAAGCAAAGTTTGAGAATCTCAGCTGAACACTCCTCTGGAGTCATGATGATGTTGACGGCATCCAGCTTTACTGGAGTGCTTGTTCCCATCATTCGCTTGAACTTCGTGGCAGCGTTATCAGGGTTTTTGGCGGCATTATCGTATGCGCGCTTACCCAGATATTTGTTGCCTCGCCTATCAATGAAAATGGCGGATGGCGTGACATCGTATTGATCGGGGCTCTTGTATAAACGCACCGACTCTCCGTCGTAAGAGCAAATTGCACTGTTCGTTGTGCCGAGATCGATTCCGATGTATTTCATGAGTGCACCTCCCTAAGCATCACCGTTCCTTGTCTTCGTAAGCCCTCAGGACCCATGATGATGGGCTCCACCATCTGATCGACCAGCAACTGATCATCGGGACCAAAATCACCGATGTTTAGCGCTGACACTGCCATTCCCGGGTCGAACGGCTGGCCCTCAACGTTCACTAGCTTCAACCCGCTGGTATCAAGGCTGTCTTCGACCTTCTTTTGAAAGTAGCGGAGCTGGTTGACGTATCGGCCAGCTTCTCCTGCATCCAGCTTGTTTACGAGGCGCGCGAAGAGGCGTGAAAATCGCCAGCTTTCAACGGCTATGTCGATCAGAGACCGCTCCAACTGGTCCGTGGTACTGCCTTGCTCATCTGTCATTAATTTCCCCTTATTGACAGCATCCCTAGCCAAAAGCTTTGAGCTAAAACTGGCTGCATGCCCATTTGACGATTTTCGCCTTCATACCGCGCCATCCGAGTCAAGTCGCGCCAGCGTTCGAAAATACCGCTGGCACTTTATGCGCGGGAAGTTATCAAACGTCAATTGGCCGGCAATATTGCGCAATAGGCCGTCATCATCCTGCGCCAATCCCGCTGCTCAATCCCCAGAAAGCCCCAGGCTAGCCTCTTGCCATGATGAAGAATGCTCGTCCATGAACTTCAGCAGCATTTCAGGGAGGGGCACCAGTCCGGTGGGGCCACTGCAGCTCCAGGCGCCAGCACCGTAGCTTACCCTCAACTCCTCGGAGCCGACTTGAAGTAAAAGTGCGGGCTGCGTGTCGTCATAGGTTTCCGAATAGTGGTAAGTCGTTCCCGGCAATGCGCCTTTCGAACGTTTTAGTGCAAGAAACAGCGCATAGCTCCTCAGCTCCGCGTGATACCCGGAGAGGCGCTTGCGGGACAATAAATAGATGTCACCTGAACTCTCACGGTGTATGAGTCGTTCCCCGCAATAGTCGATAAGCTGCGGTTCCGCGACGACGTACTTGCGCCAATCCGTGCAGACTGCAGTCTCGATGAGTTCACGCAGCGCAGCATTGGCATCGCCCTCGATGCGGTCGAGCAGATTTTGGAACTCGCGTCGGCCGATAACTCTCAACCAGTTCTCAGACCTGTCACGGTAGGTGCCAGCATCGGGCTGGCAGAAGGAGAACTTGGACGATCCACGCCCAATCAGGTAGTCGTCCATTGACAACAAGGCACGCTCAAGAAGGTGCTCTGTTGAGGCGCGCACGCTCTCATCGAGGACGGCTCTAGCTCGCTCCGAATAACGGGCGAAAGCATCACGGTCAAGTGGGCCGTCGGACGGCGTGCTGAAGTCAAGCAGGAACCCGATCTTTCCTTGCAAGTATGGATGTGCCTCAGCTTCGATGAACGAGGCTTCCAATGTCGGATCTTCAACAATCAGTCGAACCTTGCGCACTTCTTCCTTTGCCTGCTCGCCGCTGAAGCCGGTAGGAGGCTCAATCGCCTTGGACAGCGATTCGTAGAGATTTCCGGCGTGAGACATCAGGGCCTGCACTCCCTTGACAGCAAGGATGGCTACGTAGACATCGTCTATACGATGGTTGGCGAGAAGATTCGAGGTAACTCGGTCCCATCTTGACCTCTCTCTTTCCAGACCAGACGACCCCGACTTCGCCGCGGGACTGTTCACCCAAGCAACGACGCAGAACAGCCTTATGAGATCAGGGTAGTCGCTGGTGGGAGCCAGTGCTCGCTCCAGCGTTGTCAGATCCGCCGTCGAGGCTTGGCCGCAGAAGTGATCTAATACCATCGACGCGACTTGCGCAGTTGCGGCACTGAATGCTCCTTGGCTCTCGAGCTCTCGCAGCGGAATGTAGCCTCTCGCCTGGCGCAACTTCATGATCCATTCGACTACCAGTCTTGGCGCACCGTAAGCGCGGTCGATTCGATTGCAGGCGTCGAAGAATGCCATCACGTACATGAACCGCAGGTAGAGATCATCAACCACCTGCCCAACGGGTAAGCCCTTCTTCTGAGAGGCAAGACGCCAGAAAAGGTCCATCCACTTCTGGTCCATCGCTAGGTCGAAATCGCCGGCCCAAGGCTCTGGCGCCACACGTCTGACAAGCCATGCCTTGAAGTTCTCGAAGGGCGTGAGCGGCTTACCCCGGGCATTCATTTTGATGTAAAGGTCGTCGGTCAGGCCGAAGCGCTCCAAGTCGAGAAAGTGAAAAGTGATCCTAGGCAGATGCTCATCCACAAGGCGCGCATACATGCCTTTGGTGACGCCAAACGTCTGGGCAATGGAGTTGAGTGTGGTTAGGCATGCCTTAACCGTAGGGTCGCTGTTCCACGATAGGAAGTACCAATTGCTGTCAACTAAGCGTGCCGAGAGTTTGTCGTCCCATGGCTTCCCGTCAGCAGGCGGCGTAACCAAAGCGGTTGCGAGCGCATCAATGAACTCAGCAGAACTAGGCCGCGTGGCGTAAGTGAACCTAGAGCGTCCGTCTTTTGTCCAGCGAGCCCTGAAATCTTCTAGCTGCCCCTCGCACATTGCGACGTACCAGTGCAGCAGGAACAGGGTTGTGAGACGCTGTTGGCCGTCAAGCAGTGAGAGCACCCTGCCAGCGCCGTCCTCGAATGTTCCATAGATGAAGTCGAGATCAAGCCCGCGCTCGTCCTCACTGCTCAATGCGTCCCGCAACGACGACAGGAAACCATCCAAGACATCGGTGGACTGCTTGCGGCCTTGGGCGTAGTCACGCTGAATGATGGGGATTTCAACGGCATCAACGCTCGAGAAGAGCGTCGCGAATGAATGCTGCCTGGCCTCGCTCATATGCATGCTCCGTCATATGTAAAGAACCGTACTAGCGAACTATTAAGTGCGTCCTGGTGCTCCTTCGCATCCTGTCGACTCCAGACCAGCATTTCGTCGATCTTGGTGCTGTAGTACTTCAGGAAGGCGTTCTTAGTACAAGGCGGAACGAAGCGGCCCGCCTTGTCCAACGCGATGATTTTGCGCCTCTTGTGCGGAAAAATAGCGTTCCCGTAGCTTCGGTTAGTACCAGCGTCGAGCAGCGTCAAGTTACCAATGCTGTTGTCGACCTCAATATCTGAACCTGGATCGTAGCGGTCTATAACGTCGTTGAATGCAGTCTCAAATGCGACAGCGTCGAAGGGCTCTTTCGCACGCAGCGTACGCAAGCGCTCAGCCAGCTCCTGTTCGGATTTGTAGCTCGCGCGGCCTATCGCCACCAACTCTGGCTCTGAGAAGTACTCGACAGCCTGTCCGAGCCAGGCTTTCTGAGCGTCAACGCGCTGAGGCATTTCGGACTTCACCGAACGAATGTGTTCGAGGTCCCACTGATCTTTCTTGAAGTGATCGAACGGAAACCGCGGCCCACTGTCGCCGAGCTCCAGCAGCGAAGCGATGTTGAACAGCAGAAGCAGACGGCGGATGGACGCACGATGCGACTCATAGTCCAGCTGCGCGACGTGACCTTCAATGAACCGGGCCAACCCGATCTCATCCGCGGCGCTTCGAGGTTTACCAAAGGCGAGCTTGAACACTTCTGCCTTGAGCGCAGCTCGGAAGGCTGTCTTGGAGCCAGAGCTTCGCGCAAGGTCGCGTATCTGTCCCACTTTGACTTCTTGACTGAGTAGGAACCCAACAACGTGATACAAGAACCGATTCCGGAACCACTCATCGAGTTGCAGAAACATTCTTTTAACTGCATCCCACTCGTTTGCAACCGCCTCCTGTCTTGCAGCTAGATGCGCGTTAAATGCCAGGAACAGGCTATTGGTATCCCAGCGATTGGCAACCTGCTGCAGCTCGTCGGCCCGTAGCCCCAGGACGAGGTCGATGCGATTCGCTTCTTGTTGTCGATTGGCCAAGAAGTACCAGAATGCCTCTTCCTGCAGACGTCGCTCGATCTCATCCCAGTCCTGGGCAATCCTCAACTGCTGCAATTGCGTGGCACGCAGTCCCTCGCCGTCGAAATTGCCTCCTCGCAAGAATAGGGCCTTTACAAGCTCTGCATTCGTGAGCGGGATCTTGCCCACATTCAGGCGTGTGAACACGTCAATCGGCTCGACGGCCTGGTCAACCTCGTACCAGATGACTCTGACCTCATTCAGAAAGGCAGCCTCAATATAGTTCAACCGGTTGCTCCTAGGTTTGAACCATTCGCGAATGGCTTGGTACGACTGCCAGATGTGGAAAAAGTCGATGTTGTCCTCTTGCAGACTTTCGTCGAGGGAACACAGGTAGCTCGCGCTATTTTCGCGAGTCTCGTAGTTGAGTGTGAAAAGAGACTTGCGCTCCTCGGCTACCAAGCGGTTGTTGAAGTAAGAGAGGATCAGAAAGATCGTAGTAAGCCGTTGCTGCCCATCAATGAGTTCCCAGTGGCCGTTGCGTCGTGTGACGACGACGGGCTGCAGGCAGTAGAACTCTCCCTGAACCGGCCTTTTCCTTTCCGTGAAGGCAGCTACGTCGCTGAGCAACTCCGTGACCTGCCGAGAGGTCCAGCGATAGCCACGCTGGTAAGCGGGAATGAAGAATGACTCAGACATTAGCTCGCTGACCGAGCGCAGTTGAAGATCACCTGTGCTCATACGACCTCGTTGGGTGGTTCCACATAGCGCAAACCTCGTGATTTGAGATGGCCGCCCGATCCTGCCAGCGCCCCATTAAGTAACTAATTGTTGGTCGTTAGAAAACTGATTGAAACCGTAGGATAGGTAAAGAGTGGAAAGCTGCTACAGCGCGGGCAGGTTGGCCTGGCTCACGCGGGAGGCTAGAAGCAGTGCCGGATAAGGATCCGGAGTCAGACGCAGCGCATACTCTCGCAACATGTGTGCGTCGTCTACCCGCCCATTTGCATTCGAGACAACCAGTCATTTACATAGAATTTTGACTGGCACGATACGTGCCCATGACTGGCAGAGAACGATCTATAAAGGTCCTCCACAGTGCCTATAGAACCAGGAGCGCTTCAAGTGTCCTGTGAGGCGTATCAGAGTCTGATGTTAGGATGGTCGACTACATAGGAGGGTAATTTTGGACGCGCAAACACAGACATTGAGATTGGTGCAGAATCTGGAGGAGTTACTTGACCAGTTCCCCCTCTCTAGCGTAATCCGATCTCACTCGATGTTAACTGAAGAAGCATTCGATTCCTGGTCCGAGCGTATCCGACAGATTGGCGATCCGGGGCGCAGATTCTGGGATCATCCGGCGGAGTTGATGTATGACGAAGCCGGTGTATTGCTTGGAGCTATGTTTGTGCTTATTCAGGCGGCTATAACCGAGACTGTATCGATCGTGAAGCGGATCTACGAGCTAAACGGACTAAAGATTACGAAGGGCGACGTGATGTCGTTAGAGGCAGAGTACAGTTCGGAGTCAGGCTTTAGCTATGCCGCGATAGCAAACGGAGCAGCAAATTTCTATAAACATCGCTTCGAGTGGCCAGAGGATTGGCTTGGCGCGTCAACGCAGCAGAAAGACACAATCAACCTTATCCATGCCGTCGGAATGAGGCCCAAACAAGACTTGGCAGACAACCTCCTTTCCGCTGTCTACGACATTACGAGGGCAAGTGGCGGCAACGCGAAAGACTTAGCCAGTCTGGTCGTGGAGCAATGGCGGGCGCGACTTGTGAAGCGCTTCCGCGTTGAGTTCGCGCTGACCAAGTTCCCCTAGTGCATACGCTCGCTTCGGACGCTCGACGGACCCGAAATGGACGGTTGCTGTATGTCGTCATTCTCGGGTGTGATAAATCGCTCATTCGACTCGACACCGCCGCTCTCCCTGACTGCTCCGAGACTGAGTGTTGCGAGCAGCAAAACCCAACACCTGGAGCGCGTTACCGAAAGAGGATATTGAGCTACTTGGTGAGCGCGAAAGGTTGGGCAAGTCGTCTCTAGGACGACTTGGAGATTCAGAAACAAGTCCGATCAGCGTTACTCTAATTCGCAACCGCGCCAACTGGCGAGACTTTGGGGGGGAGGGGGCGTGCCTTCGTTCGCCAGAAAGTTGATCCGGGGAATAGCCGCTCCCAAACCTGTCACTCGGTAGTGATGGCATTGGCCGGGTGGCAGTGGTCTATGCTATGGCCTCAAAAATAGATCTGTTCCTTTATTAGTTAACGGCCTATGAAGTGGTAGCCACAAACAATGTCATTATAATATCATGGCGTTTCATTCAGCTAACCAGAGTTTAGATATTGCTTCTGGTTTATGGCAGTAACCCCCATAGATCTTTCCATTAGGGTTTGAGGAAATAGTGATGTTTGGTATCGTAGATTTTTCGGAGATTAATGATGCCCACCGATGGGAGCAATTTGCTGAAGCCTTTTTAGAAAAAAGTGGATTTATAGTTACATCACAGCCCGCGGTGGGAGGGGATTTTAAGAAAGATTTGATTGCGGCGGCCCCCACTCAAATACCAAATGCCAATTTTCGATGGCTTGTTAGTTGCAAAAATTATTCAAAAAATAAAACAACGATTGGCTCTAACGATGATTTTCCCGACAGCGTGAGGCTCCGATTTCATCATTGTCATGGTTTCTTGGGTTTTTACTCTCGCCCAGTGACTCAAGATCTATATGACGCCTTTGAGAAAGTGGCTAGTGATGAGAAATGCGCTTTTCGAGTCTATGACAATGCTACTATTGAAAGGCAGTTGATATCAGATTCGTGTTTTTCTGTTCTTTTATATCAATTTTTTCCTCGAACGTATCAAAGGCTGTATGCCGAGTTGGATTTTTCAAATAAAGAATGTGATTGCGGAAATAGTATTGGTAATGTGTATTTCCTTCCTTATCAGAGACATGGAGACCCGAGGGTTGAATTCACTCGCATATGCGGTGCATGTCATAACTACACCGTCTTTGATGAGGGTTTCAGAGTTGGTGAACCAATCCCGATTTACTTTGCGCCGGATGAGTATTACTAAATCAGGTTGGTAATACATTGCCCGTAAGTCACTTGTACGGACGGGCTGAACTAGACTTGGAGCCTGTGGATAGGGCAGATATTCGGCTCGGATGTCGACTCTAGGTAACCGTCCGGGCAACACACCTTCCTGATGCCATCGCTTAAGGCGATGGTGTCC
>RCUP01000936.1_pt1 | contig 19266 bp, 16 predicted proteins | sample 2166341 | NCBI WGS metagenome assembly RCUP01 (sample SAMN09932325, study PRJNA488358) | compost metagenome | isolation source: compost soil in succinonitrile-enriched | place: Germany: Experimental Botanical Garden | reverse complement strand
GGTACTTCTTGCCAGTCGGTGCTGGTCTACACCGGACGCGGGATCACTCCCACTCGGTCATTAACAGGTCACCGAGATCCGCGTGGTTAAAGGGATTGGCAATGATTGACATGGGCTTTACCGTCGCTTTTACCGTCAGAATCACACACCCTTGCAAGCACAGGAAATAATGCAATTTGCAGGGCAACAATCTCTGTAACAGTATCGTCAATCACTCAGAATGATACCAGCAGTACCCCAAAAAGTAGAGGCCCATCCCATTCGAGAAGACCACTCCTACTTAGCTTTGCCCCTATGCGCCTCGCCCGGCCATATATCTCACCACTGCCTCCTCAAGAAATGGCATGACCACCGGTCCGACAACTGCAGCACCCGGCCCGCCGTCTAGGAGCAACGCGAGAGACGTACGATCTAACCTGCCGGTTTCGATCTGGTCAACCAACTCTGCCTCAAAACGAGCTAGTGCCAAGCCCAGCAGGTGTTCGGTTTTTTCCGACAAACCGCTTTGAGCTGCGGCATCTGGCTGGATGAAGCTATCAATTTCATCGCGTACCGCATCCGCCAGGTACGACGCTCGGAACTGCTCAGCCAGCCCTGCTACCGCCGCCTTCAATAGCATCAAGACGCGCTGAGATTGGATGCCAACTATGCTATGAACACACGCGACTCGATCACGTCGCGCCATGGCGGCGCTTTCTGCTAGCACAGGAAATATCTCGTCGAGCAATTGCTCTAATTCTTTACGCTCAAGTTTTCCGAGAAGCTTCGACAACGCCTGAAGGCAGGTCTGTACTACTCGCGGATGATACGTCTCTTCTGGTTCAATGGGGTAGATAGGAAATGCTTTTACGATATTGGAAACCTGTTCGTTGACATGGTGCGGATAATGAAGCGCAGTCGGATTTATTTCGACAACAACCTCCTTGTCAGCGAATACATTGATCGCCCCAAAATTCACAGAAAAATCCGCAAAGCCGAATAGAGACACCCTTGCATACGCGCTCTGCGTAGACGCGGACACGCCTATGATGATCCAGTGCGAAAACTCAAACTGAGCGGCCTGCTTTATTGCATCGGGAAGAATATCCCACCAAGCAAAGCGAATGTTTTCGCCTCCCAAAACATAGGCCTTGAAGGCGTCCAAGCCGGGCTGGCGTGCCTCGTCGGGAAAATAATGAGCAAAATGCGTCAGCGCTATATAGGCAATCGCTCGAATGCCCTCAGTGCCTCCAAACTCGGAAGATAGGGTTGGCCGCTCCGTTAAATAAGACGATGTGATTCCCCCGCGTTTTTCGAGAACGATCTTTCCCGGTTTCTTTCGTTCGCGTTTCAACCATTGCTGAAACTGTGACTCCCCTGCGAAATGATAAGTCGGGGGCTCTTCACCATCGATTTTCGTGGCAACCGGCCCTGGCATGTTCGGTTCAATATGGTTGCCAAAAATGGTATATACCCTACCCGTTCCGCCATCAGTGAAGGAGTACTTCTGAGGCTTGCGGCCGCGGTCGTGCAATACGCCTAAACGGGCGTTAAGGGCTGCGACTTGTTCAACCAATAAATTGACAAGTCCAGAGAATCCCCCGTTATGTTCACCACAATAGATACCCTGGTTCTCTCGGCGACCGCCCATCGCAGCGGGGAAAAGGTGTTCTCCTGTGCTTGCAGGTTTTTCGCATAGGATACAAATATCCGGCATCGGTGTAGTTTCAGTTTAGTGGAATAGGTAGTGGTCTAATCGTGGCCGCTAGTTTCGCGCATGAACACAGTATCAAACATTAGTTATCAGCTCAGATCACATCCAAATCCGGCGCGGTACATTGTCTGAAACAGTCGGTCTCTCGCTTCTTCTATTATCCGCGGTTCGGAGTGGATAACGGCTGGCCAGCGTCTAATGAGCCAAGCGCTCAGCCCGGACTTAATTAGCGGCCCCCTCGAAGTCTCCTCTACATCGGGCGCAGTATTCTGATAATAAAGATAATCTGCCAGAATGCCAGCCGGCGAGAACGGAAGGGGTGGACCTTCCGCCTTCCCCGCAACGCGCGCCGCTGCAGAAAATACTTCAAGGTCTCGAATAGAAATCACCAAGGTCCGTGACCATAGTCCTCGCACTTCTTCTTCTATTTTGGTGCCGTACCAGTCACGAAAGCGCTTCATCGAAACAAAAAGAGGTACATCTTCGTAGGAAACAACCACGTACAAACTACTATCGACAGATGCGCCGCTCAGATTGCACACTATTGCATCATTCGAGGCCGACCACTCAGAGAAAAACACATGCCCTTGACGAAGAGGTTGTCGCCCCCTCTCATTTGAACCAAGCAGGTTGGAAAACCAACTAAGAAAGCCATCAAGTTCAACAGTCTCGTAATGTCGCTGCGGAACCCGATAACATTTGGACTCAAAGACTATGGTCCGATCATCTTGACTATGCAGAAAGCCGTCGGGGCTATCATGCGCAGGTAGAAAATAAAACGGCGCGACAAATTCTGTTCGCTCCGACACACACGCGATTTCGCGTAGAAGATCACGCATATATTCCTCAACGACCAACCCCAACGCGCCGTAGAACTGGGCTGCCCCGTTTTGCGCACCTAAATTCGCAACGGTGCACTCCATAGCATCAAAAAGATTTTGCAGATCCCACCATTGCAACATCATGTGGGGAAGAGGAGCGAGCAAACCCCACTCTCCCACTCTAACAATCGGATAACGCCGAAATGGATTTTGAATACTGCTTGGGTACGCAGGAGTCTTGCCAAGATGCTCCTGCACCTCCTGAAGCGTCGGAAACGCTGTCTGTGCAATTGTGGCCAGTTGCGCTTCACTGAACGTTGTGTGCTCCATCAGATTGCGGATATCTGAATGGTAGCCTGCAGACTGCCATAACCCCATGATAAGTAACAGCCTATTGGATATGTCAAGGAACGCTGTGTGCTCTAACGATTTGACATGGATACTTTCGTTCGCCAGAAGCGTGCCCCATATTTCCACAAACATGCGCCGACTCCGGCCAATCTCAAGCTTGGGCGCCCACGCGCTGCCCTGCTGTTCCAAATGCGTAAACCATAATTTTCTTAGCAATCTCTCATATTTAAGGTCAGCCGGGAGTTCAAAGCGGCTACTCAGCGCCACATGGTTTTCGCGAAGTTCATTAATCTGAGCGCAGGCGGAGCGAAGAATCTCCAGGACCGCTTTGGTGATCGATGGATCCAACGTTTCACGCAATTCTTCAATAACCAGGAGGATGAACCATTCCTTGACAACGGGATGGAGATTCATGTCATAGATCGGTGGAACGCCACTAAAAGTGCCATCATTCTCCAATGCATTCTGGCGCGTAAATAAGCGAACCATCGTGATTGCGTCAGCCGAATTTACTGCCTTCAAAGCATCAAGAAACCGGGGCCAGCCCGGAAAGTGTTTCTTCTCAAGAATTTTAACCTCAGCCCCCATCACTCATACCCTTTAGTAGAGACAGCCCCGTTGAAGAGTAGCTATTACTGAATCAACCCAGTTATAGGTTTGAATCTTGTCGCAACATGTTAAATACCTCAAAGCTTCCGCTACTTAAACATCGACAGATTGGTGTATCCATAAGTAATTATCCAAGAATTCACGGATGCACTTAACAATATTTTTCAGTCACTTCGTCCAAGGTGACGTGCCTAGCATCCATCGCACGGCAACCGAGGCTCAGCCGTTATGCACCTCTGTGAGCATCCCCTTGCTACTCTTCTAACCCCGAGATTTTTTGAATCCCCTGTCTCCGGCCATAAATGCCTCCAGCATGTGTGGAATCAGCACCGCCGTATCGACCGTTTCGCCATAAGCCTGCCCATACAGCGCGGCATAGCAATCCAGGTCGGCCTTGATATCTGCGGGGCAAGAAAAGGTTACTTTGACACTTTCGGTTCTTGGCAGCGGTCCGAGCCGCAGCTTCTTTGCACTACTCATCTTGAAGTCCCCCTATTGAAAAACAAAGGCTGGTACGGCCGCAGTACCAGATCCCGATTGACGATGATGCGCACCGGCAGGCCCGGCCGCTCGGTCAGCGTCGGTTGAATGTTGAGGTTGCGCCGTGTCATCTCCTGCCCGGCCTGGTTCACGCTGTCCTGCAGGCTGTCGCGACCGGCGACGATGACACGTTCACCGCCCTGGCGGTTTTCCGGCGCGGCCAGCTCAGCCCCGACGCCTAGCAGAGTCGTTAGCGCTGCGCCGGCAAAGATGCGATCCCAATGCCAATCGACGCCATCCTCCAGTCCGGCGTAGCCGGCCGGGTCGGCGCCAGCTAGGTTGTCCAGCGTGAGCGATGATGTGTCCGGCAGAATGATACGATTCCACACCACCTGTACGCGGCTCTGCCCATAGGCGACCTGGCTGTTGTATTTGCCAAAGATGCGCGACCCCTGCGGGATCAACAGGTAGCGGCCGGTCGCGGTGTCATACACCGGCTCTGTCACCGTGCCAATCACGTCGCCCGGCAGGTCGGACTTAATACCTGTCACCAGCGCTGCCGCGATCACCGTGCCAGCCATCACCTGGTACGGTGATCGCGGCATTTGCAGATTGCCGGAATTACGGGTTTCCGTAGTTCCGGCTTTCTGGAACGCCTCCTTCTGGTCTTGCCGGTTCTGCACGGTGGTCGGGTCGGCGGGTTGGGCCGCCGTTGAGGCCGGCCCAGCGGCCTGCGGATCGAAGCCGGTCAAGCCAGATGTCGGACCGGCAGCGGCAACCTGCGCCGGCGCGGTAGCGGCGCGTTGGTTGCTGGAGCGGAAGAACACTGACGATCCCGCTGCCGCCTCGGCCTCCTTGCGCCGCGCGTCACGCGCGGCGGCGCCTGGGTCTTGGCCGGGCGGCGAGTAGCGAGCCTCTGCCGGCTGCTGAGACTTCACGATCGCCGGCCCCAAGTCGCCGGGCAACGGCGGCCCCAGCTCTGGCACCTTGACCGGCAGCTTGGAGTAATCGGCGGGAAGCTGATCCAGTCCTTCGGAGCGCGAGACGCGATCGACGTTGTAAAGCTCGGCCGGCTCGTTGCCGCTGCGCCGATGCGTCGGCTGCAACGACCACATCGTTGCGCCCAGCACGGCTACGCTGAGGCCGCCGGTCAGCAGCGCCAGCGTTCGCCGATTCAAGCGTGTCACCGGGCGCGGTTGCGCCCGCAACGCCACGCTCTCGGCCGCGACCTTCGGCGTCGCGTCGGGAATCGGCACATCCGGGGTTTCATCCTGGCTCATGGTCATTTCCCCCGCGTGCCATCTGTGCGCTCGATGCGCACCACGTCGCCCTTGCCACCGCCCAGGCGAAGTTCGGCCGCGCCGAACAGCCGATCCACGATGTAATACGGTGAGCGGAAGCGGTAGTTCACCAGTTGCCCGTCGCCCTGCGCGCCGATCACGAACAAGGGCCTGTGTGCCGACCGCACGCAAGCGAAGCGCGCAGGCCCGGAGCTGAGAGCCGGGCCGGAGGCGTCAGGGATCAGAGCCGAATGGTCGCGACTCGGTACGAGGCGCGGGGCGTAGCCCGCGAGCCCGACGGCGGAACGCCGAGACGTCCAAAGAGTTATTGACTGCCCTGCGAATATGGCGGAATCGTCAAATATTCAGGACGAGCAGGCAGTCTGGCGAAGCTGGGCTACTTTCGACTCAATGCGCTCGATACAGCGTTGGAGGTCCTTCTCGACGTCATGCTCCCAAAGGCGCATTATTGTCCAGCCTTCACTGCGTAAAAGCATCGCATGTCGACGATCGCGCGCTTTGTTCCCCGCGATCTTTTCACGCCAGTAGGGGGCAAGTTTGTCCGACCAGCGTTCGAACCTCCAGCCGTGCCAAAAGTCACCGTCAATAAATATCGCGAGCCGGATTTTGGTGAAGACAACATCTGGCTTTCCGGCAAGCCAGACAGCATTGACACGAAAGCGATATCCGCGCCTGTGCAGTTCCTTCCGAACTGCAAGCTCTACTTTGGTGTCCCGACCACGAATTCGCGACATTGTCATGCGCCGCTGTTCGGGCGTCATGTTGTCAGCCATGGCGAGATATAGGCGTCGACTCTGAATCCTGGCGGGGAAGCGAGGTAGCCACCTGCTCGAAAACGTTCGCTACGTGGCGGGATAGCTCCATTGGGGCGATCGACTCGAACGAAACGAATGAGGACAGTCGGAGAAAGCGCTTCTGAGCTTCACGGATCAACTGGCGTCGGGTGAGGTCGGAATAGGACTGCGAAGCGGCGAGAAGCCCGGAGGCAATTGAGGAAGGCAGGCCTTCTATACCTGCAAGAGACGGCCGCTCCATCAACTGGACCAGTTCATCCTCCCCCAAGGCGCGAAGGAGCTCGGGTAGCTGCGGTGCGCCAGCTAACCGCGGAGCAAGGTGAAAAGCGCGCCACCAAAGACGTTGGAATACGTTGCGGCGGCCTGAAAGGAATCGCTCAAGTGGAGTGGCCGTGCCTCCTGTTCCCCCAAAGCGCCACCGGACGATATCTGGCAGCAGGACGCAGGATAGAAATTCCCAGACACCACCTTTCGACGCCTCAGCAGGTGCCATCAACATCTGCTGCGCAAGCACTAGGGCGGATTCAGCATCGAAGACCGCTACCTGCTGCTGGTTGGCCGGAGTGGGATAACCGGAGGCCTTCGCCAAATGAAGCAGGTCGCTACGTAGCTTGTTCAACGCAGCTACCGTCACGCGTGCTCCGCCCGTGGGCGTGTATTCGCAGGCGATATGCTCGGGCACAGCCGCATCCGCGAGCGACCGAACAGAGGCCGATCGGGCAGCATTGGCGAGTTGAAGCGAGATATGGTGCGGTAGCAATGGGAAGAGAATCACATTTAGCTCCAGAACAGTCTTAACCGGCCCTGGAGATCCGTGCTGAAGTGATCCGACCTCTGGCTTGCGGCGGCTGCCAAACCGCTGATGCCGTCGCCTGGGAACAACATCTGGATCATTGTGTAGATGATCCTGCCGCAACTCCCCTCGGCGTAGTCGCCGTCGCGTTCAATGAATTCCTCGCTTGCCAGCGCGCCAAGAATCAGAGCCTTGGCCGTATCGAAGTAAATCGCCGAGCGGATGGCCGACGCCTCGGCGTTGGGGGCTTCACCCGATACAGCACGCACCACACGGGGATGCGCAGCGTTGATGAGTAGCCGGACGGATCCAAGAAAGGGCTGATCCAAGGCAAACACGTTCCAAGAGAGCCGCCACCCCGCCTCCGGGTTTGCCCAATAGCCCTTGCTGAAATCCACTACTTCGACAGGGAAGAATGAATGCGACGAATCCAGCTGAACCGTTTGTCTCTCTTGCAGCAGCACGGCACCTGCGTGCCACGCAGTGAGCGGCGCGCAAGAGTTAGGCTGGCCGGCCATCAATATCGCAGTCTCGATATGCAAGGCCCCCGCGATGTCGCTGCCGGCAACTTCCCCGGCCAGTTCGATCAGGCACGTCTCTTCGTCATCGGCAATAGAGATGCTTGCCAGACTTCTGCGCAGCATGGTGCCTGGGCTTGACCAGCTTGCAGCGGCTAATAGGGGAACATCGTGGGCAAGACCGCAGTCGGCCCGGAGCCCAGGAACATCAATTACAATTTCTCTGCGCAGGCAAAGGAGAGAGTTGTAGTCCAGTCCGGACAAGACAAGAGGAAGCGGCGAAGGATGCTCCGTCGTCAAGACCTCCCACTGACCGGCTGTGAGCCGTTGGGCAGAGGCCCGTTTGTAGGGGACGGCAGTTGCAGTTTTCATGCCCCGGCCTCTGCACTGAGCGCAACAGAAATCATGGCATCGGGAGGAATGCTGACCACGACCGTCCATGTGCCGCCGATGGCAGGAACGTCGCAGCTCATAGTGCCTCTCGCGGTTGTCATGCCGCTCGGGTCTACCCACTTCAGGATTGTCGGTTGCTGCGCACCTTCTGGGGGATCGCTCTCGAAGCCATCGGCAATTACCACCTTGGGGTGTACGAAGACTTTGACCGGTGTGTTGCTTGGGTTAGATGTCTCGAAACGGGCCACCATCGATGGGATGCCATCGACTAATTCGATTGTTGGTTCTCCAACGAATGAAATCTGGGGTGCTGCAGCGCCTTTACGCCCCATGCCCGATCCTCCGCCCTCTCCACCGCCCCCGTCGTTCCCAGTGCCATTTCGCGTGTTTGGCGTCCTCGTGACAGCGACGCCTGTGCTTCCAGGAGTTAGCGATGGGACAAGTCCACCGAGCAGACGGGAGAAGCTCGCCACCGAATGATGTCCTGCCCCAGACGCTTCGATCGCGTGCGGTGCTGCGAAGGCCTCGACAGCGTCTTTCACTCTGCGCATGGCCACTCGCACGTATGTTTTCTCGGATGCGTCCAGCAGCAGATCAGGAATCCAGTCGTCGTGGGTCGGAGGCTCTGCGCGCGCAAACGCGGCGTCTGCATCGGCATCGACCCGAAATACGCCCGCATATTCAGCCAGTTCGTAAGGTACCAGCGGCCCCTCCACATACTTCACCACGAAATTTGGAGCGCGCATCACTGCAATCTGGTGTAGCGGACGCCGAAGCGTGCGCTGATACAAGTCGATGCCTTCGTTGTCGCTTTCGCCAACAGCAGGAAGTGAACCCATTTGGGCAGCCGGTTGCCGAACGAGTGCAAGATGACCCAGAAGCTTCTTGGGCCGCTGCGATACGATGGGTTCTAGTACCACACCATCAGACGGCTCTTTGGCTGATGCTGCCACGAATGCCCGCGTGAGTAGCGCGAGCTCGGGTTCATCCTGAACCTTTGGCAGAGGTAGTTCGCTGCCTTGCCAGCGAACGCTGAACGACATGGTGGGGCTCTGGCCGGAGCCGTCGATGAGTTTAGGCCAGAAGTAGTCCATGATCGCACACCCCATTCTGCTCAATACCTGCTGCGGCGTACTGCAACCGAAATCGGGAGCTAGAACATAAACGGTGGTGCCAAGCGCATCTTGGCCTCGCTGAACGCCGCCGAGCAGTAGCGCCAGAACGTCGGCTTCATCACCAACGACGGGATCAACGACTTCATCCTGTTCCAACCTCCCCCACCAATGCCGCCCGGTGAAGCGGCGGCCATTAGCGCCATCTGTTTCAAACTGTGGCCCCAATGCGGCAGCCATGAATCTGGATTCCACACCGTGCCCATTCCTGAAGCGTGTATGGACACATATGGTCTTCAGCGAGCTGGCGAGAAAGTACGCCGCCTTGCCAAAACCGTAGGTTCCTCCCGCGTATGCACGGTTCGGCGGCCGTCCGATATAACGCATAAAGTCGACGAAATTGGTCGATTCGCCCGGCTGCGGAACAACATTTCCACGAGTAGGGCCGCTGAGGCCTCTGGTGCCAAAATCGCTGACGGCGATTACGGGGAAGTCACTATTACCGAGGAGGCGGCCTCGTACATCGACTGCGGCAGGCACGTCGGCAAACACCTGAGTTGCCAGTGCCTGGCGTGCGCTCCGATCAAGCAGGTGTCCATCTACTTGGAACGCGACCCCGCCGGCAGGCGCAATTCGCGCATCCCAGCTGTTCTGAACCGCTTCGCGGATCAGCAGCGTAAAGCGGTCGGCACGCGGACGGCCGAGCTGGTTCGACACGCCCTCCGCTGCGGCGCCCCCAGTGGCAGAAAACAACTCAGACTGCAGGTCCAATGGTGCCGACATCGCAAGCTCCAGCAAGCACCGCATGGATGCGGTCGAGCATCTCTGGCTGCAGCGGCGCTGCAGAAGATGCGACAAGGTCTATGGTGTAGTGAACATCCGAAACGCCGGACGGAGGTTCTGGCGGATTGAACGACACCGCTGTCAGTCGGGGAAACGAAGCCGTCACCTCGTAGACTCGCCAGTCGATAACGTCAAGTCGAAGCTGTCGATAGTGGGCTTCATCGCGTTGGTCGTACCCGACTTTCGACAGTCGATCGAACAGATCACGGCGATCAATGCCGGCATTCAGGACGGTCTGGATCAAATCCGGCACACTGGAACCGGATGTGCCGTTCAGCTCCAGGCGCATAGCGCACAAGTAGAGGCGCGCGTTATGGGGTTGCTCCAGCTGCGTCAGCCCGTGCACCCGGAATTTCCATTCGTCACGGCGTGCCGTCGTCTTGACTTCCAGTGCGCAGCCATCTGCTGTGAAATCGTGCCGCGCGCCATACGGGCCCTGCCATGCTGAAAGTCCTTGATCGCTCTTCGTCGCAATGCGCACCAGGTGCCACAGTTCGCCGAACAGCCCGCACAAGGCCTCGGTCGACAGAATGCTCGAAGCCTCGCGGTCAAGTAATTCACGCCAACGCTGCAGCGTTTGACGGCAGGCCTGCAGCGGCAGGATTGCATCGTCCCGCAGCGAACCGAGTACTTCATCGGCAAGATGAGTGAAGACGTTGTTGAGATGTGTCTTCTGGCAGGCTAGGTCGAGATACTGACGTTGCCCGGATGTATCGACAAGCGGATGAGTTGTTAGATGGACGCCGCCGCTACGCCGATCATGTGCGGCAGGAAAGTCTGCTGCAACCGGAACCAGCACATGTCGAAGCCCGGCGGCATCGATTGCCAGCAGCACAACACCCTCAGCGGTGTCGAGTGCCGTGTCGAAGACGCGGAACTCGCCCCGCATTGGCATACCTCGGGACGATTCCAGTTGGAGCCATCCGTCTTCGGTTGTTCGAATACCGCTTTGTGTCATTCGTCAGTCTCGGCCATGTCTTCAAGATCATCGATATCGATCATTTCGCTGCCGACGTCCGGGAGATCAACGGTCATATAGCTCTGCGGCGTCAAATCGCTCTGCGGAACATCCGGGAAGACCAGTGCGAGGCCAATGATGTGTTGTACCGCACCGAGCGGAGCACGCTGGCTGCTCCCCTTGCGCGGCATCGAATCTTTGCCAATTGGGTAGAGCAGCAGCAACCCTTGGTCAGGAACTGCTTCGTCGCGGAGGTCTCGAAGGACATCGCGATCCTTGCCACGCAACTCCGCGGCGGGTAGAGGTACATCGATCGCAACGTCGGTTTCGGACATCAGAGCTTTGATATCCACCACCTGCGGACTTCTTTCACGTAGCGAACGGGCGCGATTGACCAAAGGTACCTCTGCGTCGAGCCCCAGATCGATCATTCCGAGCGTTGACACTGGTTCGGATCGAGTGACGACGGCGACCGTCCACGAAGTGATATGGCCACGTTGATTCTGCTCGCGTATGTAGCTTTGCAGCAGACTCGCCGACATCTCACTGTTGCTGATATCGATGGCGTACTCGTTCAAGAACTGGAGCACTTGCGCCGAGGGAACATCCAAGAACACCTTGTGCGGCTTGTCTGTCACCGTCGTAGCTTCAATGCCAGCTGCGCGTATACGCGCAATCAGATCGCGAGTCGACTTGAGGTTCCGGTCCAACCAAGCTTTGTCCTCGTGACGGAAGACGATTGTCTGTACCTCGTGCGCGTTGAACGCCATCGTCGCCTGCACTGCGTGCTGCATTTTGAGTTTGGCAGTGATGGCCAAAGCCGGGTGCTGGCGTATGCGGACCGCAAACTCCATGGGCGTAACATTGCCGTTTTTATAGCGAGAAATGTCCTGGCGAATTTCTCGTTCGACGCTAGCGAGGTCGTAGAAGTAGTCGCGCAACTCTTCGGTCATCCACACGCGAGCAAGATCGCCGTAGCCGGGTCGGTAACCAAACCACCGCCCCATTTGCAGCAGCGTGTCATATGCAGAAGCGGAGCGGATGAAGAAGCTGACCGTCAAACCCTCTAAGGTCAAACCGCGAGACAGCACGTTGCCGCCGATCACTATGTAAATGCGACCATTGCCATCTGCATCCTGCTGATAATCCACCCGGTCCAGAGTCGGGCTACTGCCGTTTTCCACCTTGGACTCGGTCAATTTGACTACATCTGCCATGTGCGCCATCAAATCGCTGAAGATGACCGGATCCAAACCGAGTTCATGCGATGGAAACGCTGTCTGCTCGCGCAGCCACAGCGCTTCGAGCTCCCCCACCAAAGCTACATCACCATCACGAATCTGCTTCAGTACAGTGCTTTGGAATGCATCGACAACGCCTTTTGCATTCCGATGCACCACTGCATATTGGGTCGTGTGAATGAGCATGGATGCATGCTTGCCGCGCTGGCCGCGCACACGGCGTGCTGCCACGGCCATCCAAAAATACAGCATCGCTTCGCGCAGCGAGGGCGTAATATCTGGAATGAACGTGAATCGCGCATCTCGGTTCGGCGGCTTCAGTTGCGCACCCTCGTGTTCGGGAACAAGTCGGATGACGTTCAGCCCGTCGACGGGATCTTCTGTTTCGTCGAGCGGAGCGCGGCCAAATATCTGTTCGGCACCGAAATATCCTCTGCCGCGCGGCAGATCGACGATGAAATCCCTCGGATAGAGGTCTTCCGGCAGCGAAGGATCGATGAAGAGGTTGGCAAAGGGGGTAGCCGTATAACCCACATACGCCGCCTTCGGCAGGTCTGCCAGCAGCTTTACGATCAACTCGTTGATCTTGGTCCTTTCATCGGGCTTCGGATGCGAATTTGGGCTGGCCTGGTCGGCCTCGTCGTCGATGATCAGGACTGGACAAGCGCGAAGCACCTCCGGCCGTGCACTCGTGAGCCATTTGTGGAGGCGCTTAAGCCTACCGCTGTTCTTCTTGACGACGCCCAGCACCTTCGTGGAATGTTTTTCCGTGAGGAATGAATTCACGTTGGTATTGGAGGCGAAGTCGTCCTCAATATTCGTTACGGTGATCCAGTGCTCCAGATTGGCAGCAATGAGATCCTCGTCGATGCGCAACTGCGTTTGGTAGCGTAGGACGTTGTTCATCCCTGACAGCACGATGATGAATCGATAGCCTACATCAGCGGCCTTGGCGATGACAGCGGTAAAGCTAGCAGTCTTGCCGCTCTGGACGTGGCCCAAGACGAGCCCTCGCGTTCGAATTTGCGCCTTCCCCGGCGGATCCAGCAGAGAAACCACCCGCGTTGATGCCTCATCTATATCCTTGATAGCCTCCGCATCCCAACCCTTACCTCTCAGGTGCTTTTCGTAGGAATGCCACAAACGGTCTGCCGGGTCAGGGCCCAGATACCATGGGTCGAAGTGCTTGTTGTAGATGCTTCCCGGCTCTTTCATTGTCCATACACGGCGGCTCGCATCACGGTATTTCTGCAGAGCCTGTTCGACCAAGGCGGCGGGGAGTAGCGCTGACAAGCGTACAGCCGCTTCTTCGGGCGTGCGCCCTGCCCGCACGGAATCGTGAATCTGTTCAGCCAATTGGCTTACTTGGCTGTTGGTCCCATCGTTCAGCGACATATATCCCCCCCCCTTTTATTAGATTCTTGTCGTTAGATGTCGAGAATGAACTCTGCGACGGCCTTGGTCACATTCGGACAGACGGCATTGGCCAGTTGCTGCTGCTTATACATCAGGCCACCTTCCGCACCAGATTCTGTTCCTGCGAAGCGGAACCAGTCGGGAAAGCTTTGCAGCCGTGCTGCTTCGCGAAGCGAAAGCCCGCGATGCTGCGACGGATGAATGATCATGCTCTTGCGGTAATGCCCGATGGTGATTGCCGGTTCACTCCACGCCAATCGGCGGTAGATGTTGCTATGCGTGCGTTCTACATCGGCGTAGTTGGTCATCAGGTCGCGCACTGCTTGCCAGTTCTGCCCCTGGCCGATACCCTTGTAGCGTTCGATGACGTACTCGGCATGCCGCGAGGTGATGTGATCCCATATGACGCCCTTGGGGGCGCCGGTACGCATCGCTCGCAGAAATGCGTTCTGCTGCAGGCGTACAGCATCTTCTTCATAAGGGCGTTCAACGAGGTTGTCTCCGTTACCCAGCTTCGGCAAATCTGCAATGGCATCCCGTACTGTCACAAAGGCTTTTCCCGTCCCCGGACCATGGGTCGGCATTGGGAATGGCCCCCACTTGCCGAAATCGTCCGGTGAATAGCCAACGTCTTTGTGAATACCTAGCAGGAAGAAACGATTGCGATTCTGCGGAGCCCCATACCAAACGGCGTCCAACAATTTCGGGAAGACGAGGTAGCCCATGTTTGCAAGCCGTTCCAGAACATGTGCTGCGACGCTCAGGTCGGAGTTAGACTCCTCTCGGGGGGTCCACAAAATTCCCTGGACGTTCTCCATCAGCAAGACTTTGGGCGCCATGTGCGACACACAGTCCAGGAAGGCATCTACCAGCCGATTGTTGGGGTTTGAACTCGACCAGCTATTTCGATTTGCGCTGGAAAAGCCTTGGCATGGTGGACCGCCAATCAACACGTCGACGTCGCCGTGTTCTTTCGCCATTGCGCCCAGCCGCGCCCTTACCTCATTAGAACAAAGGTCCATCGGGGCATATTCGGCCGGCGTCATGCCTGACAGGGTCAGTCCCGCCTTCTCCATATAGGCATGGTTATGCCTCAAGGTTTGCGTGTAGATCGGGTGGATTTCGGCAGATCCGGCAATGCGGTAGCGCCGCCCGCCCGATCCTCGGGCGCTGAGGAAGCCCAGCCCCATTCCACCTGCCCCGGCAAACAGCTCTACTACATTTAACGTCGTCTTGTTGGCTGTAAGGCGGCGCTTGAGCGGAATCCGTTGGTCGGGCGCTTGTTCGAGCAACCCGGCCGCTTTGGCATCGTGGCCGGCGGCAATCTTGCGGTTGGCCCGCACCAGTATGTCAAGCGAAGCGACTCCTTCAGCGGCATCCGAAGGACGTACGGATGGGATCGCGAGCACTGATCGCGTTCGTTTCGCCTTGCGAACCGCGAGCCGAATCCATCGCGTCCATGCAAGCAGTTGGGCAAGCTTCTTGAGCCCATCGTCGAGCTCCAAAGACGTCATTCCGACCAGAATGCCGCGCTGATATCCTTTGATACCTCCGATGGACAGTGCAAAGCAAGTGAGGTCTCCAATGCTACCTAATGCAGCCTTGCCAAGATTCGCGGCATAGCACTCGGAATTTCCTGCGGGCTTGCTTAGATTAATTTGCTGCCAACTCGCTGCTTCGACCCGTACCTTCGGTGCGGATGAGCGAATACCATCTCGGGCGCGCTCGAATTCAACCTTGCGTGTAGCATCGACTTCTACGACGTAGTGAAGTCCGTGGTTGCCGCTTGCTTCCAAGAGTTCAATAAGCGGCACCGCGGCAACTGTACGAAAGCTGCAAACCACAACGCCGCTACGCGCTTTCGCGAGTGTGAGAAGCGACATAGCGGTGTCGGCGCGACGAGCTTCACCATCCAGATCCAATTCGTGCTCGGCGGACAACATGTCTCCGTTAAGCCGGTACAAGCGCATTCGCGGCTTGTCAGTCGTCTTCTTCCCTTGCGAGCGTAAGTGTCCAGCGACTTCCTCAAGAATCCAAATCGGCCCCAGGTCGGCAGTTGCTGCGCCTGCCCCCGCTAGCAGTTGCGGTTCAAGCATGCTTGGGGCGTCGAGCGCTGGAACTTCAACGGCCAATGCATTCATACGTTTGCCATCCGATTGGTACGCTGAACAATCGTTGCTGGGAACTGCAAGGACAATTGCTCTTCTGCAGGGAAGCTGTTGGCCCAAGCTGCCTGCAGCTGTTCCGCGAACGGGCGCATGGGAACCACTATGACTGGAGCATCAATGTCGAAGTCGCGAGTCAACAGACTAACTTCACCGCGCTCAACATGAACTAGAAGGCGCCTATCCGCCAGTTGCGGCCAGCTGGTGCTGCGGCACAGCGAAAATAGACTGGTGGACACGACAGCAAGTGCACTGACGCTGATGCCCATCACCTTGACCAAATGGCGAATCACCAGCAACGCCAGGGCGTCGCCAGGCGTAAAGCACGGTGTGTAGCCATTCAGGCCTGCAAGTGGTGGCAAAACATGACGCCAATGTCGGAGTGTTTGGTCCGACAACTGAGCCACGTCAGCAACCTGTTGGGGGGTTAGCTTTAACATGATGCTATTTTACCCTACAGACATCTTGTTGTTAACAACAAGATGAGCAGTTGTCGATTAGAATGCAGATCTTGGAATGGTTGCGGTTTTGGTCAAAGGGGAAGGACGAAGCGGGTGAAGGTAATCACGCCCTGGCCTTTATGAGAATTGCCGATCTACGCCACAGCAGGTTGTCCTGATAGGTATCGAGCGTCATCATGCCTACATGCATATGCTCACGGAGGCCAAGATGGCCCTATCACAAACATCCAGCGCGGCCGGCATCGACATCGCTCAGCCCCTTCCCGTGCCAGGGACGGCGGCCTACGAGACCCTGCCACAGTTCCCGAAGTGCAACCCCCTTCCGTTTCGGCGCACCGTTCGCCGCCACGAGCTACGTCAGATCGTCCCCTTGGCTGAAACGACAATCTACGAAATGGAGCGCCGCGGCGAATTCCCGCGTCGCTTCAACCTGACGCCGCGCTGTGTCGTGTGGGATCTGGCCGAAGTGGAAGCGTGGATCGAAGAACGCAAGCAATCCCCTCGCCGCGATATCTCGAAACCCGATGTCCGTCTACGAAAAACCCGCCCTGTTCAGGCGGGTTCAAATGAGGAATGAAATCCAGATATGGCGTTCATCCAACCAAGGCTTCTAGCCCCTTGGACGCCGAGCGCGGCAGCCGCTGACTTTCCTTCGCTACATTGACCTGCAGAGCCACACACGCCACATCCAACACATCCTTGGCGAGCGAATAGTTGCCCCTGACCTGCAACCAGGCCAGCACGTCTGCAAGGTGCCAGATCGACGCACTGCCCTCATGCACCGGCGCCGGGAAGCTACCCGGATGGGCCAGCATCAGCTTGCGCATGTTCTGCCGCGACACACCCACGATGTCTGCCACGTCGGTCAGCCCAACCAGATCCGGTGCCACCTCGATCAACCGCGCCGACGGCACAGCACGGCGCACGTCGGCCAGCGCGCTGCGTATAGCAACGCAGGCATCCGCCGCTTCGCGGGTGAACTCCAGCGCCAGACGTCCCGGCTGGCCGATGCCGACCAGGGCATCATCACAGCCAGCTTCACCCAAGCGCTCTACCAACGCATCCGAGTCACGATCATTGTCGACGAGTTGGTACTTCAATGTGAAGGTGTATTCCATTTGCTACTCCTCAGTGCCGTGGTCAGCCTCGTGCTGTTTGCGATGCGTGGTGCAGTTGTCCACGACGCGCCGCAAAGCGCGAGCGTGATTGCCTGGGTTCTTCGGCGTACTCCATATCGACGTGATACAGAACTCGCCGCAGCGGCATCCCTCGTCGTTATACGGACAATAAATCCGCCCCCAAGCGTGACTGCCGCCGACTTCGACGCGCCAACCTTGACTTTCAGCGTGCTTGAGAGCTTCCTCGATTTCTTTCTTCGGGTGTGAAGGGCGAGCCATCAATGGTCTCCAGTATGGGGATGACAGGCATAGTTGTCAAGTGACAACTATGCCACCCTTTCAGGCTATCGCGCTTAACACCGGAACGACCACGTTCTCCGGCATCAGCTTCGGCACGTAGACCCGACCATTCCCCCAGGAATCAACCATGTTGGCCCACTCTTGCAGCATGTGGCGCCGTTGCTCGGAATACTCGGCCTTGTTGTAGACCGACCGCGAGGAACGTCCCTCCTCGTGCGCCAGGCATTTCTCAATCCAGTCACGGTTAAAGCCGATCTCGTTCAACAACGTCGAGCCCGTGCGGCGCAAGTCATGAACAGTGAACGGCTGTAGCGGCAACTCCTTGGCTTGCGCGCTCTCGACCACGAGTTGCGTCACCCGATTCAAGGTCGCATTGGACATGAACCGAGCCGCATCGTAACGAGAGGGAAAGACGAATCTTGAGCCTGCCGCACAGGCGTGCAGCGTAACGAAGATGTCGAGCGCCTGGCGCGACAAATAGACCACATGCGGATTGCGCCCCTTCATCCGCTCCTTTGGAATCGTCCAGGTCGCACTCTCGAAATTGACCTCATCCCAAGTAGCTTGGATCAGTTCACTCTTGCGCACCAGCGTCAGCAGAATCAGGCGCATCGCCAGTCTGATCGTCGGATAGGTCGCCACCAGTTCCATCTCCTGCACCATCAAGCGGATTTCCGATGGTGACAGGGCACGGTCTTTCGGCACAAAGGTGGCAATCGAAGATGGTCCCACGCCATCGGCGGGGTTTTCCACCTTTTCACCGTGGGCGATCGCATAGACATAGACCTGCTTCACGATGTCCCGAAGTTGAACCGCAGTGGCAGGCGCCCCACGCTCCTTAATCTTGGTGCAAAGGGTCCGCAGGTCTTCAGCCTGAATTTCGGTCAGTAAGCGGTTCTGGAAAGCCGGCAGGAGATCCCGGTCAATGATGTGCTGGCGCGCGGCACGGGTGCTGTCGGCCCATCTTGCATTGGCCAGCCACGTCTCCAACGCCGCGCCGAAACTCTTAATGGCACCGACCCGGCGCTTCTCACGCTGCTTTTCGAGTGCGGGCGAGATGCCCTTGAGGACGGTTTTGCGCGCATCGAGAAGTAGTTCGCGTGCCATTGCCAACGAAATACCGTCAGGGCCATAGCGCCCGAAGGTCAGCGTTTCTCGGCGTCCGTTGAGACGGTAATCGTAGCGGAAGGTGACGGTACCGCTGGGCGATACCGTCACGTACATCCCATCACGGTCAGAAGCCTTATAAATCTTGGACTTAGGCTTTAAATTGCGTAGTGCAGCGTCGGTTAGCATCGAGGTTTTCCTCCTGTTTTTTGACGGCTTTTACCGTCAGGGATCAGGAGACCTGCTGATGCCCGGGAAGCCGCGTAAAACAAGCTTCTCCGAGATGACTTTTACCGTCAAAGACGGTAAAAGTCTGAGTGGTGAATGAAAAAGTCTTAATTCGGCCTAGATTCGTACCTTCAGGTCTACCGCCAATTTATTCTGCTGGCTGGCGATAGTCACCGATAGCTACCGTGACGTATTTTTGTTCAAAATCAATACGTTATGGCAGATTTTCGATAGCTGGCGATAGTCCCCGAAGGACGTATTTTCACTCCCACTCAATCGTCGCAGGCGGCTTGCTCGACACGTCGTAAACAACCCGGTTGATGCCACGCACTTCATTGATGATCCGCGACGAAACGCGAGCCAGCAAGGGATGCGGCAACGGCGCCCAATCGGCGGTCATGAAGTCGAACGTCTGCACTGCGCGCAAGGCCACGACATACTCATACGTCCTTCCATCGCCCATCACCCCCACCGACTTCACCGGCAGGAACACGGCAAACGCTTGCGAGGTCAGCTCGTACCAGGTCAGGCCGCTGGCCTCGTCCTTGGTATTGCGCAGTTCTT
>RCUP01000931.1_pt1 | contig 19321 bp, 16 predicted proteins | sample 2166341 | NCBI WGS metagenome assembly RCUP01 (sample SAMN09932325, study PRJNA488358) | compost metagenome | isolation source: compost soil in succinonitrile-enriched | place: Germany: Experimental Botanical Garden | reverse complement strand
TCGGGTGATGGCCTTAATTATTTTACCTCACCCTGAATTGTTGCCCATCTACTTAAAAAACTGCTGTCCACCGCTCCTGGTTCCTGAAGCTCTGTCCGTAGTAAATCCCTGATGAACTCCGGTAGCATGTATGCCTTGTCAGTTCCCTGTGTCAGCCGTTCGTATCCAATCCCGAACGTGAACATATCCAGAGTTCCTACCAAATATTCTTCACCAGGTTCTAATGGAACCCCAGCCAGATTAACTTGGACGATTCTATGATAAGGCTTGGCCGACGGATTATACAAGACTTCCAGACCATCGACACATAAATTCCCAAGCACTTTTCCACGGAAACCATAACCATAAATGACCTTTTCAGATATTTCAGGAAGCAGCGACTGCTCAAGACTGTACAGAATATGCTCACCACGAAGACGCATTCGGCACGGATTAATCGGTGAAGGACAGCGTGCGTGCAGCATTCCGGCACTAATCTCACCCGCAGGAAGACTGTCCAGAAGCTGCCCGGAATTAACTAGTGAGAGAGCAGTGCCCGTAAATCTTTTTACAGCTTGAGCGAGCAGGTTCCCCAGTGGAGACTCCCTATCATACTGAATGGGGAGCTCCCGTGTCGTTACAGCTACAGTCTGCCCCAGTCTCTCCTGTGCATGCTGACCATGAATTTCGATGGCTGCGCTAACTTCTGAATTCTCCCGCCCTGGCTGTACAGACAAGCAGCAGCCCGACGAGAGACGGAGCTTGCCACTCCCCGGTTCTGGAATCAAGGTGATCTTGCCCAGGAAATGTCCAAATTTCTCCGCACCCGCAAGGTAGGTGTTCCCAACTCTTAACGGCTCTTCCAGCAAATGATGGGTATGACCGCCAAGGATTAGATCCAGACCATCAATCTGCCCCGCTAGTTCTTTATCGGTATGAATCCCCAGGTGTGATAGCAGCACTATGAAATCCGTATGGGGCTTCAAAAGCTCCACCTGTTCAGCGATTTCAGCTGCCGCATCCAGCACATCCCATCCAAGCAGTCTGTAGAATTCCGCATAAGGGGCTGTAGCCCCGATAACCCCGATCTTAAAGCCTGCTTTATGAAGAACCGTATGCTTCTTCATCCATATGGGCGCTCGCCCCGTATCCCGCTCTTTAATATTACAGCACACTACAGGGCAGGTAAGACCCGCATAAGCCTGTGCTAGCAGTTCTGGTGTAAAGGTAAGCCCTTCATTGTTACCAATCGTCACCGCATCGTAACCCATTAGATTAAGCACATCCACATTGGCTTCTCCCATCGAACCTTCGGTTTCTACGGCCATACGGTCCATGTGATCCCCAATATCGAACAGTAAGAATTCTCCTTCGCCTTTGCGTTCCTCATTGATCATGGAGGAAATCCGGGCCATAACGCCAAAATGACTATGTAAATCGTTAGTGTGGAGTATGGTTAACTTGTTCTGATTCGATTCCGGCGGCATGAACGCCCCTCCTTTTTCCTAATCTTGCTTGAATACCTTACTTGCCTATATCTATGATATATTAAAAGAGTTTAGAAAGCATTCCGAGGTGAAAAATCATGCAGCTAACCGTCAAATTATTCGCCGGTCTTGTTGACCGAATAGGTTCTTCTGTGATCATGCTTGATCTCGTAGGAGAATCTCCGACCGCTTCCGATTTAAAGAAACAGCTGGCTGATACCTATCCTGCAGCTGAGACTCTCATTGCCGTATCCTTCATAGCTGTCAATCAAGAATATGCTTCTCCCCATCATCCTATTACGGCTGCAGATGAGATCGCCTTGATTCCACCCGTGTCCGGTGGCGATGGGGTGCATCCCGATGATACTCATACTTCCGAAGACGGACTATATGTGATTACCCGAAGTCCTCTATCCGTAGATGAAGTGACCTCTAAAGTAATAACCGCTAACCATGGAGCAACGCTGTCATTTGTTGGGACCACCAGGGAAATGACAGGGGAGCAGCGAACCGTCCACCTGGAATATGAAGCTTATATTCCTATGGCGTTGTCCGGACTTCAATCCATTGGGAGGGAGATAGAGTCGAGATGGCCGGAGACAAAGTGCGCGATCAGTCACCGCATCGGTCATGTGGATATTGCCGAGACCAGCGTGATCATCGCAGTATCTTCCCCGCACCGTGACACATGCTATGAGGCAAGCCGTTATGCAATTGAACGTCTGAAGCAGGTAGTCCCGATTTGGAAAAAAGAAGTATGGGAAGATGGGTCCGAGTGGAAAGGCCATCAACAGGGACCATGGAATCCCACAATACCACTATAGACACCTGTTAGGGTGTCTTTAAGCCTATTAAAGTCATTGTCAGTCCAAATATTTCCTGTTAAAATGAGTAGCATATAAGGTCGAATGAGGGGGAAATTTATGAGACGACACGTGATGGAGCTGTCTCCAGGTGATCGGTTAGAGAGTGATATTTTTAATAATAATGGGGTATTTGTCCTTAAGAAAGGTACGGTACTTTCCGATGAATCCATCGTTAAACTTTTACAGCATAGTATTGATTATGTCGATATTGAACTGCCTGTGACCGAAGAACCTCTAATAAAAAGTATAGAAAAGATGGAGCTTCAGTTCAATGACGCCATAGATGCCTTTGAGAGTATTTTTCTGGAATCGCTATCAACCGGCAAATTTGACGAGAACGATGTGGATGATCTCTTGAATCCTCTTATGAACGAACTCACTTCTCAAAAGGATGTCGTCTCCCTTCTCCTGCTGCTTGATAAGAAAGACAACTATACATACAACCATTCCATGCAAGTAGGTATGCTGTCTTACTATATTGCACTCTGGCTGGATTACCCTCATGAAGAAGCCTACAAGGCAGGTAAAGCTGGTTTCCTTCATGATATCGGTAAGAGCATGATTCCTCCTGAGATCTTGAACAAGCCTGCCAAGCTCACAGAAGAAGAATATGAAGAGATCAAACGCCATACCACATATGGATATGAGATTATACGTAATTCCACCAAAGATGAAATATCCGCAATCGTTGCCATCCAGCATCATGAACGCGAAGACGGCAGCGGGTATCCGAATGGTCTGACCAGCTCGGAGATTCACCCTTTTGCCAAAATCACAGCTATTGCCGACGTATATAGTGCCATGACCTCTAACCGGGTATATCAGAATAAGCAAGAACTTATTACAGTACTGCATGAACTGTACAGACTGAGCTTTGGCAAATTCAGCCCGGAGCCAATCCAAGCCTTCATCCGTCATATGCTGCCTAACTTTATCGGCAAGCGTGTACGTCTATCCTCCGGAGAACTGGGCTCCATCGTAATGACCAATCCCTCCGACTTCTTTCGCCCACTCGTGAAGACAGACACTAGGTTCGCGGATCTCTCCCGCGAGACGAACATTGATATTCAAGAAGTCTTTATGGAATAGAACTTATAACCATTGACAACAGGTCCGAAGCCTGTTGTTTTTTTATTCACCCCCCTCTACTCACACTCACCTATATTTTCCGGAAGGAATGTTAGATATGCACCTGTGCATAAGCAAAAAAAACGTGTCCGAACGACTTAGCCACATAAGCGTGAAAGTCAATTCAGACACGTTTTTATAGTTTAGAAAGATGGAAGCCTTATTAATAAGGCTTAACCGATACTTCCTTCCATTTCGAACTTGATCAGACGGTTCATTTCGACTGCATATTCCATTGGCAATTCTTTGGTGAATGGCTCAATGAAGCCCATAACGATCATTTGCGTCGCTTCAGCTTCAGTCAGACCACGGCTCATCAGATAGAAGAGCTGCTCTTCAGACACCTTGGATACTGTCGCTTCATGCTCAAGCACAATGTTATCGTTCATGATTTCGTTATAAGGAATTGTATCCGAAGTCGATTCGTTATCCAAGATCAGTGTATCACACTTGATATTGGATTTAGCGCCCTCGGCTTGTCGCCCGAAGGAAGCCAGACCACGGTAAGTTACTTTACCGCCGTGCTTACTGATGGACTTCGAGACAATGGTAGATGTGGTGTCTGGAGCCAGGTGGATCATCTTTGCACCCGCATCCTGATGCTGACCTTTACCTGCTACAGCGATCGAGAGCACGCTACCTTTGGCGCCGCGGCCTTTAAGAACTACGGCAGGGTATTTCATGGTCAGCTTGGAACCAATGTTACCGTCTACCCACTCCATGGTCGCATTCTCTTCAGCTACTGCACGTTTCGTAACCAGGTTATAGATGTTAGGAGCCCAGTTCTGAATCGTGGTGTAACGGACGCGTGCATTCTTCTTACAGATAATTTCTACAACCGCACTATGCAGGGAGTTCGTGCTGTAGATCGGAGCTGTACAGCCTTCTACATAGTGTACGAAGCTGTCCTCATCTGCAATGATCAAGGTACGCTCGAACTGACCCATGTTCTCGGAGTTGATACGGAAGTAAGCTTGCAGCGGAACTTCACATTTCACGCCTTTAGGAACATAGATGAAGCTTCCTCCGGACCAGACCGCACTGTTCAGTGCAGCGAACTTGTTGTCTGCTGGAGGGATTACAGTTCCGAAATATTCACGGAAAATTTCCGGATGCTCGCGAAGAGCCGTATCGGTATCGGTGAAAATAACACCTTGATCTTCAAGGTTCTTCTGCATACTGTGATAGACTACCTCAGATTCATACTGAGCGGATACACCGGCAAGGAACTTCTGCTCAGCTTCAGGAATACCCAGCTTGTCAAAAGTTTCCTTGATCTCGGAAGGAACTTCCTCCCAAGTCTTACCTTGCTTCTCTGAAGGACGAACATAGTACTGGATATCATTGAAATCCAGGTCATCGAGATCTCCACCCCAACGAGGCATTGGCATTTTCTCGAACTGCTTCAGGGATTTCAGGCGGAAGTCCAGCATCCATTCCGGTTCATTCTTGATCTTGGAAATCTCGGTAACGATCTCAGGGGTCAGTCCTTTACCAGACTGAAATACCGCCTTGTGCTCGTCACGGAAGCCATATTTGTACTCTTCCATATCCGGGGCTTTTTTGGCCATTATTATTACCTCCTATAGTTTGGTTGCTGTATAAGTTGGGATAATGATTTACATGCTAGCCAGCCGTATGAAATGTTCTTACGATCGCTGTTGTTCTCAGACTTCTTGGTTAGTTTTCTAATGGTAGAAGTCTGATCACAAAGGCGAACGCTGCGCTTCTTCAGAATCATTTCACACTCTTGCCTATAAGTAATCCTTAAATTCAACTTATATTTATTTTAATCGTTGTGGTCGATACCTTTGCGCAGAGCGTTCCAAGCAAGTGTAGCACATTTGATACGGGCCGGGAATTTATTCACACCGGACAGGGCTTCCAAATCCTCGTAATCATCAAAGGTCACCTCTTCACCTTTCATAAGCGAAGAGAATCTGTCAGCGATATCCAAAGCTTCTTGAAGCTTTCTCCCCTTAACGGCCTCCGTCATCATAGAAGCTGAAGACATACTGATTGAACAGCCTTCACCCGTGAACCGGGCATCTTCTACGACCCCATCTGCAAGCTTAAGCTGCAGGGAGATTCGGTCACCGCAAGTAGGATTATTAAGATCAACGGTAACCGTATCTTCATCGAACTTCCCACGGTTACGCGGATTCTTATAATGATCCATTATGACACGCCGGTAGAGATCGTCAAGTTGTGTCATGAGAAATACTCCTTTGTCTGAACTAGAGCAGATGCCAGCCGGTCAATATCTTGTTCTGTATTGTACAAGTACAGACTGGCTCTTGCTGTAGAACTCACATTCAACCAACGCATCAGCGGTTGGCAGCAGTGATGACCTGCACGAACAGCCACACCGAATGAGTCCAATACCGTGGCGACGTCATGGGGATGCACGTCCAGCAAATTGAAGGTAACTACGCCAACATGGCGCTCACTAGGTCCATAGATATTGATTCCATCGATCTTGGAAAGACGATCCATAGCGTAGGCAGCAAGTGTTCTTTCGTGGCGCTCGATTTCATCCATACCGATTTCCTGAAGGAAATCGATTGCCGCGGCCAGACCCACGGCTCCAGCTATGATTGGAGTACCTCCTTCAAATCTTGCAGGCACATCTTTCCATGTGGACTCATAAAGTCCCACATCGTCAATCATTTCACCACCGAACTCAATCGGACTCATCGAGTCCAGCAGCGCTTTTTTGCCATATAAAGCACCGATACCGGTAGGACCGCACATCTTGTGCCCCGATAGGGTGTAGAAGTCACAATCTAATTCCTGTACATCCACTTTCAAGTGGGGAGTACTTTGCGCTCCATCCACCACGAGAACTGCACCGTAACGGTGGGCAATGTCAGCAATTTGCTTAATAGGGTGAACAACGCCCATTACGTTGGAGACATAAGCAATTGCCACGATCTTGGTCGCAGATGTGATCGTTGCCTCGGCGGCCTCTACGGTAACCGTTCCATCCTGCTCAAGAGGGATGAATTTGAGTGTTGCTCCTGTTCGCAGAGCAAGCTGCTGCCAAGGGATAAAGTTACTGTGATGCTCCATTTGGGTAATCACAATCTCATCGCCTTCGCTTAGAACAGAAGGTCCATAGGATGAAGCAACCAAATTCAGTGCGGTTGTAGTTCCGCGTGTAAACACAATCTCCTCGGCTCGTTTCGCCCCGATAAATTTAGCTACCTTCTCACGGGCACCTTCATAAGCATCGGTTGCACGGCTTCCCAGCGTGTGTACGCCGCGGTGAACATTTGCGTTATCCCATTCATAATAGTGCTTTATCGCATCAATAACAGCACGCGGCTTCTGTGAAGTTGCCGCGCTGTCCAGGTATACAAGTGGGTGGCCATTGATCTCTTGGTTCAGGATAGGGAACTGTTCCTTGATCCATTGGCTGTTCATTGTCCCAGCTTCCTTTCAACCAAACTTTGCAGTTGGTTTTGCAGCTGTTCCAATGGAATATCGGATACAACTGGAGCTAGGAATCCGTATATAATCAAGCGCTCCGCTTGGGCTCTTGAGATCCCACGGGACATCAAGTAGTAAATTTGTTCTGCATTTACTTGTCCCACGGAAGCCGCATGACCTGCGGTTACATCGTCCTCATCAATAAGCAGAATAGGGTTCGCGTCTCCACGCGCCTTAGGGCTGAGCATCAGTACTTTCTCAGTCTGTTCCCCGTTCGCTTTGGTCGCACCCTTCTCGATTTTGGTGATTCCGTTAATAATCGCTGTCGATTCTTCACGCATAACTGCGCGGGTAATCATCTGACTATCTGAGCTTTTGCCGAAGTGAACCGCTTTGGTAGTCAGATTCAGCTTCTGTGAGCCTGAACCTACTGCAATCACTTTAGCATCGGAGGTTGAACCATTCCCTTTAAGAACACTCAACGTTTCGCTCATTGCGTCTCCGGAGTTCATCTCACCGATAATCCACTCGATGCTGCCATCGTTCTCAACTACCGCACGGCGGTAAGTCAGGTCCGTAATTTGTCCGGCAAGGTGATGAACGGATGCGAATTGTACTTTTGAGCCTGCTTGGACAAACACTTCTGCTGCACCGTTATGAACAATTGCTTCATTCAGATCACCTGAAATGTAATTATCCACGTAAGTCACGCGGCTGTTGCTGTCCGCCACAATCAGAACGTGCGGCGCGAAGGATGTGCTTGCATCATCGATCAGGAATACCGCCTGAAGTGGAACCTCAACCTCAACATTCTTAGGCACATACAGGAATACCCCGCCGTTCCACAGAGCCGCATGAAGAGCGGTCAGTTGATTCTCTTCAGCTGGTACAGCAGTGAACAAATGTTTCTTAACCATGTCTCCATGCTCACGTACAGCGGTCTCCAAATCTGTAAAGATAACGCCTTGAGCTGTAAGTTCTGGTGAAAGTTTTGTAAATACGACACCCGAATTGCGCTGCACAATCAAATTGCTGTGCTCATTAATATCAATAAGGCTGGACAGGCTCTCAGGAAGCTCTTCAGACGTTTGGGCGCCTTGACGAAGCTTACCGTAGTTATCCAGTGTCCAACGATCTAATCTTGTTTTCTCCAGTTTAGGCAGTTCAAGTCCAGCTGCTAATTCCAAAGCTTTCGAACGGATCTCCGTAACCCATGCAGGCTCACCGCTCGACTTTGAGAATGCCGCCAAGGCTTCGTGATTAACCGGAAGAATGGTTTGTGTAGTCATATATTCTCCTCCTTCCTGCTTACGCCTCTTGACCAACAGTCTCGTCTTCAATACCCAGCTCTTCTTTAACCCAATCATAGCCTTCTTTCTCCAGACGCTCTGCAAGCTCAGGACCGCCGGATTTCACAATACGTCCCTGCATCATCACGTGTACAAAATCAGGGGTAATGTAGTTAAGAAGACGTTGATAGTGGGTAATAATCAAGAAACCACGCTCTTCACTGCGCATCGTATTCACACCATTAGCTACAATACGAAGTGCGTCAATGTCCAGACCGGAGTCGATTTCATCGAGAACTACAATTTTTGGATCAAGCAGCAGCATTTGCAGAATTTCATTCCGTTTCTTCTCACCACCGGAGAAGCCTTCGTTCAGATAACGATGTGCAAATTCAGGATTCATTTCAAGTTCCTTCATTTTGCCTTCCATTTGACGGATAAATTTAATGAGGGATACTTCGTTCCCTTCACCGCGGCGTGCATTGATGGCACTGCGCAGAAAGTCGGAGTTGGTAACTCCCGCAATCTCACTTGGATACTGCATGGCAAGGAACAAGCCGGCACGTGCGCGCTCATCAACTTCCATTTCCAGTACGTCTTCACCGTTCAAAGTTACTTTTCCGTCCGTAACTTCATATTTAGGATGCCCCATCAAGGCAGAAGCCAGTGTACTTTTACCTGTACCATTCGGACCCATGATGGCATGAATTTCGCCACCTTTTATGTCAAGGTTAATCCCCTTTAGGATTTCCTTGCCCTCGATTGTTGCTTTCAAGCCTTCAATAGTGAATTGTGTAGCCATGTTTAGCTGCTCCCTCCATTTGTTCGATAAAATAACAGTGTGTTCCACGTATATATATTAATCGGGACGTCTCCCTCACTGCCTGCAATTATACCATAATGAGTATCTAATTAGAATTATTCTAACTGATTCTCATTGATTCTCATTTCATTTTACCCTACTTCGAAGGGTTTATCAATCTAACCAAACTTCCTTTTATCGTCGAAAAAAGCCCTTTATCCCTGTAAACCAACAGACTTCTCATTTAATCGATGTCTTAAAAAAGGAACAGGCCTGACTGTATTCAGTCAAGCCTGACAAATTACGCTCTGCTTAGCCATTGCTTATGGTTCCTGTCTTCTCCGCACATTCGGCAATGCCGAGTACAGATGACGTCCGCCCGGTTCGAACTCATATTGCAATTTTATCCTGGATTTGCATCCCGTATAAGATAGCTGTATCGGTAAAGTCACGGATTCATCCAATCTGTATATTCTCAGCAGCAGAATATGGAGCGGAACCCGGGGCTTTCCACCTCAGACGTTCTTATCCCAGATAAGAACGAAGCATCCACATATGTTTCTCTAGCTCTCCCTTGAATCCGGTCAGAAGATCGCTGGTAGCTTCATCTTCAGCCTGATCAGCCAGTTCAATGCCCTCGGAGAAGGATTCAGACAACGTTGCAAAGTCTTCAATCAGATTCTGCACCATTGTATTCGGATCTTCCTTTCCAGTCGCTTCTTGAATAGTAGCAAGATCAAGATATTCCTTGAGCGTAGCTGCAGGGCTGCCTTTAATCGCAAGCAGACGCTCCGCGATCTCATCCATTTTCAAAGCAACTTCATTATAAAGCTCTTCGAATTTGACATGTAGTGTGAAGAAATTATTTCCTTTAACATACCAGTGGTAATTATGAATCTTTACATACAATACATTTAAGTTAGCTATCTGCTGATTAAGGACTTGTTCCAATCCTGATGTCTTAGTTTTGCTGGTGGATTTTGCATCGGCTTTTGCCATGTTCATTCCCTCACTTTTCATTCGGAATTAGATTTTATGATCATCCCACCGGGTCAGCCCCGTGAATGATAGTTATCTTGTCCAGAACGTTACCGCTCCATGACTACATTTTACCCTTTCCAGTTCGGTACGAAACAACCATGACCCTCTTAAAAAAAGATACAAAAAGGATTACTTTTCCGATATACTAACTTAAAGAAATTTGATCCATATATATGGATTGAACTAAAGACTGCGTAATTACCTGGCGCAACAACCGGCTGCCTGAACACATACGTTTACTTCTTTAGTTCATTCCATATCAATGATGAATAAATGTGTCTGCGGAGGTGTAACACTGATGTCTGAGTATCATCCCCTGTCTCTTGAAGAGGCAGTCGCTTTAGCCAGAACTATTCCAGGCCATTTCCGTCAGGATGCAGATTTGTCTGTTGAGGAAATTGGTGATGGAAATTTAAATCTGGTATTCCGTATTACCGATTCCTCTGAAGGAAAAGGACTTATTATCAAACAAGCTCTTCCTTATGCCAAAGTCGTTGGAGAATCCTGGCCTCTTAGTCTGGACCGTGCACGGATTGAACGTGAAGCTTTGGAAATTCAGCATTCCCATGTTCCAGACCTTGTGCCGGCCATTTACGCTTACAACAACGAACTGGCTATAACCGTAATGGAAGATTTAAGTGATCATACCATTATGCGCAAAGGGTTAATTGAAGGACAAGAATACCCTCATTTTGCTAAACATATCGGTCGATTCATGGCCTCGACCCTGTTCTATACTTCGGACTTGGGGATGAACCAGCAAGCTAAGAAAGAGCAGCTAGGCCGGTTTATCAACCCGGATCTGTGCAAGATCACAGAAGACCTTATCTTTGAAGATCCTTATCGCGATTCACCTAACAACAGCTTCAGTGAAGACATTCGCCCGGATGCTGAAGCCCTTTGGCACGATGATGAGCTGCGGCTTGAGATTGCTCTTCTTCGGGAGAAGTTTTTGACTCATGCAGAAGCTCTGCTTCACGGGGATCTGCATACAGGCAGTATATTTGCAACCCGGGAATCTACGAAAGTGATCGACCCCGAGTTCGCGTACTATGGACCTATGGGCTTTGATATCGGCGCTGTCATTGCCAATCTGCTGCTAAATTTCGCAGCCCAGCCTGGTTGGAGCGGTAATTCAGATGAACTTACTGCCCGCCGGCATCGTCTGCTTGTGATGATTGAAGGGGTATGGCAGCATTTTGAGACTCACTTCCGTGACCTCTGGAATCGTGACCTCGTGGATGTAACGGCAAAGACACCTGGATATCAGGATATGTATGTTCAGAAAATACTTCGGGATGCCATAGGATTTGCGGGTGCCAAAATGATACGCCGTATCGTCGGTCTCTCCCATGTGGCTGATATTGATACGATTCCAGGTGCAGAGCTCCAGCATCAAGCCAAGGTAACTGCGCTGAAGATTGGTAAGGCACTCGTTAAGCGCGGTCGTTTTGCAAGCTCGATTGATGAAATTACAGGTATTGCGAGACAAGCTGCCAAAGAAGAAGAGGTAACGGTATGAGCTCAAATAACGAAATAAACATTTCTTCATTGCAAAACAACGAGACTAATGGTCCTCTTCTTAGCCTTCGGTGGGAGGAAGATCGGCTGTTCCTTCTTGATCAGCGCCTGCTCCCTGAGCATATTGAGTTTCTGGAGCTTACCACACCTGAAGAGATCTGGGATGCTATTGCATCGATGAAGGTTAGAGGAGCCCCGGCAATCGGAATTTCCGCCGCCTATGGAGTTGTTCTTGCGGCCAAAGCTTACGATGGAGAACCTTCCGGCTGGCTGGCGCATGTTACCAAGGCTGCCGAGTATTTGGCTACATCAAGACCGACGGCTGTGAACCTGTTCTGGGCACTGAATAGAATGAAAGACAGAGCTGCGCGTCTCGCCGAGGAACAGCCAGAGATCGAGGCCCGGAATTTGGGCCTGATGGCCGAAGCCATTCTTATTCATCAGGAAGATGAGGAAGTATGCCGCCTGATCGGGGAGCATGCGCTACCTTTGTTTGAGAGCGGGATGGGTGTGCTCACGCACTGTAATGCCGGCGGGCTTGCCACAGCTAAATACGGAACTGCGCTAGCCCCATTCTATCTTGCCAAAGAACGTGGGATTCCGCTTAAGGTATTTGCGGATGAGACACGCCCCGTCCTTCAGGGAGCAAGATTAACTGCCTTTGAACTTCAACAGGCTGGCATTGATGTTACTCTGTTAACCGATAACATGGCTGCCGTGGTCATGTCCAAGGGCTGGATTCAGGCTGTTATTGTGGGTACAGACCGGGTTGCTGCCAACGGGGATGTTGCTAACAAGATCGGTACTTATGGAGTAGCTGTTCTTGCCAAAGCCCATGGGATCCCGTTCTATGTAGCTTCGCCTTTGTCGACAATAGACTTGTCTACAGCTACGGGTCAGGATATTCCGATCGAAGAGCGTCCTGAGAGTGAGATTACGGAAAGCTTCGGTAAACGCACGGCTCCTGTCGGTGTGAAAGTGTTCAATCCGGCTTTTGACGTAACACCACATGAGTATGTAACAGCGATCATAACGGAGAAGGGAATTGTCCGTCCTCCTTTCAACACGAATCTTCCCGCGCTCTTTGATAAATAATAATATGATCCAACCGTTTAATTCTTTAGTTCATTCCGCATAACTGTATTAAATTGGTATCAGACAGCGTCCGCAAGGACTATGCTCCTTTATAATTTAATGATATGATTTAAAAAAAAGCAGGATATGAAGGGGCCTATGACCAACACAAACCATAACGAGCATCTTGCCTACTTGTTTAATGTCGATATTTTAATAAAAGATAAATCCAACGCTATGGCTCTTCAGGCTCTACTCCAGCTGCTTAATTCAGGGAATCTTGTAGATTATCGGATTAAGTCCGGTGTAGAACTCGGAGAGATCATTGAAGCTACTCTAAGTGCCAAGAGACAAGCTATGATTTCCAAGGCCTTCCGCCAACCGGCCGAAGAGCTCACCACCAAGGCACAAGCCAAAGAGGAACCTAAAGTACCAGCGGCCAAATCAACACCTGATACTGGGAAAGCGAACGGTAACTCCATTGAGAACATGAATGATGCGGCCATTCAATCCTGGATTCAGAGCTATGTTTCCAATAACAAGCTTGTCCGGCTCTCCATCGAACGGAACCGGGAGCGGATCGCAATTCCGTGCCGCATCCTGAATTATGCTCCTGATACAAGGACCATTAATGTATACCATGTAGATGAGAAGCAGGTATACACCTTCAGGCTCAGTGAGATTATCGATTTCGTAGATGCCTAAGATCCGGATAAGATCGGCTCATAAAAAAGGGCGTTTTTCGGTACCCTGCCGAAGAACGCCCTTTGTTCATTTTTTGTTATTGAAAGCTTCTAAGGCGAGCAGCAACCAACCCGCAATAAATGCTGCTCCGCCGAAGGGAGTAATAGCACCCAGGGTTTTGATACCGGTAATACTTAATACATATAAGCTGCCTGAGAACAGTACGATCCCAATCACCATAAGACGTGCAGCCCATTTCAACTTAGCAGATTCTCCCCATTGACCTGCTGCAAGGGCAATTAGGACAATCCCTATGGCATGAATCATATGATAATGAACACCTGTCTCATAGGTAGAAGCATGAACTCCGAGTACCTTCTCAAGGGCATGAGCACCAAAAGCCCCAATCGCAACTCCTAACAATAGCAGAAGTGCTCCAATTCCAACATACTTGCGATGCATGACTTTGTTCAGCTCCTCTATACGTTAATTCAGGACTCACTCTGCTGTTAATCTTAACGTATTACGGGCTCATTTCGCTACAAAAACCCAGGCCGTTCACAAAGTTTCCTTGATTTTTTTTTGATTTTATGAAAGATTAATACGAGATTGAAGTTATAGTTCATTTAAAAAGGAGATATATAAATGGAATCCAATACAAGCAATTTAAACCCAACACTTGATCCAAATAATAAGCATTCTGGACCTGGGATCGCCTCATTTGTAGTTAGCCTCCTTGCGTTAATTGCATATATTGCTGCAATCGTGATTATTCTGATTACCTCCAAAGATCTGATTAATAGCGGCCTTCCCGTTACCAATGAAATGATTCTTAATCATGCCGGATTTATGGAGGCTGGATTGATCGTAATTGCTGCAATTATGCTTACCCTGGTCGGTTCTATCCTGGGTATAATAGGTTTAGCTCTTAAGAACCGCAAAAAGCTGTTTGCCATTCTGGGAGTCATTATATGCGCAGTACCTCCCACTTTCATGTTAATCCTGATCCTTGTTCGTACAAGTCAAATGTAAGTATAGACTGCCTTATAGTCAGAAAGGTGAATACTATGGGAAAAATAAAGATTTTTACAGACAGCACTTCAGATCTCCCATCCGATCTGGTAGCCAAATATAACATTGGGGTTATTCCATTATACGTTGTATTTAATGATCAGACCTTTCGGGATGGGATGGATCTATCGCCGCCTGAGCTGTACTCCAAAGTTACTCAGACTGGTAGGCTACCTAAGACAGCTGCACCGTCTCCAGCCGATTTCATCTCTGCCTTCTCCCCTTACGTAGATGCAGGAGATCAGATCATTTACATAAGCCTATCTTCTGAACTGTCTTCTACGTACCAGAATGCGATCATTGCCTCGGGAGAATTTCCAGAAGGAAGTGTACATGTCTTCGATTCTTTGAATCTATCTACCGGAATAGGGATACAAGTTCTCAAAGCCGCTAAAGCAGCTGAGGCAGGGCAGTCTGCTGCTCAGATTCTATCACTGCTAGAGAAAATCAGGCCTAACGTGGATACCGAATTCGTGATTGACTCTTTAGAGTACTTGTATAAAGGCGGCCGATGCTCCGGTATGCAGAATCTGGTTGGCAGTCTCTTGAAAATCCGTCCTGTTATTAAAGTTCTACAGGGAAAAATGACACCTGCCTATAAAGTGCGTGGAAGCCGCGATAAGGCACTGGATCAAATGGTCAATAATGCCCTTTCCAATATGGATAAAATGGACAAGGATACCCTCTTTGTAGTGCATACCCTGGCAGAGCAGGATGCTATCGCTATGAGCCAATTAATTAAAGAACGAACCGGGGTCAGTGAAGTGCTGCTTAGTGATGCCGGATGTGTAATTTGCAGTCACTGCGGACCCAAGACGATTGGAATCATCTATTTAACTGAAAAGTAGGCTTAATCTAAATAAGCTCCCTTTAAGGCACCAACTGCCTTATAAGGGAGCTTATTTATCTATTTATTCAACACGCTATCTCCGTCTTTCTCCAAGCACACTGCTCCATTCAATCAACTTGGCTTTGATATCCTGAAGCTTGAATGGCTTCCTAAGAAAGTCTTCCATTCCGCTGGCTAGACCGAGCTGCACATCTTCATGATCAACATGTGCAGCCAAAGCGATAATAATTGGCTTCTCACCCTGGGGAACCACCTGGCGAATAATTCTTGCCGCCTTAATACCGTCCATAACAGGCATCTTAATGTCCATGAATATCACATCATATCGCTTGCGGCTTACTGCCTCAACCACCTCAACACCGTTAAAGGCAACATCAGCGATGATTCCTAACCGCCCAAGCATCTGTACGAAAATTTGACCGTTCACGGGATGGTCCTCGGCAATCAGCACTTTCAGATCCTTGTAGTGTAACCAATCTTCAGACTCGGGATCTCCATCGTGAGGTGCGAATTTATCTAAATCTCCTTCACACGCTTTCTCCTGCAGAGTTAATTCCTGATCATAACTAATAAGTGTGAAGCGAAATGTTGAACCGACCCCTTCTTGACTTTCCGCTGAAATAGAACCCCCCATGAGCTCAACCATTCTTTTGCAAATTGCGAGTCCCAGGCCAGTTCCTCCATATTTACGGTTAATCACAGGGTGCAGTTGGGAGAAGGTCTGGAACAGTCGATCGATCTTATCCTCCGCAATTCCTATTCCCGTATCCGTTACCCTAAATTCCAGCAGCAAGGAAGAAGCCGCAGGGGCAGGGATCCGGTGAACTGAGATGGTAATACTGCCTGTCTCTGTGAATTTCAAAGCATTGCTTACAAGATTAATCAGGATCTGTCTTAAACGGGATGAATCACTTCGGATCGTTGCAGGAATTTCCGGATCAATCCAGGTGGATAGACTTATATTCTTTTCCATTGCTGCAGGTGTAAATAAATCAATCACACTGGATATGGAGGCCGAGAGATCAAACCAATCGTAATCCAAAACCATTTTACCAGCTTCAATTTTGCTGAAATCCAGAACGTCATTAAGGATTCCCAGAAGTGCCCGTCCGCTACCCGAGATAATATCCGCATACTCACGCTGCTCTTCTTGAAGCTGTGTCTCCAGCAGGAGATCCGTCATTCCGATTATACCGTTTAACGGCGTCCGAATCTCGTGACTCATCATGGCCAGAAATTCTGACTTGGCTCTCGTTGCCCGCTCTGCAGATTCCTTCGCTCTAACGATTTCCCGTTCATTCGTTATATCATTAAATACGACCACCACACCTACGATTTGCTCACGGTCATACAATGGTGTTGCACGGTAATTAACAAGAAAACTTGAACCGTCTTTCCTCCAGAATACTTCTTCATTAACAGAACGGGGTCTTCCGTCCCTAAACGTCTGGTGGATCAGACATTCATCAATGGGGTAAGGACTACCGTCGCTTCGGGAATGATGAATCAATTGATGGTTATCTGTTCCAATAAACTCGGATATATTGTAACCCAACATTTTGGATGCGGCCGGATTGATAAAAATCGTTCTTCCCTCTTCATCAAGTCCGTATATCCCTTCAGATACCGAATTTAGAATTAAGGAATGCTGGTAGCTGAGCTTCTCAATTTGTTCTGTATATCGCTTACGTTCTGTGATGTCCGTAGCAATTCCGTATACTCCCACAATGCGCTGATCCACGATAATAGGAACATTCGTTACATTAAGCTCAACCGGAGTTCCATTCTTATGAAGAATTGTTGTTTCATAAGACTGAGGTTCCCCTTTCATGGACAGTTCAAAATAGCGCACAGTCTTACTTAATTCTGAACCGCTTATAATTTGGCTGAAGTTCATACCAAGCAATTCTTCCTTACTGTAGCCCGAAAGTGCTTCCAGGTTGGAGTTGAGGGTTACATAGTTACCCTGCAGATCAAAGGAATACACAGCGGACGGACTGTACTCAAATAGTGATTTATACCGCTGCTGACTTTCCTGCAGACGTCGTTCATTGTTCTTCCGTTCAGTAATGTCACGGGATACCGCAACTATTTCAAGGATTTCTCCAGTCTGATCATCAAAAGTATACCTTCCCGTACTTTCAAACCAGATGTATTCTCCATCCTTACGTCTTATACGGTAAGTAACCGTATATTCGGAGTGAAATTGCAACTGCACCGACAAGTAATCTTGTACTACCTTTATATCATCTGGATGAAAATAGTCAAAAGCGCTGGTCCCGACAAGCTCTTCCGGTTCGTAACCCAGTAAAGTGATACAAGCAGGGGAAGCGTACGAGTAAGTATTGCCCTCATCCGATTTATGCTTAGAAATCAAATCAAGCGAGTTCTCAGAGATTATCCTATACTGCTTTTCGCTCTCACGGAGTCTGCATTCCATCTGGTTGCGTTCCGTAATATCCTGTACTATCCCGAACATTCTTCTGATTTGGCCTGTTTCATCGAGTTCTATGTCAGTTTGGCTGAACAGAACTTTATCCTTGTCTCCAAACCCAACAACCCTAAACACTAATTCGAAGGATTGAGCGGCTTGGGATGAGGCGGCTTCTAATGCCTCGGTAACCATTAATTTATCGTCAGGGTGAATTACCTTCAGCCACTCTTCAAATGGAGAGGAGAATTGACTGAAATCCTGTCCGTATATCCTTGTGAACTCTTTGGAGCATGTAAACCTTTTTTGATCTACATCCCATTCCCATGAGCCGATATGAGCGATCTTTTGAGCACGAGCAAGGCTTTGTTCACTTCGTCGTAAATGCTCCTCAGCCTGCATCCTAGGCGTAATGTTGCGGGTAATTATGAGCAGTTTGTCAGCTTGAGTACCGGAGTCGTGAACTTTCTGAATACTGGCTTCGACCCAGACCTCACTTCCGTTCGCATGACGCAGCCTTCCCGTTAAAATACCGATAGACGCAATAAGATCTTTTTTCGCCCATGCCGCCTCATCTGCGAACAGCTCCTTAAGCTGTGTTCCAACAAGCTCCTCAGGTGAATAGCCTACAATATCACGAATAGCCGGAGAGATGGACAGACATATCCCTTTCAAAGTAGCAAAGGCAATTACATCTTTGGCATCATTAGTAATCACTTGATATAACTTCTCGGACTCCATCAGACGCCGCTGCATTTCCTTAGTTAAGGTGACATCTTTAAATATAGAATGTACACCCACAACTTCTCCCTCAGCTTTTATCGGCACATAGGTAACATCCAAATCAAGAACCTGACCATCCTGCCGGGTAAAATTCAACTCAAAACTGCTCGTCTCACCTTGCAGTGCCTGGTTCAAATAGTAGCTTCTTAACGTTTCGCCATCACTCGAGAACAAATGTTGTGCAGGGGTACTTTTAAATTGCTCTAAGGTGTATCCAGTCACTCTTTGAGCAGCTGGATTTGCCTTTATATACTGACCATTCACATCCAAAACACAAATGGCATCGGGATGATTCTCATAAAGGGACTGATAAGTGCTCCCCTCCACAATCAGCTGTTTCAACAGCTCGTTCTTATGATTCATCAAGGCCGACTTCCTTTCTATGCATGGATAAAAGATTAATCTATATAGATTGAACTAAATAGATTAACGCAGGTTGTATTGCTATTCCCTTCATAATCATCAATGAGCGTATGGAATCTTTAGTTCAATCCATCTAATTAACAAATTAGTTTAATTCTAACCTATCCCTTAGGAGACTACTAGTAAACAACATGTGAGAATTCCAGGAATAAATCTATATAACGAAAAAGAACGTTATGATTAAATCATCATAACGTTCTTTTATCATTCAAAGCGGGTGATGGGAATCGAACCCACGCTATTAGCTTGGAAGGCTAAAGTTCTACCATTGAACTACACCCGCAAAATTTATGGTCGGGACGACACGATTTGAACATGCGACCCCCTGGTCCCAAACCAGGTGCTCTACCAAGCTGAGCTACGTCCCGTTATACTTACCACTCTACAATAATTACAAAATCACAATCGGGACGACACGATTTGAACATGCGACCCCCTGGTCCCAAACCAGGTGCTCTAC
>RCUP01000925.1_pt1 | contig 19407 bp, 17 predicted proteins | sample 2166341 | NCBI WGS metagenome assembly RCUP01 (sample SAMN09932325, study PRJNA488358) | compost metagenome | isolation source: compost soil in succinonitrile-enriched | place: Germany: Experimental Botanical Garden | reverse complement strand
CCTCCATTAAAAAGTTAGAAGTTTCCCCGCTTGAGGTCACGAAAGGAAGCCGTTTCATCAAAGATGAAACGGGTTTTTCATTTTGGATTACTTTGAAAGCTGGCTTTCATAAGGAATCAGAATGAAAAAACCTGGCCAATCTGCCGTGGCGGAATGGCGGGTTCCATGCTCGTTATGAACAATAACGAGAGGATCTATAATTCTAACGACGTCACAATAGATTAGCAAAAATGTTTCCATTTTATAAGTAGAAAAAAGATTTATATCTGTAACTTGACTTGATTATCTTGTTATACATTTTTATTCAATCCAATGAACACCTTTTTCTCAAGACTTTTATTATTTGTTGGGGTATTCTGCTTCACAGAGGTGCATTGTCAAAAGACAAGTGAATCGCGTATTGAAAAGGTCAAAAAAAGATCCTTCCAATCAAATAAAATGATGACCTTATTGAAAATGCCATTTCAAGATTCGCTGCAACTGGTAAGTCAAGATTCCAAATATGGAATTATTGATTCGACTGGTGGAATTGTTGTTCCACTAATTTACGATCAAATAAGCGTTAATTTTACGATTCGAGAAGTATTTCTACGGGATTGGAAATACTCACCTGAGAATGAAAAGTTTTATGACTTTTGGATGAATTATCGGATGGATTTGGGCGAAGGTTTAGAATTATATGATAGTCTTTTGAAGAAAGAAATGGCTATTCCAACTAGTGCGTACAACCTTGAATTAGCATTTAGAACTCAACCTTTTTTCGCAGCTAAAAAGGAGGGATTATGGGGAGTAATAAATAAAAAAAATGAAACGCTCATTCCTTTCGAGTATGATTTTATGGAAGAAATAGGGCAGAATATTTTTTTAGTAAAGAAAAATAATTCATTCGAAATCATTACTTCGGATAATAAAAGAATCGTAGAATCTTGTGATACAATTATAATACCGCTGATAAAGATATTCCCGATGCCAGAGGGCGAGGAGTTTGCAGCTTACGCACTCTTAATTCGAGACAATAAATACGGCGCAATCAACTTGATGAATCGGGAAACAATACAACCTAAGTACGATAGCCTGGAATATTGCGCTAGCTTTAATATTGAAGATTATTGGAAATGTGCATTTGATCTCAATGATATTGGCCACTTTAATTATCAAAATGATAAATACAAACGTGTTCATTCTTATGACAATGTCATTAAATATAAATTAGACAACAGAATTGGATTGCTTGATACTCGAAACATGCAGGAAATAACACCCGCTTCTTTTGATAACCTTTGTATAATCAGTGCATTTCCCAACAGTGGACAAATAGTACAATTGGATAATTGGTTTACCTTTTTAACACACAATAATTCGCGCTTACACGATAAACTCTACGATAGTGTAAATGTATTAATGGGTTACTATAAAGTCTATCTGAATAGCAGGGCGGGAGTTTACAACGATATCGGAGAAAAAGTACTAAACCTTCAATGGGATGATATAGAAGTATTTTACTGTTACGATACTCCGTACTTTCTAGTTAAACGAAATGGGAAATATGGAGTGGTCGACTCGTGCGAAAAGAAAATTGCTTCTACTCGATACGATAGGATCACCTACAAATATGAAAATAAGAAGTCTTTTGTGGAGTTACGACGAAAAAAAAAATTGAAAAAGGTTTATATTGAATTGCCTCAGACGTGATGAGTCAGTATTCAATTGGGAATTTATTATTTCGAGTTATTACATTATCAATAGTTTCCAGCTTTAATACCAGTTCCAAATCCTCCATCAAAAAGTTTGACATTTCCCCGCTTGAGGTCACAACAAAAAGAAAAAGCATCGCGATAGTGATGCTTTTCTTTTTTCATCATTCCCGTTCTGTTTCTCATTCTGTCCTGCTTTTTCAAAGATGTTTTTTCTTTTTGCCCTCACTACTCACTCTCACTCTGTTTTCAGAGCTTTTTTTAGAACTGAGTTTGAGGGTGAGAGTGAAAAGACAGTTTGAGTGTGGGTGGGCGATGTTTATTTTCTTGTTTTGTCAGGAATTTTGATAATGCGTAAATGCCGACCCCGGATAGCCGTGGCAGCGCCCGACCTGCGGGAGGGACTATTACGGATAGCCGGATAAGGGCGCCAAAAAAAACTCTAAATTTCTGTGATTTGGTCTTGTGGGAGGTGGTCTTTTTTCTTAAATTCAATTGCCTGAATACATGAATGATGACAGTACACGAGATCCGACTTTCCACTTTTCGCCATAGAAATCAGCTGCAATTGGGCTTTCATTTTGCTTGGGATAAAGGGAGGGTTGTTGAAATAAAAGGTCAATTTCCACTGGCGCTTTGGACGAAAACTCATTGCTGTTGGTATGTAGAATTCACGGAAGAACATGTGCAAAAAGCCATGCAACTATTTCCGAAGGCAGAAGGGATTTCGCAAGTTTCAGAACATTTGAGGGTTCACCTAATTGATGTTCAACTGATAGATTTGGATACTGAAAGCAAAGCAGCTATTGCGCAATTTGTTGCGTATTTGGAGCGCACGCGTTACAGCGAAAACACAGTAAAAACCTACAGCGAATGTATGGTTACATTTCTGCGTTATTTTGGGAATAAGGCTATAAACGAGATAACAAACGGCGATTTGGCGCGTTTTAACAACGATTACATTCTTGGGAAGAAACTATCGGCATCGTATCAAAATCAAATTTTGAATGCGGTAAAGTTGTTTTGCAGGGTTCATACGGGTGTACGTTTAGATCCTGAGTTGGTAAAACGTCCACGCACCGCGAAAACTTTGCCCAACGTTTTGAGTAAGCAGGAGGTTAAAATGATTTTGAATGTTCAAACGAATTTAAAGCATCGTATAATGCTGAGTCTTATTTATGCATGTGGAATGCGTAGAAGTGAACTACTGAATTTAAAAGCGAGTGATATTCTTTCAGACAGGAAATTGATTCATATTCATCAATCGAAAGGTAAAAAAGATAGGGTTGTGCCAATGAGTGATAAAATATTACTCATGCTTCGTGAATACTACAAATTATATAGACCAAAAACATGGATGTTTGAAGGTCAAAAAATAGGGGAGCAATATTCTGAGAAAAGTTTACAAAATGTTTTTAAACAAGCACTCGAGAAAGCCAATGTTCAAAAACCAGCAACACTGCATTGGTTAAGACATAGTTATGCTACTCATTTATTGGAGTCGGGAACAGATTTACGTTATATTCAAGAGTTATTAGGACATTCTAGTTCGCGAACAACGGAGATTTATACACATGTTAGTAATAAGAATCTTCAAAATATCAAAAGTCCGTTCGACGAGCTCTAAATATCAATATATTTGAAAACAAAAAAGACCTTTCTATGAGACCTATACAACACTTTTCTGATGTCTTGGTCTCATTTTATGGGACATATAAATAAGTTAGTGATAACCGTATGAAGAAAACAACGAACATATTGACATTGATATTTTTGACCATTCTTTTAGGTTGTGGACAGACTGCAAGCCAAAAAGAAAAATCTATTATTCAAAATGACAGCGTTCAAACAAATGAGCCTAAAAAAGAACATACAAAAGAAGAAAAGCAAAAACAAATAGAAAAAGAAAATAGAATTGACAGTTTAAGACTTGACATAGCTTTAAAGGATGCTTTCAAAATTGCACAACCAGCTTTCAAGACAAGTAATTTTACTAAACAATATGAATTACAACCTGACGACAGCTCTTACACAATCAACATTGAAATTTTAATCGGCAGACTTTTCAAAGACAATCAAAAATATTTTCTATTACGTAGACACATTCCTTGGGCAACTTATCTTGACTTATACAAAGTAAAAGGTAACAAAGCAGAAAAACTTATTGAAAGAGAACAAGATGGAATGACTTATATCCGTGACACAATATTTGACGTAAATGGTGACGGGCATAAAGACTTTCTTGTTCATTGGTATCCTTCATCAGGTTGTTGCAGACGAAATGTTTATAACGTTTATTTGAATCAACCTGACAAAGGAAATTTTACTCACGACTATGAATTTATCAATCCTACTTTTTCAGCAAAAGAGAAAATAATTCGTGGCATAGAATATGGTCATCCAGGCGAAGTTGGACTTTATAAATACAAATGGAATGGACTACAAGTTGATACTATTGAGTTCATATACCCAGATGCATTAGTGAAAAAACAATTTATTAAAACAAAAAAAGGAGCATACAGACCAAATAAAAAAGATGGAATTGTATTGAAAACTGTTCCAAAAGAATATCAAAATATTGAAAGCTACGAATGGTTTGCAGACTTTTGACATTCAGACAGAAAAACGGCTACCACTAACAGCCACTACAACGGATTTGGGCATTTGGCTTAATGGAAAGATGATTTTGTATTTGGGATGATTAGGCAAATCCGAAAACAGGGCTTAATTTAGTCCCAAACCCGCTGTAGTGCCAGAACGTTATAGGTAATTAAAACCAACATGGAAAAAATACTTTTGAAATCAAAAACGCAATGGATTGGTTGGATTAGTTTTCTAATACTAGTTTCACTTTCATTAATGATTTTGTTTTCTAATTATTTCTACTTATCCATTATAACGATAATACCGACAATTTATATTGCTTGGCGAGCACCGTACTCATGGATTTTCTCACATAATGACCTAACCGTTAAAACAATATTTAGGACCAAAAAATATAATTACAAATCCATTAAACAAGTTGATCTCAGTTTTCCAAATGCTCGCATTGGCCATATTTTAACTTTTAAGTTATCGGATGAAAGTAAATTTTCAATTGATTATCAGGACAAATATTGGGCCGAGGACATTTGTAATTTACTTCTGAAGAATCAAGTTAAGGTTAACAACAAAGATTTTGTTTGGTTAAAGATGAAAGATGGCAAATATGTTGCCGACCACTTCTATCCGCGAACGGGCATAGAAATAGAACGAAAAAAAATAATTTTAAATGAATACCTATAACATCAACTAAGATCCACGGGCTGAACAAACATAACCGAAAAGCCCGCGCCTCCTAGTTGAGAACCGTTATGCGTAATAAACCATACCCGAATTAACACTAGAAAATTAACATGTCTTGGATAATAACATTTAATATTATAGGCGACAATTTTGATCCGAATAAAATTGACATTGATTTTAGTCAGAAGAATCAATTAAATGAGATTTCTACTTCTGGACCATTTAAGGGAAAACCATATGGTTATGGAAGCGCAACGTTTGTAGTGCCCAAATCGATTCCGAGACTTGAAAAATTTAAGTTTTTAGCAGATTTAATCGAACCGAAATTAAATGAGTTAAGTGAAAATGGAGCTGAAAAATGGTGGATTGAAATCGGACGATTATACTCTCATCAATGTAACGAAGAGCTAGACTTTGAAGAAATCAAACAAATTGTCCGACTCAAATGCCCATTATCTTATTCTGCTTATTCTGTAAGTGAAGATGATGAAAATGTGGGCTTTGACTATCAAATATACACGAAATGAATTTTGACAAAAGGCATCCATATTATAGAAAACTTTGGTGGCGAACAAAACTTCCATGGTTTTTTATCGAAAGAGGCTTTGCTGCTAAAGGTGAAGATTGCGAACATGTGAATGCAGATCACCCTGGTATAATATCAACAACACTCATAGTGGATGTTATTATTGTAAGGTAGTCAAAGAAGGGGAGCAATGGAGAAAATAAAAACGCATAACACCAAATAAGCAAAAGCGCAAAAAGTACTAGATTTGTTAGGCGCCTTTGCCTATTTGGAAAACGTTGTGCCGCATACAAAAAAAAACTCTGCAAATGGATAAGTATCTTATAAATATTGATAAGCAAATTGAATTTAATAAAGGGAAAAACATTTTTCTTGACGAAAAAGAATCAACTTTAAAGTTTATCGATGATACGGTAAACGTCATTTTAAACATGAGTGAATTAACTGCTGATTCTGAAAGAATTCTAATAGATTACGCAACAGATAAATCACTTGAGGAGTTTTGCAGGATTAATCAATATTTTACATTCAACCGTCAAGATAGAAATGACTTACGAAGTATATACTGTGATTTGTTTTTAAGCATTAAGACCAATAAAAATTCAATAGAATCGATTTCAAAAAGACATTATGACAGTATAAAGCAATGGTTGCGAAAGACTAATCCGTTTGCTGATAAAATATATTCCAATAATGACCTTGATATTAAACCAGTTGCTTGCTCTGAATATAGTGCTGAACTACAGATTAAAGTTCTTAAAATTGATATAAAAACTTTAATGGCACCAGTTTTAGATATCGGATGCGGTAGACATGGAAATATGGTGAATTATTTATGCAATTTGGGGATTGACACTCATGGTATAGATAGATTTTCATTTTCAGATAGCAAATTTATTAGTTCTGATTGGTTGGAATACAATTATGGAATAGAGAAATGGGGAACAATAGTCAGTAATCTTGGATTTTCAAATCATTTTAAACACCATAATTTAAGAGAGGACGGAAACTATATTGAATATGGCAAGAAATATATGGATATAATAAAATCTTTAAACGTTGGTGGTAGATTTCATTATGCACCTGACCTTCCTTTTATCGAATCTTACTTGGACACTATACAATATCAAATTGATAAGTTTGAGATTGGGGAATTTGATTTTAAAACAACAGTAATAACACGACTAAAATAAAGAACGACAGCACAACAACGGGTATAAAATATAGCGGTTTCAGTGGGTTTGCGAGCGTTTTGTCCCGCATCAAGTTTTGTATCGTGGGATAGACGCATCTCCGCAATCCGCTACATTTCATACCCGCGACCGTTATACCTCCAATCTCATTGAAAACCATGGTTTTCAATCGTTTCCAACTGCAATACACTTTCCAAATCCTCCATCAAAAAGTTTGACGTTTCCCCGCTTGAGGTCACAACAAAAAGAAAAGCATCGCGAAAGTGATGCTTTTCTTTTTTCCTCATTTTTCGTTCTGTTTCCCATGCTGTCCAAATCTTTTTTCGATGCTTTTCTTTTCCAGAGCGAAAATTGAGAATGAGAGGGAAATCGTCATAATCAGTTCCAAATCTTCAAACAAATACCTAGATATTTCTCCGCTCAAGGTTATAAAAAACTGATTATATTCGTCAATAAACAAGTTGGCGGTAAGTTTATGCCGACCGTAATCTGACAAAAGACGAAACAATAAATATTAACTTAAAAAACACAAATTTATGGGGGCTTGGGGACACGGAATATTTGACGATGACACAGCATATGATTATGTTGATGAAATTGACAACTCTGATAATCCGAAAGAAATTTTCAAAAATGCTTTTGAGAATGCAATTAATGCTGAATATTTAGAATATGACGACTGTCATGCAGTTACAGTTTCAGCATCATATATTGACAGTATTCTTAACGGAACAAAACCAAGAGTAGACGCAGAGGACGAAAATTTCTTCCAATTTGTAGAAAAAAACAAACATTTAGACTTAACGGACTTAAAATCCAATGCTGTAAAAGCATTGGAAAAAGTTATTAGTGACGGTTCTGAACTAAATGAACTTTGGACAGACAACGAAGAACTTTATCCAAAATGGAAAAAGAATATTGAAGAATTGATAGACCGATTGAAATAAAACCTGCCGCCAACATCGCCAAGCTGAAAAGCGTTAGTGGAAATTAATTGGACAAGAGTGAACATGAATCAAATAGTTGAATTAATAAAACAAAAACATAAGGGCAACGGTATTGACGTTAATCCTCCAGCGACACTTTCTGACATTGCTGACTTTGAAAGACAAATAGGATTTACGTTGCCGCCAGACTTTAGAGCGTTTTATTTGATTTGCAATGGTTTTGGTTGTAATGAGGACATCTTTAATATAGTCCCACTTCAAGACATCAGGCAATATCAGCAAGACTATGGAGATAATTGGTTTTATTTTTCTGAGTATATGATTTACTCTGACATGTGGGGACTTAGACGCACAACAACAGGTCAATTTGAAATATTTAATGGAAGTTATCCTCGCAAAAACATGACATCTTCTCTGACTGAATTTCTTCAAAGGTTTCTGACTGGGAATGTATTTGATACTGGTGGACTATATGAATGGCATGACGAACTGGGAATAATATAACTGCCACTAATACGGGTTTTGCGTCAGACGGGGTGACGTGCAAACCTGGAACTTCTATACAAGTTCGGTACAGGCCGACAGTTTTGTGCTTCGATTTCCACTACATCGCCAAGCCGAAAAACGTTAGCAGTCAGCTTAGAAAAATACAACCCTACCAAAAAATGAGTAAAATGACAACAACAGAAATTACAATAAAAACTAATAGACTTTTGCTAAGAAAATTTGTTGACAACGACATTGAAAATGTATTTCAAGGGCTTTCTCACACTGACATCATCAGACATTACGGAATAAGTTTTGACAGTTTAGAAGCGACAAAAGAACAAATGAGTTGGTTTGCCGACCTTGAAAAGGACAAAACAGGAATGTGGTTTGCAGTTTGTTCGTTAGACAACAAAACTTTTTACGGTGCAGGTGGACTTAACAGCCTAAGCAAAGAACATAAAAAAGCGGAAATCGGTTTTTGGTTGTTGCCCGACTTTTGGGGACAAGGAATTATGAAAGAAGCAATGCCGCTAATTTGCGACTTCGGTTTTGACAAACTTGGGCTTCACAGAATTGAAGGTTTTGTGGAAGCGGAAAATACAAATTGTAAAAACGCAATGGCTAAACTTGACTTTCGACACGAAGGAACAATGAAAGACTGTGAAATCAAAAATGGAAAATTTATTAGTTTAGACATTTACGCAAAAATTAGAACTGACTAACAAAAACGTTGGCGCGGATTACGCAAATATTAAATAAGCTCATAAAAATCACCTATATTCTCGTACAAAGCCTAGATTATTAAAAGGTGTTTAATCTCAAGGTAAAAATGAAATTTCTTCCTGGTGCACTAATATTTGATGCAAAAGTTCTGTAATTCTTGTCAAGTATATTTTCGCAGGCAATCTGAGCAGACAATTTAGAATTAAATTGATACCCGATTCTTAGGTTGTAAGTAATCCAAGCCGGCATTCCATCTGCTGTTGCATAGGCTAAATTATCTTCTCCGCTATCTGAGTAATCCGCTAATTTTTTCCAACCGGAGTATTGGCTGAAAAATTCAGTCTGGAGCTTTTTCCAGGTAAACTGAAGGGAAGTTTTTCCATATACCGGTGGAATATGATCTAATGGTTTTTCTTCACCTTCAACATAAACGCGGCCGTTTGTATAGTTAATGGAAGAAGCGAGAACCCAATGTTTCAGAAATTGAGCTTTAATACTCCCTTCGGCACCGTATACTATCCCATAATTCGCATTTTGAGCTGAATAGACATCCACATAGTTATCATTGTAAAAAGCAGTATCAGAACCATTCAAAGTAGATGGGAGTATGGCAATAACATTTTCTATTCTTGAATAATAAGCCAGAGCTGATACCTGAATGTTATCCTTATGTCGATAGCTTATACCTAATTCTCCGGTATATACAGTTTCAGCCTTTAAGTTTGTATTTGGAACCACCAATTTCCCTGAGGTACTACTTGTTTCAACTACCGATTCAAAGACTTTTGCCAAATCATCAATATTGGGAGCTCTGAATCCGGTTGATCCGTTCAATGAAATCCGGATGCTCTTAGTTGGCTGCAGAATCACCCCCAAATTACCGTTCAGAGCACTGTTGTTTTGTTTCGCTTCGCTGTATGGAAAAGGGTAAAATGTCCGATCATTAAATTTAGCTTTAAGCAGAATGTAATTGGCCCGGATTCCACCGCTTAAAATAAACTTATCCGAAATCTCAATTACATCTGTTACGTAAATAGCCCCTGTCGACATGGAAGATCCTCCATCCGGATAACGGGTATCCAAAGAACTTAATGTATCAACTACTATGTTTTGTTTATTCGCAGTTGATTGAACATGATCATATTTAGCAAATAGCCCATATCTGATTTCATGTTTTCCCAGCCGTTTCTCTAAATCAAATAATAGCGTACTAACCAACACCTTTTCAGTTCTATGATTTAGGAAGTCTGATTTAAACGCTCTGTCGTGGCGACTTTCTTCAATCCATTGCTGAGAAACATTCCCTTTCACCTGGTCATATAATTTGCTTTTTTGATTGATCGATAAATCATAACTAATTAAAGCTCTGAATTGAGGGCCGTAATACCATTCAGAAAAGCGTGGAAGCCCATTTTTTGTCTGGGTAAGTCTGTCGTATCTGGGAATATCAGAAGAATTTGAAAGTTGCATATTCAACGTATGGACAATGTGATCATTCTGCTTAAATGCAATTTTTTGAATAATATCGTATTGTGAGTATGCAGATCCTATTTGCTTATTTTTGTTTGAATTATTCAGCATCGAATCTACACCATTGATGCGTTCAACATAGAATGTTCTTTCGCCAAAATCTGAATACTTACTGTTTCTGGATCTTCCTTGAGTTAAATCACCAAAATGGGAATACGTAAAACTTGTAAATGAAGACCAGCGTTTCCAGCCCAGATTCAAAGACGCGTGTCCGGAATAACCGTTTGCAGCTGAAAAGTATCGTGCGTATGAATTCGTTTTGATCAGTATGGAATCTGTTTCAGAGAATTGGGGTTTCATGGTATGAAAATGCATAACACCTCCAAGGGCATCTGATCCGTATACAACAGAACCTGGCCCATAAACTATTTCTACACTTTCCAAAGCCGCGGGATCGATTGTCAGGACATTCTGAAGATGTCCCCCCCTGTAAATTGCATTATTCAATGGAATGCCATCAACCACGAGAAGTATTTTATTGGTTTCAAAACCTCTTATTACTGGTGAACCACCTCCCAATTGTGATTTTTGGACGAAAACTGCTCCATTAGACGCCAGTAAATCTGCGGTACTACTTTGATTCATTCTCTGGATCTCTGAACTCCTGATTGTTTCAATTCGTTTCGGAACATCCGATTTCTTTTCTAAGAACCTACTTGATGAAACGGTAACTTCATCCAGATCAATGGTTTTTTCGAGTAAGGAAATAACAGCCAATTCATCATTGGATATTTGTATTGCCTTGCTGGTATAATTCGGATGCTCGAGCAGGATTTCAGATGGAACAGTTATTCCGGTTAAATCCATTAACCCGACAGCATTTGATGTGTATGTTTTTTGGTTTTGAACTACGACAGCGTTGGCAATTGGCTGCTTCGTGTAGTCATCTACAATTTGAAGTTTTTGAGCATGTGTGAAGGAGGATATGCAAGCTGTAATTGCTAATAATACGTTGGTTTTAAGCATGATGAGAGGTTTTTGGATAAGTGTTTTATCGCGATAATTAACAATTTGAGTGCTAAGTAATCTGTTTTTTTAACATTGTCAAACAAAATATCCACAAAATAGTGTCCTATTCTTGGATTTGAACCTAAAAGAAAATAATCATTTGTCAGATCAGGTTATAGGGACTTTTCAATGAGTTGTTTTTGATGTTTCCACTGTTTAGTTGGAGTTTAGGCTGTCAGGGTATTGGTGTTTTTACGAACTAAAAGTTTCAAGTGCATAAAATAGGTTTACAGCACTTAACTTTAAACCTCATTTTAAGATACTTTTGAGTTTGTTTACGCAATTTTATTCTGCGGTTCAGTAAGAGATAATTATGATGGTTGAGTATATTACAATTTGCTTTTTTTCATTACTTGGTTCCGGACTAACGTTTTTTTCAGGCTTTGGTCTCGGAACTATTTTGGTTCCCATATTTGCTATTTTCTTTCCGTTGGAACTGGCTATTTCATTAACAGCCATTGTTCATTTTCTCAACAATGCATTTAAATTGTATTTGGTGGGAAAGAATGCAAACCGGAACATTGTATTCAAGTTTGGTATTCCGGCAATTGTATCTGCATTTATCGGTGCATCCGTTTTGACTCTCATATCCGATATGGAGCCAATACTGATGTATTCCATGTTCAATATAAGCGGTAGTGTTACAATTACGAAACTCATAGTTGGGGGATTACTTTTCTTTTTTGCGCTTTTTGACATTCTCCCTGGTTTATCGAAACTGGAGTTTAACAAGAAGTATATTCCTCTTGGTGGATTTTTGAGCGGTTTTTTCGGTGGATTGTCGGGAAACCAGGGAGCGCTGAGAACGGCATTTCTGATACGTGCAGGTTTGTCAAAAGAGCAGTTTGTTGCGACTGGTGTGGTGATAGCTATTTTAATTGATATTTCTAGATTAGGGATTTATTCATCGGATATTGTAAAACAGCATGATAAACTGGATTATTTACTCTTGACGATGGCCGTTTTATCCGCTTTTTTAGGCGCATATTTCGGAAATAAGCTATTGAAGAAAGTAACTATCCGATTTCTACAAAACTTCGTTGCAATCATGCTTTTATTATTTTCCATTCTTTTAATGACTGGAATTTTGTAAGATGATTTTCTCGATCGATTAGAATCTTTTTGAAGATGTGGGATAACGATTAAAGAGCTAATTTCTACTTCATTATTTGAATCCTAGATCGATTTAGTTGAAGCGGTAATGGTTATAATTTACTCGAATACATATTATTGATATAGCAATTATTGGGTTTCCTGCACCCATCGAGACGAAATAAAAGAGTGAAATTTTGTTTTAATATTCTGATGAATAGCCAGTTGTAGGCAATGTTTCCTTATTTATAGAAGGTTTCAGATTGAACTAAATTACCAAAAATCAATTGGCTCGAAATTTGAACAAAATAGGGTGTTAAGTTGGAAATACAACATTCAGATCGTATTTTAATGCAAATGTTTGTTTTTTAATTCTGGAAAAGAAGTTTATTAACTTTCAATCCTGAAAAGTGTTATTTTTTAGACATAAAGAAAATAACGAGAATAAACCAAATAAACTACATGTTATGAAGCGCAAACAACAAATGGGAATAGTGCTTGTGTTCCTGCTTTTTAGTTGGACAAATTTCACTTGTCTGGCTCAGGGCACAGTAAAAAAATATAACCCAAGAGAATTTCGAAAAAAACCGATTTGGATTGAAATGATGAATGATCCAAATGCGAACTATTACCAAACAATAGAAGCATTCCGTGTATTCTGGAAAGATCGCATATTGCCTGAAGAACCCTTTGAGAATCATGAGACGGATACATTCGAAAGAGAAGTTGGTTTAGAACAAAACGAAGAATCGGAGGAGGAACGTAAGCGTGAGCATGATCGCAAAGAAAGAAAGAGAAAACGAAAGGGAAAACCTGACGAAACGATGCTTTATGCTGCACAGGTTCGCGCATTTAAAGGATGGATGAAAGCGGTTAAACCTTGGGTTCGTGAAGATGGTAGTATTGTTTCTCCCGAGGAACAGCAGAAAATAATTGACGCTCAATCCAAAGAGCTAAAAAAAATAGAAGAACTCAATACTCCCAAAAAGTAATTTCCGATGAAAAAAATACTACTTATCTGCGCAATGCTGTTGAGTATCTACTCTCATGCGCAATTGGCAAACTGGACACCGGTTCCTGGCGGAACGAATTTCCCGACCAACAATTCAGGGCAAATACATGGGTTCTGCAGAATCAGCCAAATGAAATTTCACCCTTCTGATACCAATAAATACTACGCGGTTACCGGAGAAGGTGGATTATTCTTATCTACGGATCAGGGGACTAATTGGGTCGTTGCTCCGGGAACGGATGTATTAACGAATAACTGTGCTTCAATTTGTATTGATTATACCAATGATCAACATTTGCTTTTAGGAACAGGTGATGCTAATTATTATTCAAATAGTTCTGCTGGATTAAGAAAATCTAATGATGGTGGTGCAACGTTTACTGCTACTAGTTTGACGAACTGTTTGGTAATTGAAATTATTCAAAATTCAACGAATTCTTTGGAATACATTGCTGCCACCAATAAAGGAATCTATAAGTCTACTGATGGTGGAAATAACTGGATAGCATCTACTGCTACAAATATTCCTTTTACAGACATGAAAGTGAATACCGCGACAAATTCTCAAATTGTATACGCATGTACTGAAGAAGATGTCCCACGCTTTTACAGATCAACAAACTTTGGAACTTCCTGGACACAAATAACCAACGGAGTTATTGCTTCAACAGCAAACATACAGTCGGGCTCGCGTATTGGTGTAACTCCTGCCAATCCGAACATTGTATACTTATCAGTTGTTGGTGGCGGAGGTATTATTCTGAAATCAACGGATAGTGGATTGACTTTCACTACCCAAAAAGCGGAGGGAAGTCCATACATTACTTTTTACGACGATGATGTAACAGAAGGTGGTCAGGGAAATTACAATCACTGCATTACGGTAGATCTTGTGGATCCGTCTAAATTATGGTTACAGTCACATTGTACCTGGTATTCAACAAATAGCGGGGCTACCTGGACGTTGCTAACCCACTGGTGGGAAAAATGTCATACGGATATGCACCAAATTCAGCAAGCACCATTCAATAGAAACAAACTGTATAGCATGAATGATGGAGGTGTTTGGATAAGTAACGATGGAGGTAATAATTGGATCCCAAGAAGTAACGGTCTTTACGCTTATGAAATAGGTAACAAATGTGGAATTGGTAGCCAGATCGACAAAAATTTCATCTCTATCGGAACGCAGGACAACGGACGTGTTATTGCCAATGCCAACGGCTGGTTCACAACAGGAGGCGGCGATGATTACTCTAAGAGACAATGTGATTACAATGGGAACTTTTATTTTGACGGAACAAACCGGCAGCTTAATCACACCGGAGCCACGGCAGGGTATGGTCTTCCAACAACCAACTGGAATGCATTTGGATTCAACCGTACAAATGTCAATTTAGGATTTGTTGGGGTAACGGATGTTTATCGTACCACTGATCTAAACGCGGGAACACCAACCTGGACTCAAATATCAAGCTTTAATCAAACTATTGTTGATATTCACAGTAGTATTGCTGATCCAAACCGTTTATATGTATTGGTTTCAAATGGAGATGTCTACGTATCATCAAATGCCTTAGCTGCAAGTCCAACATTTGTATTGCGCACTCCACCGGGATCAGCGAGCTCACTTGGAAGTGTTGTGGCCATAGCCAATAATGCAGATATCGTTTATGTATCAGAAAACAATGCTGTTTATAGATCTGCAGATGCCGGTGTAACCTGGACAAACGTAACTTACAACCTTCCAAATGTGAATCACAGACGTATTTTGGCAGAACAATTCGGCGGAACAGAAGAATTAGTGTTTATAGCCACAAACAATGCGGTTTATTACAAAAAAACAGGTGCAGTAACCTGGACCAATTACAGTACAAGCCTGCCTTCGCGAAGATCTCCGACAGAATTCTCCATGTATGATGATGGAACCAATCAATCAAGGATCAGATACGCGACTTTTGGTCGAGCTATTTGGGAAAGTGCATTTGACAACTTGCGACCGTTTAGTGCAAATATTGTGGTTAGCGATAGTGTCTTGGATTGTGACAATTCTTCGGTTCTTTATACTCAGGCATGTGTAGGAGCTAATAATACACCCATTACTTATTCTTGGAGTTTCTCAGGAGGAACACCGGCAACTTCAACTGCAGCGAGTGTAAATGTAACATACCCTTCAACCGGAACCTATAATGTAACATTAACTGCAACTGATGCATTGAATAATACATCCACCAAAACAATTGCTGTATTTGTTCAGGTGAATATACAGCTTGCTTTGCCGTTAACCGAAGGATTTGTTTCTACGTCATTTCCACCATTGGGTTGGAGTCAGGTCAATGTAGCAAATGTTTCGGAATTATGGGAACGTAACGCAGTTGTTGGTTCTCAGGGCTCAACGCAAAGTATGCAGTATCGGAACTATGATTTTTACAATGGTAATCGGGATGAAATGAGAAGCAGTACTTATAACTTCACGGGAATATCAAGTGCTACTTTAAATTTTGATGTTGCATTTAGAAGGTATTCAGGTGCTAATTCGGATTCCTTAGCAGTGCTCGTTTCAACAGATTGTGGTGCATCATTTACTACGGTTTACTACAAGGGAGGAAATACATTATCAACTGTTCCGGGTGATTATACATCTGACGGATTTGTGCCAACACCTTCTCAATGGCGCACAGAAACTATAGACTTAAGTCCATACATTGGGAACCCGAATGTGATGATAAGTTTTCAAAACAGAGGCCATTACGGACAAAACATATATATCGATAATATTAATCTAACTGGTGTTATTGCAGCTCCCGGACCTAACTTCGGAGCAGCACCTTCTACAGTTTGTACGGGAGAAAATGTAACAGTAACAGATGCTTCTATCGGAGTTGTTACTTCATGGAACTGGGATTTTGGACCAGGAGCTACACCAGCAACAGCAACAGGTATAGGGCCTCATACGGTTTCTTATTCTTCTGCAGGAACGAAAACAATTACACTAACGGTTAATGGTGGCGGAATTGTAACACATGATGTAACTGTGACTGGAACACCTACAGTACCAACTATCACTGCAGGAGGACCTACCACATTCTGTTCAGGTAACAATGTAACATTAACATCATCAGCTGCAACGGGTAATATCTGGTCGAATGGAGAAACTACACCTTCAATCACCGTTTCAGCTACAGGAACCTATACTGTAACTGCCTCAAATGGGATTTGTACATCAGCTGCTTCGACGGGGACAACAGTGGTCATTAACCCGAATCCAACTGTCACATTTGCAGCGATCACAAATCTTTGTCTGGATGATGCCGTATTTGCCCTTACTCAAGGAGCTCCGGCAGGAGGAACTTATACTGGAAACGGGGTGAGTGGTGGACAATTCAGTCCAAGCATAGCAGGTATTGGTTTAACAACCCTTACTTACACATTTATAGACGGTAACGGTTGTTCAGGATCCGCATCAATTGATGTGGAAGTGGATGATTGTGCAGGAATTAAAGAAAAAGAGCCGTCATTTGTTTCAATTTATCCAAATCCGTCAGTTGGATTGTTTACGGTTGACGTAGGGCAGCTGATTATAGAAAATGTTACAATATACGATAGCAAAGGCAGGGTAGTGCGTGAAATCGAAGGTTCCAAAAGTGCTGTTTTGAAAATAAATATTTCAGAAATGGCTAACGGATCGTATACCGTAAAGGTAATAACTGCAAATGCTTTGCAAAATGTTGTACCTATTGTATTGAAACGATAGGTATAAATTTGATGAAGGAACTCCAATATTGCGCTGGAAGGATCGGTTTTAAGAAATTGAATTTTGTAATTCTTCCTACAAAGACTTAGAAATTTCAGTGCTTGAGGTCACAAAAAAAGAACGGGATTGTTACGAAAGTAATGATCCCGTTTCTTTTGTTTTCTTCTCTCACACCATACGAGTTTTGAGAGTGGGAAGATTTGCAGTAAAGAGTCTGAATCTTCAAACAAATCCCAGCGAGGTCGCAAAAAAACTAGTAATATTCGTTAATAAACTAGTAATAGGGCGTTTTCTAAACTATTTAATCAACAATTGAATTCGAAGAAAAACAGTAATATTGCAGCAGTTAATACTAAACTTAATGACCAGAAATATAAATCGAGAAGAATCCATGCGAATTGCTGCCGAAAAAATGCAGCAGAAAAGAGAAAAAGAAAAACGCGAGGACAGAGAGTTTTATGAGCGAATTACCTCAGGTGTACAATGGATTCTCTTTAAAACAGTTGTCGTCTTTTGTACGGTGATGTTGTTGGTTTCCACATTCGAGGTTTTCGTGGATGGTCCAACAAAAAAACTAACGGAAAAATCCTGGAAAATTGATCGAAACTGGGAATATACGTGGCACAAGGTACTGGATGTGGAAGGGTATATGTTCACACCAACATTAGGAGATTGGGGTGATCGTGTGGAAAACACTCTTGAAATGACATATTCTCCTATTTTTCGAACGGGGAAGAAGTTAAGCTACGATATTAAAATCGATGAATCTATTATAAGAAGGCACGAAGAAATCAGACAGAGATCCATCTTTACCTGGTTTCCTGCATTTCAAATTTTTCTACTTATCCCGTTGATCACCTTCATTTTTAAACGACAAAGTCCTTGGTTTAATTTTGCACGAATTGTATCGTTGGTCTTCGTGTTTCCAGGAACTCTGTTGGTGATATACTTCGCGATGTTGTAATCATCAACATGAATAGTCTCATTATTCCATAAAATCACATGGTCTCATGTGTTGAATCCCAGATAATTACGTAAAATGATTTGGATGGTTTAGACTTATGGCTATAACAGAACATTGCCTTGATATAGATCATCATTCAACCAGTATCAAGACAGGAAAATACGTGTTTTACTAAAAAACACATAGCAGTAAGCAAGTGCCAGCCCAAATCTCACTTCGGTAAAACGACATAACACCGACAGAAATTGAAAAATGGAAGAAGTAAAAAGAAAAGGTTCAAAATCGACAAAAGATATTCCGAAAGAAATTTTAGGACAGCTAAATCGTGGAGAAATAGAAACGGCAAATCTTGTTGAGTGGTTAGCAGTAGACCAAAGACTTTTACTTGAAAATTTATTAAAGCAGTTTGACCGAAATGACTATTTAAAACCGATTTTAACTGAGATTGAAAACCTGAAAAAACAAACGGTAAACACAATTAACGAGGCAATTGGAACAGGACTTTTTGAGCAGTCAATTAAAAACAACGACAGTGAAATATTGAAAATTATTTCAAAACATAAATCGGACTTAATTCGTTGTTGGGCAACTTACACAATTGGTAGAAACGAGAAATTGAATATCAGTGAGAAGCTGAAACAAATTCAAGTTTTTTCGGCTGACAAACATTTTGGAGTGAGAGAAATTTGTTGGCTGGCGGTTAGGCCAGGTATTGCAAAGAACTTACCCGAAAGTTTAAACATATTGGGAACCTGGACAACAAATCAAGATGAAAACATCAGACGATTTGCCAGTGAAGCGACACGACCTCGTGGGGTTTGGTGCGAACATATTGACGAGTTAAAACAAAATCCAATATTAGGTTTGACAATTTTAGAACCTTTGAAAGCGGACAAAGCAAAATATGTTCAAGACAGCGTTGGAAATTGGCTAAACGATGCAAGTAAGACACAACCGAAATTTGTAATTGACATTTGCAAAAAATGGCAGAAAGAAAGTAAAACGAAAGAAACGGAATACATTATTAAAAAAGCATTGCGAACAATCGAAAAACAATCATAAAATCTTTAGGGTCCATAAAAATCCAGTGTTTTAAATAACAGAGAATAAATAATCTTAACCTTCTAAACCTGGAAATTCAATATTAAATGCATCTATTTCCTGTTTCATTCTGAGAGGGATTTTTTCTT
>RCUP01000921.1_pt1 | contig 19466 bp, 11 predicted proteins | sample 2166341 | NCBI WGS metagenome assembly RCUP01 (sample SAMN09932325, study PRJNA488358) | compost metagenome | isolation source: compost soil in succinonitrile-enriched | place: Germany: Experimental Botanical Garden | reverse complement strand
GCGTGAAATCCTCCCAATTGAAGAATCTTCAACAATACCTGTTCTTGTTTTTGAGTACTCTTTTTTTGAGCAAGCTGTTCGAACAATTCATTCAGAATGGTTTCTGATCTGTAATCTTCCTGCAAGACTACAAATAATCCTGTTTTAGGAGTGAATTTATTGGAAACTTCCTCTAAGGTCAATACAATACGCTTTTCTAATAAGGTTTTTATCAGAGGTTGAATTGTTTTAATCCCGATGATTTCGGAAATTTCTTTCAGATCAAGTGTTTCTTTGATTTCCAAAGCCTCAACAACCAGGTATTCACGGTCGGACAATGAAGTATTCGCCTGATCGAAATCCGGATGAAGAACAATTTTTGTTTCGCTTGCCAATTTGAAATTAGACGGTAGAGCAGCGTTCATAACGTCCCCGATCGGAGCCATGTAATACTCTGAGATCCATTTCCAGAAAGCGTATTGTCTTTTGGTAATCAATGGGCTTTCATCCAGAATATGTTCAATGTATTTCGCCTGATAGATTTTAGGCGCTTCCTGATGAATTTTTGTAATGATTCCGGTATAGAGCTTTCCTTTTCCAAAAGGTACGATTACACGTAAATGTTCCCGGATAAAATCATTCATCTCGAAAGGAACCCGGTAGGTAAATTCCTGACTTAACGGAATGGGTAAGATAACATCAACGAAAAGGGTAATGCGTTCGCTCATGGAACAAATTTAGTGAACTAAAAAGAAAAAAGTGTTTTTTATCCGGATCTATCCGGTTAAATGATAGGATTACTAGTTACCCGGGTAAGATGTGGATAAGTGTACACTTATCCAAAGTGGGATGAAATAGGAGATTGTAAACAAAAAAACTCCCGTCTATCTTTTGATAAAACGGGAGTTTTTTTGTTTCAGTTATATCTTACTGACAAGCCCAGGACTCACCGTTGTTGATATCAATTGGATTATCACTGCAGAACAACAATAAACCTGTAATAGGACCTGAACAAAGTTCTTTCATCGACAAATAATCAATTGCCCGTATATTCGGAACAGAAGGATTGAATTTCACTTTATCCTGTTTAACGGTCATACGAGAACTGAAAAGTCCGATTACCGGCCCGCCGTCTGTTCTCGTCAGATTTGTGAAAGTCGGTTTGTTTTGAGCCAGGGACGAACTTGGCTGATTTACCAGAATATACTTACTCAAATCTTCAGATCCACCGGTCATAATCAAGCGCATGGATGTTAATTCTCTCTTGTTAATTGAGACATCATTTGTACAATTCTGCTTCACTAATTGATAGAATGTTTCACCGTTTGCAGAAAAAGTGGATGAGCTTCCGATAACCTGGTCTCCATTCAATTCTCCGATTTTCCAGATAAATGATTTTTGAACCGGGGTACCATTGAAATATTCATTGAAGAAAAATTGAACGCGGGCATCGACCACTTTTGCATTCCCATTATTTGTTTTTATGGATGAACCTGAATATTGTTTTACCCCGTTAACCGTTTTAACAAATGAATAGGATGCATTACTACTTGGGACAGTGACTCCTATTCCGGTAACCAGTTTGGTTTCACTGTTAACTACGATTTGCCCTCCGTTGATTGTTGCGATCAACTTGTAAGTTGCCTCATCTTTCAGTGCAACAGTAGGATTTTGATCACCAATTGTCGGAGGATTTAATGTGTTGAATACCTGTGTTTGGAAATAATATACTTTTTGATTCGGGCTGTAGAAAGCTCCGGGAATTTTAGTTGTCAATACCGTATCGCGTAAGATCCAGGATCTTACCTTGGTGTACACATTGTTCGGAGGAAGGGAAGCCCATTCTTCAATAACAATTTCTGCATTTTGGAAATAACTGGAGTCCTCAATCAACGCAACATCTATTGAGTTGTTAGAACCACCAAAAGTACGAGTAAGTTTCACGTAATGCAGCGAGTCATTTTTGTCTAACAACCCGAACAATACGGGAGTTTCAACATGATCTCCGGCAAAATCAATATCGTCTTCACAAGAGCTTACTAAAGCTACAGAAGCAAGAATGATCGCACAAAGTGAAAATTGGAGAAATCTCATAAGTATACAATTTGACCCAAAGTTACAATTTAAATATGAAATGAAAGCTTACCATAATCAATGGTAACTACGGTTAAATCAATTTTTAACGCGGTTAAATCTCATCGCTTTAAGCATCCAGTTGGGAAGGAATGCTCCTGGTTTTTTGTTTTTAAGATGGATATACCATCCCAACTTTTTCATTACCGGAACTTTATGAGTTTCAACGAATTCAATCCATGTTCCATCAGGATCTTCAATATAGCTGAATCTTCCACCGGCTTCTCCCATATCAAAGGTTTTTCCGGAATCGACAGTGAAAGGGAAGCCAAGTTTTTCGCATTCCTTTTGTAAATCATCCATTCCCTGAACATCAAAACACAAGTGAATGAAGCCCCAGTCACCCCAGAAACGATTTTTGAAAATCGACTTTGTATCTGTTCGTTCAACTGCCTGAACCAGTTCAATCTGTGTAGGACCGAGCAATTTTGCAAACGGACCTTTTCTGTCTTCGGAATGCTGAAGCAAAACACGTCTTACTTTTTGATTTCCGTTCGGAACCTGGTTGAAGGTATCAAAAGTGTCCGTTACATCGTAAACGATTTTATCGTATCCTAAAATAGTCTGATACAAGGGTAAAGCCTTTTCGATTGAGCTGACACCAATCATTGAACCGGCAACACCACCTGTTTTTCCTTCGAATTTGGTGTCCATAAACCAACCTGATCCTTCCACGATGTCGAAAAGATTTCCGTTCGGATCTTCTACCAGAAAGTGAAAACTTCCGTTAGGTAATTGCTGTGGTTCAGAGAGTACTTTGGCTCCTTTTTTCGTGAGGAAAGCATGAGTTGCTTTTACGTCTCTGGATTTGATCCGGCAAGCATATAGCCCGAAATCACCTAATAGGATCGGTTCTGTGCTTTTTTCTGTTGGTCGTGATGTAAATTGCCAGATTTCAAACCCGCCGCCGCTTTCCATGGAAAGTGCCAGGGTTGCAGTTCTGGAATGAATAACACCACCTGTGTATCTTGTCATCAAAGGGGCTTCAGCAGCTTCTTCAAAAATTCTGACGTCCACACCAAAGTGTTCACGATACCATTTCCAAATAGATTGTACATCGGGAACACCAATTCCCATTTGCTGTATACCACAGATGATTTTTGTCATTTTTTTGCTTTTTTTCATCCTTACATTTATCGTCAGAGATTGAATTTGATGCGAATTTAATAGTTCTGACAGTATTAACGAAACGCTCGTTCGTGGAAAATGATAAATCCGTAAGTAAATTGAAATGCCAGCGGTGATTTCTGCTTCGGAAAGTAATTTAATGAAGCGCGAAGAGGGCCAAGAGGTGAGTGGTAAATTGCCGAAAGCGATACTACCTGAGATTCTCCTTTAAATGGCTTGGAATAACCAAAAGTTCCGTCGTCATTTTTGGTAATAGAGATAAAAGGCTGGTACCAATAACCGTCTGCCCGGATATCGATGTTTTTTCGCAGGGAGAAAATAATATTGACACCACCTCCGATGTACTGAGGGGAACGATAATCCGAGAAGAAATACGTTTGCAGATCGGGTAGAGGTTGAAAAGCGTTCATGTTCAGCAGGGTGGCAGTGTAATTCTTCAATAACGAAAGATTGGTGATGCTTGCCAAACCGTGCAGTCCGAATGAAAAATATTTGGTGCTCAAAGGAAAACTCTGTACTTCTCCGCGAATATTGAACCAATGATGCCCGTTGCGGTAATCGTATTTTTCCAAAGAGGTTGATCCCGCAACACTGTGTTCTTTTGCACCACTATAAATTGCCTTGAAAATTGCCAATGTTCCCGATGAAGCCCATTGTTTCCGGTTCAATGAATTGTGTTCCAGAGTGACCATTAAAGAATTACCATACAATATTGTTTTGTCTGTAGTGTCTTTATTCGTGAAATCTGGAGATTGGTAGTAGCGATCCTGTGTTTCAAAATGTCTGTAATCCACGCTGAATTTCGAGTTGTTGAACAAAGGTAATTTTACTCCACCTCCAATATATGCTTCGTTTTGAACCAGAAATGAAGGTTTTTCATCATCGAAGAAAGTGGTGAAGCTTTTGAAGTAATCCCAGCGGTTAATTACTCCGTAAACACTAGCCGAAATGGGATAGTAAGACGGAAAATGCAAATCTACATTTGCTCTTCCCGAGTTATAAAATTTACCGAAGTATCCACCCACCTGAACAGTGCTGGCAAAACGGTCCAGACGCATGTAGTTCAGTTGAATGAATCCGGTGTTGATGGCACGCGTACTGACGATACCACCAATGTCCAAACGAAAGGGTTTTGATTCTGTTACTTTAATATTCAGACTGTAGGTAGAATCTTCCTGAAGATCGAGTGTCGGATACAAATACTTGATTTGAGGAGTTGCATACGTTCTGAAATAACGACGTTTGAATCGGGTGCCCGAAATGGTTTCCCCTTTGTTGTTTTTTAAAATGGATTTTCGAACATAACTTTCGTCAAGTCCCTTTTTGCTTGTAGTGTTTACCTGAGAAATCACTAAGGAATTCAGTCTTTTTTTGAAGGCTGAACGTTTTTTATCCAATTCTTCGGTTGAGATTCTCTCATCCGTTGCTTTTTTTATACTGTCCATCATTAAAATGGTGGCATTATAACCAGCGTCGATTGCTTCATCAACGTCTTCAAAATCAAAGGTGCTGATATTGGGTTTGGGCTCAATAATGATCCCTGATTCACACGGAATTTCAAAAGCCGTATGCGAAACGAGCATATTGGTGAGCTGACTGATCAGATCATCTTCTTTCGGAGCATCGGCGTTGTATGAAACATTGCTTCCGATAATAAAATCTGCCGGAAAGCTATTGTACATCACGTCTGCCGGGAAATTGTTGTACAAACCTCCGTCGAAATACAGTACTCCATTGATCCGGATCGGATTTACATAAAATGGAAAAGTCATGGATGCTCTGATTGCTTCGTTCAGATATCCTTTTGAAAATACGACGCTTTTCTTGGCTACAATATCACTTGCAACACAGCGAAAAGGAACAAAAAGACTGTCGAAATTATAGGAAGATGAAGCACCTGTAGCTCCGAATAAGCGAAGCATTTCAAAATCGAGTAATTCCGGTCTGATAAAGTTTGTGGGCAGGGACTTCTTGAAAAGACTATCGAGTGAAAACGAGAAACTCATTCCGGAAGCATTTTCATTGTCTTCTCTCAGTAAAAATTCATAACGTTGTTCAATCTGACCATTAGACATCAACTGGAATTTGTTGCTAAGTACATAATCCTCGATTTCCTGGGGAGAATAGCCACTTGCATACATTGCTCCAACAAGAGCTCCGGCAGAAGTTCCGGTAATATAATTGATAGGTATATTATTTTCTTCCAGGGCTTTGAGAACCCCGATATGCGCGAAACCGGATGCTCCTCCGCCACTTAATACAACACCAACTCCTTGAGCTTTAATAAAAAAGGGAAGTACGCTTAGGATTAATGTAAAAGTTATTTGCTTCGCTAAATGCATTAAAATCAAAATTAATTTTTTTTTACCTAAAAGAATAGTGTTTTACCTTATTTCTGTCAGATGCCTTCAGAATTCTCAAAAAGACCGTTTGCACACTGTCTTGAGAAAATTCAATGCAGTTAACGGTATTTTCAGAATCGTGTTGTGAAAAATTCGTTTTTGTACAGCAATCTGACAAGATTCTCATCCAGAACTCAAGTTATTTAGAAAAGCTCTTAGCTTTTGTCTACTTTTGTGCTCTTAAATAATTGAATTCGCTTTATGAAAATTGTACTCAAAACATTTTACGGATTAGAAGATGTACTTGCGGAAGAACTAAAAGAATTGGGATATCCCGATAGTACGAAGCTCAATAGAGCAGTTCAAATCGAAGGTGAGTGGAAAGATGTTTACTTTCTGAACTTGCATATTCGTTGCGCTATTTCCGTTTTGGTTGAGTTGAGAAGATTCGCTGTGCAAACAGAAAGGGATCTTTATGATGAAGCAAAGAAAATTAACTGGTCTTCTATTTTTGATGTGAAGAAGACATTTGCAGTAAAAGGTGCTGTGAATTCAACGATTTTCAACCACTCTCAATTTCCGTTTTTGTTGATCAAAGATGCAATCGTGGATCATTTCAGAGATGTACGGGGAGAACGCCCGGATATCAACGTAAAAACACCTCAGATTGTAATCGATTTATATGTTCGGGAAAACGAAGGTGTTATTTCCGTAAATACAAGTGGTTTGCCGCTTTTCCAACGTGGATACAGACAATCTACCGGAGATGCTCCATTGAATGAAGTAGTTGCTGCAGCTCTTTTACGGATGACGGAATGGGATAAGAAAACGACTTTGATCGATCCTTTTTGTGGTTCCGGAACTTTGTTAATAGAAGCTGCGTTGCTGGCTGCAGGAATTCCTTCCAATATCGAAAGAAACCACTATGCATTCAAAAACATGTGGAATTTTGATGCCAAGTTGTGGGAAGAGATTCATGCTAAAGCCAATAAAGTAGTGAAGGAACTTCCTTGTACTTTAATCGGTGGAGATATCGATCCGCAAATGGTGATGAAGACCAAAAGAAACCTGAGAGGCTTTTCTTTCGGCAGATTTATTGATGTTCACAATGCTTCTGTAGATGAATTTCCATTTCCTGAAGGACCAGCTGTTTTGATTTCAAATCCACCTTACGGAGAACGATTGGAAACTGATGTTGAAGATTTGTACGGAACTTTGGGAAGTATTATGAAGCATCGCCTGTTGGGTTATACTTGTTTTATTATTTCTTCCAGTGAAGCAGGATTCAAATACCTGGCATTGAAACCGGACAAAAAGTACAAATTGTTTAACGGTGATTTGGAATGTTCTTTCCGGAAATACTCTATTTACGAAGGTTCAAAGAAAGGAACAGCGGCAGAAACAACTGTTACGGAGTAACAATAATTCGCTCTGAAACCATTTTTTCGTTGTCAAAATACATCAGGTTGTAGATTCCTACAGGCAGATTTGAAATAATAATAGGTGCGTTTTCTTGTAAATCACTGCGGTCGATGAGTACTTCTCTTCCGGAAAGATCATACAATTTGGAGTCCTTTAATGTTTCGAAATCTCCGCTGATCTGGATTGTTCCTTTTGACGGATTCGGAAAAATTTGCAATTCATTGGTTTTTATTGCCTTTACTGTTTTGATTTCAAGATAACGGGTTTGACCATTGAAGTCGCTTTGTGATAATCTGTAGTAGCTGATCGTTGAATAAAACGGATCGTAATCATACAATTTGTATTTCAGAAGGTTTGAAGTGCTTCCTGCGCCTTTCAGATAGCCCAACAGTTCGAAGTGAATTCCGTCTGCGCTTCTTTCCACCGTAAAGAAATCACAGTTTTTTTCGGATTGTGTCGACCAGGAACAAGCAACTGCATTGCCTTCCGGTTTCGCATCAAAAGAAACCAATTCGACTGGAAGTACACTCATGCAATTGACGCATGTAGCCCCGCTTGAAGTGGTTGTGTAGGTGATAATTTCGTCCGCTCTGTTTGCTGTTCCGGATACGGTAATCGTTCCCGGACCAACCAGCGTATAACTATCATTCAGTGTTGCATTGGCACTCCCGGTTTGGAATCCTTTTCCTCCTCCTGAAGCGTCTACTTTTAGTTTATCTCCGCTGTCTGCGCCAGATGAAGTGCAGCCCCCGGCCCGATTTCGAATTGTTGCAGTTACTGTATATGTGCATCCGGCAGGAACCGGAATGTTTTCCGACATGGATCTTTGCCCGCCGGTACAATCTCCACCAACTGAAGGGGAACAATTCGGACCTCCTAAACTACTGAGATTACAACCGTTCAAACAACCGCATCCGGCACCTGATACGCCAATTGTTCCATCCGGACATTGGGAAATAGCAACATTTTTGCTTGAAAAAATAATGAAAAGAATTAGGGGCAGGCATTTAAAGAAAGCATGATTTTTTTTCATAGCGCCAGAGAATGAAGAGTTTAAGTTGTAACAGGACAAAGTTATGTTTGAGTATTAGTAATTTGTTTATGAGTAAGTTATACTTCGGATAAGTTTGAAATTCGACTAAATTGATTTTGTTTAAGCCTATTTAAACAGAGTGTTATTTGAAGTTGAATTTATCCGCACAATCAAATAATCTCGGGACAAGTTTTGAAACCAGAGAATTCGGATTACTTTTGCAGCGCGATTCGGTTCCCGTTTTACGGGATTAAAAGGGAATCCGGTGTAAATCCGGAACTGTTCCCGCAACTGTAAGAGTCCATATTTAATTCAAAATACCACTGTCTGTAATCTCAATAACTAGTGAGAGAAGGATGGGAAGGTGAGTTAAAGGACTGAGTCAGGAGACCTGCCAATTTGCATGAACTGTAACTTTCGGTGAAAAAGTGAAGGAGCAAATTGTCAAGTCTTTAGTTGGCTGTGACCGTTACTTTTTCATCGTTTTAATAAATACAACAATGATGAAAAAAATCAAATTGGTACTTGGCTTTTTAATCTTAACCACTACACTACAAGCTCAAACAACATTTCGTTTAGAATTAATCGCGGAAGGAAATTTCGGAAGTACGAACGGGGATATTTTTGTCCGTAATACGACATTCAGCCCTGCAACGAATTCAACTGGGATGTATCAGTCTGCGAACAATACAACCGGTTTTAATGTACTGCAAGATTATGTGATTGCAGGAAACAAAGCAATCCTTGCTGAAAAACCTAACGGAGCAGGAAGAATCACCATTGTCAATTATCCTTCGATGACGGAAATTCACACGTTTCCGAACGCCCCTCAAACTTTAGGAGTGGCGAGTGCTACAAAAGCTTATGCATGTTATGCGCAAGGTGGAGTTGTTTCGTTGATCGACCTTCAGAACAATACCTTGACTCCGGTTGTGGAGCCGAATAGTGAGATTTCAACTTACTGTTCGCATATGCAGTTTGCAGAAGGATTCATGTATTTGGATCAGGGAGCTCAGTTGGTGAAAATCGATACGGTTACCAATACGGTAGTTGCGAAGTTTAATCCCGGAGTTGGTTCTATCAAAGGAATCACTTATGACAATCAAGGAAAACTTTGGGTAATTGGAGGGACTTCAATTAACTCGGTTGATGTATTGAATAATGATGCTTTGGGAACAGTTGTCAATGTTGGGGTAAGTGGAGTTTTGCTTCGTTACTATAATAACAAGCTTTACTTTTGGACACTTTCAGACAAGAAGTTGTATCAATACGACGTTACGAATCCACCGACATTGCCTTTGACTGCTGTTTATACAAGTACTTTGATTGGAGGTTCGTGGTCTTTCGGATACGGAAGAGCTTTTGATATCGATCAGTCGACTGGAGATTTTGTGATCGCTTCTGCAAATACATTTGTTGCTCCGGCATATTTCGAAGTAGTGAACGGTACAACATTTACGGTGATTGAATCCGGTACTTTGCCAGGTTGTGCGATTCCGAACAAATGTGTTTTGAAAACGTATCCTGCTCCAAACGGACCGATTCCTGTTCCGGATGTGGTATCGCTTCCGGCTGTATCAGATGAATGTGCTGCTACTTTGACTGCTCCTACAGCAGATAATGGTGCAGTTACGGCTACAACTACGGATCCGTTAACGTACACTGCTCAGGGAACATTCAACGTTACCTGGACGTTTACGAATGCAAACGGAACGATTATGCAAACTCAAACCGTTACAATCAATGACGCGGAAGATCCTGCTACACCTGTTTTAAGCAATGTAAGCGCTTCATGTAGTGTTACACCGGTTGCTCCAACAACAACAGATAATTGTGCCGGAACAGTCACAGGAACAACAACGACAACGTTCCCGATCACAACATTCGGTATGACAACTATTACCTGGACTTTTGCCGATGGAAACGGAAACTCTATTACGGTAGATCAGAATATTATCGTGACGGATTCCGAAAACCCTGTTACAACACCTCTTGCAGCTTTAAATATTGCTTGTAATGATGTGGTAACAACTGTTCCGACGGCGACAGATAATTGTGCAGGAACGATTACCGGAACAACAACTAGCCCGCTTTCATACGCAACACCGGGAACTTATACGATTAACTGGACTTTTGCTGACGGAAACGGTAACAGCTCAAATGAAACTCAAACAGTAGTCGTTTCTTGTTCAAGTGCAGGTTTGGAAGATTTGAATGCTGCATTTGTTCAGGTTTACCCAAATCCTGCTTCTGACGTATTAACAGTAAACGTTTCTGCTGACTTGGTAGGACGTGAATTGGAGTTAGTAAATACACAAGGTGCAGTTGTTAGAAGACTTTCGGTTGCTTCAACTGAAACAACAATCAGCCTGTCTGACCTGCAATCTGGTTTGTATTATGTGAAATTGAATAACCTTCTTACGAAGGTAATTATCGAGTAATATGCCTAAATCACTATTCTGCTGAGAAAAGGTCACTGGAAACGGTGACCTTTTTTTGTGAAATACCCTTTAATAAGGTATTGAAATAATTGAGAGATCGTGGCAACTTTGCTTCCAAAATTAGGAAAGATGAAAATAATAGGTTTTTTGGTGATGTTGTTTGTGATTCAGGGAAATGCATTCGGACATGCGCTTTGGATTGAAACAAGTTCTCAGGGGAAAAAAGGAAAAGCTCAGACAGTGAGAGTGTATTTCGGAGAATACAGCGAGAACGAACGGGATTCTACCAAAAATTGGTTCAGTGATCTTGCCGGTTTTCAGTTGTTTGTAACGACACCTGACGGAGTGAAAACCCCCGTAAAAACGAAAGCGGATAGTAATTGTTTTTTGACTGAATTTACGCCGAATTCAAAAGGAGTCTATGTTTTTTCAATTGATCATTTGGTTGGAGATGTTTATTACGAATCGTTGATTCATTATTATGCACTGGCTTCGGTAGTTGTGGATAATGACGCTGTTACAGGTGCTTCAAATCTTGCAAAAGCAACAGATCTTGCCATCCAGGTTTCTTTGTCGAAGGAATTCAAAGTGAAACAGGAGCTTGGTCTGAATATTTTCTTTCAAAAGGGAACAAAGGATGCTAAGTTGACAGTACAACCACCGGTTGGCTGGACAAAAGATTTTGAAGTGGATGAAACCGGACATGCGACTTTTGTGCCGTTTATTGACGGAAGATACATGCTTGAGAGCTTTGTTACAGAAGAGAAGAAAGACAAACACAACGGAAAGGAATACAAAGCAGTTTGGAATTGTGTGACTTACTGTGTGGAGGTGAAAAAGTAGAAAAGGTAGCTAACAAAAAAGCGGATGATTTTAAATCATCCGCTTTTTCTATTCTATGATAAATAGGATTATCCTCTGTCTGAGATTGAAACGTAATCTCTCGTAACAGCACCTGTGTAGATTTGTCTTGGACGACCAATTGGCTCTCCACCTTCAGACATTTCTTTCCATTGTGCGATCCATCCCGGAAGACGACCCAATGCAAACATTACTGTAAACATTTCGGAAGGAATTCCAAGAGCTTTGTAAATGATTCCTGAGTAGAAATCTACGTTCGGATATAAGTTTCTTGATTTGAAGTAATCATCTTCCAATGCTACTTTCTCTAATTTTTTAGCGATATCCAATAATGGGTCATTGATATTCAATTTCTCCAATACATCGTCAGCAGCTTTCTTGATGATTGTAGCGCGCGGATCGAAGTTTTTGTAAACACGGTGTCCGAATCCCATCAAACGGAACGGATCGTCCTTGTCTTTTGCTTTCAATACCCATTTGTCTACGTCACCACCGTCGTTGTGGATTTTCTCCAACATTTCGATTACTGCCTGGTTAGCTCCACCGTGAAGTGGTCCCCAAAGTGCGGAAATACCTGCTGAGATCGAAGCGTAAAGGTTTGCCTGAGAAGAACCAACGATACGTACTGTTGAAGTAGAACAGTTTTGCTCGTGATCCGCATGCAAAATCAATAATTTATTCAATGCATCTACAACAACCGGATCTACTTTGTAGTCTTCAGTTGGCATTGCAAACATCATGTACAAGAAATTCTTTACGTAATCGTACTCGTTTTTAGGGTACATGAACGGATGACGCATGGAGTTTTTGTATGACCAAGCTGCAAGAGTTGGCAATTTTGCTAACAAACGTAGAATCGTTCTGTTCTTTTTCTCAGCACTTCTGTTCGGATCTAATGATTCCGGGTAAAAAGTAGAAAGAGAACAAACCATTGCTGATAAAACTCCCATTGGATGAGCCTGAGCCGGATATGCTTCAAAGAATTGCTTCATATCTTCGTGTACCAATGTGTGTTTGGTAATACTTGAAATAAATTCATCCAATTGTGCCTGAGTCGGAAGGTTTCCGTAGATCAACAAATAAGCAACTTCAATGAAGGTCGCCTTTTCAGCAAGTTGTTCGATCGGATAACCACGGTAACGAAGAATTCCTTCTTCACCATCTAAAAAAGTAATGGCGCTAAAAGTGGCCCCTGTGTTTTTATAACCTGCGTCCAGGGTAACATATCCTGTTTCTTGACGCAATTTTGAAATGTCAATAGCCAATTCATTTTCTGTACCTTGTACAACCGGGAATTCGTATACTTTCCCGTCTAATTCGATTTTCGCAACTTTGCTCATGATGATCTATAAGAGTATTATCTAACAATTTTATTAGCCGCACTAAATTAATAAAGAATTAAATACGAAAATCCTCCGAAAGCAATCTTTTTTTGCAAAATAACTATAGTTTGTTGGGAACTTAAAAAAGTGACAGAGTAGAATCCGGCTAAAAAGTTGAGGGAGTTTGTTTTACGTTTTTGGAAGTGGTTTTAACTGGTCATTGCTCCGGAGAGAATGTGCAACTTGTTCCAGCTGATGAAAAAGTATGCAGTATTCAGCAAACCAAATCCGGAATAAATGATTTGTTCTTTGGAAGGTTTACGCAAACGGTAGAACGAGTGAAAGCACACGGCGCAATTAATCATTCCGACAGGGATCATTACTACGCTTAAACTTCCTTCACTCCAATGGGAGCTATCCCCGTATTTGACTACTTGAATAGCTCCGAAATTGAGAAGTGTCCAGATAATGGATTTGACAACTGCCTGAAGCAAAAACTACAGGTTTTTCAGCGTGAAATCCAACATCATGTTGTATAAGTGATTACGCGTGTTGCCACCGTAAATTCCGTGATTTTTATTCGGGTAAATGAATAAGTCGAATTGTTTGTTTGCTTTTACCAAAGCAGTGATAAATTCCATCGTATTCTGATAGTGTACGTTGTCGTCTGCCGAACCATGAATCAACAGGAGTTTCCCTTTCAGTTTGTCCGCATGATTAACCGGAGAATTATCGTCGTAACCGCTTGCATTTTCCTGAGGAGTTCTCATGAAACGTTCTGTGTAGATATTGTCGTAATTACGCCAGTTTGTAACCGGTGCCACGGAAATTCCCATTTTGAATATATCGGCTCCTTTTGTCATTGCAAGAGAAGTCATGAAACCTCCGTAACTCCATCCCATGATTCCTATTCTGTTCGGATCAACATACGATTCTTTTTGCAGGTTTTTAGCAACAGCGATCAAATCTTCGGTTTCTAACTTTCCTAGTTGCAGGTAAGTTGACTTTTTGAATTCCGCACCTTGAAATTGTGTTCCTCTTGTATCAACACAAAATACGATGTATCCTTTCTGAGTCAGTAATTGATCATACAGGTAATTCGGTCCGTCGTAATCATTGGTAACCATGTTACTTCCCGGTCCGCAGTATACATTAAAGTATACAGGGTACTTTTTATTCGGGTCGAAGTTTGCAGGCTTCATCATCCATGCATTCAATTTTCCGGCAGCACCATCCACTTGCAGGAATTCTTTTTTGCTCAGATTCATGCTGTTGAATTTCTGCTGAAGTGCTGTGTTTGCTTCCAGAACCTGAAATTCTTTTCCTGTACGGTCACACAAACTATAAGTAGGAACTGTGTTTGCAGATGAACTTGTACGGATGAAATAATTGAATCCCGGAGCAAATTCTGCATCATGGTATCCCGTTGCTGCGGATAAGATCTTTTTATCTGTTCCTTTCCAATGAATGGAGTAAAGTGTTTTGTTGATCGCGCCATTTTCAGAAGAAGAGTAAAAAACAGTTCCTTTCTTTTCGTCAATTCCATACAAGTCGATTACATCCCAGTTTCCTTTTGTTACCTGGCTCAGTGTTCCGGAGAAAGTCAGGTGATAAATATGATTGTATCCGTCTTTTTCAGAAGTACGCAACATGGATGCTCCGTCTTTTAACAAAATAACATTGTCAGCATCTAAATAAGTACTGGATTGCTCTTCGAAGAAAACGCGGTCTGAAGGACTTTCAGGATTACTTACCAAATGGTATTTCACCTGATTCTGATGACGATTCAAGGTAGAAACAAAGACTTCATTTTTAATAGGCGACCATTGGAAACGCGGTAAATACTCATATTCTCCCAAAGCAACAGGTTTGATACTTGCTGTTTCAACATTTGCAATATGAAAAGTTACTTTGGAATTCGCTTCTCCTGCCTTCGGGTATTTGAATGTGTATTCTTCCGGATACAACTGTCCGTACATAGCCATTTGAAATTGTTTGACGTCTGTTTCATCAAAACGCATGAAAGCAAGATATTTTGAATCCGGAGACCATTCGAAGCCTTGTGTAATAGCAAATTCTTCTTCGTAAACCCAATCAGTCGTACCGTTGATGATGCTGTTTTGTTTGCCATCAAAAGTGATTTGTTTGGAAGTAAAATTCGCCAGGTCATAAACAAACAGGTTGTTTCCTGCAATGTATCCCAGTTTCGTTTCATCCGGTGAAAACGTTCCCAATGTTTGGGGAGCATCCGCCGCATGAATTTTTTTAATCTCTTTACTTTGGATATTATAAACGTAATACGTTGTGGAATAACTGTGTCTGTAAATCGAAGCTGTATTTGTCTGAATTAAGAGCCATTTTCCACTTTTACTCAGCTTGACATCATCAAACTCAAGTGGTTTTCCGTCCAAAAGAATGGAAGAAAGATTGACCAAAATAGTTCCTGCACCTTTATAATCTTTGAATTGATATTTTTTCAACAGATATTTTCCGTCTTCTTCTACAATTTTAGTGAAAGATTGTCCGTCACTTAAAGCATTGAATCCTTCAATTCGTTTCGGATAAAACTCTCCCGATTTCCAAATGCTTTCAACGCTAAGGTTTTGCGCGAATGAAAAAGAGAAGATACAGATAAAGGAAATGAATAATTTAATTTTCATAAATGGTGTTTTGAGCAAAAATAACCAAAAACTATTCCGAACAAAGTGAATAATTGATGAGTGGTGTAAAATAGTTAACAGCTTGTTTAATATGAGTTTGATTGAGTGAAAGCTACGTGTATAACCTTGGCTGATTGTTAACAATTAAGTAATGTAAGAAAAGATAATTTGATTTAACTTTGCCTCGGAAATTTTTGAATGTTCTCCTTGATGCTGTGATTTACACAGACTGAAACCATTCAGAAATAAAACACTTGGTATAATGAAATAGAATGAAACTTTTCCATAATAGCAGAGACTTCTCCCGAAGTATTTGGTGCTATTTTTCAGCAATCAAGCTGAGTGGATTTGTTATACCTTTACTTAGTACTTTATCTATAATTCAAATAATCAGTAAGTTATGAAAAAAGCGTTACTTTTTTTAGGGATGTTGTCTTCTGTTGCGTACGCGCAGGATTGCTCAAAAATCTTCATCTCAGAGTATGTTGAAGGTTGGTCAAACAACAAAGCATTGGAAATTTACAATCCAACGGATCAGGCGGTTAATCTAAGCGGGTATTTTGTTGCTCGTTATTCAAACGGTTCTTCATCAGCAACGAATGTAAATGCAGTTCAATTATCAGGTACAATTCAGCCTCACGATGTGTTTGTAGCTGTTTTGGATAAACGTAATGCGGCTGGTACTGGAAATGAAGCACCAATCTGGGATTCATTGCAAGTGCGTGCAGATGGATTCTTTTCTCCGGATTACAACCTGAGCGATGCTTTTTACTGGAACGGGAACGATGCGGTAATATTGGCAAAAGGAACTTTGACAGGGCCTGCAACGGCATCAATTACAACTGCAACTGGTTTTGCTATTATTGATGTTTTTGGAAAAATCGGAGAAAATCCGGCTAACGAGACAGGACAGGTTTGTAACAGCTGTGGTGGTGCATGGTCTTCTGCTTCACCTTACAATACCGGACAGGGAGTTTTACTTTCGTCTGATCATTCATTGATTCGTAAGGCATCGATTAAAAAAGGAGTTACTGCAAACCCTACACTTTTCAATCCATTGGGTGAGTGGGATTCTATTCCTGCTGTAACTACTGTAAACGATCAGAACGGGAACCCTATTTCAGGACCTAACGGACCAATTAAATTCGGTAACTGGTTTTCTTTAGGAACTCATGACTGTGATTGCAATCCATTGGCAGTAAATGAAAACACATTGGAAGATGTTGCTATTTATCCAAACCCGTCAACAGATGGAGTTGTTTATGTGAAAAATACGCAAGAAGTAAAAGAAATTACGGTGATCAATGCTCTTGGTCAAAATGTAAGCCACTTTGCGAATAACACTTCTCCGTTTATGTCCGTGAAATTGGGAACGGATAAAGGAGTTTATTTGTTGCGTATCGTTCATAACAATGGTTCGGTAGTCACAAAACGAGTAGTTTTTAAATAAAAATTTTATAATGAGGTCGGGTTTTTAATCCGACCTTCTTTATTTCAATAAGTATGTTGCGATTTGTTACAACACTGGTATTGTTATTTCCAATTTTAAGCTTTGCTCAGACTTCTATTGTTAGAGGAACTGTAAAAGATAAAGTAGAGGAAGAAGTTATTCCCGGAGCATTTGTAAGCTTAGGAGGAACTTATAAAATGATTACTGACGATAACGGAAGTTTTTCATTTAAAGATGTGCCTTACGGACAATATAATTTGGTTGTTGCGGCTTTTGATTTTGATACCCTGAAATTGTCTGTTTCGGTAAAGGGTAAAGAAATTGTGATTAATCCTGAGTTGGGAGGAAATACAGAAATTGAAGAGATTCGGGTAATTGCAAATATTTCGTCGGATCGAAAAACACCAATCGCGATTACAAAAATTTCTGCTGAAAAAATAGCCGAAGAATTAGGATCTCGTGATTTACCAATGTTATTGAATGCAACACCGGGTGTTTATGCGACACAAACCGGAGGTGGTGATGGTGATGCCCGAATTACAGTTCGTGGATTTGATCAGCGAAATGTAGGAGTATTGATTGATGGAGTTCCGGTTAATGACATGGAAAACGGAGCTGTTTACTGGTCAAATTGGTTCGGACTAGATGCAATTACTAATCAGGTTCAGATTCAGCGTGGTTTGGGAGCAACAAAATTATCGATGCCATCTGTTGGTGGATCCATGAATATTGTAACTCAAGGAATGCACAATCGAAAAGGATTTACATTCAAACAGGAATACGGAACAGGGAATTTCCTGAGATCTTCACTTTCCTATAATTCCGGAAGAACAAAAAAAGGTTGGGGATTCAATTTCTCCGGATCGTATAAACAAGGCGATGGATGGGTAGAAGGAACCAATACACAAGGTGGTTTTTATTACGGAAAGATCCAAAAAGTGATCAAGAAACATTTGATTAGTTTATCGGCCTTCGGAGCACCTCAAAAACACGGACAACGTTCATATTATCAACCGATCCAATACTGGGATTCCAAAACAGCATCCGATCTGGGTGTGCCGTTAAACCAGAATGCCATCATTGATCGCGGTATCCGCTTCAATGAACACTGGGGGTATATTACAAACAGTGATGGAAAAAAAGAGATAAAGAACGAACGTTTGAATTACTACCACAAGCCACAGGTCACATTGAAAGATTTCTGGCAAGTCAATAAAAAATTATCTATTTCGAATATTGCATACATGTCTATCGGTAGAGGTGGAGGAACACGTTTGGCAAATTCCGGAGGTATTCTTTACACTCAGGATGGTCATGTGGATTGGGATGCAATCGTCAAAGCAAACCAGGTAGACCAGTTGTTCGGAGGACCGAATGTAGATTTGGCTTATTCCCCGACAGAACTGAAATCGACTCAAATAGAACTATCTTCTGTAAACAACCATTTTTGGTTAGGTTACTTAGGTCAGTTTCAGTATGAATTGAATCCCCATTGGTCAATTTCAGGGGGAATCGATTACCGTTATTACAAAGGAAGCCACTACCAGGAGATCACAGATTTGCTTGGAGGAGATTATTATATCAATACAAGTAATTTGAATGATCCGAATCCGATGAAGCGAAAAGGAGATAAAATTACGCTGAATACGTATAATAACGATCGTGCTGCTTTTGTACAATGGGGAGGTGTTTTCGGTTCTGTAGAATACAGTGGAAACAGATGGACAGCTTTCTTAAACCTTTCCGGAGTTGTCAATACATACAAAGGAGTAGACTATTTCCAAAAGAAAGTATTGGATTTAGGAGATACTGTTCTTAGAATTGGTGCAAAAGATACGATTCACTATGGTGGAAATACTTATACGGCTTCTTCCCCCGGATTAGAAGATTTTGCTACCGATTGGAAAGCAATTCCGGGAGGAACCATCAAAGGTGGGGTCAGTTACCTTCTTACTGAAAATTCAAAGATCTATGGAAATCTGGGGTATCTGTCGCGTACACCGCAATTCAGTAATGTGATTGACAATAATACGAACTCTTTTTTCCATGAAATCAAAAATGAGATCATTCAGGCAGTGGAATTGGGATACAGCTTCTCAAATAAGTATTTTGGTGTGAATGTGAACGGATATTTCACGAACTGGAAAAACAAGCCGTTCCCTTATGGAGTGGCAATTCCTGATCCAAATGACCCGGTTTCAACCATTTATTTGAATATTAACGGAATGGATGCAATTCACTACGGTGGAGAATTGGATGTAGCTTATAACATTACTAAAAAACTACAGGCTGAAGCAATGATTTCACTTGGAGACTGGCGATGGAATTCATCTGAAACCTTCTTCGTTCCTGAATTGGGTTACTCATTCGAATTTGATGCAAAAGGAGTACATGTTGGTGATGCTGCTCAGACCATGATGAATTTCAGTTTGAGATACGAACCGATCAAAAAGTTGTACTTTAAGATTCAATACCAATGGTTTGACAGGTATTATGCAGCATTCAACCCGTTCTACCTGCAAGGTGCAAATTCCAGAAGAGAAGCGTGGAAATTGCCTTCTTATGGTTTACTGAATGGATTTGCAGGATACTCCGTGAATATCAAAAAAGTAAATTTGTTCTTCAATGCAATGGTTTCGAATATTTTGAACTCGAAATTCATGGCTGATGCAACAGATAGTTATTATGCTCCAAA
>RCUP01000920.1_pt1 | contig 19471 bp, 17 predicted proteins | sample 2166341 | NCBI WGS metagenome assembly RCUP01 (sample SAMN09932325, study PRJNA488358) | compost metagenome | isolation source: compost soil in succinonitrile-enriched | place: Germany: Experimental Botanical Garden | reverse complement strand
AAATAGCACAGTTGCGGCTCATCGGTCATGCCGATGTCGTACATGTGTTGCATGACCTTTTCGGCAAAAACTAATTCTGGATAGGGATATTTTTCCCCGGGTGAATCGAATGATAGCTCTGCCTCACGTATCTCGGCTTGTAGTTCTTTTAGATAGTCAACAAGTTCCACTTTAAAAAACCCCTAATTCCTGCAATGCCTGATCTAGGCTAATTTTTTGAGATTGCACAAGTCCAAGGTCTATCTCATACGTTGCTCGCAGCACACCCAGTGGTGTGTTGAAGGGAGTCAGACGTGGAAAGTGTTCGTCCACACGATGAATCACTAATTCAGTAAGTGCGAAGGCTCGTGTGTACCGGTTCTGGTGTGTGTCTAGGTAGCCGCCATGCACTAGGCAGTTGTCGAAGGTACGCAGGGCCGCTGGGTCTGAGGAAAATCCTTTGCGCAACAGATCGATATGCTGCACAAGATTTTTTCCTTCCTCGCTTAGATGCAACTTGACTCCTGCCAAAAAGAACGGGTAATGCAACGAGTCGTCAAGTTGTTCCAGTGAGTCAATGCACGCTGGAAATCCTTCGCTTGCAATTGTTGTCTTGACCTCGATTGAACCGCTTCCCAGTTCAAAGTCATGAAGGCCGTCCAGCGGACCTTTCCAAGCGTCTACTGAGTTGAACAACGGCATTCCCGCTTCTATTAATTTGCTCAGAACATTCAGTTCCCCGACAAGTCCGAGCTCCTCTTCAGTAGAAAGACCTTCGTGTCCTCGGCGCATGAAGTCCTGCCATGCTCTGATTCTTCCTAGGTAGCGTTGGAATAAAAGTTCTTCCTTTGCATCCGAACTTGCTTGGACGGTGCTCAGTACATCGACCACCATGCTGCTGAACAGGTCCAAGCTGCCAGCAGGCTGGCGGACCAGCGCCAGCCAATTGAGTCCCCGGCCCACTTCACCCAATGTCGCCTTTTCCACCTTGAAACCGTGGCCATTGGGCAATTGATTCATTGCGGGTAGTTTCAGGGATGGAAACCCAATCAGCAACGCTTCCTCATTACCCGGTGAGCTGCGTGCGGCGCGCAATCGACAGCCACCGCATCCGGCCATTGCAATGCTACGCCAGCCTTCATCGGGACTGTCACCTGCCAGAGGGCGCCAGATAGCCTGCATTTCTTCTTCAGTCACAAGCGCCATATTGCTGCTCCCAGCTTTGCCAATGAACGTTGTTGACCATGTATTCGACTTTGGTTTTGGAGTTACTGCCCGGGAAACTAATAGCGAAAGCAACTACAGGCGGAGTTCCTAGTGGGAAGTTTTCCTTCTCCGCTTTCTGAGGGTCCAGCAACGAGATAATCAGCAGCCCAGTCTCAGGGTGTGGGGCGACGCCGTCAGCGCCAAGCCCACGTACCCGTCGTATTGCGGCTCCACTCGGGACTGCTGGTGACTCATTCTTGTCTCGTCGCCCCTTGTCTGCTTGCCAAGCAGCTTGGGTTAGCGCCAATGCTGCATTCCATGCGGAATCGTCCAGGTCCATTGCCTCATCCCGCGGGGATAACAAGCGTCCAATGGCATATCGGTCGATAAGATTTTTCCCTGTACGCTTCATCAGATTGACCGTTCTACCTCCAACTTGATGCGGGATCTCGCTGTCACCAGAGACAATTGCCACTGTCCATTGAGTTAGCTCCCCGTTGAGACTCATCATTTCAATAAAACGGGCGAGCAACTTACTGTTGACCTTTAGCGACTCAGGATGGGTTTCGTATTCTCGGAGGAAAGTCGCAACCTTTTCGGCGTCGATGTTTGCCCAATGAGCTCCTCGCCACTTATCAATTTTCCCTGCTCGTTTCTGTGCAGGTATCTCATTGGCCCCACCGAGTTTGTCCGTGAATCGCTCGAACGCTGCAAGATTCTTTCTAAGAGCTTCACTCTCCTTGAAAAAGGCAACCGTTTCAGATATCTGCCCGCTGAATGACAGATATAGAGGTTTCGCTGCCCGCATTTTCAGCCGTGAAGTTACCATGAGCACGGAGTGGGATTTGACCTTGAGTCCATAATCGATAGGCTTTCCGCCGCTTTCGCACATCATGTCGAATTCGTCACGCAGCTCCTCGGACGCGTCCGCAATATGCCCGAACCACTCGATCAGATCGCTGGTGGTGTAAAGGCGGCATAGGTCAATATACCCATGGCGGTAACCAAACCAGCGCCCCATCTGCATGAGCGTGTCGTACATTTTTGAGGCGCGCAGGAAGTAACTGACGCTCAGGCCCTCAAGTGTTAGTCCCCGAGCGAGTTTGTCGCCACCGATGGCAATCACTTTTAGTCCCGTAGGTGTATCGGCATAATCAAGAGCATCCTTGGCGGTGCCGTTGATCATTCGTACATCCACGCTCTCCAGTACATTGAGAAGCTGAGCACGAACATCAGCCCAGTCTGGAAGTTTGCATTCATCGGGGGTATCCAGCGACTCACTGACTTCGTTGCTGGTTGGTACAAAGTCTCTTTCCCATAAGGTCTGCAACTCAGAGAGCAATTTCTCTTCATCGATACCCAGCGACAGTCGCTGTTTAACATTGTTCACATAGGCTTGCACCTGTTCGTGCACGACCTTTTGTACCCTGTTGAATCGAGTTACATGCACTAGCATTGAGTTGTGCGCGTCACCTTGGCCTCTGAGTTGACGGGTAGCACAACTCAAAATGAAAGCGTTAATGGCTTCGACCAAGGAGTCCGGCATGCTATGTGGCCCTGAATGGACCGGGTGGAAGTTGCTCCTATGGCCATGCGGCATCCATCCCGTACGGCCATCCTCGTCGCAGTAATCCGAGACTGTTCGTACCAGCGGCAATCCACCCTCGCGCCCCTCTTCGGCTGAGAGGCCAAATACCCTTGTCGGCCCTACGTACGAAGAAGGTGCGGCCAAGTTAGAGATGAACGCGGAGGGAAAGAGATCTGGCCCTTCTTCACCCGTCTCACCTTTGTCATGAATGAAAATATTGGCGAATGGGGTGGCGGTGTAGCCTACGTAGGCACTTCGGGTAAAGGTATGCAGGATTCGGCGAATCATCCGATTGATGGCGGTTGGTTCGTGTTCCAGATCAGGTAAACCGTCTGCACCAACAACTTGCTCGCCGGTATCGACAGAGGCTTGGTCCGACTCATCATCAATCACCAGTACTGGTAGGTGAGTAATGAGTTTTCGACCGGTTTCATTATCTTGACTATTGGCTACATGATCGCGTAGCCAGACGAGCAGTCGTGTCAGCACTGATTTGTTTTTTTTGACAACGAACAGCCATGGCCGCTCTTCCGGGGATATGCCAAGGTTGCGGACGAATCCCATGTTGAAATCGCCGTTATTACTGCGATTTGTTGCATAGTGCGGTCGGATAGACGGGGAACCATCAATTTTTCCCACGCCGATCAAGCGGGTTGCACCCGGGGTGGGCCCAGTCTCGAAGCCCAGGAAGCCCTCGTCCAGACGCATTTGAGTCTGTGAACGTAGATTGTTGTGCAGGCCTGCCAATACAATGATTATCTTGTAGCCCGCATCCGCTGCCTTGCAGACAAGCCCTGTAAAGTTCCCTGTTTTACCGGACTGTACGTGACCAACCACCAGGCCTCGTCGATCCCATGGACCATCTCGGGTTGGATCTTCCAGCATCGAAAGAATGGAGTCGGTGGATTTGTCTACCGATTCGACCGCTGCCCAAGGCAATTTTCCTTCCTGCCACTCCCGATAGCGCTGCCAGTAACGCCAATCGGTTTTTCTTTCCTGGGTCAGCCACGGGACGTGCCCCGCGTTATCCATCAGCGTTGCATCTTCTCCCACCCAGATGCTGAAACGACGGATAAGCTCGTCAGTCACACCATCCCGATCCAGTTCTTTGCCCCAATTAGGGTTCATGAATAGAACGCGATCAATCATTTCTCCAATCATGGACGGCGTTACGTCAGCGTCACCCTTTTGGGCGATCAGCAACTCCTGCACAATCTTGATGACACTGGTTTTGCTCTTTTCGGGGTCCGTCATTACTCACATCTCATCATTTAGAATCAAGGCTGATCGGCAAGAGCGGCTATTAATTCCGGGAAGTTATGGAAGGGTTCCATGTGCAATAGCTTTTCACGCGCAGCCGGAGCCGAATATCCTTTGAGGCGTATTAGGTTGCCGTACATTATCTGAAGGATTGATTCGACTTCGGCTGCAGGCTCGCCAGCGAATCCCACCCGGGGAGTTTCCTTGTCTTCGGCGGTATCCACCCAGATGCGTTGTACCGGTACAGTCTCTTCGATCACCCGCAACATTGCTTTGATCTGAGGCATCAGTGCCCCCGCTTCGTCGAGGACTGCTCGCATGGCAGGATGTTCCAGATCAATCCGATATCGTGTGCCGCCGCTGAACTTGTCGGTTTTCCATGCTTCGATAATGGGCGGACCCTGAATTGCTCCAACAGGGCGTCCCCGGTGAGCGAACGCTCGTCGCGATCGTGAGCGTGTTTCCTCCGCTAAACGCACGAGCCAAGATCGCAACGCGATAGGTGGGCGTGCGGTTGATTTACGAATGTCGATTTTCCAATCTATATCCGCATTGTTGGGGATGTCCAAGCGGATGCGCGCCAGCCGATGGGCTTCATCCTTGGTCCAGGCTCGACCTGCACCCAGCCCCAGCCAGCTACCGGCGACGAGAAGTCGCTCGTTACGGTATATGTAAAAACCTTGTTGAGCTGCCCATCCTTCCGGGCCGGCCGCTTCTTCGTATTCTTTCTCCGTTAGGCGATCACGGTGGGGGAGAACATGGCACTGCGCCGAGATAGTTCGATTTATCGGGCACACGGCAACTGGGGGGCTCCACGCCTTCGAGGGATGCCCATTGAGGAAAGGGTCCCAAGCCTTAATCGGCTTGCCATTAAGCAGAAGACGTAAGCGGTTACTCGAAATATAGCGGTGAAAGACCATTCCCAAGTGCTGTTTGACTTGGGTCGCTAGGTCTAAAAATTCTTGAACCCTGAATCCGTTGGTAACGATGCGATCAAGTATTTCCCATAGAACCAGCGTGCCTTTGCCAGCATCTACAAGAGGCTGTAAAAAAACCTCGGAGCCCTCATGAGGCCCTTCCAAAAGATGCCAGCCCTGATCGGTACTGGCTGCCAGAACGTCAAGATCCCAACGTAGTGACTCCAAGCCGATTTTGTTGATCGTCGCAACTGTCAGGCGTCTACATTGAGAAAACGAGGCGGTTTTTAGTCCTAGTCCAAAACGCCCTAGGTCGTTTGAGCCCCGCTCTTCAAGTGGATTACGCTCACCAAGACGCATGGCTTTGTCCAGCTCCGCTGACGACATGCCTCGGCCATTGTCGAGTATATAAATTCTGCTGTCATTTTCTTTCCATTCGAAGTTTACATGAACTAAATCTGCGCCCGCGCCGATACTGTTATCTATGATGTCCGCTAGCGCAGTAGCAGTGTTATAACCTAGTCCGCGGAGTGCCTCGATCATCGCTCCCGCCCGGGGCGGGGCATACCTTGATTTAGCCTGCATCACCTTCTCCTCGGTGATTTTCAGTCCATACAGATGACCATTCGCCCGTCGTGATAACATTCGCTACTACAGCGGCTATTCTTGATGCCAACAGAGGGGGCACAGCATTCCCAACCTGATGGAATTGTTGCGTCCGGTTGCCTTCAAAAAAATAGTTATCGGGGAACGTTTGCAGACGTGCCGCCTCACGTACCGTCAAACTGCGACACTGAAACGGATCGTAATGAATGAAGTAGTGCCCATCCTTGGATATGTGACTGGTGACAGTAGTTGATGGATAGTTCTCGAGCTGAACTCTGAAGCGATCACTGAACTTCCCTGATTCCCAGTTCTTATGCTCTGGAGCCAGCCCAGGCAGGCCGAAGTCTAGGTGCCCTTTGGGGGAGCGTTTATGTGTCCGCGCGAAGATGGATGCGAATACATAGCGCTTGAGGTCCGATGGCATATGGCCTCTAGCTTCATGGTTCAGCCAGACGTCCAGCTTGTTATCCTTGTACCAGTGATCTAGATCAGTTGATTGCGTAGAGCCGTCCCCGGCGTTGCGCGGATAGCGTAATGCACCAGTATTCAGAGAGCCGGTCATGAAGCTCGATCGGACTATTCTGATGTTTGCTTCGAGCCCGGGGTCTTTCTTGGACAAACCGGCTGCTGCTTCCTGCAAGTTATCCAGTTGATTAATCAGTTCAAGATACCAAGACTGTGGGCTATCAGTGTTTCTTGAAAGACTACTGCGCAATCGCGGTAGTTTTCCAAGGACGCTGCCGGCAGATATTTCCGGGAAAGTTGGAAGTCGTTCGGGCTTTGGGGTTTGGCCTGCGGCGTCGATCGCGATGCCCAAGAGAATTACCCTGTGACGGGCCTGAGGAACACCGTGCTGCTCTGCACGTATAATGAAGTTGGTGGATTCTACTTCTGAGACATCATCATCGGCACCAAAGGATTCATCACTCACAAGTGAGTAGATGCGGTATCGACGGCCAGAGCTTGGGTGGTTAAGTGCTACATCAGGATCGGACAAATCTTGAAGTATCTCGGGGAAGATTTCCTTACCGCCTACCTTGGCGGAAAGAATCCCTTTAACGTTCTCCATAACAAATATGGCAGGACGGTAGTGCTGGATGATTCGTAAGTAATCGCGATAGAGAAAGTGCCGATGGTCATCCTCAGGACGATAGTCGGTGTTCCCGCGGTTACGAGACCGGCCGACAAGCGAGTAGGCCTGACAAGGTGGACCTCCGATGAGCACCCAAGGACGGGTTCTGTCCAGCTTGTTACGCAGGATTTCATCTAGCTCATCATCACCCTCTTTGGAGCCTAGTGTTATGCACTTGGCCTCATCCCCAGACCGGATCCACTCTGCCTCACTGCGAGGGGACCAAGGGCGTTCGGAATGCCCGTTGCAGTAGTCATAGTAGTCATCCAGAGCACCGGGGTTGTGGCGTTTCAATAGGCGGTAGAACGCCCGAAGCCGCAGCGTCTTACGGGCTATTGGATCTTTTTCGGCCGAAACAATGATCTCGAAATCATCACCTTGGTTGTATGATGAGAACCCCTCACCCAAGCCTCCTGGCCCTGCGAAAAGATCTACTATCTGAATTGGTTGCACGCGATTCATGACGCCCTAACTCTGAGTTTCGCCCCTATTAAGCGGGAGAAGAAGATGGATACAGTCAGCAAGGAAATCCGCTCACGCATGATGTCCCAGATTGGGGGGAAGAATACCAGGCCCGAACTGAAAATTCGAAAATTGCTGCACGCCCAAGGCTTCAGGTTTCGACTCCACGTAAAGGCGTTGGTCGGGCAGCCAGATATTGTGCTCGCTAAGTACAAGGCATGCATCTTCGTACATGGCTGTTTCTGGCACCGCCATGAGGGTTGTCGATACGCCACTATGCCAGCTACTAGAGTAGAATTCTGGGCTGAGAAGTTCCGCGGTAATGTGATGCGCGATGCTCGGAACAGAGACCATCTGATTGCCGCGGGCTGGAGAGTCTTTGAAGTGTGGGAGTGTGATCTGAAGGAAGCAAATCCAAACCTTGAATGGTTATACCAAGCGATCAGACAGTCATGAGACAAATTAACCCCCGCAAATTACTCAATAATAGCCGAAAGTTTGAGGGCTTCTATCACGCCATTGTTCAAGCGCCAGACACTGTGAATAACGGAAACGTGCTCGCTTAGTGTGTGCAGGAGCATCTTGTTGACTTCGTCCACATCATGTTCAAGTTTGCGAGCCAGGTCTCGGGTATAGCCTTTGCCTGCAGATGCCAGCAGCGCGAGAATCTGCTTGCCAAGCGGTGGAAGACGAGATATTGCAGCAGCTTTGGCAAGATCTGCAACGGTGACCTCAGCATTCATCGTCAAATGCATAGCTGGTTCTGCGAGAGGGCCAATTTGCTTGGTTCCGTGCGTCAACTGTGTCCGAATATTAATTGTTGCGCTTCCGCTGAGTATTTCGTCAGTATCAGGCAATTGCAGTGTCGGTTTCGTAACGGGTACGCCGGCCTCCTCTAAGCTGGCTTGCGGGCGAGGCCATACTGCAAAAACACGGTCCCTTTCCAGATATTTCTCAAGGCAACCGTCCAGCAAGGAAAGTAGGGCCATGTGATTGACTTTCAGGGCATCCGCACCCTCATAGGTTTTTTGTCCTGGATTCTGGATGAAGTAGCCAAGCACTTGTTTTGCTTGGTCTGGCAAATTAGGTATATCAGACAGCAGGGCCCAAACTTCTTTTTCGCCTTGGGCTGAGAGCATCTTAGGCATTGGGTCTATCGATTTCTTTCCCGCCACTGGATTGTGATCTTCAAACGCAGAATCAGATAGCAGGCCTAGCAGTTCCCGCTTTATAGAAAATCCCCCCAAGCGGTCCCGCTCAATCCAATACCGCAGTCGTGTCCCTAGGGTACGATTCAAATCCGGTGGCCGCGTTTTCATAGCTCGCGCCAGTGTATTGGCGTCACTTTTCGGGTTAGCCCGAATAGTACGGAGCAGTTCTTTGTCCTCTGGCTGTAATTTGAGGAGTTGGAAATCGAAATAACTTCTGCTTGCTTCTTGAGTCATCACTTCGAGACTTGATTGCCCCTCATTCAGCTCAAGATCAATTGAGGGTCTAACATCGTTCGTTGAAAGGTCACCAGGAGCGAGCTTTTCAGAGGCGGACGTCTGTGCTTCCGAAGAAAAAGAGCTGGAGAGGCGTTGCTCCCCATCATCCAGATCTATACACCACTCGATTGCCTTCGGTTCCACAGGCGTTGAACTGGAGATAAGCGCTTGGATCTCTAAGGCTGCTTCGATGCATTCGTTATCATGAGTTGATTTTTGGAAGACGGGAGAATCTTGCCAAACGAATAGGTCAAAATCACCTTCAGATCCAAAATTGTCGCTTTCCTGCGGGCTATCGTTGTGCGTAGTGACTTGCTTTTCGGCCACTCCGGATATGTGAGTCTCGTGGGAGCATTGGAGCAGATACACGCGACCTAGCAGTTCCAGAAGATCGGAGTCTTGCTTCATTGCAATAGCCGCGTGAATGTTATCTATGGCTTCAGCAAAGTGATAGGTTGTGACCAAGTCACTTATCTTTTCGAGAAAAACAGTTCGTTCTTCGATGAGTGTTAGATGACTGTCTGCATGCGGGGTTTCGAATCGCAGCGACATCTGCAATCTGTGCTTGATTCGATCACTAAAAGGACTATTTTTCAGTGACTCGAGAAGCAGAGCTTGGAAGACATTCCTTGCATCAGCTTTATGAAGGGCATCTAAAGCTTGAACAAGCCCATCGATAGGTTGATCTAATACACCAGACCTCAGATGAGCCTCGAAGGTATCACAGCCCTGTGAGTTGATGATTTCCCACAAGCTTTGAACAAGGGCTTCCCAGTCCATTCCAATTCCCAAACACGTAAGTGTTGCCAAACCTTCAAATGGTCAAAATGCCATCATACTGGCATAAATTTTAACACAGGCCATACATTCTTGTGGGAGTGAAAAAAAGCACTTGTCAGGCAGGAACAGTGTTCCTAGTATGGCGCCAAGCCGAACGAAGCGGCACCCAACAGTGACGGAGCGGGACGACATGACCATCAAAAAGCAAGCCAAGCCTACTGAAGCGCTTCTGAGCTTCGAGGTTTTCTATAACGGCGAGCTGTTTCAAACCGTCGAGTTTTCCAGCCTCCGCAAGTGCAACAACTGGCGCGAAAAGAACCTAGAGACACCGTTCCTTTATGTGATCAAAACGCCCAACTGCAACCGTGAGAGCTGCATCGAGCTGTCCAAGCGCTACTTCTCAACCAAACACCGCGTGTACCCGGATCTATTTGAACGCCCTGAGTGGGACGTCGTGACCGAGGCAGAACTGCAACAGCTTGCAGAGACTCGCATTGTGCGGGAAACCCGCGAACGCACAGGGGTACCTCTCTCTGTCCAAGTCGGCGGCGGTAAATACGACGTCACCATCGTCCACTTTGACAAGCCGATGCGTGACCGTGTTGAGATCATCAAGGGTGACCTGAGCCGCGAAGAAGCTTACGAATTCATTCGCAGCTATGGCACCGATGCCGTCACAAAAGTAGTGACACCAATCGAAGAGGAAGTGGGGCCAGTGACCAAAATGAATCAAGCCGAGCGCCAGCAGCTGATCCTTAGCACATTGCTGGACACCATCAAGCCAGAAAACACTGGCTGGAGAGAAATCGTCAAGGCAATTGAAGCACTGCACGTGGTCAAGCCAGGCGGCTGGCTGGAAGTGCGCGACGTGCTTCAATACGCCTTGGATCAAGGCCGCATCGGTCGCCCTAAGTTCGATCCGCATGCCGATGACGAGTATTACTTTGCAATTACCTCGGTTACCCCTGCCACCCCGAAAGCTGAGGAATAAGCACCAGTTGTAGGTGCTCGAAAAGAGAAAGAACCGGTGACGAATTTTGGTGTGTATCCGGGATGCGGAACTGAAGACATGTACCCTCGAAAGCCAGACGCCTCATTGCACGACCCGTCCCCGGCCTACTTGCGTGGCCTTTTGGAGACGGCAGGCATCACTCAAGAAGCAGCAGCGACCGCGCTCGGCATCACTGACCGGGTTATGCGTTACTACTTGAGTAGCCAAGAGTCGGCCACCTACCGACCAGCGCCCTACGCAATCCAGTACGCGCTTGAACAGCTGGCGGTATACGCTGTGAATCAGCGAAGCGTTAAACGTACTTGAGTTGCTAGAAGGGCCGCCGGCCATCGCATATTCACCTGGCATTGGCAGCCGAGAGTTTCATTTGCACTTTTCAGCAGCTTCTTGCGCAGGTAAGTAAGGAGATCCAGAAGTATACCCCAGTGCTGTTCTTGACTGGCGGCATGTCCCGAGCGCTCTACGTGATTGAAGCGGTAAAGCAGGCCTTCCCGCAATGCGATATAGCACCCAGTGGAGCCTCGCCGAGTCGTCGATGGATTGTCGGTGTACGCATCATTGACCCAGGATGTTCCGGTTTCCGAGCCCGCCTGAACACCCCGTAACTCTAAATGACCAAGGAACGTCATGATTGACTCAGTAGTTTCAATATCCGAACAAGCGTTTTTCAGTATCGTCACTTCAGCACTGGAGGCTTATAAACTGGAGCATGTTTTAACCTGCGGCGACTCCGCGGCGGGCGTAGAAACGTTCGGGCATCTGTGGGGGTACTGCCAGCCACTCATTGGCAGAAACATGATGCACAGAGTGGTATGGGCAGACACATCCACAGCCGTTGAAAGAGACCAGGGCTCAGTCTCCTATACCGATGAGGCGCAAGAGCTGAAACAAGGCTTTATCGACACGTTTTTTCCTGAGGTCTGCTACCTGGGTGATTATCACAGTCACCCATACAGCCACGAAGATGACGAAATTAAAACCGAACTCGAGCTTGAGCGAGGTCACCTTTATCGATTCTCCGAAGGGGATTTCCGCTCGGTTAAATCTTTGCAGGATAAAGCACTTGACTACCGGGTTGGCCTTGTAGCCACCGTGTTCGAGCGTGAGCGGATAGTGAAGCGATCATTGAAGAAACTGGACGGCGAAAGTTGCATCAGATTTCAGTACCTGAACATGACGATCTGGTTAAAGGCCTATGTCTGGACCTCGGACGGCAACGATAACTATCGGCGTAAGGCGGACAAGATGGTACGTCTGATGTGTCCAAGTTTGAATTTGTTGGCTGCGTGACGCGGTATGGGAGGTGTTCGGATCGACAGGTCGGCAACCTGATGCAGGTATTACCCGGGTCAACCGCGTGTTCAAGGACTAGCAGGGCGGTTTGGTGGGGTGGGGCTACATCGGTATATCTAATGAGCAGAAGGCGGCGCTCAGGGAGTACACCGCGAGCAAGGACAATCCGTACTATCACCGGCATAGTGATGACTTGGCTCGACAGGCTGACTTCTTTTAATAGAACCAGCTACCTCTGCAAACCGACCACCGAGATCTTTGGGGATGGCAGCTATGGCTTTGGCTGCAGCCGAAGCTAAGTACAACGGCTGGATCACGACAAAAAAATAAGTGATCAGGCTCTGTGCCGATGACTGCCCTGGCATCAGCTAGGAGCGGTCTATCGGACGGTGTGACCATAAGGGTTACAGGTAACCCCGTTCAGCAACGACACGCAACCTTCATGGCCTACCACCACATGATCCAATATTCGGGTGCCGACCATATTGAGGGTGATGGGGAGCGTGCGGTCGGCTTGGCGGCAGGTTTCGCTATTGCCCACGTCGCGCGGTCGTCTTGTTGCATGGTCAGTTTACTCGGAAGTACAGATCCGGCCTCGCCCATCTGTGGATCAGCTATACAGCCATGGCTCCAGTTCGGTCAGATTTTTCACGACTATCTGCTGGGCTTCAGGTCGAGGCTCCATTTTTGTAGGGTCAATCTGATAGCGCTGCAATACATACTGCACCAGCGCCTTGCGAGTAGGAATCAGCAGTTGGCCGTTCAGCATGCCGTAATCGGTTTCGATGATTGCTTTCTGTGCTGGAGTAAGGCGCGAATCGGGTTCGATAACTACCTCTACTTCGCCATTCCAGTCTTCGTCTTCAGTAATGACATTTTCGGACTTGCCGAGCAGCTCGGGCTCACCACGCAGCCGACTGAGCACAAAGTCGCGATACTGACCGTTTTTCTCGCAATAGGCGCGTACGTGCCACCGCATACCGGTATAGACCAAGGTATGTGGCGCGATGAGCCGGCCTTCTGGAGCAGGATTGTTCAGTGACACGTAGTCAATATCTAGGCGCAGGTGTTCGCGGCAAGCCTTGAGCAGCGGTCGAAGAATCTCCGCCTTGATTGAGCGATCCGGCACCTCCAACACCTTGGTGTGGGCGTAGGCCAGCGCCAGGCCTTCGATGTGCGGAGCTCGCTCGTTGTTCTGATAAAGCAGGTGCAGATAGGCACTGGCGCTGTTGTCAATGAACAGCGGTTTGAACTGCGTGCTCGGGACGTAGCCCTTGAGCTGCTTGTCATATGTCAAGTTTCGGGGCGCATGTTCATTGATGTAGGTATTGATGTCTTTGGACGCCTGCTGGCGGCTGATGCCGAAGCTCTGGATCAAGTGCCCCGTGGTCAACCGGCCCTCCCACCAGGCAACGGTCTCAATCAAACGATAGCGAAGTGCCAGATCCCAGCGGACCTGTTCGATGGACTGCTTGCGTTTCATAACCTCTCCATGTGCGCGAATACTTTACCTGTATAAGTCTACATTCTAGACCTGTCGCTAATCACTACATATCGTGTAGTTGTCTTGAAGGAAAATCGAACTCACGGAAGGAAGTGGGCATGAGTATGTCGGAAGCGGTTTCGATGGGTGCATTGGTTGTGATGGGGGCTATTCTACTGGTGCTTTTGCTGCAATACCTGAGGTTGCGTGAACTCTGGCGAATGGCGGTTGCCTGCCGAAAGGACGTGCGCTGGGCGCGGATTTGGGAAGTGGAGAACCGGGAACTGCGCTCGGCGCTACGAGCGGAGAAAGCGCACATCGAGCAGTTGCAAAGAAAGTTGGTGATTTTGCAGGAATTGATTCCCGCAGAGGGGGTGAGGCAAAGGGCATGAACAGACTTGAACGGATCAAAGGCTGCCTGCTAGGTGGTGCCGTCGGCGATGCGCTAGGCGCCCCAGTGGAGTTTCTCGAATGGTCTGCAATCGAAGCTAAGTTCGGTTCACAAGGAATCATCGATTTTGCCCCGGCTTATGGCATCACCGGAGCCATCACCGACGACACACAGATGATGCTTTTCACTGCAGAAGGCTTGCTTCGGGCGTATGTGCGCGGCAGTTCCCGAGGAGCTTGCCACGTCCCCAGCATTATTCATCATGCGTTGATGCGCTGGTTGATGACACAGGACTACCCGGCAGCGATGCCTGTCAGTCGGGACGGGTGGTTGGTCGAGCAACTTGCGCTCTGGTCTCGCCGCGCCCCAGGCACCACCTGCCTCAATGCACTCAAGGCCAGTCTGCGGCTGGGCGCAGTTGCTGAGAACAACAGTAAAGGTTGTGGCGCCGTGATGCGTGTCGCGCCCTGTGCGTTCTTTGCCAACGCCTTCGACTACGCTGCTCAGTCAGGGCGCCTAACCCACGGGCACCCTACGGGCTACCTGGCAGCCGGACTGTTTGCCGATATTCTCCAGCGCATTGTCGATCGGCAAGACAGCCTTGAGCACGCAGTCACTCAAAGCTTGGCCAATTACGGGCAAAAGCCCGGTATGGAAGAAACAAGTAGTCTCATCGAACGCGTGCTTTTTTTCTTTTACGAGGGCTACCAACCCACCCCGCAACGCATAGGCGAACTCGGCGGCGGTTGGGTCGCCGAAGAGGCGTTGGCTATTGGGTTGTGGTGCGCCCTGGCCGCGCGCTCGTTCGAGGAGGGCGTGATCACGGCGGTGAATCACGGTGGTGACAGCGACAGTACCGGGCTAATCGTCGGGCATCTGTTGGGTGTTCAGTATGGTGCTGCGGCGATTCCTGCTCGATGGCTTGGACAGTTGGAATTGCGGGAGGTGATTGAGCAAATGGCCGAGGATATCGAGCGCGTTCCGCGTGAGTACTGGGGGTATGGCGGAGAGATCGATCAGCAGATCGAGCGGGTATATCCCGGTAATTGAGAGGGCTGATGCGAGTACTACCCGGTTACAAAGAAAGCCCCATCCTTAGGCGGCCACCGTCAGCGAGTGGATGGGGGGCCGAAAGAAAGTAGATGAAAGTACGAACAACGGCAGTGCCTTCGGCTAAAGATCCTGCAAACGATGCCGATAAAATCCAGGTACTGTTGAACCTGCATCCATGGAAGGAGAGCCTCAGTCCTCATTCCACCGATTCTAGACGCGTACCCAATGGACCGCTTGGTGATTCGAATTCGCCTGGCCACGGCACTTGAGGCAATGCTATGCAACCGACTTCTGGCGATCTGGTAGTTGTAATTGATGACCAGATTCAGGCCTTGATCGAAGAGATCAACCACGCACCCCAGCAGCATCAGCAGGCTCGTTTCATGGACGAGTTCCAGAACATGATGATCGACCAGCTCATGGGCCCGTTCGGGCTAACTAGAGCGATGTTCGATGACCGCGATGGCGGCGCGATCACCACGTTGCAGAACTTTGAGAAAGGCATTGCCGCGAATGATGTAGACGATGCTCGCCATGCTTCCTGGAAACAAGCCAATCAACAGAGCTTCGAGCGCAAGGATTACGACGCCGCGCTGAATGCTGCGCATGACGACATGCGCAGTGCGGATGGCAAGTTCTACGATGGCTACAAAGTTGCGAGCGAGATACCTGAGGGTCCTCGCATGGACGCTCGCGATCATGTTGTTAGCGCCAGCAGCATCGAGCGCTCGGCCAAAGGACAGCTTGGGCAGACACGCGAAGAGCGGGTTGCGACCGCCACACTTGATGACAATGTGGTGTTGACCGCATTCAACATGAACAGTTCGAAGGGCGAGAAAGATCTGTTGGAATGGGCTGCTCTGCCCAGTACCAAAGATCCGAGCAAAACCAACGCCGAGTACTTTGAAGTGGATGAGCAGACCCTCCTCGACAAGTACAAGAAAGCTACCAAGGCGGTGGACAGCACCCAGAACAGCGCGCTTTTTCGTAAGCAGTCCGGCGAGTTTTTGGTCGAGGGTGCCAAGGCATCGGGCAAGTTGGTGGTCAGGCAGATCCTTGGCTTGCTGCTCAAGGACCTGATCGACGGGCTGGTCCAGGATGTTCGTTACCTGGTGAACAAAGGGCTCGCCGAAGCCAAGCCGCTGATGCAACTGGTCCAGGAACGCATCCAGGCGACCTACGAGCGGATCAAGCTCAAATGGGCGGACTACCTGAAAGAGGGCGCGAGTGCCGGAATCAGCGGCTTTCTCTCGACGTTTGTGACGTTGATCATCAACTCGTTCATCACCACCGCAAAAAACTTGGTACGGATGATTCGCGAAGCCGTGCTGTCAATCGTCCGCGCCGTCAAGTTGATCATGGCGCCGCCGCCGGGCACAGAGGCTAAAGACATTGCTATCGAGGTTGCCAAGATACTCGCTTCCTCGGTTGCGCTATGCGTGGGTATAGCGCTGGAAGAAGTGATTCAGAAAGCACTGGAAGCTATACCGGTGCTGCTGCCTTTCGCCGCGACCATTGCGCCGGTGATTACCGGCGTCCTGACCGGCGCGCTGACACTTTTCACTGTCATGGCTTTCGACCGCCTGCGGGACTACTTTGCCTTTCAGAACAAGCAACTCGCCGATGTCCATCGCGGGCAAACAGTCGGGCTGCTGAAAATCAAACAGTCGATGTTCATGCTCGACAGTGCCTACCAACATGTCATTGTCACTACCGAAATGTTGCGCGTTACCTTTGCCGAGGACTGGTTCGAAGTCCAGGCGATGAAGGCGGTGACCACCACCAAAGCGGCTGATTATCGCAAAGCGGTTGATAGCCTGGACGACTTACTGGAGCTGTTTTAATGAGTACTCAAGAACTTCTCGCTAAACAGGCAATGACGCCGGCGGTGATCGCCTCAGACCTGCTGAATGTGATCAAGGACATCGAAAGAAGCATCTCCGACTCTACGGAAAAAACCGGAGCCATCGAACAGCGCGGTATGTTCAAAAGCATGTTCGCCAGCTCGAAGACCGACCTGATCGACATTTCCAAGTCGCAGAATAAAATCAACGAGCTGATGCTTGGCCTGATCCAAGAAATTATTACGCTCAACACCATGAGCTATTCGTTCCTAGCGGCGGTGATCGGTGAACTGGAACAGCGTGCCAAGACCGGCTGGACCGACAGTGAAGGGCGTTTCCAAGAACTTTCTGAAACCGGACAACAGTTCGCTGGCAAGGCGCACGACATCTTCTGCAAGATCGCCGAAGGCTCCAAGTCCACCCAGACCCGTATCGACCTCAACAAGCAGGACATCGACAACCTAAAAAACGACTTCATCGCCAAGGCCGAAGTCGTTCAGCAGAGTCGTCAAGACATCGACAACATCAAAAATGTCCTGACCCACAAGACCGCGGTGGTGGCCAAGCAGAGCAAGGAAATCGGCCAGATCCACTCGGTTCTGGAGTCGAAAACAGAACGCCTGGCATCTATCGACAAACTGCTTGAGACCAAATCGGAACGACTGTCGTCGATCGACAAACTGCTCTCCAGCAAAGCAGACCGACTGGCTTCAATCGACAAACTCCTGGAAGAAAAGTCAACGGTCGACCAAAGCCAGGACTTGGCCATCAAACAGATCCTCCAGGCCCTGGAAGACGGCCAACGCCTTGACCAGCAACGCGTGCTGGAAATCCACTCACTCAGCCAGGCGCTGGAAGCGCAAACGGAGAAAACCTCAGCAGCCATTAATGCTCTGCAGGCGGGGCAGGCCAAAGCGATGCGGGGAGTATATGCCGCCGGCGCTGTTGCGGTTATTAGTGTGGGTATGACTGGTTTGCGGCTCGCGGGGATGTTTTAGGGTTGTTGTGCGGTATTTCCTTCAGCCTACGATAAAGACGTGCGTATTGGCTTGGGCTTTTGGCGCGTTTCTTCAGGAGCAGGAGTCGGCCGGTTACAGTACAGCCGCTGGATCACGACAAAAAATAAGTGAGGGGAGTTACCCTGCCGATGACCGCCCTGGCGTCAGCCAAGGGCAGTCTATCGGACGATGTGAGCCTAGGAGTTACAGGTAACCTCGTTCCGCCAACGACACGCAGCCTTCATGGCCCACTACCACATGATCCAATATTCGTGTGCCAATCATGTTCAGAGCGTTCTTGAGGGTGGTGGTGAGCTTGCGGTCGGCTTGGCTGGGCTCCGGATCACCGGAGGGATGGTTGTGAACCATAATTACGGCCGCGGCATTATGTTCTAGAGCGATCTTGACCACTTCCCGTGGGTACACACTGGCACCATCCAGGGTTCCTCGGAATAGCTCCCTGAAGCCTATTACTCGGTGCTTAGTGTCGAGCAGTAGCAAAGCAAAGACTTCGTGCTCGTGGTACTGCAGCAGTGTTTGCAGGTGGTCGAATACCTGCTTGGGCTCAGTCAGTGCCCGGCCTTTAGACAGACGACTCATTGCCAATTGTTGAGCCATCTGCAGGATGTCGGCCTCGGTGACCGGTGATTCCATGATATAGGTGCCGGTCGTTTCACCGGCTTTGAGCTTGTGATATTTCATGGGGATTCTCTTGAATTGGAAGACATTGGGTCAGGTTGGACGCGTGATCAGTGGGCGCGAGCAGAGTGGTCACTGCCACTTTGGAGGGATTTGGATTCCAGTTTTTGTACCAGTGAGGTTTTGGCAGGGGCCGCTGGTTTGGGGGCTGCTTCTGTCTTGCTGGTCTGATCTTCAGCTGCGGGGAAGAACTCCTCGACGATGGCCCCGGTGTCCTCATCACTGTCTTCAAAAGCTCCGTTGCTAAAGCCCTGTTGTGCCGCGTGATCCAGGGCGGTCTGATCAAAGCCTGCGGCTTGCCGGGTTTCCTCCAGTTGTTTGGCTTCCAGCAAGGCGTCTTCTAGGCTCAGCCCGCTGCGCACCGTGATGTCCACGTAGAAGATCGGCGTGCCGTGGCTTTGGCGGGTGGACTTGCCGCGAAGACGCAACTCCAGCCGCAGGCAGGCGAGACGGTCTCCGGAAATGGCTTGTAGGTAATGTAGGCGTGCCGCCAGGGTACGGATGCTGTTGTAGCCCGTGGTACGAAAGACAAAGCTGCCCAACTGATCGTCATCGCCAATCACCACGTTCAGCCGGCCGTAAGGCTTGCAGGCATTGCCTTGAGCCAATGAACAGCCATCCGGTGAAGGGCAGGGCAACGACTGAATGCCGTCCTTGGTCAAACGCTTGCAGGTCTCACCATTGCCTACACAGACTGGTCGTCCGGTGTTACGGTCGAACAGGCTATAGTCAGCCCGAAAGTTGAGGTCTGGCTGGTTGAACAGCAGCCGGATTGGAATGCTGCGCAGCTTGCCGCCCTGGCCATTGCGTAGTTCTTCATTAAGGGGGTGCAATAACCAGCCGTCACAGCTCTGTACTTGGGAGGTGAGTGTGAATTGATCGTCCTTTTCCGGCAGGCGCTTGCCGTTCTTTTCGACGACTTTGCCGATGGAAATACGCCCGAGTACCGGAGGGGTGATGGCTAAACCTTTGAGCATGAGAGTTCTCCTGTATCTGAAATAAAAAGGCCACCGAGACCGCGCAAACGGCCAGGGTGGCGTTTGAGAGAAAGGGCATGGGAATAAGGAAGGAGCGAACAAACGTTCAGGCCAGCAGAAAACGCCGACTGCCGGTTTTGGTGGTCGAGTAGCGCACTTGCAGATGGGGCTTTTCTTTCAGCAGACGGGGGATATCTAGGGCCACGCTGTCTTTGGCTTTCTTCCAAGTGATGTAGCCAGTTGCGAAGATCGCCCGACTGGCATCGCCCATGGCCTGTTGCAACGTTTGCTTGAGCTGAGCTTC
>RCUP01000911.1_pt1 | contig 19644 bp, 6 predicted proteins | sample 2166341 | NCBI WGS metagenome assembly RCUP01 (sample SAMN09932325, study PRJNA488358) | compost metagenome | isolation source: compost soil in succinonitrile-enriched | place: Germany: Experimental Botanical Garden | reverse complement strand
TTTCCAGTGCTTATTACATCACAGAATTTGATTCCACAGCGCAGATCATTCTTTTCGAAAAGGAAGCCAAACTGGGAGGAAATGCCCAAACCGTATTGGTAAAAAACAAACTGGGAGAAGCTGTTTCCGTTGATGCCGGGCCTCAATACTTTGTGGAAGGACCATGGGATGATTACATTGACTTTCTAAAGAAAACGCTTGGTCCAAATCCTTATAAATCCGAGTCGATGGACGGAACTTTGATTATTCAGCAGGAAAAAGAATCCAAGCCTGTTTTGGTTTCGCCTTTGGGAATGAAATTGCGTGGAGAGAAATTGGGAAAACTCCTGAAATTTAAACGTTTCAACAAAGAAGCTTATCTGATGTATAAACATCCGGAAAAATGGAGAGGAATCACCATTGAAACCTGGGTAAAAGGATTGAAGTTTGAGGAATCTTACAAAAATGAAATCATCTACCCTTTTCTGGCCGCTTCATTAGGAACAACTGTTGGCGAAATCAAAGGAACTTCCGCAGTAGATATCGTAAAATTATTCGCATTCAGAAAGCCCAAAGCTTCCAATAAATTCAAGATCATGTCTGAAGGAATGGGCACACTCATTGGACGTGTCGGAGATAAAATTAGTTCTGAAAACCTCGAAATCCGTTGCAGTTCGCCGGTCATGAAAGTGGTTCGCTCCAAAGAAAAATGGTTGGTCACCTACTCCGGGAACGGAACATTGGAAACTGAATTGGTCGACTTCGTTGTTTTCGCCACACACGCAGATCAGGCAGCAAAAATCTTAAATCAGGAAACCAGCTTGTCGGAGATCACTCAAATCCTCAAACAACTAACTTACTTTGAAGCAAAAATTGCACTTCATTCGGATTCAGGCTTTGTCAATAACGAAAAACCTTCTTTTCTCAACATCTTCACCACTGATTCAAATCAATTGGTTTCAAGCACCATGAATCTGAGTATGATCTCCGGTCGCTTAAACGGAATTTACAAAAGTTGGGTAAGCACAGAAGCCATTTCAGAATTGAAAGTATCCGGAAAACTCTTGCACCTTGTTAGTTTTTGGCATCCGTTGATCACAACCAAATTCGTGGAACAGCTTACTCTTCTGACATCAAAGACTGCTGAAATTCCATCGCTTTATCTTGCCGGAGGTTGGTCCGAAGGTTTGGAAACTCAAAACAGTGCGGTGATTTCCGGCCAACATGCTTTGGATAAATACAAAATTTTCTTTGGTTCGAAACCGAAAAAGTAAGGAGGATTTCTTAAAATAAAGAATAACACTTCCACTCTATCACGGACGTAATATTGCGGAATTACCCCCGATTCGACACAAGAAGCAAACCTCAGAAAACACCCTTAAAACCAAATATTTAGCTGTTAAAACACAAAACTCCACCCAAACGTAATATTACGTCCGGGATTCTGCCTAAAACAAAAAAAGCTGCCAGTCAATTACCAGCAGCTTTCTCTTTTTATCCCTTAAAATCTATTGAAGCTTATTGACATGCCCCACAAATCGTTCACTGTTATTTTTCAATCCGTCTTTGATATCGATCACCCACGTATATGTTCCATCCTTCACAAATTCCGCATGGTATGTTCCGTCCCAACCAAACTCAGGATCGTGAGATTCAAAGAGTAATTCTCCCCAACGATTGAAAATCATCAAAGTGTAATTCTCGATCATTCGGTCTTTTGAAAAAACCGGCTTAAATTGATTGTTAAACTCATCCCCATCCGGAGTAAACGTGTTTGGAACCCAAACCAGCAAATCTCCATAGAACTTAATGATTCTGCAAACAGTATCCATACAACCATGTTCTGAAATCGTAGTCAGACAAACCCGGATTGATTGGTCCGGATCTACTCCGTAAAATGCATGACTCGGATTTTCATTCGATGAAGTTCCAAATCCACCAAAATCCCAGTGATAAGTAGAACCACCGTACGAAAGATTTGTAAACTGAATCACGTTATCCAGCTCCGTAGGTAAATTCGGTGAGTAAGTGTAATTCGCAATTGGGTTGTCATACACACAAATAGCCGAATTGAATGTTCCGCTTACCGGACAACCATCGGTTGTATTTCCAGTGAATGTCACATCATAACAACCCGGATTCGTAAATGTGGCATTTAAATTGCCGCAACCATTGAATACTTGTCCGTTCGAGAAAGTCCAGGTACAATTTTCCAGGTTTGTAATCGCCAAATCATTGGAGAATGTAACATTCAGCGGGCTGCATCCTGTTGAAGCATTGGTCACAAATTGTGCTGTAGGAACAGCATAGAAATTAACCAAAACAGAGGTATCTACTGTCACGCACACATCTGAGATACTCACGCTATATGTTGTTGGAACTGTTGGTGAAACGGTGATCTGTCTCAACGTATCATTCACAGATGTATTCCATTGATACGAATAAGTGGGCGCTCCGTCAGTCACGTTGACCACAAGCTGAATACTGCTTCCACTACAAATCGACGTATCGCCGGTTAACGTAAATGCCAAAGCTGAAAGCATTGTGAGATCTACCGTATTTGGCGCTGCACTCGTACAACCATTTTGATCCGTTACTGAAACGGTATAACTTCCGGGTGTCGTTTGAACAACATCTTGCGTTTGTCCTATAAATCCGTTACTCCATGTGTAAGTATACGGAGCCGTTCCTCCAAAAGCAATTGCATAAAGTGGAATAGTATCTCCGGTACACATCAAACTATCCAAAGTAGAAAACAATTGAACAGGAAGCGGTTCTTCGATCGCAACAGAACCTAAGGCAATACAACCTGCTGCATTGGTAGCCTGAATCTGATAAGCTGCCATACAAAGACCACCAATCGTGTTGGAAGGGCCGAATGTTGTACCGTTATCAAAACTATAAGACACAGCCCCGGCAGCGTAAATCGTTGCTGTTCCATCGCAGAATGTATTACATGTTGCATCAGTACGAACAATCGAATCAATCACAAATTCAACAGGATTGGTAATTGTATAAGTGGTGTCAAAAGAACAATTGTTTACATCTGTGACTTCCAGCGTATAGGTTCCGTGACATAAATTCGAATTGGTAGCCGAAACTCCTGCAGCTCCGTTCCAATGATAAGTATAAGCCAAGGTTCCACCCGTTACATTGGCAACAGCTGATCCGTCACAAAGAGCAAAACAAGTAGGATTTGTAATATTCAGAGTTGCAGTAAGTAAATCAGGCTCTGTAATAGCCTGATTTCCGTTAGCAGAACAGTTATTATCATCGCGAACAACAATAGCATAATTCCCGGCAGTAAGTACCTGAGCACTGTTTGCAACAGCAAAATTCACTCCGTTGTCAAAAGAATATTCAAACGGAGCCGTACCGCCCAGAACTGTTACGTTAATCGATCCGGATTGATTCTGGAAACAAGTCAAATTCGTTGCTACAGTTGTAAAAGTGAGTGTATCTGGCTGGTCAATCGTTACACTCAATGTATCCGTACACGTATTCACATCCGTAACAATTACATCGTATGTTCCTGCACACAAGCCATTGAAAGTAGTAGCTGTCTGAGAAACACCATTTATTTCAAAACTCAATGCTCCGGTTCCTCCTGTGGCGCTTACTAAAGCAATTCCGTCACAAAGACTGTAACAAGTTGGTTCGGTTACATATACACCTGAAATTACCGGTGAAGCCAAATCAACCACTGCAACAATCGAATCAATACTGCAACCGCTCGCATCCTGAGCTTCCAACAAGTAATTATTTGCCAAAAGTCCTGTAAATAAGCCTGTAGGAGTGAATGTAGTTCCGTTATCGATACTGTAGTTATATGGCATTGTTCCACCAGTCATATTCATACTGATTTCTCCATTCGGATTACTACAAGTTGACGGTATCAAAGCAACTGTCAATACAACCGAAGATGGAGTTCCAATCGTTGTAGTAGTTGTATCAGCGCATGTATTCAAATCATGAACGATCATATTATAAGCTCCGGAACATAAATCCGTAAAGTTTCCTGTGACATTAAAGATCGTTCCGCCATCAACACTGAACATATAAGTAGGAGTTCCACCCGCTCCGGTTCCGGTAACAGAACCATTGCAAGCATTGTTGCACAGTACATCCGTTGCACTTGCAGCTGCTACCAATGCAGTCGGTTGGGTCAAAGTAACAGTTGTATCCTGAAGACAACCGGCCTGATCCATAATCACCACATCATAAGTCTGTGCAGTTAAATTAAAGAACGAACTTGTTGCCGTGAAAGTAGCTCCATTGTCAATGGAATACTGATATCCTGAATTTCCTCCCGTTGCACCCAATTGAATGAATCCCGTACTATTTTGGAAACATGTTAAATTGGATTTGTTGTTTGAAATTTCAATCGGAAGCGTTTGAATGATTTCAGCAGTCCCGGTCTCCATACAACCGTGGTCATCCATCACCATTAAATCGTAAGTTCCGATTGGTAAACTTGCAAAGGTTGTTGCCGGATCAAAGTTGTTTCCTCCATCCACACTATACATATACGGAGCCGTGCCACCGGCTGCATTCGTAAATTCAATTTCTCCGGTTGCAGCTCCAAAACATGTAACATCCGTAACAGCAGGATCAAAAACGATCGGAGCTGGTTGTATTAAGGTAAATGGAATGGTATATACACAGAAACCATTATCATAAATTGTTACAATATGGCTTCCTACACTCAAACCTCCAAAGGTACCTGAAGTCTGAGTAATTCCTGAATTATCCAGTTCGTAATTGAAAGGTCCAACCCCGTTTACATTCGTAACTGCCACCGTCCCGTCGAAGGAACCAAAACACAAAGGATCAGTTTGAGAGAGCAAAATTCCACTCATTTGAATATCGTTCACCCCGAAGAATACATGAGCCTCACAACCCAAATTATCTACTGCCAAAACATTGTAAGCTCCGGCAAACAAATTCGAAAAAGTTCCCGAAGTTTGAAGCAATCCGCCATTGATCGAGTAATTAAAAGGAGGATTCGGCCCCACAGCTGCAACAACCAATTCCCCACTGTTAAATCCACAACTTGATTCCGTCATCGATACCATGTTGATCTGTATAGCCGGTGGATTCACCAATACCGGACTCACTTCAATCGCACAACCATTCGCATCCATTATTTCTACTTCCTGCGTTCCTCCGCAAACATTCAAAATCACATTGGAAGTCTGAGAAGTTCCTCCGTTTAAACTATATGAATAAGCAGGAATTCCTCCCACAACATTCATGGTAATTGAACCATCACAAGAACCGTTACAAATAGGATCTACTTTCGTGAAGGTTGCAGATAATGCCGCTGGCTGTGTAATCACCACAGTAGAGTTTGTCAAGCATCCTTTTGAATCACGAACCACCAATTCAACGTTTCCTGCACACAAATTGGTAATCGGATTAGCCAACGTAAAGGTCAATCCATTGTCATGCGAATAATCATAAGGTCCCGTACCTCCTGTCGGAGTAATTTGAATCTGTCCGTTGCAAAGTCCGAAACAAGTAACCGGTGTGATTGCTGTCGTATAAGTCAATTGCGTTGGCTGAGTAATAACAACCGGAACAGTTGCAACACATCCGTTTACATCTGTTACCGTAGCCGTATAAGAACCGGCTGCCAGGTTGTTAAAGACGTTAGAAGGCTGTGTCGGACCGGGAGTAAGCGAGAAAGTATATGGTGCCGTTCCGCCGGTAATCCCGATAATCGCAGAACCATTTACACCTCCGAAACAGCTAACCGGTTGTTGACTTGAAACGGATGCTGTTGGTGACACTGTTGATGCAACCGTAGCCGTAACCAAAGTTGTGCAGCCGTTTGCATCTGTTGCAGTAACGCTATATGTTCCGGGAGCTAATCCCGTAAATATTCCTGTTGTGTTGTTCACAGCGCCTAAGCTATAAGTATAGGCTGGAGTTCCTCCTGATGCACTCACAGTTACTGAACCACTGCTTGTACCACAAGTAGCTGGCACAGAAGAAACCAACGTTGCATTTAAAACCGTTGGTTCTGTAATTGCTGCATTTACTGTAACAGTACAGTTATTCGCATCAGTGACCACAATATTATATGCTCCGTCACAAAGTGCGGTGAAATTATTCAATGCCTGATTCGGAGCTCCGTTCAAACTGTATTGGTATGCAGCTGTGCCTCCCGAAGCCGTTATGGTAATCGATCCGTTACACACATTGTTACACGTTGCATTGGTTGTTGCAGCTGTCGCAGTAACAGGAGTTGGGGCGGTAATTGCCGTGTTGGCAGTTCCCGTACAAGTATTGGCATCCGTTACAGTCACCGAATAAGATCCGGCACAAACACCTGAAATGTTCTGAGTTGTTGCTCCGTTGTTCCATAAGTAAGTATATGGTGCAGTAGTCGTTGTGGTAAAGCTTAATGCCACACTTCCGTTGCACGGAGTTGCACAAGACAAATTTGTTCCGGCTAAATTGATTACCGGATTAGGATTCACGACAGCGGCAATCAAAAAAGTGTCTTTACAACCGCCGGGAGTTGTATAAATCACCTGATACGTTCCGGTATGTGCAACAACAGCACCTGCAATGGTCGGATTTGCGTTAGTAGATGTAAATCCATTCGGACCTGTCCATTGGTAAGTTCCTCCGGGAGTAGTAACGATTGTAGTGAAATTCAAAGCTGAACCAACACAAACAGGCGTATTCACCGTTGCTGTGATGTCCGTAACCGTATAATTGATAAAGGTATTTGGTACGGATGCCAACTGTCCGGAACCACCGTCAGTTGCTCCATTTTGAACAAACTCTGTTAAGGAAGTCGACAAGCTCATTCCACTTTGACCTCCTGCAATGTTTTGCGTCGGAGAACCGGAAGTAATCGCGATAAAACCGCCACCGCCACCGCCACCGGGACCTTCACTTTCATTGACAATATTTCCCTGATCACCACCTTTTCCTCCAACGACACTTAAGGTAAGTGAATTGGCAACAGCTCCTTTGATAATAATGGTTCCACCACCACCACCACCGGCCGGAGCATCGTTGTTCGATCCGGTACTGTTTGCGATTTGATTGACCGCGGCTCCACCATCAGAGCGGACACTTCCCGACCCTGTAATAGTTGGCGCAATGATGTAAACAATTCCACCACCGCTTCCGCCAGGTAAATTGGATCCGTTGTTCGAGTCTCCTGCTCCACCTCCACCCCCGAAGAAGATTCTGGTTTCCGGAACAATTGTTAAAGGTCTTCCTCCGTATCCTCCGTTTGGATCGCGGTGATCACCACCCCAATTGGTATTACTCGGAGCAGTAGTCAATGCATTTTGATTACTTCCACCAAAAGAATATCCACCGCGTCCACCACCGGATGAATTCGTCAGTGTATTTCCGTTAGCAATAACATATGGATCTAAAGCCCAGGCTGCAGCTCCGGGACAAGTAGAGCACATGACTCCTTGTCCGTTCCACGGAGTTCCGTTTGTTCCGTTAGATCCACCTCCACCTCCGGCGTTGTGACCATTTCCACCACCACCACCATTAGCCGGTGCACCTCTATTGTATTGTCCGGTGGTATATTCCGTTCCGAAACCGGCAATACTTTCTCCTTTTTCAGCTCCATCCCACGAACTTGTAGAAACGAAAGCGGAAACGAAATTCGTTCCCGTTCCACTGGTGTTCTGTTCTGTTGCACCAGGTCTGAATCCAAAAGATGTTGCTTGAATGGTACCGTTAACCGTTACCGTACCAAGGCAGTGAATCGCAACCACTCCACCTTTTCTGAAGCCGCCGCCTTCCTGCCATAATATCGGAACAATAGATGCTCCTGCATTAACAGTTAAAGTAGTATAAGAAGGAACTTTTATCAGCTGAACCCTTCCTGTAGCTGTATAATTGTTCGCCAGAGGATTTTGCAGATTAACCGTATTCCCCGTCGCAAAGGTCACATAATTAAATTCATACAATCCCGAATTGTTATATCCGTTAATTGTTCCGTAAGCATCTGAATTGGAAGTATTAATAGCAGCACCCTGGGCCTGATAAATCATGACCATGTCGCCACATTCCCAATTACAATTGCTTCCGCCGGAATTGTTGACGGTAACAGAAGTAGCTCCTGTAGCGACATTATTCGTCACAGGGCTATAGCAATTCACTACAGTGTTGAGAGCAGAAATGGTGACTGCTCCACTCTTTCCAGGTTGTCCAAAAGAAAAATAAGAGAACATCAAGAGAACGACAGAGAGTACAAAGCGGATACGTCCCATATCCGGGATTGTTGGTAAGTTTTTCGTTTTCATCGGAGTGTATTAGTTATTTTAATGACGCTAAAATGATTTAGTAAAGACAGTGTCAGTGAACATTTATTGGCTTTTCTTTTTCATTTCATTATTGCAATCGAATATTAACATTTAAGAATCCAATTTATAAGAGCAAAATTGGGCATTATAATTCAATTTATAAACTAGTTGAGTTGTATTAACAAATTATAAACATTTGATTATCAATAGTTTAAATCAAATTATGTGATATATCAATTAATTTAACTATGCTTGCATGTAATTTTTAACATTCCCATCTTTTATTTTACTTTTTAATTAACAAAAAGTACTATAAATGTTCTCAAATTAACAATTAGGATTCCTGTTTTATTTTAATTCAAACGGAAGTGCAAAGCTACGTTAATATTCCGCAAAGTTCACATATAAAAACAAACAAATTCCGAAGTCAAACGAATTAAAACCCCCTTAAAAAACTAAGGAACAAGGGGTTGATTATTAAGAAAAAAATAATTTTCATTTGCTTTGAATTAATCCGGTCAAATTGCAAGAAAGGAGTGAAAAAAGTTGCTTAAAATCAATTTAGGATTTCAATATTTTAAGAATCAATCAGTTGAACAACTAAAAACCCCTTAAATCATTCCGTTAACAAAGCCTTAAATTCTTTGTCCAACTCTTTGTAAATAAAAGTAATAGTTGTATCTTTGCACCCGTTTTCGTTGGAAAACACTGTGATGTTTCGTTTGCAGTTTATTATTCATTTCTTTCAGGAAATACGAAACAACCTGAAATACAAGTAGAAAAAGCCAAATGGCAAAACAAATTAGCACGCAGGGATCTGCGGATTTTGATTGGGACGCATTAGCGTTAGACGGGTACACTTTGATTCAACGCTCAGAGCTTTCTGATGTTTATGGAAAGACCCTAACTTCAATTAACGAGAAAGAAGTAATTGAAGGTACTGTTATTGCAGTTTCCAAAAAAGAAGTAATCATTAATGTTGGTTACAAATCTGAAGGAGTTGTTCCTGCTTCAGAATTTCGTTACAACCCGGAATTAAAAGCTGGTGATGTAGTAGATGTATTCGTAGAATGCCAGGAAGACAAAAGTGGTCAATTGGTTATCTCTCACCGTACAGCTCGTATGCACAAAGCATGGATCCGTGTGAATGACGTATTGCGTACTGGTGAGGTAATCACAGGTTTCGTAAAATGTCGTACTAAAGGTGGTTTAATTGTTGACGTATTCGGAATCGAGGCATTCTTGCCAGGTTCTCAAATCGATGTTAAGCCAATCCGTGATTACGATGTGTATGTTGGTAAAAACATGGAATTCAAAGTTGTTAAGATTAACCAGGAGTTCAGAAACGTAGTTGTTTCTCACAAAGCGTTGATCGAAGCAGAATTGGAAGAACAAAAGAAACAAATCATCTCTGGCCTGGAGAAAGGACAAGTATTGGAAGGTACTGTGAAAAACATTACTTCTTATGGTGTGTTTATCGACTTAGGTGGTGTAGATGGATTGATTCACATTACAGATTTATCTTGGGGACGTGTTAACCACCCGGAAGAAATCGTTGAATTGGATCAAAAACTAAACGTAGTTATCTTAGACTTTGATGATGATAAGAAACGTATCGCTTTAGGTTTAAAACAATTGCAACCACATCCATGGGATGCTTTAGATGCTAACTTAGCTGTTGGTGATAAAGTTGCTGGAAAAGTTGTTGTTTTAGCTGATTACGGTGCATTCGTTGAAATCGCTGCCGGAGTTGAAGGATTGATTCACGTATCTGAAATGAGCTGGTCTCAACATTTACGTTCTGCTCAGGATTTCATGCAAGTTGGTGATACAGTTGAGGCTGTTATCTTGACTTTGGATCGTGAAGAGCGTAAAATGTCTTTAGGAATTAAGCAATTGATGCCGGATCCATGGTCTGCAATCGAAGCGAAATATGCAGTTGGAACGAAGCACCAAGCTAAAGTTCGTAACTTCACTAACTTCGGTGTATTCGTAGAATTGGAAGAAGGTGTTGACGGATTAATCCACATTTCTGATCTTTCTTGGCAAAAGAAAATCAAGCACCCATCTGAATTCTGTAAGGTAGGTGACGAAATGGAAGTAGTTGTATTGGAAATCGATCGTGAAAACCGTCGTATTTCTTTAGGACACAAACAATTGGAAGAAAATCCATGGGATGTGTTTGAAACAATCTTCGGAGAAGGTTCTGTTCACCAAGGTACTATTATCGAAACAAAAGATAAAGCTGGTATCGTAGCTCTTCCTTACGGTGTTGAAGGTATTTGTCCTTCTAAACACTTACGTAAAGAAGACGGAAGCAACGCAAAAGTTGAAGAGACACTTGATTTCAAAGTAATCGAATTCAACAAAGAATCTAAGAAAATCGTTGTTTCTCATACACGTACTTTCGAAGAAGGAACGGATGAGAAAACTGCAAAACCTGCAGCTGGTAAGAAAGGTGCAACAGGAGGAGCAGGTTCTTCTACATCTCAAGCTGTTAAGGCAATCAACCAAAGTAATGAGAAATCAACTTTAGGTGATTTGGATGCTTTAGCTGCATTGAAAGAAAAAATGGAAGGAGGAGAGTAATCTTCACCATCACATAATTTGAAAACAGGGTTACGGAAACGTAACCCTGTTTTTTTTGTTTATAACACTCCAAACCCCGACTCGCCACAACGGTTACACGATTAAAAAAGTGATTGAATGGCTCGCAGTGAGCACACCGAACTGAGTCAAAATCACCTTCTTGTTTATTTCAGCTTTTTAGCTATTTTTAAGCCGTTTTAACCATTATTATTCACTATGAACGAAAAACACACCATTACCAAACCCAGTCAGCTTGAAACCCCTTTTGAAACAATTGCCCTTGCATTTTCCGGTGGCGGATTCAGAGCCGGAACCTTTGCACTTGGAGTCCTCTCCTACTTAGAACAAACGACCCTGAAGGAAAATGAATCCCGAACCTTGCTCGACAATGTCAATTACCTTTCTTCTACATCCGGAGGTACGATTACAACAGCCATGTATTCACTCTATTCCGCAGAAGGGAAATCATTCGCAGCTTTTTACAAAGCTCTTTTCGAACATACCGACGGAACTTCATTGGTTTCAGAAGCTTTGCGCATTTTAAATGACCGGAACGAATGGGTAGACCGCCCCAATAAGCGCCGGAACTTAATCAATTCATTTGCTTTAGCTTATGATAAGCTTCTGTTTCAGGGAGCTTCCGTTGAAATTCTCAAGACAAATCAGGAATCCGGGAATTCAAATCTGGAAGAAGTTTGCTTCAATGCAACAGAGCTATACAACGGACTTTTGTTTCGCCAAACAGTTGAAATGAAGAAAGACCATTGGCAAACAGGCGTGCTTTATGGAAATTTCAATCTTTCATTGAAACACGAAACGGCCCGGAATTTACTGCTGTCCGACCTGCTCGCTGCTTCATCCTGCTTTCCTGTAGGTTTTGAACCCATTGTATTTCCCCAGGATTTTGAAAATGCGGGAATCAATTCACAGGAATTGCTCAACGGATTAAACATCAATTTACAGGAATTGGATTGGGATGAATTACTTCTCTTGTATTCAAAAAAGGAAATTGACGATGTTGTCAACTCACTTCCAAAACCATTGGATTTAGTCAAACTCAAAACCACGCTTCAGCAATTAAAGAAAAAAGAAAGTGTTCAGATTTCGCTTATGGATGGAGGAATTACCGACAACCAGGGAGTTGAAAGTATGATCCAGGCAAATGAACGGAAAATGAATGAAACCGGAAAAGCCTTCGATCTGATGATGGTTTGCGATGTTGCAAGTCACTTCATGGAAGCCTATCAACTTCCAAAAGAAGACAAAACCAGTTTCTGGAGCATCAACCGGATCCGAATCTGGTCCTTGATTGTTGCCATATTGGGAATCACTTCACTTTGTTTGATGTGGAAACATACACCTTCAACTATTACATGGTACATTGTTCAATGTGTTATAGCCATTGTTTCAGCCGTTACCGGAGTACTGTTTTTCCTCAGTGAAAAAATAAAAAACACCATTACCGGACAAGTACGCGGAAACTCCGGCTTTGATTTGAGAAAAACCTTCCCGACCAAAATTCTGGCTTTACTCTTTAAACATTTCGGAAATCTGAGATTGAACTTCCTGAAAAATATGCTCCTAACCCGGATCACAACTCTGATCACTCTGAGCAACGACGTGTTTCTGAAACGAATCCGCTATTTGCTCTACAATCAGTTTTTTCAACTCAATGACTTAAAATCCACCGGAAGAGCAAAAGCAAATCATATTTACGATTTAAGTTTCTCGAACGATTTAAAACGCAAAGAACTCTATTGTGCAGAATACATTCCGTCTTATTCCATGCAAAAAGTGGCAGAGAATGCCTTTGGAATGAGCACGACACTTTGGTTCAGCGAAGATAATGACAAAGAATTCCGCAAAGCTTCGATCATTGCCTGCGGACAATTCAATACCTGCTTCAATTTATTGGATTACATCTGGAAACTGAAGCAACCCTTTGGCAAACCGTCTCCCATTTTCGATAGTTTCTCAGAAGAGAACAAGCAAATGGTCAATAAACTGCAACAACGCTTGGAAATCGATTTCAAGAAATTTTACGACGATCCGTTCTGGATGTACAACCAGTTGGGAAAAAGCTACCAAATAGCCCATTTCAAAGAAGTAAACGCTCAGAATGTTCCCGATCCGAAAGAATTCAAAGGCTTACGCTAAATAACAAAAACCGGCATTTCGACTTCGCTCAATGACCGGTTTTTTTTGTTTTTAATACTTCTTTATTGCAAAACAAAACCTTCGAGATTCCGAAGAAAAAAGGATCAATTCAAATAATTCACTTTTTCACTAAGGAGTAAATAGTTAATAATCAGATTATTAATTGATAGTACTGAAATTATTTTTAATTCTTACAGTACTTTGTATTGCATAGTACTAATTTATACATATATTTGTGCTATAAATAGTACTTGTTATGAATGTAGAAAATACTCAGGCCCAAATGCGGAAAGGAATCCTGGAATTCTGTATTCTCAGTATCCTCAATAATCAGGAAGCTTATCCTTCCGAAATATTGGAACAACTGAAAAAAGCAAAGCTGATTGTCGTGGAGGGAACCCTCTACCCGCTTTTGACTCGCTTGAAGAATATCGAACTCTTGACCTACCGCTGGGAAGAATCAACTTCCGGGCCGCCAAGAAAATATTACTCCATCACGGAAGGTGGAAAAAACACATTGGAAGCTTTACAAATTACATGGAACGAGCTTCAACATGCTGTAGAAACATTAACTACTAAAAAGAACTGATCATGAAAAAAACACTTTCAATACATTTAGGCCGTCAATTATTTGTTATCGAGGAAGATGCATACGACCGCCTGCAAACTTACCTGAAGAAACTCGAAGCTTCTTTGGCAAATGAATCCGGAAGCAATGAAATTGTGGAAGATATCGAAATGCGCTTTGCAGAATTATTGTCTCAATACTTAGGTGATACCCGTCAGGTTGTAACCATCAGCGATATTGAAAATGCCATTTCTTCTTTGGGTGAACCGGAAGAAATCACCGAAGAAGCGGAACAACCGAAGCAACAAGCACAAAGTTCATACGAAGGCAGCGGAAATAAACGCATGTACCGCGATATGGACCACGGTGTTCTTGGTGGTTTGGCAGCAGGACTCGCTGCTTATCTGAGCATCGATCCGGTGATCGTGAGAATCATCTTCGTCATCTTCGGATTTATGGGATTCGGGATTCCGCTCTATATTATTCTGTGGATCATCGTTCCAAGTGCTAAAACACCGTCTGAACGCTTGCAAATGCGTGGAAAACCGGTTAACATCGACACCTTAAGAGAAGAATTCGAAAAATCGGCAGGTCGTTTGAAAGATGACACCATTCAAGCTGCGAACAAATTCAAGGCAAACAATGCGCATCTGACCAAACAAGCATCTCAATTCGTGCGGTTTATTGGTAAAATGATCGGAATATTCTTAATTGGAGGAGCCTTGATCTGGTTGATCGTGTTTACTTTGGTAGTAACAGGAATCATTGATGTTGTCCCGATGACAGGAGATCAGGAATTTGCTTCTTTATATGAATTCCTTCAACTGGTAACACCGGTAAGCAAATCGTTTTCTTTAATCTGGATCGGAATTCTATTGGTTGGTTTTGCAGGACCTTTGCTTTCCATTGCAATCGGTGTGAGACTGCTTCTTGGAAATGTGAACAAATATTTCAAACTGAATTTCATCATTCTCCCGGCATTCATCTTCATCGGAATCATTCTGGGAATCATGGGGTCAATTAATTCTGCACGGGACTACGAAGTTTACTCGGAAGTTGAAAACCAACATCTGACAATCAACGCAAACGAATTGCAACTCGAAGAACTTCCGCTGATCGTGAACAACAGAAGAATTGTGAGCAATGGCGGAATTGATTTCATTTCGGTTCACAACGGACAAATTATGGAACATGGAGTTCACATCAAGTACCGCGAATCAAAAGACAGTTCTTTCCATGTATCTCAGGTCTTCAGCGCACACGGTATCGACCGGACTTCTGCTCAAAAAAGAAGCATGCACATCAAACACAAACTCAACCTGGAAGGCAACAAACTGTTGGTTGATCCTTACTACTCCTTCCCTGTTTCCGATGGATTGAGAAATCAGGAAATCGAAATTGTGATCGAAGTTCCGAAAGGAAAAAAATTCTTCGTCAACAACATGGAAGTCAAAGCGGATGAAAAGGATTATGTCGGTGTGATGTATGCAGACGAACCTTTTGAAGCTTATGAGGATTAATTAAAAGATGTTCAAAAGGTAAAATGGTTCAAAAAGTTCAAATCTGAATTCTCTTTAAACTTTTCAACCCTTTGAACGCTTTCAACTTTCTTTAGAATCAACACCAACCCAACATAAGTAAAGTAAAGCAAAGTGAGCGGTACTCAGGTAAAACTGAATACCGCTTTTGCTTTAACGGATCAGATTAAAACAAGTCTAAAAATAAAGGCCTTATCCTAAAATACCTGTACATCAGTGGAAGAATAAAGTTTATCGATTACATTTCTTTTTTCTCCGGCAGAACAAATTCTTCCACCCGTGACAATTGTCCGTAGCGATTAAAGTGCTGCCATTTTCCAATCTTTTCGTCCTGTTCGTTTACAAAACCAGAACTTTTCATGCGTTGAAACGGAGCCAAACGAAGTCTTCCTCTCTGAAACCGGCTTCCATCAAAATAGTTGTATGGTTCCAGTTCTGTATAATCCTCCTTCGGATACCATTCAAACTCCATACGGAAACGTTTTTTATCGTAAAACCCATTGAAAATGTTCACATTTCCATCTGTATAACTTACACGAAGTGAATCAAACTCCGGAATTTGAGGCGTATTTCCGAAATGATTTGTCCGAAGTACAATGTCAACTCCGAAACGGCTGAAACGCTTGGTGAAAAGATTCAAGTTCTGTCCCTCCGGGCGAACATTCAGGTAATCATTCGAAGCATCAATAAAGTAAACCCAATCACCTTGTTTGATGTATTCCACCAAAGGTGGTTCATCGTACAAACGCACCCCATTTTCTCCGGAGTTCAACTGACCATTCGCATGCGTTTCGGTATAACTTTGCGAAGCAAGCGACATTGTATTCAAAGCAGTCAGTTCGATATTCTGAAACCATTGCAGGTTTCCCGGATTATGAATCGATTCATGACCTGAAGCAATCAATCTTCCTCCCAAATTATAGATCTCCGTCCAAACCTTGTTCTCTCCAAGCGGTTTACGAACAAACTTCAAAGACTGCTCCAATTCATAATTGGTCTTCAAAACTGCAGCACCATTCTCAAACTGAATTTCCTCAATTACATTTCCAGTGCGGTCAAAACGCGTCCGAATTCCATTTAATTTATCGTTCTTCCAGTGTTCTGTGCGACATAAAGCATCTGTTCCCTGATAGTATTCCAGCCATTTCCCTTCCCGTTCTCCACACTGGTAAAACCCAACGATCCACGGCAAAGCAGGAGAATAATTCTGTTCCCATCTTCCATGCAAAACACCTTCCTTTCCTTCTCCACGAATCCAAATGCGGTCAATTCCCGTTTTGCTATTGCTTCTTGCAAGGTCTTTTTGTTTGAAATTCATGCAAATGACTTCCGGTTTTTGAGGAATTTCAATCCGGTTCGGTTGCTCCAAAGCAAAAGGCATATACGATTCATAAGCTCCCTGAATCAACTTCAATTCTTCCAAAGTGAAGCCAGACATTCCCTGCCATTTCAATACTTCTTCCCCGCTCAGATCCTTTACCCAGATGTAATTATCGGCTTTCGAAATCTGACGAGCCAGGTTTTCATATCCCGTTTCTTTCATCAAATATCCAACCGCACAATGACGATCCATTTCATCTATAAACACAGGAATGCGCTCCGATCGGTGGTAATTAACAGGAAAAACTCCCTGCAAACGATAATCCGAAAGAACTTCAGTCAAATGAGCTCTCATTTCACGCTGATCCTTTGTGAGATTGGACAAATCAGCCGATTTCAAAGTCGACAGTACAAACTCCAAATGCGTTTGAATGTATTGTTGGTCTGTCAGAAATACGCGTTCTCGTTCCGCCGGAACCTTGTGCGGATAATTTTTCCAATTTGGGTTAAAGACACACAGTTGTTCGAAAAGTGTGCCGGCCTGCGAGGATAAACTGAATCCCGACAAGGCAGCTAAAAGGATGATAGTTTTCATACGAATCAATTTTGATAGGTGTTACAGTCTCAAAAAGCTTTCGTTCAATTACTCTCGAAGAATTCTTCCAAAAAGAATCACAATCCTGATCGCTATCCGGATGCAAAGGCATTTTTCAGAACAATCACTTACGCCTTTCGTCCTTTGCGGTAAAAACAATTGCCTGTTTCCTATTCAAACCCTTCTGTATTTTGCCCAAGATTCATTATATTTGTGCAACTTTATTAGGAAAGCTATGGCATCACAAACACCCCAGGAAGAATTGATCGCAGTTGACTTTAATACCTTCAAATCGGAAGTATTGAAAGACTTTCACTTGGCAAGTATTTCAAGAGAAACCTCCTTATTAGGGCGAAAAGAAGTTCTTACAGGAAAAGCAAAGTTTGGAATTTTCGGAGACGGAAAGGAATTGGCACAAATTGCATTGGCAAAACAATTCAAAGACGGTGACTTCCGCTCAGGATATTACCGCGATCAAACTCTGATGATGGCTATTGACCAATTGAATGTACGTGAGTATTTCTCAGGTTTATTTGGTCATACAGACGAAATTATCGAACCACAATCCGCAGGTCGCCAAATGGGCGGGCATTTCTCCACACGTAATCTGGACGAAAACGGGAATTGGAAAGATTTGACAAAACAAAAAAATTCATCCGCAGATATTTCACCAACTGCCGGACAAATGCCGCGTTTACTTGGTTTGGCACAAGCTTCCAAAGTATATCGTGAGCACCCGACATTGAAAGACCTGGAAGCATTTAAAAAATTCTCCAACGGAGGAAATGAAGTTGCTTTCGGAACAATCGGTGACGCTTCCACTTCAGAAGGTCCTTTCTGGGAAACCATCAACGCAGCAGGAGTTTTGCAAGTTCCGATGGTGATGTCAATTTGGGACGACGGTTACGGAATTTCCGTTCCGCGCGAACATCAGACAACTAAAGGAAGTATTTCAGAAGCTTTGAGCGGAATGCAGCGCACGGCAGATTCCAATGGTTATGAAATTTTCGTGACCAAAGGTTGGGATTATGCTCACTTATGTGAAACATACGAAAAAGCAGTTGATTTAGCGCGCAGAGAACATGTTCCGGTATTGGTTCACGTGAAAGAAGTGAATCAGCCGCAAGGACATTCTACTTCCGGTTCGCACGAACGTTACAAAAACGAAGAGCGTTTGAAATGGGAATCCGAATTTGATTGTATCAGCAAGTTCAAAGAATGGATTCTGAACTTCGATGCAGACGGTCAGAAATTGGCAACAGAAGAAGAATTAGCTCAAATCGCAAGCGAAGCAAAAACTTACGTGAACGAGCAAAAGAAAGAAGCTTGGGCTTTGTTTACGCAGGATTTGAAACAAGATTTGGATCACGCAGTGGCAGTTTTGGAAAGTTTAGCTTCCGAAAGTCCGAACGGAGTTTTCATCAAAAAAGAAATCGAAACATTGCAAAAAACCATGAATCCGATCCGCAAGGACGTGTTCAATACGGTTCGCAAAGTATTACGCATGATTCGTACCGAGAATTCAGCAGCAAAAACCGCTTTGATTTCCTGGTTGAAACAAGAAACAGCAAGCAATTACGATCGTTACAGCGATTATTTATATTCCAATTCCGAAAACAGCGCTTTAAAAGTACAAGCTGTTGCTCCAACTTACGGTTCGGACAATCGTCAGGAAGACGGAAGAATCATTCTTCGCGACAATTTCAAGGCAATCTTTGAAAAGTATCCGGAATCATTGATTTTCGGAGAAGATGCCGGAAAAATCGGTGGTGTAAACCAATCGTTGGAAGGGTTACAGGAAGAATTCGGAACATTGCGCGTATCCGATGTCGGAATTCGTGAGTGTACGATTATCGGACAAGGAATCGGAATGGCAATGCGCGGATTGAGACCGATCGCAGAAATTCAATACCTGGATTATTTGCTTTACGGAATTCAGATTATGTCTGACGATTTGGCAACGGTACAATACCGCACAAAAGGCGGACAAAAAGCTCCGTTGATCATTTCTACACGCGGACATCGTTTGGAAGGAATCTGGCACAGTGGTTCACCAATGGGAATGATTATCAACTCCATTCGCGGAATTCATGTGTGTGTTCCGAGAAACATGACAAAAGCAGCAGGTTTCTACAATACGTTAATGCAGGCAGATGAGCCGGCTTTGGTTATTGAGCCTTTGAACGGATACCGTATCAAAGAAGCTATGCCTACCAATATTGGTACTTTCACTACTCCGCTTGGAGTTCCTGAGATCGTTGCAGAAGGAACTGATTTGACGATCGTTTCTTACGGTTCAACTTTCAACTTGTGTGAAGCAGCAGCAAAAACATTGACAGAACTAGGAGTTTCAGTTGAATTGATCGACACACAAACGCTTCTTCCTTTTGATATCAATGGAATGGTTGCAGAATCCTTGAAGAAAACAAACCGTTTGATGATCGTAGACGAAGATGTTAGCTCTGGTGCAACGGCATTTTTGTTAGATCAGATTTTGGTGAAACAAGGCGGATACAACTTCCTGGATTCAGCTCCGGTAACTTTGAGTGCGAAAGATCACAGACCGGCTTACGGAACGGATGGAGATTATTTCTCCAAACCAAGCATCGA